>OWIP01000030.1_pt1 | contig 98324 bp, 67 predicted proteins | sample 1732581 | NCBI WGS metagenome assembly OWIP01 (sample SAMN05065731, study PRJEB22554) | human gut metagenome | biome: ENVO:2100002; feature: ENVO:00000062; material: ENVO:00002003 | host: Homo sapiens | place: USA
ACTCGTGTATCTGTCTTCATATGCAACTAATCGCTATTTTATCCCGAATTGGGGTATAGATCATACGCTTGCTCAGAAATAGGCATGTACTCAACGCCCTTTGTCTTCTTTTGGTCGAAGTTGATGCGATAGTGAATACCTTCCTTTGTCAACTCCTTCCATGTCATTTTCATAATGTCGCAATGTCGAAGACCTGTCAAAGCAGAGAAAAGGGCTGCACGTTTGATAGTGGCATTATCGCATGGTGTACAAACCAATCGATTAAGTTCCTCTATGGTAAGATGCTCCCTTCTTGCCTCTTTCTCTTTTATACCTTTTATCTTAGCTGCAATATCAGATACAAAATATCCATCAACAAACGCTTGCTTTAATCCAGCCTTGAATATTGCGAAATAGGTGGAAGCCGTATTTTGCGAGATTGTCCCTTTCTTGTTACCTCCTTGTGGAGCATCCAAAAGGAACAACCTAAAATCCTCAACCAGCTTTGTGTCTATGTTGGCAAAGATCATTGGCTGATTGTCGGTAAAGATGAGCATCAGTGCATATACACGATTCCAATTTACAATAATAGAGTCTGAACTATTCCTGTGCCGAATATCTATTATACTCTTGAAATATGTAATAAAATCGCATTGCGATTTCTCTTTCTGTTCCAATAAGGAGGCTTCTGATTCAGAATAAAGTCCTGCGGTATCGTATTCCTTTTGTCTAATAGCCCTGACCTTGTCTGCATAGATGCATGATTCTTGGTCAAGCTCCGACTTGCAAAGGATAACACCATTGACATCACGTTTCGGCTTATATGTTACACTTCCGTCGGAAGCTGTTCTTGCCGTTCTGCTTTTGTCCCATATCGGAGTGGTTATAGTACGGTTGACATACTCGCGCACTCGCTGTGGTTTGCCACCGTTTTTTGATATAACCGGATATGACTCTATGTAAAGATACCATTCCTTGCGAAACTCTGCCTTGCGAAGTTTCACGGAAACACGGGTGTGGGATAGAGATTTCTTCATAGAGATGCTTATTTATAGAGATTGTCTATTTCTTTTTTGGGCACATATACGAAATTGCCGATTTGCCGAGTAGGAATTGAAAACTTTCTGATTTGAAGATAGAGTGTACTATCATTCATGTGATATTTCTCACACGCTTGTTGTATCGTATAGCAATCCTTTGGTTCCAAACTATACAGCTTGGGAATGGGCTTGGGCTGCTTCTTAAGCAAGCTCTTCCTTAGAGGGTACATCTCCATAAGCGTTTCTTTACTTACCCGTGTTTGACGTTGCCCGACATTCACACTTGGAATAACACCCTTGCGTATTAAACGATAAAGCGTTTCCTTGCTGATGCCAAACATGGAATATGCTTCAGGTACAGTTATGTATTCCTGGTCTTTCGGGATAGCTTTGGCTATGGCATCCAAACGTTCATTTCTTTTCTCTTCATCTTTTCTGCGTTTAAATGCAACTTTAGAACATCTTGGCGAGCAATACCAAGAAGTGATAGTCTTTGCGACGAATGGCTCACCGCAAATCTTGCATTTCCTTGTTATTTCAAACTTTGCTACACCCATACAGCTTTATTATTACTTATGTTTATTAAGTGTCACATTATCTACCAATAAGTGTTGGTACAAATATGGTGCAAAAATAAAGCAAATATCCGAAAAGAGCGAAAGAAATACAAAGTTTAACTAAAAAGAAAATCCGCATAACTCATTGAGCTATGCGGATTTATCTATCTATACCTTTCGGTAGTTATCTATACTTACTTCACCTCCTCGAAGTCTGCGTCCTGGATGTTATCATCAGCCTTTGCGCCGTTGTCTGCGCCCGGCTGAGCACCTGCCTGAGCACCTGCGCCCGGCTGTGCGCCACCCTGGTACATCTGTGCAGAAGCAGCCTGCATGACGTTGTTGAGGTTGGCGATGGCGGTGTCGATGGCAGCCACGTCGGCAGCCTTGTGAGCGTCCTTAAGCTGCTGCAGAGCCTGCTCGATGCCCGGCTTCTGGTCGGCAGGAATCTTGTCACCGTTGTCCTTGAGGAAGTTCTCGGTGGTGAAGATCATCGAGTCAGCCTGGTTGAGCTTGTCGATCTTCTCACGCTCTGCCTTGTCGGAAGCAGCGTTCTGCTCTGCCTCTGCCTTCATGCGCTCGATTTCCTCCTTGCTCAAGCCTGAAGAAGCCTCGATGCGGATAGCCTGCTCCTTGCCTGTTGCCTTATCCTTTGCAGATACGTTGAGGATACCATTGGCGTCGATATCGAATGTCACCTCAATCTGTGGAACGCCACGGCGTGCCGGTGCGATGCCTTCGAGGTTGAACTGACCGATTGACTTGTTCTGTGCAGCCATCGGACGCTCGCCCTGGAGCACGTGGATGGTCACGGCTGTCTGGTTGTCGACGGCTGTAGAGAATGTCTCGCTCTTCTTAGCCGGGATTGTAGTGTTGGCGTCGATAAGCTTTGTCATCACGCCGCCCATTGTCTCGATACCGAGTGTAAGCGGAGTAACGTCGAGCAGAACGATGTCGCCTACGCCGCTCTCCTTGTTGAGGATAGCGCCCTGGATAGATGCGCCTACGGCTACCACCTCGTCGGGGTTAACGCCCTTTGAAGGCTCCTTGCCGAAGTAGTTCTTAACGAGTGTCTGAACGGCTGGTATACGGCTTGAACCGCCCACGAGGATCACCTCGTCGATGTCTGATGTCTGGAGCTTTGCGTCGCGCATTGCGTTCTGGCAAGGTACGAGGCAAGCCTGGATGAGGTTGTGTGCGAGCTGCTCGAACTGTGAGCGTGTCAGCGTCTTAACCAAGTGCTTTGGCACACCGCCTTCTGCTGAGATGTACGGCAGGTTGATTTCGGTAGATGTAGTGCTTGAGAGCTCGATCTTTGCCTTCTCTGCAGCCTCCTTGAGGCGCTGCATAGCCATCGGGTCCTTAGAGAGGTCGATGCCTTCGTCGGCCTTGAAGCCCTGCACGAGCCAGTCGATGATTACCTGATCGAAGTCGTCGCCACCAAGGTGTGTATCACCGTTTGTAGAGAGCACTTCGAACACGCCGCCGCCGAACTCGAGGATAGAGATATCGAATGTACCGCCACCGAGGTCGAATACGGCGATCTTCATGTCCTTGTTAGCCTTGTCTACGCCGTAAGCGAGTGCGGCTGCTGTCGGCTCGTTCACGATACGGCGAACGTTGAGGCCTGCGATCTGGCCTGCCTCCTTTGTAGCCTGACGCTGTGAGTCGGAGAAGTATGCCGGAACGGTGATTACGGCGTCTGTTACCTCCTGACCGAGATAATCCTCAGCGGTCTTCTTCATCTTCTGAAGCACCATTGCCGAGATTTCCTGCGGAGTGTACTTGCGTCCGTCGATGTCAACGCGCGGATAGCCGCCTTCGTTTACAACGGTGAACGGTACGCGTGTCACCTCCTTAGCGCACTGCTCATAGGTCTCGCCCATGAAGCGCTTGATTGAATATACGGTGTTCTTCGGGTTGGTGATGGCCTGACGCTTTGCAGGGTCGCCTACCTTACGCTCACCGTCCTTTACGAAGCCAATGACTGAAGGAGTTGTGCGCTTGCCTTCGCTGTTGGCGATTACTACCGGTTCGTTGCCTTCAAATACGGCAACACAAGAGTTTGTAGTACCTAAGTCGATTCCAATAATCTTTCCCATAATATTTCGTTTTTTTATTTTTTACTTAATTGGTTGATGTTTTCGCTTACTGATATACAAATGGCGTGCCAAATGGGGTTGCGCAGGCTTTTTGCTGACAAACGGCGCTGCGCCGTGTCTGACAGAATGACACTCGGAACGGTTTTAGTGACAGTTTTACACTATTAGTGTTCGACTTGGTGCTGCGGAGGCCGGAGACCTCCGCTACGTTTTTGCCCATACTCCTTGAGATATTCTCATCGGGCAGCGGACGGAATCCGATCGGACGGCGGACGGAATCCAATCGGGCGGCGGACGGAATCCAATCGGGCGGCGGACGCTGCCCGACGCAAAGCGCAAGAAAAAAGGCTCCGATTACGGCGTATTTTGAATTATTTCTGTAACTTTGCAGAGTTGTATATATATTAATGTATATCGCAACGTGAACGTTTACATTGTATAATCAAAAAAAAACAAGAATATCAATGAAGACTTTGAAACGCTTTCTACCAGACTTGCTGGTAGTGTTGTTGTTTGCGGTCATCGCGTTTGCCTATTTCTTCCCGGCAAACACCGAGGGGCGCATTCTCTATCGTCACGACTCGTCAGCCGGACGCGGCGCGGGCGAGGAGCTTACCGAGTATTATCAGCGCACGGGCGAGCGCACCCGCTGGACTAACGCCTTGTTCAGCGGTATGCCTACCTATCAGATGGCGCCGTCGTACGACTCGCAGGAGGTGCTTAACGGCGTGGGCAAGTTCTACCATCTGTGGTTGCCCGAGAACGTGTGGTACGTGTTCGCCTATCTTTTGGGCTTCTACATACTGCTGCGCGCGTTCGACTTCCGCCGCGAGTTGGCTGTGCTCGGCTCCCTGCTGTGGGCTTTCAGCAGCTACTTCTTCATCATCATCGCCGCCGGACACATCTGGAAGGTGATTGCGCTGGCTTATCTGCCGCCGATGATTGCGGGCATCGTGCTCGCCTACCGCGGCAAGTATCTGTGGGGCTTCGTGCTTACGGGTCTGTTCACGGCGCTCGAGATTCAGGCCAACCACGTGCAGATGACTTACTACTATCTGTTCATCGTGCTGTTCATGGTCATAGCCTATCTCGTAGAGGCTATGCGCCAGAAGCAGATGGCGCGTTTCGCCAAGGCTACGGCTGTGTGCGCGGTGGCTGCGGTGCTGGGCGTGGTGATCAACCTCTCCAACCTCTACCACACATGGCAGTACACGCAGGAGTCGATGCGCGGCAAGAGCGAGCTGGTGAAGAAGAACTCTGCCAACCAGACTTCGAGCGGCCTCGACCGCGACTATATCACGCAGTGGAGCTACGGCATCGACGAGACTTGGACGTTGCTCGTGCCTAACACCAAGGGCGGCGCATCGGTGCCGCTGGCGCAGAACGAGAAGGCTATGGAGAAAGCCAACCCCGAGTTCTACCAGATATATCAGCAGATGGGTCAGTACTGGGGCGACCAGCCGGGCACAAGCGGTCCGGTGTACGTCGGAGCGTTCGTGATGATGCTCTTCGTGCTGGGTCTGTTCATAGTGAAAGGCCCGATGAAGTGGGCGTTGCTCGCTGCGACGGTGCTCTCCGTGCTGCTCTCGTGGGGCAGAAACTTCATGTGGTTCACCGACCTTTTCCTCGACTATGTGCCGATGTACGCCAAGTTCCGCACCGTGGCGTCGATACTTGTCATCGCCGAGTTCACCATTCCGCTGCTTGCTATGCTGGCTCTGAAGAAGGTGTTGGAGACAGAGAACTTCCTCAAGGGCACTACCCCACTGCTCGTCGGCACGGCTTCGCACCGACTGGTGTGTCGCGAGGTGAAGAATCGCTCGTGGCTCGCACTCAGTTTCGTGCTCACGGCGGGCATGTGCGTGGCGTTCGCCATCATGCCTACGGTGTTCTTCCCCGACTTCGTTTCTAACGCCGAGCTGCGCGCGCTCGCCTCTATACCGAGCGAGTATCTCACGCCGCTCATCAGCAATCTGCGCGAGATTCGCATCTCTATATTCACAGCCGACTGCTGGCGTTCGTTCTTCGTGATACTCGCCGGAACAGTTGTCCTCGTGCTCGCTCTGCTGAAGAAACTGCAGCCGAAGTACGCCGTGGCTCTCCTCTTCGCGCTCTGCCTCGTGGATATGTGGCAGGTGAACAAGCGCTACCTCAACGACGCTATGTTCGTGGAGCGCAGCGTGCGCGAGACTCCGCAGCAGGAGACCGCCACCGACCGCCAGATTCTGCAGGACACAGCGCCCGACTATCGTGTGCTGAACCTTGCGTCGAACACGTTCAACGAGAACGAAACGTCTTACTATCATAAGTCTATCGGCGGCTACCATGCAGCCAAGCTGCGCCGCTACCAGGAGCTTATCGACGCGTATATCGCGCCCGAGATGCAGCAGGCGATGTCTGCCATCGCCAAGGCTCAGGGCGATATGACAAGCGTGCCGGGCGACTCGGTTTATCCGGTGCTCAACATGCTCAACACGAAGTATATCATCATGCCGCTGCAGGGCGGACAGACCGTTCCACTACAGAACCCGTACGCTTACGGCAACGCGTGGTTCGTCGACCGCCTCGAGTATGTCGACAACGCCAACCAGGAGCTCGACGCCATCAAGCGTCTCGACCTGCATCACGAGGCTGTAGCCGACAGCAAGTTCAAGACAGCGCTGGGCGACGCCGTAAAGCAGGAGGGCACAGCGTTCGTGCGTCTCGACAAGTACGAGCCTAACGAACTGCGCTACACCGTGCAGTCGCCGAAGGGCGGTGTGATCGTGTTCTCGGAGATTTACTATCCGGGCTGGACCGCTACGGTCGACGGCAAGGACGTAGAGGTGGGTCGCGTCAACTACGTGCTGCGCGCCATCAACGTGAAGCCGGGCAAGCACAACGTGGTGCTCACGTTCAAGCCGGCGTCGGTGAAGAACACCGAGACCGCGGCTTACGCAGCCTATCTGCTGCTGGCTCTCGCTATCATCGGCGGAGTTGTCTTTGAAGTTAAAAGGAAAAAAGAGTAATGGAATTTCGCACGCCAGTCACCATAGACAAGTCGCCGTTCGCTATAGACCCATGCGAGCGCATGCTCTTCGTAGGCTCCTGCTTCGCCGACAACATCGGTAGCAGATTCGTCGACGACAAGTTTCGCGCTACGGTCAATCCGTACGGCGTAATGTACAACCCGGCGAGCATTCTGCACACCGTAGAGCGCTACCTCGCAGCCGAGACTGCTGAGGTGGCGCGCACGGCGGTGTTCACGCTCGGCACCAACCGCGTGTACATACTCAACGAGACGGGCGAGATTGTGGACAACTGCCAGAAACGACCGCAGCGACTCTTCACCGAGCGCAGCCTCAGCGTAGACGAGTGCGCCGATTATCTCCGAGAAGCCATCGCCCGACTGCGCAACCGCCGACCGGACGTGCGCGTCATACTCACCGTCAGCCCCATACGCTACGCCAAGTACGGCTTTCACGGCAGCGCCGTGTCGAAAGCTACGCTGCTGCTGGCGGCAGACGAAGTGACTCGGCAGACAGACGCCTGCGTCTACTTTCCGGCGTACGAGATTGTGTGCGACGAGCTTCGCGACTATCGCTTCTACGCCCCCGACATGCTGCACCCGTCGCAGCAGGCTGTCGACTACATCTGGGAACGCTTCGCCGAAACGTTCTTCAGCAGCAAGACCAAGGCGTTCATGAGCGAGTGGCTGCCCATAAAAGCCGCGCTCAACCACCGCCCGTTCAACCCAGAGTCGGCAGAACACCGCGCCTTCATTGAGAAGACACAGCAGAGAGTGGCTACTCTGAAGGCACACTATCCCGAATTAGAGATTTAAGATGGCTGCCCTAAAGGCACACTACCCCAAATTGGAGACATAAAGAAAAGAGAGTTATAAAAACAAAAGCCTATGAATTTTCGTAAAGAACACACAATCTACACTGCCATCTGGGCGATGCTCTACGCTTCGCCCGTGATAAACATATACACGCGAATGGCAGGCAACCCCCGCATCACCTTCTCGTGGACCGAGATACTGCACGCATGGGAGTACACAAGTACATGGCTCGTGATGTTCGCCATACACAACTTCCTCTTGCTGCCCTTGCTGCTCAGGAAGCGCAAGACCGGTACATACTTGTGTCTGTCGTTCTTAATACTGCTGACGGGCATGTTCATCACCTACCTCAACCGACCGATGCACAAGAACCAGTACAAGACACGCATGGAGGCGGAGTGGAAAGCCGACTCGCTGGCTTACGAGCGCGTGGCGGCTGTGCGGCTTGGCGACGGACGCTACTGCAGTCCGCAGAACCCGATGCGCCGCAAGCCGCTTGACTATCAGCCAATCGATCCGCTGCCTATGCTTGGACCGGGCGAGCTGGTGGCTTTCTTCGGCGGACTGCTGCTTATGGGCATGAACCTCGGCGTGAAGCTCTACTTCATGTCGCAGCGCGACCGAGAGCGACAGAAGATTATCGACCAGCGCAACCTCGAACAGCAGATGGAGTATCTGAAGTATCAGGTTAATCCGCACTTCTTCATGAATACGCTCAACAACATTCATGCTCTGGTGGATATCGACCCCGAACGTGCCAAGACTACCATCGTCGAACTCTCGAAGATGATGCGCCACATTCTGTACGAAGGCAGCAAGAAGCTCATTCCGCTGACGCGCGAGGTGGAGTTTCTCAACCTCTACGTTCAGCTCATGCGCCTTAGATATACCAGAAAGGTGCACATCAACGTGGATGTTCCGCCGCAGTTGCCCGAGCTGAAGCTGCCTCCGCTGATGCTGATCATCTTTGTGGAGAACGCGTTCAAGCACGGCATAAGCTACCGCGAGGAGTCGTTCATCGACATCAAACTTCGCGTGGAGAACAAGCGACTTCTCTTCAGCTGCTGCAACAGCAAGCCCACGCAGGTGCAACGCACGAACGAGAAAGGCGGCATGGGCCTGCAGAACGTGCGCCAACGTCTCGAACTGCTCTACGACGACGACTACACGCTCGACATCAACGACGGCGAAAAGACGTACGAAGTGAAGCTCGACATACCGATGCAGACGCGCCTGCCAGACGCAGAAGCCGAAACAGCGGATGTATCGAAACCATAAAGCGCAGCAGAGATAACGAACAAGATTAAGAACAGCCCCAACATATACAATAACCGCCTCAACATATAAATCATACCACAATGATAAAGACTCTTATCATCGACGACGAGCCTTTGGCTCTCCAGCAACTTGCAGTCTACGTGTCGAAGGTTCCGTTCCTTACGCTCGTGGGCGAGTGTCAAAGTGCTCTCGAAGCGCGCGACATCATCAACAGCGAACGCGTTGACGTCATCTTCATCGACATCAACATGCCCGACCTTAACGGCATGGACTTTGTGCGCTCGCTCGTGGCGCCGCCGCTCGTGGTCTTTACCACAGCCTATTCGGAGTATGCTATCGACGGATTCAAGGTTGACGCCGTAGACTATCTGCTCAAACCGTTCAGTCTGGACGACTTCCGTCGTGCCGCTCTGCGCGTAAAGGAACGCTATGAGCACAACAATGCGCCGCTGACTCTCACCGCAGAGCCTGAGCCTGAGCAGACAGACGAGAACATTTTCCTGAAGACGGAGCATAAGGTGGTGCGCGTAAAGATAGCCGACATACGCTACATCGAGGGCATGTCGGAGTATCTGAAGGTGCATGTAGACGGACAGTCGCGCCCTATCATCATGCTTCTTGCCATGAAACGCATGGAGGAGCGTCTGCCGTCCAACTTCCTGCGTATTCATCGCTCGTATATCGTGAACATGAATCATGTGCAGGAGGTGACTAAGAACCGCATCGTGATGGATACTGACACGTATCTGCCAATCGGAGATATGTATAAGGATGCGCTGAGCGAATACTTGGCAGACAAGTATTTGGGAAGGTAGAACGAATTTTCAATTCGTTCAGTTGAGAATTGAGAATTTAGAGTTGAGAGTTATGATTACTCTTAGAAGTTATAAATGGCGAGCAAAAACTCAAACAACAAAGCATATCATAACTCTCAACTTTCAATTATAAACAAAAAAAACGGGACTAAAGATAGCCCCGTACTTTTATAACCTTTTCTCACGAAAAAACTATTAATCAACAACAAAATTCATTCGTTTGTGACTCCACCACTGTGGACATACTCTAATACTTGTAGTCTTTTGCTTAAATAACATTGCTTAATGTGTGTATGAAACGTAATCTGATGTATGTGTGTAAACTCTAAATTTCTTCTAAATAACTCTCTAACTTACTTTTATTATAACTCTCTAAATTATTAACTCTCTAACAATTACTACTTGTAATACTAAACTATTCTTCCTTTTTACACTTGCAAAGATATTCAATAAACCAGAAACCCACAAATTTATTCAACAAACGCCCCCATTCGTTCAATAAACCCAATCATGCGTTGATGAACGGGCACAAAAAAACGGGGAATCACGCTCGTTTTGACCGTAAAACTATCAAAACAAAGCGGCGATTCCCCGTATTGGTTTCTAACTAAAAGCTATGTATGTCTTTAGCTTTCGTTCTATAAGTCGCGAGTCTGAGTCGTCGTCAACCGTACGCAATCTGATCGGACGGCGTACGCAATCTGATCGGACACCGAACGCGATCCGGTCGGACACCGAACGCAACCGGTCGGTTTACTCCTTATTGTTGCCGAAAATGCGCAACAGATAGAGGAAGAGGTTGATGAAGTCGAGATACAAGCTCAACGCACCAAGCAGAGCGAGCTTCTGCATGTGTTCGCCTGCGTCGGGCGCAAGCTGGCACATCTGCTTTATCTTCTGCGTATCGTATGCGGTGAGGCCCACGAAGATGAGCACGCCTACGTAGCTCAGGATGAGGTCGAAGCCGCTGCTGCGCACGAACATGTTAACCACGGTGGCGATGATGAGTCCGAGAAGCGCCATGAAGAGCAGCTTGCCCATAGACGTAAGGTCGGTCTTGGTGGTGTAGCCCACGAGCGCCATTACGCCGAACGTGCCGGCTGTGATGAGGAATGTCTTGACGATGGCTGTCATGCTGAACGCAAGGAAGATGACAGAGAGCGTAGCGCCGTTCACCACCGAGTAGAGCACGAACAGAAGCGTAGCCGTAGAGAGCGACAGACGGTTGATTGCGCCGCTGACAGAGAACACGAGCACAAGCTCGGCGATGATGAGTCCCCAGAACAATGCCTTGTTACCGAGGATAGCCATAATGAGCGACGGAGTAGACGCAACGCCGTATGCGGTGATGCCGGTGATGGCGAGGGCGAGGGTCATCCATACAAACACTTTGCGCATGAGCGCAGGGAAAGCAGACGACATAGAGAAGTCGCTGCCACGAAGCGAATCGGTATCTAACCAGTTTTGTTGTTTCATAATTTTCTGTTTTTAAATTGTTTGTATTCTTTGTTTGCAGGGCGGAGGCTTCTGCCTCCGCAGCACTTTACCTTATCTCTTTTTCACTTACTGCTGCGGAGGCCGGAGACCTCCGCTACTATAATTATATTATATGCAGGAAGCGCAGTATATCGTTCAGGTTCGCCACCACCATGAGCAGCAGCAGAATGCCGATGCCGATATACTCGGCGTATATCATGAAGTTCTCAGACGGCTTGCGGCGAGCTATCATCTCGTAGAGCAGGAAGAGCACGTGTCCGCCGTCGAGCGCCGGGATGGGCAGAATGTTCATGAAGGCGAGGATGATGCTGAGGAAGGCGGTCATAAGCCAGAACGAATGCCAGTCCCACTGCGACGGGAACAGACTGCCGATGGCTCCGAAGCCGCCGAGCGACTTGGCGCCTTCAGACGAGAAGAGATACTTCATGTCGCCTACGTAGCCCGAGAGCACCTTGCAGCCGTACTTGACGCCGGCGGGGAACGACTCGAGGAAGCCGTAGTCGATGTGTGTCACCTTATACTGGGGCTGCTGCGGCATATAGCCGAGCACAAGGCGCATCGGCTTGCCCTTGGCGAACGGCGAGAAACCGCCTGCCGACACGGCGTCGAACTGGCCCTTGAGCGTGAGTGTGTCGAGCTTGCCGTTCACCTGACGCTCTACGTTGACAACAGCAGCGAGCGCCTTCACGGTGTCGGCGTGGGTCTGTGCGCAGGTGAACATATCGGTGCTGCGACCCACCTCGTATGTGAACTGAGAGAACGAGCTGACGGGCTTGCCGTTGAGCGAGAGGATGCGGTCGGCTTTCTGCAGACCCATGCGCTTGGCAGCCGAGTTGGGCGTTACGCTGTCAACTACAGCCGGCACATAACCTACGACGAACGGCGGCACATTCTTCAACATGCCGAGCAGGTCGAGGTCGCCCGGCGTGTTGACGGTCACCTTCTTGCCGTCGCGCAGCACGTAAACCTCCGTAGCGTTAGCCAGACCGCGATACATATCTGCCTTGGCATCCTTGAACTCGCCGAGGTTGGTGCCGAGCAAGATGTCGTGATCCTGGAATCCGAGCGCCTTAGCCTCCTTGTTGAACTCCATTCCGAGCGTCATATCCTTCGGGCTGACGTAGTCCTCGCCCCATGTGAAGAGGCACATGGCGTAGATGAAAAGCGCGAGAAGGAAATTGACAAGCACGCCGCCTATCATGATAAACAGTCGCTGCCATGCGGGTTTAGAGCGGAACTCGTACGCCTTGGCAGGCTCTTTCATCTGCTCGGTGTCCATCGATTCGTCAATCATACCCGATATCTTACAGTAGCCGCCGAGCGGAAGCCAACCGATGCCGTACGTAGTGTCGCTGTTCTTCGGCTTGAACTTGAACAGACTGAACCAAGGGTCGAAGAATAGGTAGAACTTCTCGACGCGCACTCCGAAGAGTTTCGAGAAGAAGAAGTGTCCGCCCTCGTGCAGGAGCACGAGAAGCGAGATAGCCAGCATGAACTGGAGTGTCTTTATAAGAAAAATTTCCATTTAAGAGTTTTGAGTTTTGGATTTATGAATTCAACATTGAATAATTCAACATTGCCGTAGGCAACCATTCAACATTCAACATTCGTCATTCAACATTAAAGCATGCTTGCCGCAATTCGTCTTGCCTCAGCGTCAGAAGCGATATAGTCGTCGTAAGTAGGCTGGGCAACGAACGTAGCGCGCTGCATGGTAGCCTCGATGATGTCTGCCATCTGCAGGAATCCGCAGCGGTCGTGACGGAACGCCTCGTTGACAACCTCGTTGGCTGCATTCACTACGCACGGCACATTGCCGCCGCGACGTATCGACTCGTAAGCCATGGCGAGACAACGGAACTTCTCCATGTCGGGCTCGAAGAACTCGAGCGGCTGACGGAACAAGTCGAGACGGTCGCCGTTAAGCGGCAGACGCTCGGGGAACGAGAAAGCGTACTGTATAGGCAGGCGCATATCGGGCACACCGAGCTGCGCTTTCACGCCGCCGTCGCGGAACTGCACCGCACTGTGCACTATCGACTGCGGGTGTACCAGCACCTGAATCTTCTCAGCCTCAACGCCGAAGAGCCACTTCGCCTCGATAACCTCGAAGCCCTTGTTCATCATCGACGCAGAGTCTATCGTAATCTTTGCTCCCATCTCCCATGTAGGATGGCGCAAAGCGTCGGCAGCCTTCACATCGCGCATCTCGTCGAGCGTGAACTTGCGGAACGGACCGCCCGAAGCGGTGAGCAGTATCTTCTCTATCTCGTTGTTGCCTTCGCCTACAAGACTCTGGAAGATGGCAGAGTGCTCGCTGTCTACGGGCAGAATGTTCACGTGGTACTCCGCAGCAAGTCGGCAGATGAGGTCGCCGGCTACGACAAGTGTCTCCTTGTTGGCGAGGCATATCGTCTTGCGTGCCTTGATGGCGTGGATAGTTGGCGAGAGTCCGGCGAAACCCACCATAGCCGTAAGCACCATGTCGATAGGCTGCGCCTCTACAATCTCGTCGATTGCCTTCGCTCCGGCATACACCTTGATGTCGGGAAGGTCGGCAAGCAGCAGCTTCAGCGACTCGTAGTGCGCTTCGTTCGCAATGACGACTGCAGCCGGGCGGAACTTGCGCGCCTGCTCGGCAAGCATCTCATAGCGGTTGTTAGCCGTGAGGCAGTAGACCTCGTAGCGGTCGCTATGCTGTTCTATCACGTCGAGTGCCTGGGTTCCGATAGAACCGGTGGAACCGAGGATACATATCTGTTTCATTGTGGTCTGATTTTTATATTGCTTGATTTTGTTGGAGAGCAAGGAGGACTAGGTTGGCTAGGCGTTCTAGGTAAACTAGGCAAACTAGATAAGCTAGATAAACTAGAAAACCTAGAAAAGCCAGAAAAGCACCCCTTTACAGCTCTATCAATCCCTCCGGCAGATCCATAGTTATGGTGCGGTTCTCAGCGTCCACCTCCACGATGAGCTCGTCGGAGGCAGGTATGAGCAGCTCGTTGCCGTCGGTAGTGAGCAGACAGAAGAGCGTGTTGATGGTAGAATCGTCAACCGATTCGATCTCACCGACAACAGCGCCCGATCGGTCGTCAACAACCTTGAAGCCGACGATGGCAGCCCAAGAGAGCTGGTCGGCATCTGTGTCGACATGCTCACGCGGGAAGTAGACATCGCAGCCGGTAAGCTCGCGAGCACGCTCCTGCGAGTCGATGTCGGCAAAGCGTACAAGCGCTGTCTCGTCGTTCTTGAAGCGGTATTCGTCGAGGAAGAATGGCACGAGTATGCCGTCAATCTCAAGAATGAGGTAGTCGGCGTCTACACGGTCGAAGATATCGTCGTCGAAGTGGAACGACACCTCGCCGTCTACGCCGTGCGGCTTGCCTATCTTACCTATTTTATATACTGATTCTTTCTTTATCATTTTTGTTAGTTAACAAGGAAACCAGGTGACTAAGAGAATAGGAGACTATGAAGATAGTTTACAAGGAAACAAGTTCAGAAGTAAACAAGTTTACAAGGAAACGTATTGCCTTACTCTCTTCTAATCTTAGCTCCAAGAGCGTTGAGTCGGGCTTCTATGTCCTCATATCCGCGGTCGATCTGTGCGATGTTGTCAATGCGACTTGTGCCCTTTGCGCCGAGTGCGGCGATGAGCAGAGCGATTCCGGCGCGGATATCAGGACTCGACATACGGCCTGCACGCAACTGAATATTGCGGTCGTGACCTACGATTACGCAGCGGTGCGGGTCGCAGAGTATAATCTGTGCGCCCATATCTATGAGCTTGTCGACGAAGAAGAGTCGACTTTCGAACATCTTCTGGTGAACAAGTACCGATCCGCGGGCTTGTGTCGCAACCACGATGAGCACCGAAAGCAAGTCGGGCGTGAGTCCGGGCCACGGCGCATCGGCAAGAGTCATGATAGAGCCGTCGAGGAACGAGTCGACAACATAGTGCGGCTGGTGCGGAATGTAGAGATCGTCGCCGTCTACGTCAATCTTCACGCCGAGACGGCGGAAAGCGTCAGGAATAACGCCGAGCTGAGCCACGGCACAGTCCTTTATGCGTATGCCGTTGCCCACCATTGCCGCCATACCGATGAACGATCCCACCTCAATCATGTCGGGCAGTATGCGGTGTTCGGTGCCGTGCAGCTCGCTCACGCCGTCGATGTACAAGAGGTTGGAGGCGATGCCCGTAATCTTGGCGCCCATAGCGTTGAGCATCGTGCAGAGTTGCTGTATATAAGGCTCGCAGGCGGCGTTGTATATCGTTGTCTTGCCCTCTGCGAGAACGGCAGCCATGATGATGTTGGCAGTGCCTGTCACGGATGCCTCGTCGAGAAGCATGTATGTGCCGTACAGTTTCGCTGCTTCTATATTATATACGTGGCGCTCATCGTCGGCATTGAACGTCGCACCGAGGTTCTTGAAGCCGAGGAAGTGGGTGTCGAGACGTCGACGTCCTATCTTGTCGCCGCCCGGTTCAGCCACTACAGCCTTACCAAAGCGTCCGAGCAGCGGGCCCATCGTAAGCACACTGCCGCGAAGCGCCGAGCACTTGCGTACGTATTCGTCGCTGGCGAGGAAGTCGAGGTTGAGTTCGTCTGCCTGGAACGTAAAGTCGCCCTTGCCGTTGCGCGTCACTTTCACGCCCATGTCCTGCAACAAGCGTATGAGGTTGTTGACATCGAGGATGTCGGGGATGTTGGTTATTCTGACGGGGTCGGACGTGAGCAGCACAGCGGCTATCACTTCGAGAGCCTCGTTCTTGGCTCCTTGCGGTGTGATGGTGCCCTGCAGCTGGTGTCCGCCTTCAATTATAAACGATTCCATAAGCGTTGTGGTTTATGTTCTACGACGTTGTGTGGTATATATCTACAACGTTGCGGATTTATTTTCTGCGACGTTGTCTTCTCTCGTAATTGCGTGTCGGTGTCTCTGTGCGGTCGAACTTGAACGTTTCGAGGTCGAGCTGAATCTTGCCGTCGGTATAGTCGGCGAGGTCTGACGCTACCTTCTCGTCGTCGCTCGATCCGTGTCCCCAGAGCACGAGGTCGCGCTTCATCTGGTTAGCGGCGAGGCGTGTAAGCTCGGTGCGTTCGGCTCCATTGGGCAGGTTCTTCAGCAGTTCGAACACCTCGAACATCATGTTGCCGTAGTGGCGCACGGGTATGCGCTTCATCGGGTAGCGCATCGGTGCGGGCTTCTGCAGCATCTTCTGCGCTTCGGTGATGTCGCACGGATAGTCGATGTCGAGCTGGAAGCCGCTCATCAGCGCGAGATGGTCCCAGAGTTTCTGCCGGTAGTCCTTGTTCTCGTAGGTGTGCGGCATCATGCGCTCCATGACTGCTATTATGGTGTTGGCACAACGCTGGCGCTCGGCGCGACTTTTCAGGCTGACACAGTAGTCGACCATCTGCTGCACCTCGCGTCCGTATTCGGGGAGCACGAGGCGTTCGCGCTGTGTGTTGTAGTCTAAACCTTTTATCTTCATATCTTTCTTACAATAACTTCTTTGATTCTTTCGCCACGAAGTCCTTGAGGTAGAACGGCACGAAGTATGCCACGTCCTCGAACTTCTCCTGTGCGATGCGCTTCTCTGCGAGTGGGTACATCCACTTAGCGAGCGGGTGTACGTTCTTGATGAAGCGTGCGTTGGGATGGTTGATAACCTCCATGCACTTCTCGGCGCCGTTGCCGAAGAAGTAGACCGGTGCGCGGTCGAGGTATTCCTTGTAGGTGTCGGCGTCGACGATGTCTGCCTGTATGCCGCGCACTTCGCGCAGGGAGCGGTCGTAGACAGCCGAATATACTTCCATACGGCGTGCGTCGAGCATGGGGCAGAGCAGTGCTCCCTCCTCCACTTCCTCGCGCAGCAGCACTGGCACTGCCATCAGCTCGAGTGTAGGCACAGCTATGAGCTTCAGGTTCTGTCCGTAGCAGATGCCCTTTGCCATCGACACTCCGATGCGCAGTCCGGTGTACGAACCGGGGCCGCTGCTCACGGCTACGGCGTCGAGAGGTATGGCATGGCTGTCGGCGAACGACATTGCCTCGTCTACATATACGCCGAGATTCACGGCGTGGTTGGGACCTTCAAAGTCTTCTTTGGAGAATATACACGCACCGTCCTGACTGACGGCAACTGAACACACATTGGTGCTCGTATCAATACTCAATATACACGACATTCTTTTTCGTTTTTTTCGCAGTCCACCCTGCCTAAACTCCGCAACAACTCATTGGCGGCGCTTAGGTGCAGACTACACATTATATAATAGAATGCAAAAATACAATTTTTTATTCAATTTAGCCCATTAACAAAGCGTTAAAAAAAACAAGCAAACGTTTTTTTTCATATATGAAAAATATTACTTACATTTGCACATTTAAAATAACAAACAAGCATATATAAATAACAAACACGCAATATGATACTTTCAATGACCGGCTACGGCAAGTCTGTCGTAGTCTACAATGGTAAGAAAATCAATGTCGAGATAAAGTCGCTCAACAGCAAGGCGCTCGACCTCTCTACTCGCATCGCTCCGCTCTACAGAGAGAAGGAGATGGAGATTCGTCAGGCTATACAGACGAAGGTGATTCGCGGCAAGGTTGACTTCTCTATCTGGATTGAGAAGGACGCTACGACCGACGCCACGACTATCAACACAGCGCTTGCGAAGAACTACTGCGAACAGATTAAGAACGTGGCTGCGGAGTGCCAGATTCCGCTGCCGGGCGACTGGTTCCTTTCGCTGCTGCGCATGCCTGATGTGATGTCGAAGGTGGAGATAGAGACGCTCTCCGACGAGGAGTGGACGGTGGCGCGCAAGGCTATCGACGAGGCTATCGATGCGCTCGTGGCGTTCCGCCAGCAGGAGGGCGCTGCGCTGCAGAAGAAATTCGGCGAGAAGATAGACAACATAGAGGCTCTGCTGAAGAGCATCGAGCTGTACGAGAAGTCGCGCGTGGAGAAGATTCGCGCTCGCATCGTTGACGGACTGAGTTCCATCCCCGAGGTTGAGTACGACAAGAACCGCCTTGAGCAGGAGCTTATCTACTATATTGAGAAGCTCGACATCAGCGAGGAGAAGCAGCGCCTTGCCAACCACCTCAACTACTTCCGCGAGACTATGGCTGAGGAGGGCGGCCAGGGCAAGAAGCTCGGATTTATCGCGCAGGAGATGGGACGCGAGATAAACACTACCGGCTCGAAGAGCAACAACGCCGAGATGCAGAACATCGTGGTGAAGATGAAGGACGAACTGGAACAGATTAAGGAACAGGTGCTGAACGCACTTTAAATTCAAAACTCAAAACTCAAAACATGGGTAAACTTATAATATTCTCCGCTCCGAGTGGCAGCGGAAAGAGCACAATCATCAATCGTCTGATGCAGCGCCCTGAGCTGCACCTCGCCTTCTCTATCTCTTGCACATCGCGTGCTCCGCGTGGCACAGAGCAGAACGGCGTAGAGTATTTCTTCATCACTCCTGAGGAGTTCCGCGAGCGCATCAGCCGCGACGAGTTTCTCGAGTACGAGGAGGTTTACGAGAACCGCTTCTATGGCACGCTGAAGCAGCAGGTGGAGACGCAGGCTGCGCGCGGCGAGAACGTGGTGTTCGACGTCGACGTGAAGGGCGGTTGCAACATCAAGCAGTATTACGGCGATCGCGCGCTGAGTCTGTTCATTCAGCCGCCATCGGTTGAGGAGCTGCGCCGCCGTCTCGTTGGTCGTGCTACTGACGCTCCTGAGGTGATAGAGCAGCGCATCGCACGCGCTGAGTTCGAGCTGTCGCAGGCTCCGAAGTTCGACCGCATCATCATCAACGACAACCTCGAAAAGGCTGTCGAAGAAACCTACGAGGCTATCCGCGCGTTCATCGAGGAATAACAACAGTAGCGGAGGTCTCCGGCCTCCGCAGCAACCAAAACAACATTAATCGACTTGGTGCTGCGGAGGCCGGAGACCTCCGCTACTAATATACCTCCGCATCTATTTATATAAGACCAAATGCAAAAGATAAAGACCGGAATATACGGCGGGTCGTTCAACCCCATCCACAACGGGCACATCGCCATTGCGAAGCGCATGCTCGAGCTGGCGGGGTTGGACGAGATATGGCTCATCGTGTCGCCGCAGAACCCACTGAAGACGGCGGGCAGCCTGCTCGACGACCGCCTGCGTCTCGAGATGACGCAGCGAGCGCTGGCGCCTTACCCGCAACTGACGGCGAGCGACTACGAGTTCCGTCTGCCGCGACCTTCGTATATGTGGAACACGCTGCAGCGACTCTCTGCCGACTACCCCGACCGCGAGTTCACGCTGCTCATCGGGGCCGACAACTGGACGGTGTTCGACCGCTGGTATCACGCAGCAGACATCATCGCCCACTACCCCATCGCCATCTATCCGCGCACCGGGTCGCCTATCGACACCTCAACGCTGCCGCCTACGGTGCGTCTCTACGACACCGGCCTTTACGACATCAGCAGCACGGAGGTGAGAGAGAAGGCTGCGCACGGTGAGGACGTGTCGCAACTCGTGCCGCAGGAGATAGTGGACGACGTGAAGCAGCACTACGGCTGTTGATTTCTGGCACACTTTTAAGTAGCGGAGGTCTCCGGCCTCCGCAGCAACCAAATAAACTAATCGACTTGGTGCTGCGGAGGCCGGAGACCTCCGCTACTTTCAGTTTATCACAAGCTGCTGGTCGCAATACGCGAGCACGGCAGGACGGTGCGTGATGAATATCACGGTATGCTTTTCGCCTTCGAGGATATTGCGCAGCAGGCGGCACTCCGTCTCGCTGTCGAGCGCCGACGTAGCCTCATCAAACACGAGCACAGCGCGGTTGCGCAGCAGCGCACGCGCTATCGCTATGCGCTGTGCCTGCCCTTCTGAAAGACCGCCGCCCTGCTCGCTGCAGCGCGTGTCGAGCCCGTTGGGAAGGTCGAAAACAAACTCGGCGCAACTCTTTCTGAGCACCTCACACATGCGTTCGTCCGTCGCCGTAGCGTCGCCCAGCAGCAGGTTGTCGCGTATGGTGCCGCTCAGAAGCGTGTTGCCCTGCGGCACATACACAAAATTGCAGCGCATGAGCGGCGTCAGCTCCTGCTCGCCATCGGCGTCGTACATATATATATGTCCGCTCTGCGGGCGCATCAGCGCCAGAAGCATGCGCACAAGCGTTGTCTTTCCGGCGCCCGTCTCGCCGAGGATAGCCGTCGTAGAGCCAGGGCGGAAGTCGAACGAGAGGTTCTTTATGATGTCGCGCGTGCCGTCCTCGTAGCGATACGTTATATTGTCGAGGCGAATGCCGCAGGAGTCGGCGAGTCGCACGGGGTCGCCTTCGGGTTCGCGCGGCTCCTCCTCGAGTTCCATCAGTCGTTCTGCGGCTGTGAACACCGACACAAAAGCCGGAACGAGTTTTGTCAGCGTGCGCGCTGGCGACTGTATGCGGTTCACAAGTTGCAAGAAGGCTGTCATGCCGCCGAATGTGAGCGTGCCAGCCTGCATGCGCACGGCAGCCCAAAGAAACGCCAACAGATAGCCGCAAGCGAAGCCGAAGTTGAGTACGAAGTTGGAGAAAACCGAGAACTTGGTGCGGTTGACGACGTTGCTGCGCAGCTCCGACTGCGTTGCTTCGAGCCTTGCAATCATCGCATGCGTAGCCTCAAGCGTCTTCACCACCATGCGGTGCTGCACGGTCTCCTGCATCGACTCCTGCACACGGCTGTCCGATTCGCGCACACGGCGCGAGAGTTGTCGCATGCGGCGCATGTATACCTTGCTCACGAGCACGAATATCGGAATTATCACGACCAGTATCAGCGCCAGCGTGCTGTCCATCATGTACATGCAGGCGAAGGCGCCCACGAACATTAGTACGGTGGAGAGCGTGCTCGGCAGCGTCTCGGTGAGGAACGTCGTGACGTTAGCCACGTCAAGCTCCAAGCGGTTGAGCACGTCGCCCGAGTGGAAATGCTCGCGGCTGTGCCACTCCGACTGCAGTATGCGTTGCAGCGCAGCCTGCTGCATGCGGTTCTGCGCCCTCACGCCGAGTATGTTGCGCACCCACACGCCTGCGATATTCACCGCAAAGTTGAGCAGTATAAGCGCACCCATGAGCCCCACAGCCCAGTATATAGAGCCGCGGTCGGAGCCAGAAGCCACGTCGATGGCGTGCTTTATCGCCCACACCTGCGCCAGACTCAGCACCACATCAGCCACGCCAAGCAACGCGTTCAGCGTAGCCTGCAGCCGATTGCCGCGCCATGCCTGCCAGAGCCATCGCAGTATCTGCTTCACCGTATATTTGTCTGAGGTCTTTAGCTTCATCAAAACTCAAAATTCAAAATTCAAAATTGCGACTTCGGTCGCAACAACTCAAAATTCAAAATTCAAAACTCAAAATTGCGTCAGCACACCGCTACCGCTTATCCACTCCCCACATCATCTTTTCTCTTAACGATGTGAAGTATTTTCTGCCGTTCGGCTTCACAATCATCGTCGAGAACGGCGCCTTCTGTATGCTCACCTTCGTGCCTTCGTGCATCGTATAGCTGCGTCCGTCTACAGCCACGAGGAAGTTGTGCGAGCGCGACTCCACCTGCAACTCCACCTTACTGCTGTCTGATATCACCACAGGGCGCACGTTCAAGCTGTGCGGAGCCACCGGCGTGAGGCAGAGCGTGCTGGTCTGCGGCACGATGATCGGACCTCCGTTCGAGAGCGAGTAGGCAGTAGAGCCGGTAGGCGTGCAGACCACGAGTCCGTCCGCCTGGTACGTCACGAGGAACGAGCCGTCGACGCAGGTGTGTATGCTAATCATCGAAGCGTTGTCGCGCTTCAGCACAGCGATGTCGTTCAGCGCGTAGTGGCAGCCGTCGAAGTCCTCGCCGTGCGTCTGTATCTCTATTGCGGTGTGGCGCTCAATGGTATAGTCGCCGTTGATAATCGCAGCGAGAGCCGTCTCCACCTCGTCGGGCAGCACGTCGGCAAGAAAGCCCAGGCGTCCCATGTTGATGCCCACAACCGGTATGTTCTTGCGCCCTATGCGCACCGCCGTCTTCAGAAACGTGCCGTCGCCGCCGATAGACACGGCGTAGTCGGCTTCAAACTTGTCGCCGTCGAACACCTCTACGCCCGAGAGGTCGAGAAGCTGGTCGCGACTGAGGAAGTCGCGGAACTTGCGGTCGAAGATTATACGCTCGTTGCGCGAACGCAGATAGTCGAGCGCACATGCTAAAGAGGTCGACTTGCGTAACTGGTATGTATTGCCGAAAAAGGCGAAAGTGAGTTGCTTGTTTGTCATTGTTGCGTATATATTATACGTATATTGGTGTAATGTTATTTGTGCTAAATTACTGATTTTTTCATAAACTACAAAAACTATTGTTATTTTTTTTATAAATGGCCTAATTCGTTTTGTACTACCGCCGATTTACATTATCTTTGCATAAGATAGGCTGTATCTCAGCATAATATTCAAGCAAGCTTGATATTCTGCATTCGATTTGCACTATCTTTGTACACATAACTTAATACTTATGAGAGTACTCATCATAAACACAAGCGAGACAAACGGTGGTGCTGCGGTTGCAGCCAACCGTCTCATGGAAGCTCTGCAGAGAAACGGAGTTAAGGCGAAGATGTTGGTAGCCGAGAAGCAGACCAACCACGTCACCGTCTCTCAGATGCCTCATCATTGGCTATACAAATGGCATTTTCTGCGCGAACGCCTTTCTATCTTCCGCCATTTGTATTTCTCCAAGAATCATCTCTTTGAAATAGACACGGCAAGCGCCGGATCGGACATCACAAGTCTGCCCGAGTTCCGCGAAGCCGACATCATTCATCTTAATTGGATCAACCAGGGAATGCTTTCGCTCAGCTCAATCCGCAAGATTGTGAAGAGCGGAAAGCCCATTGTGTGGACCATGCACGACCTCTGGCCTGCCACCGGCATCTGCCACTACGCACGCAGCTGCGGAGCCTTCCGCACCGTGTGCCACCACTGCAAGCTGCTGCCCGGCGGAGGCTCTACCAACGACCTCTCGCGCAAGATATGGAAGCGCAAGAAGGCGCTCTACCACGACAGCAATATCCACTTCGTAACGTGCAGCCGCTGGCTCGAAGCGCAGGCAAAGCAGAGCGCTCTGCTCTCGGGCGAGAAGGTTGTGTCTATTCCGAACACCATCGACACGCACATCTTCTGCCCGAAAGACCGTGCCGCAGCACGCTTGCAGATGGGACTGCCCGAAAAGGGTCGCATAGTGTTGTTCGTTTCGCAGAAGGTGACCAACGAACGCAAGGGCGCAGCCTACTTCATCGAGGCTATCAACCGCCTTGCCGACGCCAATCCCGAGTTCAAGGCAGAGACTGCCGTGGCCATACTCGGCGCAAGCGCTGACGAGATAGCCGAGCAGCTGCACATTCCGTCGTTCCCGTTGGGATATATCAGCAACGCACAGCAGATAGCGAGCGTCTACAACGCAGCCGATGTGTATGTTCTGCCGTCGCTTGAGGACAATCTGCCGAACACAATCATGGAATCGATGGCTTGCGGCGTGCCGAGCGTGGGCTTCCGCGTGGGCGGCATACCTGAGATGATAGACCACAAGCGCAACGGATACGTCGCTAACTTCAAGGACGCAGCCGACCTCGCCGAAGGCATACGCTGGGCACTCTATGACGCCGACCCGAAAGAGCTCACCGCTAACTGCCTGCATAAGGTGGCAATGAGCTATTCGCAGCAGTCGGTTGCGATGAAATACATTGAGGTTTACAACGAAATGATAGCCATGAAGAGATACATCATCTAAGGCTTCACCCTACCCGAATATCCATTATACCATAGAACACAAAGATAATTAAGAAAGAAAAAGATAGTTATGATAAAATTCACGATAATAACCTGCACCTACAACGCTGCCGACGTCATAAAGCCGACGCTCGACAGCATACTCAACCAGACGTGGGGGCAGATAGAACACCTGATAATAGACGGTGCGTCGAAGGACGACACCGTGAAGGTGGCGGAGGCTTACCGACAACGTAGCCTGGAGGAGGAGACCGAACACGACGTGCGCATCATCTCTGAGCCCGACCGCGGACTGTACGACGCCATGAACAAGGGACTGCGTCTCGCTACGGGCGACTACGTGGTGTTCCTCAACGCCGGCGACTCGCTGCCCAACGACGATACGCTTGAGAAGATATCTAATGATGTCAACGAACGATCGGACGGAAAACTGCCTGCCGTGCTCTACGGCGACACGGACATCGTCGACGAAAAGGGTATTGTGCTGCATCCACGCCGACTGGCTCCGCCCGACAAACTCAACTGGCGCTCGTTTCGTCACGGCATGTTGGTGTGCCACCAGGCGTTCTACGCCCGCACAGACATAGCCCGTGCCGAGCCGTACGACTTGCGCTACCGCTTTTCAGCCGACGTCGACTGGTGCATACGCATCATGAAGCGTGCTGAGCGCGAGCATCTGCAGCTCCTGCGCCTGCCGGAAGTGGTTGCCGACTACCTCGATGGCGGCATGACCAACAAGAACCACCGCGCTTCGCTCTTCGAGCGTTTCCGCATCATGCGACGCCATTACGGACTCTTCTCTACGCTTGCCATGCACGCATGGTTCGTGGCGAGATCCGTGCTGAAGAAATAGCCGACAACAAGACACAATAAAGGGGCCGTTTCTCCGTTATATTTATGTAGAGAACAAACCCCATCTATCTAATAAAAAAACAATAGCATGAACAATACGAACAACAACTACTGCGTGATTCTTGCCGGCGGCAAGGGACGCCGACTGTGGCCGTGCAGCCGCGAGAGCAAACCGAAGCAGTTCATCGACTTTTTCGGCAGCGGACGCACTCAGCTTCAGCAAACATACGACCGCTTCAAGGAGATTGTGCCGGTAGAGAATATATATGTGAACACCAACGACGCGTATATCGACCTCGTGCTTGAGCAGTTGCCCGACCTTGCGCCCGACCATCTGCTCGCAGAGCCTATACATCGCGGCACGGCGCCGAGCGTAGCGTGGTGCGCGCATCGCATCATAGCGCACAACCCCGATGCCAACATCGTCATAGCGCCATCCGACCAGACCATCATCGGCGAGGAGGCGTTCGCCGAGTGCATAAGCCGCGGATTCGAATTCGTAGCGAACAACCGGTTTATGCTCACGCTCGGCTTGAAGCCTACGCGCCCCGAGCCTGGCTACGGATATATACAGATGGGCGACAAGGTGGAGGACGGCGTGTACAAGGTGCAGTCGTTCACCGAGAAGCCTGAGCGCGACTTCGCGAAGATATTCGTCGACAGCGGCGAGTTCTACTGGAACACGGGCATATTCCTTGCCAACGCGAAGTGCATGCTGCATTGTTTCGAGCAGTTGCTGCCGCCCGTTCTGCGCCAGTACGACGAGATGCACGCCGGCGAGGAGTTCGACTACGAGGAGGAGAACCGATACATTCACGAGAACTTTCCGTCGTATCCGAACATATCCATCGACTACGGAATACTCGAGAAGTCAGAACAGGTCTGCATGATGAAGTGCAACTTCGGCTGGGCTGACCTCGGAACGTGGCACAGCATATACGAGGCGATGCACAAGGGCGAGGGCGACAACGTCGTTATAGACAGCGAAGTGATGCTCGACGACGCGCACAACAACGTCATCAAGCTGCCGAAAGACCGCATTGCCGTCATTTCGGGTCTCGACGGATTCATCGTTGCCGAAGAGAAGAACGTGCTGCTCATCTGCCGGAAGGAAGACTCGTCGAGCAACATAAGACGACTCGTTAACGAGATACAAATGAAGAAAGGCGAGGAGTTTATCTAAACTCCTCCTTTTTTTTATATAGTTATACGCATTGTCCTTATAACTATCCGCATTATTTTTATAAATATCCACCTGAAACCATCTACTTATAAACATATCAAAAACCCAACAAACATCATGAACACCAACAAGAATATTCTTTCGCTCGCACTCGCCGTGCTGCTTGCGCTTCCGCTCGCAGTAAGCGCGCGTGTGCCGAAACGCATTTACCTCGAAAAGACGCGCGTGGCGTGCGTCGGCAACAGCATCACATACGGCATGACTCTCGCCGACCCTGCTACCGAGTCGTATCCGGCGCAGCTTCAGCAGATGCTTGGCGACGGATATGAGGTGGGCAACTTCGGAAAGTCGGGCGCCACGCTGCTGCGCCACGGCCATCGTCCGTACGTAGAGCAGGAGGAATGGGCGAAGGCGAAGGCTTTCAAGGGCGACATCGCCGTCATCCATCTCGGAGTGAACGACACCGACCCGCGCAACTGGCCGTTCTATCGCGACGAGTTCGTGAGCGACTACCTGGCTCTTATCGACACTCTGCGCCAGCAGAACCCGAAGTGTCGTGTGCTCATCGCGCTGCTCTCGCCCATCACCCACAACCATCCGCGCTTCGAAAGCGGCACGCAGCAGTGGCACGAGGAGATTCAGGAGGCTATAAAGACCGTGGCTCGCGTGGGAAAGGCGCAGCTCATCGACTTCCATAAGCCGCTCTATGCTTATCCGCAGCTGCTGCCCGACGCCGTGCATCCTAACAAGGAGGGTGCCACGATGCTCGCACGCACGGTGTGCACTGCCATCCTCGGCAACTACGGCGGCCTGCAGATGCCCATGACCTACTCGGACAACATGGTGCTGCAGCGCGACCGCGAACTTACCATACACGGCACTGCCAACTCCGGCGAGAGAGTGACCGTGAGCATCACTCGCCCCGATGCCGCCAAAGGCAAGTCGGCGAACGGCGCTAAGCGCAAGAAGGGCAAGCAGCCGATGCGTGTGCGCGCGCTGAAGACCGAGGTGCAGACGGCTACGGCGAAGGCTGACATGAACGGCTACTGGCAGGTTACGCTGCGCCCGCAGCGCGCCGAGAACGGACTGACGCTCACCGTCAGCACCGACGAGAAAAAACTCATATATAATAATGTGGCGTTCGGCGAGGTTTGGCTCTGCTCTGGTCAGTCGAACATGGAGTTCATGCTGCACGAAGCGGCTACAGCCAAGCGCGACATACCGAAGGCGAAGAACCCCAACATACGCTTCTTCGACATGAAGGCGCGCTGGCGCACCAACCCCGTTGAGTGGGACGCTGCGGCGCTCGACTCAATCAATCATCTGAAATACTTCAAGCCTACAGCGTGGACCGTCTGCTCGCCAGAGACGGCGAAGGACTTCTCGGCGATAGCCTACTACTTCGGCGCGATGCTGCAGGACAGTCTGCAGTGTGCCGTGGGTCTTATCTGCAACGCCGTGGGCGGTTCGCCTACAGAGGCGTGGGTGAGCCGTGCGGATCTCGACGCGCAGTTGCCACAGATTCTGCGCAACTGGCAGCGCAACGACTTTGTGCAGCCGTGGGTTCGCGAGCGTGCCGCTCAGAACACGAAGCTGGCTGCCAACGCCGCCGCTCAGCGCCACCCCTACCAGCCGTGCTACCTCTACGAGTCGGCGATAGAGCCGCTCGAGCAGTTCCCCATCAAAGGCGTGCTGTGGTATCAGGGCGAGTCGAACGCGCAGAACTTCACCACGCACGAGCGTTTGTTCAAGATGCTCGTCGAAGGATGGCGCCGCAACTGGAACGACGCTGAGCTGCCGTTCTACTTCGTGCAGCTCTCGAGCCTCAACCGCCCGGGTTGGCAGTGGTTCCGCGACAGTCAGCGCCGCCTGCAGAGCGAACTGCCGAACGTGGCAATGGCTGTGTCGTCGGACAAGGGCGACTCGCTCAACGTGCATCCTACGAGCAAGCAGCCCATCGGTGAGCGTCTGGCGCGCATCGCCCTGCACAACCTCTACGACTTCGGCAATGTGGTGCCGAGCGGACCTGCCATTAAGGAGGCTTCGGTCGTAGGCGACGGCATAGTGCGCCTCACGTTCGACTACGCCGACGGTCTTTCTACCGCCGACGGCAAGCACCCTGCTACGTTCGAGATAGCCGAGGAAGAAGGCGTCTACAAGCCTGCCGAGGCTCGCATCGAGGGCAACACGGTTGTCGTGATGGCGGCGGACGTGGCTCATCCGCGCTTCGTGCGCTACGGATGGCAACCGTTCACACGCGCCAACCTCGTGAACGGCGCGAAGCTGCCGGCGTCTACGTTCCGCGTAGAGGTTAGATAGTAGCGGAGGTCTCCGGCCTCCGCAGCAACAAGCAATGCTAACTACAAGTAGCGGAGGTCTCCGGCCTCCGCAGCTACAAGCAATGCTAACTATAAGTAGCGGAGGTCTCCGGCCTCCGCAGCAACAAGCAATGCTAACTATAATTAGTGTTCGACTTGGTGCTGCGGAGGCCGGAGACCTCCGCTACGTTTTTGCCCATACTTCTTGTGATTTTATCATCGGACACCGAACGCAATCTGATCGGACACCGAACGCAATCCGATTGGACGGCGAACGCAATCCGATCGGGCGGCGGACGCGATCCGATTGGACACCGTTCGCGATCCGACTGGACACCGAACGCCGCCGGTCGTAAAAAAAGAACAGTTACTTCACAAATTTAACACATGCCACTAATAATATCCGAATTATTATTCGTAACTTTGCACCTCAGAACGACCTAAGAACCAAATTGTTATTTCTAAACAAATCAAAATAATATGAAGAAAATCTACACTTTGTTCTCTGCACTGTGCTTAACAGTTGCAGCGCCTGGCGCATTGTCAGCACAGAACAACTTCAAGCTGGTTGAGGAGAGCGTGAGCAATCCGGACAACACACCGGCTCCAGTCTACCCAGTACCAAGCGAGCGTCAGCTCAAGTGGAACGAAACCGAATTCTACGCTTTCTTCCACTACGGCATGAACACCTACACCAACGAGGAGTGGGGCTCAGGTATGGAGCGCGAGACCGTATTCGCACCTACACAGAAGCCAGACCCAAGACAGTGGCTCGAAGTGGCTAAGAAGGCGCACATGAAGGGCGGCATCGCTGTGGTGAAGCACCACGACGGCTTCTGCCTCTGGCCTACAGCTACGACAGAGCACTGCACACGCAACTCTACGGGCTACGGCAAGGACGTGGACATACCGAAGGAGTTCGCCGACGCAGCACGCGAGTTCAACATGAAGTACGGCTTCTACATCTCTCCGTGGGATATGTCAAGCCCATACTGGGGCAAGAAGGACAGCAACGGCAAATACACAGACGAGTATGCCAAGAAGGTGTTCCTGCCGCAGTGCGTAGAGCTTGCTAAGTACGGCAACGACCAGTTCGAGATGTGGTTCGACGGCGCTACCGGCGGCGACCACGCTGGCGGCTACGGCAGCTACACTTCTTCGCAGAAGCGCACTATCGACAACGCACAGACTTACTACGACATTCCTAACCTGCGCGACTCTATCCACAACCTCCTGCCGAACGTAATCATGTGGGGCGTTGGCGGCGAAGCACGCTGGATAGGTAACGAGGAAGGCTACTCAGGACAGACATGCTGGTCGATGGGCGACGCTGAGTCGGGCGACGAGAACGCATGGCAGTGGGCTGCCGGCGAGAGCGACGCCAAGTCGACAAAGGGATGGTTCTGGGATTCGAGCAAATACAACCAGCCGAAGTCGGCTGAGACTCTCTTCAAAATGTATCTTGAGACCGTAGGCCGCAACGCTACATTCCTTCTCAACCTGCCGCCGAACCGCGCAGGTCGTATCGACGAGAGCCTCGTAACCATCATGGAGGACCTCGGCAAGCTGCTCGACCAGCGTCTCGGCACAGACCTTGCAAAGACAGCTAAGGTAACAACCGACTGCACTCGCGAGGCTATGGGCAAGGGCAACTACGATGCAAAGAACCTTACCGACGGCAACAAGGACACATATTGGGCTGCTCCCGACGGAAAGACTTCTGCCGTTATCGAGCTTAGCTGGGACACACCGCAGACCGTGCGCTACGTATCGCTCATGGAGTACATCAAGCTCGGACAGCGCGTGAAGAAGTTCAAGATTGAGACCAGCGAGGACGGCGTAACATACACCGAGCGCGGCAACGGTCAGACAATGACTACCGTAGGCTACAAGCGCATCATCCCGCTCAACGGCTCTACAACCAACTACTCTGCAAGCGGCTTCAAGGCTAAGTCTGTACGCATCACTATCGAGAACGCTAAGGCTTGCCCGCTGCTCCACACTGTAGAAGTGTTCTAAACAAACCCTTACTCCATCAACTAAAAAACAAAGAAAACAATGAACGTAAAGAAATATATGTGCCTTGCCGGTCTGTTCTTCCCTATCGCAGCTATGGCACAGCAGGACAAGACTCTCTGCGACTTCGAGACTCCGGAGAGCTACGTGAGCGTACGTGCATACGACACATGCCCTACCTCACCCTTCAACCTCAACAAGCTCACGGGCAACGTGCAGGTTGTAGACAACGACCTTAACGCAGTGGACGACGCGCTGGGCTACGCTCCGAACGAATCGTCGAAGATTCTCGGCGTGCAGCGCTCGCGCTACGGCAGCAACACCTTCGGTGCTCTCGTAGAGCTGAAGGAGCCGCTCGCTCTGAAGCGCGAGACTCAGTACGTACACGTTAAGTTCTACTCTACGCAGGACGCTCCGGTGATGCTCATCGGACTCGGCAACCGCGAAGACCGCCCTTGGCAGCCCGCTACTACAGAGCAGTTCTGGAGCGTGCCTACAAGCAAGGTGGCTGCAGGCGCATGGCAGGACGTAGTGTTCCCAATCATGGGCGCTGACGGCATCAACATCAAGAGCCTCCTCGTCGTAGTAGACCGCCAGTCGCCGCACAACCAGATGAGCGACTTCGCCGTATTTATCGACGACATCATCCTTAGTACCAAGGCAAACCCGTTCTTCTCTAAGTCGGTTTACCCGATCAACTACGAGGAGACTACAGCTCACACACGTGGTGACGCGCGCTATGTAAAGAATGTTAAGCTCGGTTCACAGTCTGTAGCTATCAACCAGAACTCAGACAAGAAGCTCTACTTCAACAAGACCGAGAACATCTTCCTTGCAAAGCCAGGCGAGACCGTCACTCCGACTATTGACTGGAAAGGCGAATGGATGCACGGATATGCTTACCTCGACAAGGACGACAACGGCAAGTTTGACGTTGATTACACCAACAGCGGCGTAACAAATGCACGCGACCTCGTTTCTTACTCTTACTACAAGGACAAGAACAGCGCTGGCAAGAGTGCAAGCGGCAACTGTGGTGTTGGTCTTCCTTCGTTCAAGATTGACGACGACATGAAGCCGGGCATCTATCGTATGCGCTACAAGGTGGACTGGGACAACGTAGACCCAGGTGGCAGCACCGCAACAGGCAACCTCATCACAAACAACGGTGGCGCGCTGATTGACGTTCTCGTGAACATCCACAACGACAACGTAGACGTTTACCGTGCTACAGAGGAGAACGGCGGCGGCTTGAACGGCGAGATTCTTCTTGCTAACGGCAAGCCGGTGACTGGTCAGACCACTCCGTTCGGTCAGGCATTCACAATCAAGGCTCAGCCGGCTGAAGGCTTCCTGCTCGACTACGTTAAGATTCGCCATGGCTACAACCTCGAGGGCGCAAGCTCTAAGAACGAGAACCCGCAGTGGAAGGAGTACACCGTGCAGGCTTCGCAGTTCGTTAACGGCGAGTACACTATCCCGGCTGACTGCGTGGACGGCAACATCCGCCTCGTGCCTTACTTCAAGAGCGACCCTACAAGCGTTAACGACGCTACAGTGAAGGCGTTCACAGTGAAGGCTGGCAAAGGCGAAATCACGCTCAACGCCGCAGTTGCTACACACGTGGAGATTGCTAACGTTCAGGGCAGCACTCTCTTCAACGGCACAGTAGACGGAGCTCGCACAATCTGCGCTCACAAGGGCGTTTATGTTGTGAACGGCGAGAAGGTGCTCGTAAAGTAAACTAACATTACTCACATATTGGGGATAGCCGTCTTCGAGACTGCTATCCCCTTTTAAATCTAAAACCATCTATCTATTATGACAAACCATTTACGCACAGCCATCGCTACGTTCATCATGGCAACAGCGATGACGCCTGCTATGGTGCTTGCGCAAAGCACTTACCCCGTTAACTTCGACGAGAACGAGGCTTCGAGCCACCTCTTGCGCCACACTAATGCTGTGCAGCTCACAAGCAGCTACGGCACACAGACGGTTGAGGTGAACCAGAAGAAAGAGAAACGCATGTATATAAAGCGTCTTGACGACTGTCTGCGCGCTAAGATAGGCGAGACAGTGACGGCTGGCTTCGACTGGAGCGGTACGTGGATGTGCGGATACGCATATATCGACTTCGGAAAAGACGGCAGATACGACGTTGACTACGACGACAACGGCGTGAACGCCATGAAAGACCTCATGACTTATTCTATGTATAAGAATAAGGACAGCAAGGGCGCTACCGTAAGCGGCGAACCGAGCATTAATCCACCGTCGTTCACTATCCCGTCGGATGTTAAGCCGGGCATATACCGCATGCGCTACAAGGTAGACTGGGACTGCGTTGACCCGGGCGGAAACACGCTTAGTGGAAACGACATCAAGAAGAACGGTGGCGTGATTGTCGACACGCGCATCAACGTGCATGGCGAGACTGCACACGTCACGGTGAAGGGTGCTGACGAAAAGAAAGGCACTCTCTCGCTTGCCGACTACAGCGCAGAGCTGAACAACCAGGACGTGGAGTTCGGAAAAGACCTCACCATCGCCATCGCCGTAAAGGACGGATATAACTTCAGCTCACTGAAGGTGAAGCACGGATACGGCTTGGACGGCGAGGCTGTCGTAGACGGACTGCGCCAGTGGCAGGAGAATACGATCATGGCGTACACCGCAAAGGGCGACAAGATAACTATACCTGCAAGCTACATCGACGGCGACGTTGAAATAACCGTGAACTTCGCAGCCGAAGGCACCACTTCGGGCGACAACTACGCGCTCAACTTCGAGAAGGATCTCGCCCAGATGAATCCTACAGCCAACAGCCTCACAGAGTTCTCTATTACGAACAAGGCTGGCAAGAAGTCGGCCATCGCTATCCCTGAGGGTACTACCGTTTATCGCGACGCTCTCACTAAGGAAGTGAACGCCAAGCCTGGCGATGTGCTCACACCGGGCATCGCATTCACTGGCGACACCGAGATGGGCGCATATCTCTACATCGACTACAATCAGGATGCAGCGTTCACAACGCCGCTCGACGAAACCGGAAAGCCGGTTGTTGGCAGCGAGATTGTGAGTTTCTCTTCATACAAAGGCAAGAACAGCAACGGCGAAGCTGCTGGCGCAACAACCGCAATGCCGTCGTTTACTATCCCCGACGACTTGCCTACGGGTGTTTATCGCGCTCGTCTGAAGATTGACAACAACAACATCGACCCGGCTGGCGACTATAGCATGACTGACGCTTTGCACATCAACCACTACAACGGCTACATCGTCGACTTCCTGCTGAACATCCACAACGATAAGGGCAGTCTCGACATCGACTCACGCGGCGGTCATATCGTAGGAAACGGCAACAGCGGCGTGGGCGAAACCGTAGAGTTCGGTTCACAGCTCAGCCTTATGCCGCTCGCTCCTGCAGCAGGCTACAACGTAAAGAGCATCGCTGTGCGCCACGGTCACAACCTGGACGGAGAGCAGTTCGTCAACGGCAACCGCCAGTGGGATGAGTACGAAGTCAGCGACGCCAAAGCCGGCGAAGGCTTCACGATAGACGCCGACAAGGTGAACGGCGACGTACGCGTGTCGGCTAAGTTCGAGGCTGACGGCACAGAGGAGTACAAACTTCGCTTCGCCGACGAGTTCGACGGCAAGGACTACTCGCTGCCTGACGCTGGCGTATGGCACAACTGCACACGCGAAAGCCCCACATGGAAGCGATTCACAGCGCAGACTGCTGAGGGTCAGCAGAAGACGGCGTTCATCCGCGACGGAAAGCTCGTCACTCGATGCATCAAGAACACTATTGCTGAGGAGGGCGACGTGGATATGATTAACGGCGCTATAGAAAGTTCTGACAAGATGTACTTCACATACGGACGTGTAGAGGGTCGCTTGCGCACAACTCCTCACGTCGGCAACTTCCCAGCGTTCTGGCTTATGCCGCAGGACAACTCTGCAGGTTGGCCTAACGCTGGCGAGATTGATATCTGGGAGCAGATTGACACCGAGAACAAGACATATCATACGGTGCATACTCACTGCACATACGATCTGCATCTGGCTCTGCCCAACTCTGGAAGCACACATACCAACGCAGCCGACTATCACGTGATAACTCTCGACTGGACGCCGGAACTTCTTACCTGGTATGTTGACGGCACAAAGGCGTTCTCTTATGCAAAGACTAAGCAGTCGTATCTGCTTGAGAAGGGTCAGTGGCCGTACGACAAGCCATTCTACCTGATACTTAACCAGAGCGTAGGCAACGGTTCTTGGGCTAAGAACTGCGACGTTAACTTCGAGTACGAGACACTCTTCGACTATGTTCGTCTCTACCAGAAGGATGGCGAGGGCGACATCACATCAGCCGTGAAGGACGTGAAGACTAACGGCTCTGCGCTCGACGTATACGCACAGCAGGGCGGTCTGCTCCTGGTTGCGCCAGAGGCACAGAAAGTAGACGTGTACAGCATCAGCGGCACACGCGTCTTCTCAGGACTTGTGCAGGGCAACCGCTTCGTGAGCCTCACCAAGGGCGTGTATGTAGTGGCTGGCAAGAAGATTGTCGTGAAGTAATATCACTACGCATACAAACAATACTGATACAAATAAAAAGGAGGTTATGGCAGATTTGCCATAACCTCCTTTTTATTTGTCGAATCCTAAGATATTATTCAATGGGGAATGTCTTGGTGAGCGTTCCGAACTCGGCATCAGTGATGTGCGTGTGGAATGTGCTGCGCGAAACGGTTGTGCCGTATTCGTCGGTTACGGCGAGAACAGCCACGTACCAACCGCGCTCAGCGTCGGAGAACGGCTTCTTGAACGTGAACTTACCGTTAAACTGCTTCACTACCTCTGTTACATCCTCAGCCTTGTCGGTAGTAGCCATGAAGTCTGCCCATGCCATTGTCGGGTTCTCAACCTGGTACTCATTCAGAGCGTCGTCCCAATCGTCCTCCTTCATGACGAGCATACGTGCGCTCTTGATAGACGAAGCCTTCGACTTGATGGTGTACTCGATAGCAAGGTCGCCGTTGCCCGACAGATGGTTGGTAACGTCAACCTCGGGGCAATCGTTGGCAGCCGCCGGCTTGATGTGAACATTGTCTACAGAAGCCTTTACCCAGTCGCCGTTGGCATCCACAGCGAGTGCGCAGAACGTATAGTCGTTCTCCTTCTCAATGTTCCACGCCTTGTACTCGCTGGCGTATGTAGCCCACTGCTCGGCAGAGAAGCTCACGCCCTGCGTGTACATCAACGCGCCGTAGCCATAGAGGTTGACGAACTCGTCGATAGACTTCGTAGAACCGAGCACAAGGTGCAGCGACTTGAACGCGCTGCCCGGCTTTACGTCGAACTCGGGCTTGCCCTCAGAGTTGAGTCCGAGATACTCTACGCTGAGCGTTGCCTTGCTCTCGCCAGGATCGGCGGTGCGCACAACGTCGTAAGTCATATCCGTTCCGAGCGTGTACTTGCCGTCAGCCTCAACGAGGTCGCACACTACGACGTAATGGTTCTCGCCGGCAGCGATAAACTGCGTTGTGCCGCCCTCCGGCTTCTCGCCATCGACGAGCGTAACGCTCTGACTGCCCACACCGGCGTAGCCGTAGCTGCCCGACATCATGAGCGTAGAGAACACCTTCTTGAGTTCTGCTTCGGTCATCTCCGAGAGCGACGCGCCGCCGAAGTACTCCAAGAGGAAGAACTTAAGATACGACTCGCTAACGCACATCTGATAGAACGGCTGGTCGTCGGTCTTTGTGGTTACGGTGTACTTCACGTAGTTCTTTCCAGCCTTGAGGTCGCTCACCTCAGCCTTGAGCTGCTCGGGCACACCCTCGGGGCGTCCGAAAGAGATGTAGTCGTCGGCGCCGAGCACTACAGCGTCAACCGTTCTGCTGCCTTTATTGAGAAATACCTTCTGCTGCGCGTCGGCTGTAGCGGCGAAAGCCACGACGAGCGCAAATACTGATAATATTGTCTTTTTCATAATCTGTTTCTGCTTAAGTGTTAGAGACGTGTAACATTGCCTTCGTAGTGGCCCTTCAGCGCACCCTTGTACTTCTTGATGCTGAACACCGTGAAGTCGACATCAGCCTTTCCGTCGGCGAACGAGAGCTTGGCGTTGCCACCGAGAGCGATAGACTTTGTACCGTTGACGGTAGCCTGCGAGTAGGTGTCGCCTGCGTACTTGATGGAGATCTTAGCGTTTGTCTCGTCGCCAGAGAAGCCATGCAGCGAGTTGTCGTTAGCGAAAGCGTCGGGCATAGTGACCACGATGTCGGCGTCAGCCATGCCAGCCAGTGTCGTTACGCCAGCCTTTGCAGAAAGATAGATAGTGTAGACGCCCTCAGCGTCGTCGTGTGTGAGCACCGCCGACTTCAGGTCGACAGCCTTGCCGTCGGCTACGGTGTATTTGCTGGGCACAGCGAGCGAATACTCCTTCGGAGTGCCGTTTACATATACCACATCGAGCGTGCGTGCGGCGCTATTGCCGAGGTTAGCCACGTTGATCTTGATGGTATAAGTGCCGTCGCCGTTGTCGAGCACCGAGATAGTGCCCGTAGCCGAAGACGGTGCGTCGTTGCTGATGCTGAAGGTCTGCGGATTGTTCACGTCCGTTACGTTGTCGACGAAGGTAAGTTCGTACTCCTTATTGCCCTGCACGTCGAGTTCGCTTCCGTCCATATTGCTCTGCGGCACGAAGAGGCGCACGTAGTAGTAGCAGTTGTCCAGCTCGTTGGCGCTGTCGATGTTGCCGGGCGTGAGGTAGAAGCTGACGCCGTCTGCCTTCTTCTCTGCGAAAGCGGCGCGCATCTCATAGCGTTTGCCGTCGACGATGAAGTGGTTCTCGTTGGCAGCCACCTCTGTGTATGCTCCGTTGTACTGCGCAGCGAGGAGCGTTTCGCCCTTCTTCGGCGTTGCCTCAAGGTTCAGAGCGAGCTTGCCACCAGCGAGACTCACCTGGAGCAGACCGTCAGAGTAGTAGTCGTTCCAGTCGTACGACGATACAGACACCGGCTCGTAGTCGTCGTTGCGGTTGTACTCGTCAACGTCCATGAACACAGCCTGGAAGAAATCGTTGTCGGCGTCGAAGTCGTGACCGAACGCGTTGAACTCGACATACTTGTCGAGCAGCGTCGGCGAGAACGCCAACTGCAGATTCTTGCCGCCCTTCATAACGTCCTCGGGTGTCTTGCAGCCCTCGAGCGTCGAGAGGTAGATATACTTATAGTTGTTGATGGTGGTTACGACAGCCGACTTCATCTGGTAAACATCGTCGCCCACCTTCACGCAGTTGCCGTCGAGCTGAATGCGCTTCGGGAATGATATATTGTCTACATCTGTGCCCACCTCGTAGGCAGACACGATGCGTCCGTTCTTCACTACGAACACGCTGTCGGGTGTTGCAGCCGTAGCCAATGTCTGCATGGCGAAGCCCACGAACATGGCGAAAAGTAAAAATATCTTTTGTTTCATTGTACTCTATTAAGTATTAAGTGTTAGCGATTAAGTATCAACTATTAAGGGTTAACAATTCGGTATTAACGCTTAACCATCTTCAGCGACTGTCCCTCCGCCTTCACCACGTACACGCCGGCAGCGAGCTGTGTGGCGTCTATCTTCGCCTTGCCGCCGCGAGCCGTAGCCTGCGCAGCGAGAGAGCCGTTGGCAGCGTACACTTCGAGCAGTTTGCCGTCGGTCATGCCCTCAGCCGTGATGGTGTATCCGTTGGAGCGCAGAGTGATGGGCGACTGCTTTGTGAGCTGCACCATGCCGGCAGTAGAGCCCTTCAGCTCAATCTTGTCCACATTCTTCACTGCGTGCGTTGCCACCGTCGCGCCGCTCTTCGAGAGCAGTTTCACGTTGCCGTCTGCCACTGTGAGCTTCGCCACCTGCGACATCTGCACCTCGTGCGCAGTTCCGTCGAGATAGAGCACATTCACCTTGCCGTCCTGCGCCATCATCGGGCAGGAAACAGCACAAAGGAGAAGGGCTGCTAAGAAATAACGTCTAATCATAAATCAGATTTTTAAAGTTTAATTGTGTTACTTATAATTGCTTATCTGTTACAAAAGTAGTCAATAATGTTATACAAACCAACTTCTAACCGATTTTTTGTAACAATTTCATACAAAAAAAACCCAGAGCTGTGCGCCCTGGGCTTGTATTTTCTAATGTTGTACGATGCCGAATTAGAGGTTCGGGTTCATCTTTGTCCACTCTGCTACTGGAGGAACGATGCCGAGCTCTACGATCTCGTCGCGCATCTTGCAGAGGTGCTCGTAAGACTTAGCGAGAGAAGCAAGCTCCTCTTCTGTGCCTGTAGGCTGTGTGAAGTGAACGCCAGTCTTGTCGATTGTAGAAGGCATAGCCATCATAACGTTCTTGAAGCCACACTTCTCGCAGTTTACGTAGCAGCCTGCTGGCAATGTGAACTCCTCGCCACCCATAGCAGCCTCGATCATCTTAACTGCGTTGTATGCCGGGCTCTGGAATGAAGAACGACCGCGGAGCTTGATGATGTTAGAACCACCCTGAACAGTGTGGTGCTTGATCTCTTCCCAACGCTCTGCTGAGAGGCCCATCTCTGAGAGAGGCTTGCCGTCTACCTTAACCTGAGAAGCGAATACAGCCATCTGCTCGCCGTGGCCACCGTATGTGTGAGCGCCAGTCACCTTGTCCTGCTGTACGCCGAACTCGAGTGCGAGAGCCTGCTGCAGACGTGTAGAGTCGAGAGCAGCGAGTGATGTGAGCTGGTTTGGCTTCAAACCTGAGTGGATAAGAGCTGTGAGGGCTGTAACGTCAGCCGGGTTGAAGATAACAACAACGTGCTCTACGTCCGGGCAGTACTTCTTGATGTTGTCGCCGAACTCTGCAGCGATCTTGCAGTTGCCCTTCAAGAGATCCTCGCGGGTCATGCCGTCCTTACGCGGAGCACCACCTGAAGAGATGATGTACTTAGCGCCTGTGAACGCTTCCTTCGGGTCTACTGTGTAAGTTACGTTAGCGCCCTTGAAAGCGCACTGCTGAATCTCGTCGAACACGCCGTGTACACCCGGCTCGTAGATGTCGTAGAGACAGATGTTAGGAGTAAGACCGAGCATAAGAGCGCTCTGTACCATGTTTGAACCAATCATACCGCCGGCACCGACGATCAAAAGCTTTTCGTTAGATAAGAATGCCATAATAAATAGTGTTTATTATATTAATAACTGTATTTCGTTTACTAACTGCAAAGATACAACTTTTTTGAAATATACAAACGATTATCGAAAATTATAGTGTTGTTTAATCTTAAAATCTGTATATTTGCAGCACCTAATAATTATAATATGACAGATACAAAGTTTACTATAGCCGATCGACTCGCCGCATTGCGCGAGGAGATGCGGCGCGAAAGGCTCTCGGCGTTCATTTTCCCGAGTGCCGACCCACACATGAGTGAGTATGTTCCCGAACGTTGGGAGGGACGCAAGTGGATATCGGGCTTCGACGGCTCGGCTGGCACGGCTGTGGTTACGCTCCACTCGGCTGCGCTCTGGACCGACTCGCGCTACTTCCTTGCTGCCGAACAGCAGCTCGAGGGCACCGAATTCCAGCTGATGCGCGAGCGCATGGAGAGCACACCCAGCATTGCCGACTGGCTGGCGCGCGAAGTGCACGACGGCGAGCCTACCGAGGTGGGCGTCGACGGCATGTGCATCTCGAAGGGCGAGGCTGAAGGGCTGAAGGCTGAGCTGAGACATGCCGGCGGACTGACGCTGCGCACCAATCTCGACATCCTCAACCGCGTGTGGGCTGACCGTCCGCCGGTGCCGCTTAACAAGGTGGAGATTCACCCGCTGGAATATGCCGGCGAGTCGGTGGCTGAAAAGCTCAGCCGCATACGCACCGAGATGCGCCGCGCGGGAGCAAGCTGCATGCTCGTTACGCAGCTCGACGACATAGCGTGGACGCTCAACCTGCGCGGCTCCGACGTTCATTGCACGCCGGTGTTCGTGGCGTGGCTCATCATCTGCGAGGAGAGCGCTACATTATATATAAAGGAGGAGAAGCTCACGGCGGAGGTGAAAGACTATCTGCGCGCCGAAGGCGTAGCCATCGACGACTACTGCAATATCATTGCGGCGCTCAACGACTGCGATGCGCCGACGATGCTCATAGACCCTTCGACCGTGAACAGCACTTTGGCGCAGCCGCGCGGCAACTTCACCGTGCTTTCTGCGCCGTCGCCCATACCTGCTATGAAGGCGGTGAAGAACCACACGGAGTGCGAGGGATTCCGCCATGCCATGGAGCGCGACGGCGTGGCTATGGTGCAGTTTCTGAAGTGGCTGGAGGAGGCTGTGCCGAAGGGCTATCAGACGGAACTCACGGCGAGTGCGAAGCTGTACGAGCTGCGTGCTAAGCAACCGCTCTTCCGCGACATCTCGTTCGACACCATCGCTGCTTACGCCGACCATGCCGCTATCGTTCACTACGAACCGACGCCGCTCAGCGACGTCAAGCTCGAACCGAAAGGCTTGCTGCTGCTCGACAGTGGCGCGCAATACAGCGACGGCACAACGGATATCACCCGTACAATAGCACTGGGCGGCGTAACCGACCGCGAGCGCCGTGTTTATACGTTGGTATTGAAGGGGCATCTGGCGCTGCAGAACCTCTGCTTCCCACGTTCGGCGTCGGGCACGCAGCTCGATGCGGTGGCACGCACGGCGATGTGGCGCGAGGGCATGAACTTCATGCACGGCACGGGTCACGGCGTAGGCTCTTATCTCAGCGTTCACGAGGGTCCTCACCAGATTCGTCAGGAGTATCGCCCTGCACCGATGGTGGAGGGAATGACGGTTACGGACGAACCGGGTCTGTATCTCGACGGACGGTTCGGCGTGCGCATAGAGAACACGCTGCTCACCGTGCCTTACGTGACGACCGAGTTCGGACGCTTCCTGCGCTTCGAGCCGCTCACGCTCTGCCCTATCGACACCAAGCCGATAATGACAAACATGCTCAGCGACGAGGAACGCCAGTGCCTCAACGCCTACCACGCTATGGTGTACGAGCGTTTGGCGCCGATGCTCGATGAAGAGCATCGCGAGTGGTTGAAGAAGAAAACGGAAGCGATTTAGTTGAATCAGTTGATTCAGTTGAGAGTTGAGAGTTGAGAGTTATGATTAGCTGTGCTACGATTCAATAGCTCTTGATTTAAACATAGGAGGCTACGGCATTAGCTTTCCGCTACGCGCCGCTGACTTTCAGTTCCTGCCGTAGCCTCCTACGATTAGAACCGTTTGCTATTCAATTTGCCAAAAATTTTAGTTTTGACACACTCTCCACGCAGCCACTAACCTCCAGGGGGTGCAGCTGTCTCAGCTGCACCAACAAAGCAAACGGCATTCATGTGCTCGGTTGGTGTACTTCTTGGCTGGTGCACTTCTTGGTTGGTGCACTTGAGACAAGTGCACCCCCTTGAAGGCACCCTAACCATCTGTGTGCATCTGTGAAATCCGTGAGAGAACATCGCTGCTTGCGTTATTTAGCAACGGATTTATCGGATTAAACGGATTCGTTGGCGGCGGAAATCATCGGTTAGCCGTAGCGGAAAGCTAATGCCGTAGCCTCCTACTATTAGCATTGTCAACTATAGATTTTTATGTATATAATGGTCGTGACGCACGCCCTATCTCTTAACATTAACCGGCGGACGGCGGACGCAATCCGATTGGGCGGCGTTCGGAATCTGATCGGGCGGCGGACGGAATCTGATCGGACGGCGGACGGAATCCGATTGGACGGCGGACGGAATCCGATTGGGCGGCGTTCGGAGCACGATAACAAAACGCTGCAAACTGGGCTAAAATAGTAGCGGAGGTCTCCGGCCTCCGCAGCACCAAGTCGAACACAAACTATATATCGACATTATTGGTTGCTGCGGAGGCCGGAGACCTCCGCTACTTTTGTTGATCACACTTCTATGTGCTGCGGAGGCCGGAGACCTCCGCTACTGACATTTTACTTAAGAATATCTTTAAACGCGAAATTCGCGAGTATAGATGTCGACTGACTCAGCATACGGATGAACTCCTGTGCTGAGTTTTTCATATACGAGTCTTTAAGAATATGTATGCAACCGTCCATCTCGTTGTCGGCTGCATCAAGCGAAAGCGCCTTCATGTCGGGCTGCAGAATGGTTGTCGACTCGGAGAGAATCGTAACAAGATTGCTGCGGCGCAGAAGGTCGAATATGATGTTCACGCTGTTCACCTCAACCATGATGCGATAGTTCAGCTCCTTGCCCTCTACAAGATGGTCGAAGGCGTTGCGCGCCTGCAAACCCTTGCACGGCAGTATGAGGTCGTAGCGCTCAAGGTCGGAAAGTCGCAGCGACGACTGGCGCGCAAGCGGATGGTTCTCGTTGACGATAGCCGCCAGGCGGTTGCTGAATATGGCTCGGCTGTCGATAGCCTTGTCCTTGTTGAGCGGCTTGAAGGCAAGCACGAGGTCGAGCTCGCGCTTCTTCAGTCCGTCCATCAGTTCCTGCATCGAGCGGTAGATAATGTTCAGCTTCACGTGCGGATAGGCTCGCAGAAAAGCCACCAATGTCTCAGCCATTATGTTGCTGAACGAGTAGGTGACGCCGATATTCAGTTCGCCGCCGAGCATCTCCTTCAGGTCGTTCATGTGGTCGATGCACGCATCTGCCGAGTTCACGGCGTTCTGCGCGTAGGGTCGAAGCTCCTTTCCAGCCTCGGTGAGGTACACCTCATGCGAGTTTCGCTCGAAGAGTGGCAGACCTATCTCCTGCTCCAGATGCGATATCTGCTGCGAGAGCGTGCTCTGCGTGATGAAGAGCTTGCGCGCAGCCTCGGAGAAGTTGAGCGTCTCTGCCACCTTCAGAAAGTATCTAAGTTGTCTTATTTCCATATCAATGATTGTCTTGATGCAAAAGTACAACTTTTATTTTATTTCCACAGCACTAAGGTCTACGAACTCGCCGTTCTTGCGCTTGCGCTCAACGAGCATGTTGAAGAGCTTGCGCTTGCGATTGCCTTCTACGAAGCGGCGGAAGAAGATGTTGGGTATAGCCACGCCGAGCGCGATGCAGATGATGGCGAGCGACGCCTTGATGGCGTTGTTCATGCCGACTGTCACCTCGCCTACCACGCCGTGCATCTCGATGAAGGCGAAGAGTGCGCGATACATAAGCACACCGGGCACCATCGGGATTACGCTCGGGATGGTGATGCACTGATGGGGAACGTGGAACCAGTGGCGAGCCTTGATAACGATGACGCTGATGAGTGCTGAGCCTGCGAGCGAACCGATGCTCAAGCCCATATCGAGACCTATATTGCCATTGCTCGGACCGAGATTGACGAAGTTGCGGAAGCACACGGCGATGATTCCTCCGAGGGCTACTGCAGGCAGGATTCTACGCGGAATGCTGAAGATTGTAGAGAAGCCCATAGCCGAGACGGCTGCAGCTATGGCAAACTCCCAGTACTCGTGGTGCGGAATCATCGTAAGGTCTTTCACGAAGTTGTCGATGCCGCACACCTTGATAGCGAAAGCGATGCCGAACGCCATGGCCAGGACCATCAACAGTGTGTTGAGCGCGCGCACCATGCCCACTTCTATATATCCGTCGAGCATGTCGCTCACGAAGTTGATGAGCGGAACGCCGGGCACGATGAACAAGGCGCAAGCCATGAGCGGATGCCACGGCGTGTCGGAGTGCATGATAGCTGGCAGGAAGTCGGCAAGAGCCGGCGAGAGCGAGAGGAATGTGGTAGCCCATGCGATGAGTGTGGCTACGAAAGCCGCGATGCCGATGGCTATATAGTTGTTGCAGCCACGTGTGGGCAGGAACATGCGCAGACGAAAACCGAGAATAGCTGCCAAAGAGCAATAGAAGAACGCTGGCCAGTCGCAACCGAACTGTATGCAGAAGCCGCCGCAGGCAAAGCCGCCGCCGACAGCTACCTGCCACGGAGTGAAGCTGCGCGGCGTAGAGCGTATCTCCTCCAGCGCCGACTCGTACTGTTCGAGCGAATAGTCGTTGCGGATGGCGCTCCATGTGAGCTTGCTTATCTTAGTGATGGAGGTCATGTTGATGCCGTGCTTCTCACAGCGCTGGAACTTTGTGAACGAGTGTTCGGTGTCGCTGTAGTTCACCATGAGCACGTTCCAGTTGATGTAGAAGTGCAGGTAGCGTTCGTCGAGACTAAGGAAGGCTGCGGCGCGCTTCATCGTACGGCGGATGCGCGAGGTGTCGGCTGCACTCTCCATAAGTATGCTTCCGGTGCGCAGAAGCAGGTCGAGCTTGTGCTGCAGCTCGGCTGCCGCCACTTTAGACTGGTTGTTTGAATTGCCACACTGGCAGGTTGCTTGCATTGTTTCTATTGTATTGTTATCCATATTCGTTGTTTACAGGGCTTGCGTGAAGAGTTTGGGGTAATATCAGGGATGCAGTTGAGAACAACTGCATCCCCTTAATTACCCTGAACATATTAACTACTATTAAAACTATAAAAACATTATCTATATTATCTGAATCGGCGTGCGCGGCTTAACCGAACACGAAGATGAGTATCTGTATCGTAACGATGCGCAGGAACATTGCGAACGGATAGACGTTGGCGTAGCCCACGTTAGGCGCGTCTACCGATGTCTGGTCGCGAATGTATGCCAGCGCCGACGGGTTGGTGTTTGAGCCGGCAAGCACACCGAGCAGCGTGTACCAGTTGATGTGGAAGAGATACTTGCCGATGATGCCGCCCAGGATGACCGGTATCATTGTGATGGCGATGCCGTATCCTATCCAGGTCATGCCGCTCTCCGTCATTACGGTCTGCATAAACTGCTCGCCGGTGCCAAGACCTACGCACGCAAGGAAGATGCAGATGCCCACTTCGCGCAGCATGAGGTTGGCTGATATGGTGTTGTACGTCACGAGGTTGTACTTCGGACCGAAGTAGCCTACGAGGATAGCCACGATGAGCGGACCGCCGGTGAGTCCGAGTCGCAGACTCTCGTTGATGCCGGGGATGAAGAACGGGATGTTGGCGAAGATACAGCCGAGCACGATGCCGAGGAACACCGGTATAAGGTTCGGGTTGTTAAGACGCTTCATCTGGTTGCCGAGCATCTTCTCGGTATGAGCGATGGCGAGTTCGGTACCTACGACGGTGAGACGGTCGCCGAGCTGCAGTTTCAGCGAACCGGTAGCGATAAGATCCACGCCGTTGCGGTTGACGCGTGTTACGTTAGTGCCTAAGTTCTCGCGAATGTGCAGATGAGAGAGCGACTTGCCGTTGATGTCGGGCTTGGTAACGAGTATTCGGCGTGTGATGAGTTCGTTGCCGAACTTGTCTTCGGGCACGTCTACCTTCTCGCCGAGCAGCGCAATGACGGGGTCTACCACGGTAGGATGAGCCACAATGCGCAGTATGTCGCCCTCGCCTATCACGGTATGTCCGTTCACCACCTCGTCGTGTTCGTCCGATCCGTTGCGAAGGATGCGCGACACCATGAAGTCGCGCTTCAGCAACTGGCGTATCTGCTGTATGCTATCGCCGAAGATCATCGTGTTGGTCACCTTCACCGAGAATGTGTTGAGCGTCATCTTCTCCAGGTGGCCCATACCGCGCTTGGCGTCAGCCTCCTCAGCCTCCTTGTTGATGCGCAGAACGTAGCGCAGAATAGCGAAAGAGATGATTACGCCGAGCGCACCCATCGGATATGCAATGGCATAGCCGGTAGCGATGCTCGGTGCGTCGATATGGCGCAGGTCGCTGTACGCCTGCTGCGCAGCACCGAGTCCAGGAGTGTTGGTTACAGCACCCGAGAGGATGCCCGCCATTGTGGTGAACGGTGTGCCGGTGAAGCTGTAGATGACGAGTGTTGTGACGATGCTGAGCGCCACGATAATAGCCGTAAGAGAATTGAGACTCTTGCCGCCGTCCTTGAACGATGAGAAGAAGCCGGGGCCTACCTCAAGACCAATAGAGTAAACGAAAAGAATCAAGCCGAACTCCTTGAGGAAGTGGAGCAGATGGGCGTCGAGATTGAGCGAATAGTGGCCGAAGATGAGACCGATGAACAGTATCCAGGCGAGTCCAAGCGACACGCCCTTCACCTTCAGCTTGCCAAGGCTCAGGCCTAACGTGATAACAAGGGCGAGAATCATCACCGAGTGTGCCACGCCTCCACCCCATAGGTCGGGGAAACCATAAAACAGATTTCTTAAAATTTCCATTTCTCTTATGCTATTTATTTGTTTTCTGTGTTATATATAATAATGTATATTCACGCGGTTTGCAGTAGTATGTTGTTATTTCTGTTTTGCGATTGCAAAGGTATTGAGAATACCGAAAGCAAAAAAGCATTTACGTTTATTTTTTACGAACGCGGCTAAAGGTTTTTTCAATCACAAAACCATGATTTCACTTTTAAAACCCCTTCACTTTACCTCTTTTTACTCTTTTACCTTTCTACTTTTAAACGCCCTTTTTACTTTTTTACTCTTTCACTTTTCTACTTTTATTTGTACCTTTGCTTAAAAATCAAAACACACAGTATGAACGTAAAACTTCGCGGCACTCTATGTGGCGTCGGCGCAGCCGTGTTCTACGGCACTAATCCACTCGGCGCCATGAACTTGTACCATGACGGTATCAGTGCCAACTCTACACTTTTCTATCGTTTCGGACTCGCTATCGTGATGCTCGGCGTGATGATGCTCGTGCAGCGCAAGAAGTTCGGCGTAACGCGCAGCGAACTGATGTTGCTCGCCATGCTCGGCGTGTTCATGGGCTCATCGTCGTCATCGCTCTTCATCAGCTTCAACTATATGGACGTAGGCATCGCCTCCACGCTGCTATTCGTCTATCCGGTTATGGTGGCGGTGATTATGGCGCTGCTGTTCAAAGAGAAAGTCACAGCAGCCACGGTCATCTCCATCGCGCTCGCATTGGGTGGAATAGCTCTTCTGAACCAGACTTCCGACGGATCGGCGCTCAGCACGCTCGGCGTTTTGCTCGTCATGGTGTCGTCGCTCACGTACGCCGTGTATATCGTTGTGGTGAACAAGTCGCGCCTGAGGATGTCGTCGGTGAAGCTCACGTTCTACGTTCTCATCTTCGGTCTGCTCACCATTCTCGGCTACACGTTCGCCATGGGCGAAACGGTGCAGTTGCTCACCACGCCGCACCAGTGGCTCTTCGCTGCTCAACTCGCGCTGATGCCTACCGTGCTATCGTTAGTGCTTATGGCGATAGCCGTTAAAGACATTGGCTCTACTCCCACCGCAATTCTTGGTGCGCTCGAACCGATAACAGCTGTAGCCATAGGCTGCGTCTGCTTCGGCGAGTCGTTCACTATGCGCCTTGCCGTGGGCATCGCACTCATCCTCACCGCCGTGCTGCTCATCATCGGCGGCAAGCAGGTTTCGCCGCAGCGTGTCACGGTGGCGTTCACGCGCCTGGGTCGCATGATCGTGAAGACATGGCGCTGGAAGCAGTAGGCTGGCGGCAAGACCATACTCCTAATCGCTACAGACACAATCACATAGGCGCTCGCACGCGCCTTCCTACTATTAAATATCCGTAAAAAGACGAACTATTTATCGTCTTTTTGCGGATATTTTTGTTACTTTGCCACATATTATATATATATGATACATCTGAAAGACATCAACAAGACTTACCAGGGTGCGCAGCCGCTGCATGTGCTGAAGGGAATCACGCTCGACATTGCCGAGGGCGAGTTCGTTTCTATCATGGGTGCGTCGGGCTCGGGCAAGTCTACTCTGCTCAATATTCTCGGCATTCTCGACAACTACGACTCGGGCGAATACCTGCTCGGCGGCACGCTCATCAAAGACCTCTCGGAGACGCGCGCTGCGGAGTATCGCAACCGCATGATAGGTTTCATCTTTCAGTCGTTCAACCTCATAGCGTTCAAGACGGCTGTGGAGAACGTGGAACTGCCGCTCTACTATCAGGGCGTGGCACGACGCACGCGCCACAAGCTGGCGATGGAGTATCTCGACCGACTCGGACTGGCGCAGTGGGCAGACCACTACCCCAACGAGATGTCGGGCGGACAGAAGCAGCGCGTGGCTATAGCGCGGGCGCTCATCACGAAGCCGCAGATAATTCTCGCCGACGAGCCTACGGGCGCACTCGACTCGAAGACGTCGGTGGAGGTGATGGAACTGCTGAAAAGGCTGAACGCCGAGGAGGGCGTGACCACCATCGTCGTGACGCACGAGAGCGGCGTGGCTAACGAGACCAACAAGATTGTACACATAAAGGACGGCATAATAGGCCGCATCGAGGAAAACCTCGACCATACGGCGCGTCCGTTCGGCATCAACGGCATAATGAAGTAAAGGCACATGCGCGACATATTCATCGAAATACTCACCACCATCAAGCACAACCGGCTGCGCACGGCGCTCACGGGCTTCTCCGTGGCGTGGGGCATCTTCATCCTCATCGTGCTGCTCGGTGCGGGCAACGGTCTGATCAACGCCATGATGGGCAACTCGAACCGATACCTCGCCACATCAATGGTGGTGTACGGCGGCGAGACGTCGAAGGCGTACGACGGACTGGGCGAAGGGCGCGCCGTGGAGCTGAACGACAAGGACATGAGCATCACCAAGGAGGGCTTCCACGACAACGTGGAGACCGTGGGCGCGGAACTGTCGCAGCAGGGCGAGACGCTCGTCAACGGCAGCAACTACACCACGGGCATAAAGCTGAGCGGCGTATACCCGAACGATATCTACATCAACAAGCGCACGATGGTCTGCGGACGCTTCATCAACCAGCTCGACCTTAAGGACCGCCGCAAGTCGATAGTCATATCCTCGGACATGGCGAAGGAACTGCTGCCACAGTCGCCGCTCGCATTGAACGGACAGCTGATACGCACAACGACGCTCGCCTTCCGCGTCGTGGGCATCTACGAGAGTCAGAAGAACAGCATGGGCAACGACGCCTTCATACCGTTCACGACGTTCCGCGCCATATACAGCAAGGGCGACAAGACGGGCGACATCGTCTTCTCGTTCAGCAATCTCAACTCGGAGGCTGAGAACGAGGCGTTCGAGTCCAACTATCGTGCGAGGATAAACCGACAGCACCGCGCCGCGCCCGACGACGAAAACGCCGTATGGATATGGAACCGATTCACGCAGGCGCTCAGCATGAATACCGCCAACGGACTGCTGAGCACGGCGCTCTGGGTGATAGGCATACTGACGCTCATCTCGGGCATCGTAGGCGTATCGAACATCATGCTCATTACCGTGCGCGAACGCACTCACGAGTTCGGCATACGCAAGGCTATCGGCGCCAAGCCGTGGTCTATCCTGCGCCTCATCATCATCGAGAGCGTCGCCATCACTACCTTCTTCGGCTACATAGGCATGCTGCTCGGCATCGCCGCCAACCAGTATATGGACGCCACCATCGGAAAGGAAACCATAGACAACGGACTCTTCGCCATACAGATGTTCACTAACCCCACAGTGGGCTTCGACACCTGCATAAAAGCCACACTCCTGATGATAGTCGCCGGCACGCTCGCCGGACTCATACCCGCTCGCAAGGCTGCCCGAATCAGACCGATTGAGGCGCTGAGGGCTGAGTAGGAGCCCCTCCCAACCCTCCCCGTCGGGGAGGGCTTAGTTAGCCTTAGTCCCCTCGGCTTAAAAAGGCCTAAGAAGGCTTAGTTACTCGGCTTAAAAAGGCCTAAGAAGGCTTAGTTCGGCTTAAACGCCGCCTTAATTAAAAGCTTAAGAAAACAATGATACGATTCGATACCGACCGCTTGCGTGAAATACTCGACACGCTATCCCGCAACAAATCGCGCACCTTCCTCACCGGATTCGGCGTGTTTTGGGGCGTGTTCATGCTCGTCGGACTCATCGGCGGCGGCGACGGACTCAAGGAGCTTATCAACAAGAACCTCGACGGATTCGCCACAAACTCTGCCGTCGTATGGGCGCAGCAGACCACCATACCCTACCACGGATTCCGCAAAGGACGACAGTGGGTGATGAACTACGACGACGTGAAGCGACTCAAGGCGCACGTGCCAGAGCTCGACGTCGTTACGCCTACCATCACGCGATGGGGAGCCGGCGCAACGCACGGCGACAAGCACGCCTCGTGCACCGTGAAGGGCGTGATGCCCGATATGCAGGAGGTCACTACGCCGAAGATGTTCTACGGACGATACATCAACGAGATGGACATCAGTCAGGGACGCAAAGTCTGCGTCATCGGCAAGCAAGTGTACAAGTCGCTCTTCACCAGCGGAGGCGACCCGTGCGGTCAGCTCATACGCATCGACTCCATATATTATAATGTGGTTGGTGTCAACTACAGCGACGGCAACATGAATATCAACGGCAGCGACGAACAAGCCGTAGTGCTGCCCATCACACTCGTGCAGCAAGTGTACAACCGCGGACACAACATCGACCTGCTCTGCATGACCGGAAAGCCCGGCGTGAAGATGAGCGACATCACCGACCGCATACGCAGCGTGATAGCGCAGGCACACGACGTGAGTCCGAAGGACGACAAGGGCGTGATGATATTCAACACCGAGATGATGTTCTCGATGGTCGACAGCATGTTCCGCGGCGTCAACATACTCATCTGGCTCGTAGGCATAGGCACGCTGCTCGCCGGAGCCATCGGCGTGTCGAACATCATGATGGTGACCGTGCGCGAACGCACAACAGAGATTGGCATACGCCGTGCAATAGGCGCCACACCGCGAAGCATTCTCTCGCAAATCATCTCCGAAAGCATACTCCTCACAGCCATAGCCGGCATGAGCGGCATCCTCTTCGTGGTGCTTATCCTGCAGGCGCTCGAAATGGCTAACACAACGGACGGCATCGTCAAGGCTCACTTTCAGATTAGCTTTTGGACAGCCGTGGGCGCCGTAGCCATGCTCTCGCTGCTCGGCGTGCTCGCCGGACTTGCGCCTGCCATGAGAGCCATGAGAATCAAACCGGTCGACGCAATGAGAGATGAGTAGCCCCTCCCAACCCTCCCCGTCGGGGAGGGCTTAGGAAGACCTAAGAAGGCTTAGGAAGGCCAAAGTAAAACAACCCAGCTTATGAAAAAGTACATCAAATACATCCTCATGGCACTTGTTGCCGTGATCTTCATCGGAACATTCGTGTTTCTCTACATCAAGTCGCAGCCTCAACCCGAGGTATACGACGAGTTCACACTACAGCGTATGAACATCCGCAAGACCACCGTCGTCACCGGCAAGATTGAGCCGCGCAACGAGGTGAACGTGAAGCCGCAAATCTCGGGTATCATCACCGAGATACTCAAAGAGGCAGGCGAAACGGTTCAGCAGGGCGAGGTGATTGCAAAGGTCAAGGTGATTCCGGACATGGGTTCGCTCAGCGCAGCCCAGTCGCGTCTGCGTCTTGCCGAGATAAACCGCAAGCAGGCGCAAACCGACTACGACCGCGAGAAGGCTCTCTTCGACAAAGGACTCGTCGCTGCCGACGAATACGACAAGATTGCGCAGGCTCTGCGCCAGGCTCGCGAGGAGGTGGACGCAGCGCAGGACAACCTGGAGGTAGTGCGCGACGGCGTTTCGAAGTCGAACGCTTCGGCTTCGTCTACGCTCATACGCTCCACAATCACGGGTCTGATACTCGACATACCGGTTAAGGTGGGCAACTCCGTCATTCTTGCCAACACCTTCAACGACGGAACCACAATAGCTACCGTCGCAAACATGAACGATCTCATCTTCCGCGGCAATATCGACGAGACTGAGGTGGGTCGTCTCTCCGCCGGAATGAACATGAAGATTACGATCGGCGCGCTGCAGGACCTGAAGTTCGACGCCCGCTTAGAGTACATCTCGCCGAAAGCTACGGAGCAGAACGGCGCCAACCAGTTTGAGATAAAGGCAGCCGTGAACCTGCCGTCCTCGTCTGCGAACATACGCTCTGGCTACAGCGCCAACGCAGAGATAGTGCTGGCTGAAGCGAAGAACGTGCTGGCTGTGCCCGAGAGTGCCATAGAGTTTGAGGGCAACGACACGTACGTCTACGTGATAAAGGGCGAAGGCGACAAGCAGACATACGAGCGACGCAAGGTGCAGACCGGCATTTCGGACGGCATTAACATCGAGATTCGCAGCGGAGTGAAGCAGAACGAACGCGTGCGCGGACCGAAAAAGATGGTTGCCGACGACAAATAAGCGACAACTACAGACTACATCACGGTTAGCTTGCCGCAATCGGCGGCAGTTAACCGTACAACCTAAAACCTCTTACGTACTACAGAACGCAGTTTAATGCACAAATTGTTAGAGAGCATATAAAAAACGAATATACTAATACATACTAACAACAAACCAATATGAACAAATTATTCTTTACAGCCCTTGCGCTGCTCGGCACTTGTACAGCCGTCGCAGCCGAAGACTACAAGGGCGAAACGCCGAAAAGCGGAGGCACCTACTGTCTCTACAATGTCGGCAAGAAACAGTTCCTCGGCACCGAAGACGGACGTCTTGTGCTTGGTGGCGAGAAGGTGAAGGTGACGCTCGAACAGATCGAGAGCGCAACCACTCCGGGATTCTACCGCATCATGTCGGGCGACACAGCGTGGGGAGCCGAACTTTGGGGCACGCCGTCTACAAAGGGCGGCACGTTCAGCGAATGGCGCATTGAGCCGGTGGAGGGTTCTACCGAAGAATACGCCATCTCGAGCCGCAACACAGAGGCAAGTACTTCGATGTATCTCTACCAGAACTCAGTCTACAACCGCATTGCCGCTATGCCGCAGATGCCGGGCAAGGAGTTTAAGGCTGCACAGTGGCTGCTCGTAGACGCCAATACGCCCGAGACTGCCATCGAAGGCGTGAAGACCGACGGCGTAGAGACCGAGCAGAAGCAGACTCATGCCAAGGGCGTGCATAACATCGGCGGTCAGCAGGTGCGCACAGACAGCAACACCGACGGACTGCAGGAGGGCATATACATCGTGAACGGCAAGAAAACGCTGCTGAAGAAGTAAGCTGTCACACATTATATATATAGTAGATATTACAACAAACCTAAAAACATTATGATAGCAAACATCAAACAGCGTCTCGTGCTCTTGCTTTCTCTTGTGTGCCTCCTCGCCGGCGGCACGCTTTCGGTGCAGGCACGCCAGTCGCTACTCACCAACTATACGCCTAACGGCGCGTCGTTCAAGTACGAGACGGCGATAAACTTCCAGAAGCAGAATTTTAAGGCTGTGCTCGACCTCAGCACCTGCGACGACTCGAAAGCGAACGAGAACATCCTCTCTATCGGCGACGACCTGCAGGGCGCAAACGGATGGGGCGGCGTCAACGTCATCCATCTTTTCTACACAAAGAGCAGCAGCAACCTACAGATAAACTGCTTCAACCCGAGCCAGACTCACCGCGAGGACATCTCGAACATCTCGGGCGAGACCACTATCGAGCTGAAGTCGGACGGTCTGTACATCAACGGCGTGCTGCGTTGCGACGCTTCTACCGTGAGCAACATCCTTGCCATGTCGTCTATACTATACGGAAGCACGCAGGGCAACACACGTTCGTGGGCTACGTACAAGGAGATTTCGCTCGAAGACGTGGAAGGCGGCTCTACCGGCGAAACCGGAGGCGGAACCACTGGCGGCGGATCGGGAACGAGCGATCGCAAGTTCGACGCTTCGTGGATTCAGAACCAGCAGAAGGTGGGCGACTATAAGGAGGATGCTCACGCTACGTTCATCCCCTACGCATCGGTAGAGGCGATGAAGAGCGACGCTGCATTCAACGAGCCGTGGCTCACTCCGCAGAACGCCGAGACACAGCTGCTCAACGGCGAGTGGAAGTTCAAGTTCGTGCCCGGAACACAGAACGGTCCTGGCGAAAGCGAGTTCTTCGCTGCCGACTACGACGACTCGGCATGGGACAACATCCGCGTGCCGCTCTCTTGGGAGATGGCAGGCTACGGCACTCCGGTATACACCAACGTGGGCTATCCGTTCCAGAACAATCCGCCGAACGCCAACGTGGGCTATACCTACTACGGCGTGGAGGATCATAACGCTATCGGCTTCTACCGCCGCTCGTTCAGCGTGCCCGAATCGTGGAACGGCAAGCGTCTTTTCGTCCACTTCGACGGCGTGTACAGCGCTGCCGTGGTATGGGTGAACGGCAAGTACGTAGGCTACTCGCAGGACTCTAACACCGACGCCGAGTTCGACATCACCGACTTCGCCAAGGTGGGCGACAACCAGCTTTCGGTGCGCGTCTACCGCTGGTGCGACGGCTCTTATCTCGAAGGTCAGGACATGTGGCACCTCTCGGGCATTCACCGCGACGTCTATCTCGTGGCTACTCCGAAGGTGTTCGTTGCCGACCATTATATCACAGCGCCCAACCTCAGCGAGGACGCTACAAGCGGCACGCTGAAGGTGGCGCTGAAGGTGGACAACCGCGACGGCGTGGAGGCTGCGAAGAAGTTCTCAGTTGAACTGCTCGACCATGAAGGCAAGACCGTAGGCTCGGCTACAGCCGAATACAACGGCACTGACACCAAGACCGTGGACGCTACTATCAGCCAGCTCAGCGGTCTGCACGCATGGAGCGCCGAAGACCCGTATCTCTACAGCGTTGTAGTGAAGCAGCAGACTGCCGAGGGCGCCGACGAGATGGTGTTCTCTACAAAGTACGGTTTCCGCAACATTGAGCAGAAGGGCAACCTCGTGTACATCAACGGCAAGCGCGTATTCTTCAAGGGTGTGAACACTCAGGACGCTCACCCCGAATACGGACGCGCCATCGACATGGAGACTATGCTGCGCGACGTGCAGATGATGAAGCAGGCTAACGTGAACACGGTGCGCACCTCGCACTATCCGCGCCAGCCGAAGATGTACGCCATGTTCGACGCATACGGTCTGTACACTATGGACGAGGCGAACGTGGAGTGCCACTTCAACCAGGGCCTCGCCTCTAACTCTACATGGCGCACAGCCATCGACGACCGCGAGGTGCGCATGGTGATGCGCGACCGCAACCACCCGAGCGTTATCTTCTGGTCGCTCGGCAACGAGTCGGGCGGCGCAAGCAACTTCGCTTCGAGCGTCAGCAAGATTCGCCAGCTCGACGACCGCCTCATCCACTACGAGGGCAACATGACCTACTCTGACCTCGGCTCTTCAATGTATCCTACAGTGAGCAGCGTGAGCGGCAGCAGCAACGGATACGCCGGCAAGCCCTACTTCATCTGCGAGTATGCACACGCAATGGGTCAGGCTGTGGGCAACCTGCAGGAGTACTGGGACGTTATCGAGGCAAGCAACGGCATCCTCGGCGGCTGCATCTGGGACTGGGTTGACCAGAGTTTCTACGACCCCGCACGACTCGTGAAGGGCGAACGCAAGAGCGAGAACGGCTTCAACTACTGGGTTTCGGGCTACGACTACAACTCTACCGGTGGCGTGGGCGTTGGCTTCCAGGGCAACTTCGTGAACAACGGACTCATCACGCCCGACCGCGCATGGACGGGCAAACTCACTGAGGTGAAGCGCGTATATCAGAACGCTGCGTTCACTGATTTCTACGACGGCAAGCTCACGCTGAAGAACAAGAACTCGTTTGTCAGTCTCGATGGTTACGACCTCGTTTACCAGGTGCTGCGCGACGGACGCGTCGTTGAGGAGGGCACGGCTGACATGCCTGCCATCGCTGCTGGCAAGGAGGCTAAGGTTGCTATACCGTACACCACAAACGTCGGCGACGACGCCGAGTATCTGCTCAACGTATCGCTGCGCCTCAAGGAGGCAACGATGTGGGCTGAAGAGGGCTACGCCGTGGCAGAACAGCAGTTCGAGATTGGCAAGCGCCCGGCTCTCGCCGCTCACAACGCCGACATGAACAGCTGCTCGGCACTCACCGTAGAGGGTCAGACCGTGAAGGGCAAGACAGCCGACGGCGAGTTCGCCATCAGCTTCAACAACGGCAAGATGCAGACATGGACATACAACGGCAAGGCGCTCATTGCCGAGGGTCCCGACTTCAACAGCTACCGCAAGGTGGACAACGACCGCAACTTCCGCCCGACGTTCAGCAACTCTGCCAGCGTCAGCGTGACGGGCGCACTCGCCAAGAGCGGCGACAACGCAACGATGTCTGTTAAGGGCAGAGCCAACGCTTGCCAGTACACCATCGACTATACGTTCTATCCCGACGGCGTAGTCGACATGAAGGTGACATTCACGCCGAGCGGCTCACTGGCACGCATGGGTCTCGGCATGCAGTTCGCCGCAGGCTTCGAGGACGTAGAATACTACGCACGCGGTCCGTGGTCTAACTACGCCGACCGCAAGACCGGCTCTATGATCGGACGCTATCAGACCACCGTCGACGACATGGTAGACGAGATGCTCCACCCGCAGACATACGGCGACCACCAGGACATGCGCTCGCTCACGCTGCGCAACAACAGCGCGCCCGGTCAGCCGCTCTCGCTGAACATCGAGGCAGAGGGTCAGGCTGCCTTCTCGCTCGGCCACTACGACGAGACACTCTGGTGTACATGGGGCGACTCGATGTGGAACTCGCAGCTCCACTGGTACGACCTCACTCGCGATCCGCAGATATACGCCCACTTCGACTACGCACAGCGCGGTCTGGGCAACAACTCTTGCGGCGGCGACGGCTGCCTCTCGCAGTACGAGGTGCCGTCACGAGGCAACTACACTTACACCCTGCGCTTCACACCTGGCAAATAACCATTCAAGCAAATAACCCTTAGGAGGCTACGACATTCTTGCCGTAGCCTTTTTTAGTAGCGGAGGTCTCCGGCCTCCGCAGCAGGCAGCGTTGTTGCTAACATAAAACATAGTGCGGCTGAGGTCTCCGCAGAAAGCTACGTTAGACTTGGTGCGGCGGAGGCCGGAGACCTCCGCTACTATCCTCCTATTTACGATTTCAAACAAAAACAGCCATAAAACTTACACTTCAAAACCATAACAAACCGAATGAAAAACAATTTTTTGATGTGTTCGAACACATAATATTTGATATATATCAATAAAACCACAACTTTCGTGACATTTACATTAAAAATATTTGTCATCTTCAGAATTGTGCGTACCTTTGCATTGTCAAAAGGTTAATAGATTGTTTAGGTTAGTAGTAATAGATTTAGGTTTTTAGTTATTAGGTTTAAGGTAAATTGTTTAACAGGTAGCTATGAAGGATCGTGAGACTCTTCATTAATTACGAAAAAGGATTTTTAGTTAAACATAGGTTTACGGCGCTGCTCGATGAGAGTAGCGCCGTAATTCTTTTATATACCTAAGAGTAACGCCGTAATTCTTTTAGTTACCTCAATCTGGGCATACGATTACAGCAGCGATGTAACACCATTACACCACTGCGGTAACACCCGTTTTACACCGCGGTAATCGTCCTACCACGGGAGCAATTCATTCCAATTATCCCATTTGGAGTATTTATTTGTTAATAATACTAATAAAAGCAAGCAGATATAATACTTTTCGGAAAAAATTATTACCTTTGTTGTAGTTTTGAACCCAAACGATTGAGAACACCCCGTATAAAGTTGATAATTTTTTTTAAAATCATATTTTGGTAAAATTTAGTTATTTAGGAGAGCATTTCAAGTGATTGAAGTGCTCTTCGCTTTTTATAGGCTGGAGGATGTCTGTCTGCGGCTGGGAGACAAACTGGGAGATAGCCCTCTGCGGCTGGTAGAGAGCCTGGGAGATAAAGCCATTTTTCAGAAATCTACCAGCCGATATTGTTCACGTTTACCACTAATACTCAGCGAGTTGCACAGATAAGAATCGGCGGCTGGAAGATATGGTAGATTTTTTCGCAAAACAATTTTTTATTATTACTATCCGGTAAAACTAATAATGTGGTTATAAACGGGTATACACAAAAAAAACGACTAAGCGTTGAAACCAACTCTTAGTCGTCTACAGTACCCAGACCCGGGCTCGAACCGGGATGGGTTGCCCCACTGGTGTTTGAGACCAGCGCGTCTACCGATTCCGCCATCTGGGCATTGGCGTTTTGCGAGTGCAAAGGTACGCTTTTTATTTCGTTCCGCAAAACTTTTGAAGCAAAAGTTTTGCGGAAGCGGTTGTTTTTAAGAGCCTTTTTACTTTTAATAGTTTTCTGCCTTCAGCTCGAAGTATGCCTGCGGATGCTTGCACACCGGGCAAAGCTTCGGTGCCTGCTTGCCTACAACGATATGACCGCAGTTGCGGCACTGCCAGATGCAATCGCCGTCGCGAGAGAACACTACGCCGTCCTCAACGTTCTTCAAGAGTTTGCGATAGCGCTCCTCGTGATGCTTCTCGATAGCACCGACGCCACGCATAGCAGCAGCAATCTCTGCGAAGCCTTCCTCGTCGGCCTCCTTAGCCATGCGATCGTACATGTCGGTCCACTCGAAGTTCTCGCCTGCTGCAGCGTCCTTCAGGTTCTCTACGGTGTCCTTGATAGCACCACCCTGCAGATACTTGAACCACATCTTTGCGTGCTCCTTCTCGTTCTGTGCTGTCTCCTCGAAGAGAGCAGCAATCTGCTCATAACCCTCCTTGCGAGCCTTTGATGCGTAGTATGTGTACTTGTTGCGTGCCTGCGACTCACCTGCGAATGCCTCCTGCAGGTTGCGCTCTGTCTTTGTTCCTTTAAGTTCCTTCATAATGATTATTCTTTAAGCCATTTTTACTTTGTTAATGCAAAGATACAGATTAAGTTTGAAACTGCAAAGGATTGTTTGTAATTTTTACAAACTAATTTCTTTTATAACCTCCGCAACCTCCTTTGCACAGCGTTCGTCGTTGAACATTCGCTCAGCAAGTTCGCGTCCGCGACAGCCCATCTTGCGTGCTTCTTCGGGGTGAGAGGCTATGTATTCGACGGCTCTCTGCCACCCCTCGACGTCGCCATATTCAACGGAGATGCCGCAGCCAAGACTATCGAAGTCGACCGGTATCTGCGGATTGCGACTGCAGATGATGGGCAGACCGAGAGCCAGCGCTTCCACAACAGTGGTGAGTCCGGCGGTGTAGCGTGTACGGTGGCAGCAGATGACAACGCAGTCGGCTTTCGCCACTTCGCGAGCTATCTCGTAAGGCAGCAATCCGCATATCTTCACCACGTCGATGTTGTCGGCGGGCTTGCAGCGCTCCACGGCTTCGAGGTTGGGGTTGGGCACGTTCGGGTTCGGATTGATACCTATATATAATATAAGGTGGCGACCGGTGCGGTTGAACGCTTCGATGAGCGTTGGCTGGTCGCGCTGCTCCTTGCCAGTGGCGATGAAAGATGGTGAGGTGGTGAGGTGGTGTTGTGGTGAGGTGTTGAGGTGTTGAGGTGATGAGACTTGCTCCGCTTTGAGTTCAGCCTTTATCTTATTATAAAAGGCGAGGTCGGCACCCCAATGCCCTACTACGAGTTTACGGGAGTCGGCTTTCGGCGCCTTAAGCGAGTCGTCGACGAGTTTCGGCGAGAAGAATATCAGGCGGTCGAAACCCTTGTAGAAGAAGCGACCGAGCAGTTCGCGCAGACGGCTCTTCGACTTCACGATGGGCTGGTGGTGCCACACGACGATGGGCTTGCGGAACAAGCCGAGTGCGCGCAGCAGCACAACGAGTTCGAGACCTTTGTAGTGGGTGGCGTAGATGGCGTCGAAACGCTCGCGGCAGGTGAGCACACGCCACGCCGTATAGATCGCAGTATTCAGTCGGGAGAGTTCGCACTTCGGCGAGCGGTGATACACCACGTCGACGCCGTTGTCGGCAAGGTGGCACGCTCCGTAGAGAAAATGCGACGGGAACTCGCCCTCCGCCATGCGACGGAGGCAATACTGTATGTTCTGCGTATGGTAGAAATAAACCTTCATAATATGTATGGAGCTGTAACGATGAAGACCGCCGGATGTCAACGGTAGGTCTTGCCTACGAGGTAGCGGTAGTTGTATATCTGCATGAACGGATGGAGCACGGCGCGCAGAAACGCAACGGGGTCGGTCTCGTGGGTGTAGAAGATGCGGTGGCGATAGCGCACGTACATTCGCAGCAGGCCGAAGAACGCCTTCAGTCCCCTACACGTCTCGTAGTTGAGCAAGCGCAAGCCGTCGTGGAAGAGGGCGTTGTCGGTAGTTGGGAGAACGGTGTCTTTGCTTGACGGAGAATGCTCCGAATCACGAAGAACTGCTTCAGAAACCGAGAAGGCAGCCTTCGACTTACGTTCTACCCAAAGCAGGAAGTCGCGGCGAGCGGCGAAGTGGGCGTTCATCCAGGGCTTCACCTTCGAATAGTTGCGCACGCCGTACCACACCATGTAGGCTGCATTGTCGGCAGACCGCACACGATGCGTGTCGACACCAACGTATGTGGCAGCCTCGGCATAGCGGCGCTGGCGCACAAGCACCTTATCGAGCAGCACGATGCTGTCGAGAGCCGCAGCAGCAGTGGCTGTCATCACGTCGTAGCATGTGCGGCGGTATATCTCGGGGCACTCCTCTTCGGTAGGTATCACGTCGAGCAACTCGCGACGCAGCATCTGGCAGTGGCCCATCATCGAGGCATAGAACAGACGAATGAGGTTGCAGTTGGGTCGGCGACTGTCGTAGCGCACCTCGGCACCGGTCTCGGTGAACGGCACCGATCGGCAGACACACATCATGTTCTGACCGATAGCGGCGCTTTGCTCCTCGAGCTTCGTAGGCAGCCAGATGTCGTCCTGGTCGCAAACGGAGATGAGGTCGGCTGTGGCACGGTGCATGGCTGAGAAGAAGTTGCGGTTGATGCCCTGCTGCTGCGCGTTCTGATAGACACGCATCTGCACTCCGTGGGGCGCACGGCGAGCATAGTCGGCGAGCATCTCCATGGTGTTGTCGGTAGAACAGTCGTCCTGCACTATTATCTCCTTCGGCGGCTGGGTTTGCGCAAAGAGCGAGTCGAGCTGCTCTGCAAGGTGTCGACTTGCTCCGTTGTATGTACACATCACAACCGCTACGGTTTGTGTCTGCTTCATTTCGTATAAAATAATTATGTTAGCAAGAGTGTTGCGGATAGCTTTATGCCACAACACTACTTCTTGACTTCTGCCTCCTCAATCAAGTCGGGCAGAATGAATACGGCGTGAACCTTCTGCTTCTCCTTCGGCGGAACCTGCATATAATTGCGGTAGAGGTCGCTCAGATAAGCGTCGGGGTCGGCTGGCGCAGCGAAGCGCTTGCCTTCGAACTCTATCGTGGAGAGCGGGAACACGCAATCGCGGCGGTGCATGATGCCGTAGCCGTTGTTGATAAGCACGTTCGAAATGTAGGTGTCGCACTTGCGCAAGGCGAAGGCTGCAGCCCACACCGACTTGCAGAAGAGATACTTCGCACCGAAGTAGAACAGTTCGAACGTAGCACGCCACGAATACTGATGCGAGTGGTGCAATATGGAGTAGCACTTCGACATAGCCTTGCCGTAACGCTTGCAGAAACTGCGCGACACGTTAGGGTAAGGAATGAACGGGAAGATATCTACGAAGAGTCCCTTCGAGTAATCAAGCGAGAAGTCCTCATTGCCCTCAACGTAGAACGAGTTGAGGTCGCGCACCTTCATAATCGGCTCTCTGGTGTTCTCGGTCTCGGGCGTTTGCAGCACGAGTCCGCTGCGCAGTTCATTAGGAGCTATCTCAGCAAAGCGGCGCGAGTCGTCGAGCGTCATTGCGATGTCGATATCGTCGTCCCACGGAATGAAGCCTCCATGACGCACGGCGCCGAGCAGAGTGCCTCCGTCGAGCCAGTACTTGATGTTGTGCTTGCGACAGATGCGGTCAATCTCCTCAAGAATGGAGAGCTGCTTGAGCTGCGCACGACGGAGGTGGCGCTGTTTGAATTCGGTTATATAATCCATTTATAATTGTTTCGTTGAAGAACAGCAAGCCGAGAAGCCGACACGTCAACTCGTCGGCTTGCCTTGTTACTTGCCAGCCGCAGGTCGGCGCACGTCAATCACCTGACCCGTGCAGTCGGTGAGCAGGGTGCGCAGCGTAGCCTCAGCTACACGTTCCGGCATGAGCAGCGTCTCGTCCGGCTCGATGCCGAAGTTCTGCTGGCGCATCGGAGTCTTGGTGCGTTCTGGGTTGATGCAGTTGATGCTGATGCCGTCGGCATCCCACTCCTGCGCAACAGCCTGCACAAAGTTGACGATGGCAGCCTTTGTCGACGAGTAGATGCTGTAGAAAGCGCGACCGCGGGTGTACGAGCTGGATGTGAAGAAGATGAGCTTGCCACGAGTGCGCTGCAGGTAAGGACGAGCACGCAGAGCCACGTTCACCGTGCCCATATAGTTGGTCTGCACAGCCTTCAGTATGGTGTCGTACTCCATCGAAGCGAGCGGTTCGCGGTTGAGCACGCCGGCAGTGTTGATAACATAGTCGATATGTCCTTCCTTCTGCTCCACAGCAGCAAGAGCCTCAGCCACCTGGTTGTCGTCGCCGACATCGGTATGCGTTGCGCCGCGCGAGAACGAGTGGACATGAGCGCCGCTCTGCTCGAGCATCTCCACGATGTTCTTGCCGATGCCGTAGCTTCCACCGAACACCACAGCCACTTTTCCGCAGAACGACTCAGCGCCAATCTGCACGTCGTTAGGCTCGGTGCTCTTCAGCTGGAACAGCTTGTCCATCATGTATGTGTCCTCGCGATAGGTGAGCTTCATGTTGCTCTCCTCGCCACGCACCACGAAGATAGGCTCTTCGGGCAGATAGGTGCGCACCACGCCACAGTCGTCGGTAGTGCGGAAGTTGGGGTCCTTGAGTGCTTTCTCGTAAGCCTCGGCAATGAGCTGGCGGTCGAACGCCTGCGGAGTCTGTCCGCGGCGCAGACGAGAACGGTCGGGGATGTTAGTGATGAAGTCGCCGTCCACCTCGATGATCGTATCGGCAGAAGGCACGGCTACGTTCACGGCACGGTGGGTGTCGAGCGCCTTCACGACGTCGTCGATGATGCGCTGGCTGACGAGCGGACGCACGGCGTCGTGGAAGATGAGGTTGGCGTCCTCGTTCTGATAGGCTGTGATGGCAGAGAGCGACGAGTAGTAGCGCTCGGCTCCGCCCTTCAGTATCTTCTTCACCTTGCGCCACTTGTTGCGCAGCACGATATTCTCGAAGTCGGCAACGAGCGCCGGATTAGACACAATGGCTATCTCGTCGATGTGCTGGTTGCGCTCGAACACGTCGATGGTGTGCTCCACGACCATCTTGCCTGCCACCTTAAAGAACTGTTTCGGTGTGGACATACCAAGGCGTGAGCCTACTCCACCAGCGAGTATAATGGCAATGTTTCTCTTCATAGCTGAATTGCGGGGGTTGTTGTGTTACAGTTTCTTGAACTCGGTGTAGATCTTGTCGGCTATCTCGCGGAACTCCTCTTCCGAGAGCTTCAGCTTCGGGTTAGAGAAGAGCATGTCCTTCTCCGACTGCATCGGGATGAGATGGATATGAGCGTGTGGCACTTCGAGTCCGAGCACTGCCTCGCCTACCTTGATACATGAGAAAGCGCGCTTGATGGCTACAGCCACCTTCTTTGCAAACACCTGATACTGGGCAATCTCGTCGTCCTCCATGTCGAAGATGTAGTCCACTTCGCGGCGCGGAATGACGAGTGTGTGGCCCTTCACCAACGGGTTGATATCGAGGAAAGCGTAGAACTGTTCGCTCTCAGCACACTTATAGCTGGGAATCTCGCCTGCGGCGATTTTAGAGAATATATCCATAACAATAGGTTTTAAAAGTTTATTTCTACAAAATTAGTGAAAAAAACGGACAAGCACACGCATTCGCACATATTTTTATATACGCGAAAGCCAGAAACCTCAGACTCCTTGTCTGCGGTTTCTGGCTTCGAACGTATTTTGAGCGCCCAATGAGGCGATTTTTCCTATATCTGATGCGGTGCTACCACACCCTCTTTTATTCGAAAGAGATGCTATCGATGCGCAGGTGGATAGTGCCGCGCGGAATCTTGATCTCCACTTCGTCGCCCACCTTCTTGTTGAGCAGGCCCTGAGCGATAGGTGTAGAGATAGAGATCTTGCCCTCACGCAGGTTAGCCTCGCTCTCGCTCACGATGGTGTAGGACATCTTTGCTTTGTTGGCGAGGTTTGTCATCACCACCTTCGACAGAATCTGCACAGTATCTGTGCTAAGACGCGATGTGTCGATAATCTTCGCCTCGGCGATAGCAACCTTCAGACGGTTTATCTTCTCTTCGAGATGAGCCTGAGCCTCCTTAGCGGCGTCATACTCAGCATTCTCGCTCAAATCGCCCTTGTCGCGAGCCTCAGCAATAGCTGCAGAAGCCTTCGGACGCTCTACTGATTCGAGCTGTTTCAGATCGGCAACGAGCTTGTCGTAGCCTTCTTGTGACATGTAAGCCATGATTTCTTTGTTTGTTTTATTAATGTTTTTTCTTTACTATAACAAAAAAACAAGAATCCCGACACTGTTCCTGCTGCCGGAATTCTCATTCATCTGTCTTTATCTATTGTTTTCAATATGCTACCGTTTCTGCTACGACAGGAGCAAAGCAGACCTTGATAGCCTTTGCAAAGTCTCACCCAGACTTGCCCGACGCCATGCTCTGCCCTCCGTGTTTAACAAAAATGGTTTGATTGTTTTTGCAAAGTTAGGCATTTAAATCCATATAAACAAGTGTTTCAGCGGAATTTATTTCCCCACTCCGTTGCCGGTCAACCTGCTGCACACCTCTTAATATAAGTAAAAATATTTGTAGGTTCGGCGAGTTTTGCTTAAATTTGTCGGAAAAAGAAACTACTTGTATGACTATTGTTCCAGCAACACCAGCACACGCAGCCGACATCGCTCAGCTCATAATGACGGCGATGACGGAAGATTGCTGCCAGTATCTGGCAGGCAAGGAGCACACGCTCGACGATTTCTATCACATGATGCTCGACCTCGTTCTGATGGACGACTCGCAGTACAGTTGGCGCAACGCCTTCGTGGCTGTTGACGAGGAGGCTACGGAGGGCAACGTGGAGTACGCACCGGTAGCCGGAGCCATCGTGGGCTACAACGGAGCCGACCTTCACCGCCTGCGCCGCCGATTCCAGGAAGAAGCACTGAAGCAGCTCCAGATGGACTACTCGCAGATGGACGACGAGACCGAAGCGGGCGAGTTCTATCTCGACTCGCTGGCTATCTATCCCGAATATCGTCGCCGCGGCATAGCACGCCAACTGCTGAAACGTGCCACCGAGCACGCCGCAAGCCTCAATCTGCCTGCAGCGCTGCTCGTCGACAAGGGCAATCCCAACGCCGAGCGCCTCTATCGTTCGGTGGGCTTCGAGTATTGCAACGACGCCATGTGGGGCGGACACGAAATGCGCCACCTGCGCTGTCCTATCGCTTAGAACACAAGCAGGCCCAGCACACCACAACACAGCATAACCAGTATCGGGTTGGTCTTGCGGTAGCGTGTCAGGAAGAACGTTACGGCAAAGAGCGCAACGCTGATACCGAAACCTATCGGCTCGTCTTTCGGCGAGCCGAAGTTGTCTTTGGTCATAAGCAGCAACGCAGCGGCTGCTATCAAACCCACAATGGCAGGGCGCAGACCGGCGAACACGCTCTTCACCACCTTCGAGTCGCGGTGAGTCATGAGGTAGCGCGATATGAGTATCATGATGATGAACGGCAACCAGATGATGGAGAGCGACGCCAGCACAGAGCCTATCATCGCCATCCACTCGGGATAGCCCTGGTTGAGCACCGCCGTATAGCCTACGTACGTAGCGGCGTTGATGCCGATCGGACCCGGCGTCGACTGACTGATGGCAACGATGTCCGTAAACTCAGAGTTTGTGAGCCACGCATTCTTCACCACCGTCTCGTTGTGTATGAGCGACAGCATGGCGTAGCCGCCACCGAAGTTGAACGTGCCAATCTTCGTGAATATAATAAACAGTTTTAAGAAAATCATTTTTCGAGTTTTGAATTCAACATTCCATAAAAATATCCTGCCAAGCCGGCAGCTATGATGATATATATCGGCGACACGCCCAGCAGCCATATCAGCGCCGCACACGCCACTGGTATCCACGCCGTGCGCCATGTAATGTTCGCCGTCTTCGCCATCTTGAAGCACGGCGCGGCGATGAGCGCCACCACAGCCGGACGCACTCCGCGGAAGAACTTTGCAACATACTCGTTGTCCTTGAAGTTCTGGAAGAACATCGCTATCACCATTATCGCTATGATCGATGGCAACGCAATGCCCAATGCTCCGACTATGCCGCCCCACACACCGCGCAACTTGTAGCCGATGTGGCTCGCCATGTCGATGGCAAAGATACCGGGCGTGGTCTGCGCCACAACCATTATGTCCATGAACTCATGACGGTCCATCCATTGGTGCTTGTCTACGAACTCACGCTCCATAATCGGAATCATGGCGTAGCCTCCGCCCAACGTGAAGGCACCAATCTTGTTGCATGTAAGAAAAAACTCTAATAACATCTGGATATATAAAATTAAAAAAAATCCATCACAGCTGTGCTGCAATGGACCAACTATTTACTAATTCCTATTTTCTCAATTTTGTTTGGACTCCGCGTTTCCGCTTCATCCTGCGTAGGGTGAGAAAGACTGTTACTTGTTGTCTTCTCCCCACATTCCTATTGCAGCTGTAGCTGCAAATAGGCTCATCATTACCGTCATCAACATAACTTTTCTACTTAATTAACCATTTAACTACCAAACTATATACCTTCTATCAACAATCTTAACCTAATAACTTATTACCTTTTCAACCTAATACCTTTACCAAAGTTACCCTTTACTTTTCACCTTTTCTAATACCTTCTGTGTTGTTATCCTAACCTTTTACCTTACTAATACCTTAGTCATCCTAATCTTTTACCTTCTTGTTGTCCTGAATCTTCTTTACCTTTAAGACTTTCCTATCGAATTATCCTTTCAATACCTTTTACCTAATGTTGTTAGTCAATCGGTTGCCTCACGGTTCCCTTGTTTTGACGATGCAAAGTTACAATTGTTTGCGTACACAAACAAGTGTTTACACTCTTTTTTCGCTTAAAAACGCCTATTTTTGACCTACGTCAACCCTTAATGTGTTCGCACACACCTGCAAACGATTGCAACTTGCCCAACACTTCCCCACCCCGTACGCCGCTTCTCTATACATTATTAAAACGCCCTGCAAATGCTTTCACACTTGCAGGGCGTTCAACTTTAATAGTGAGTTCCTTAGTTGTCTAAAGGTTAGAAATCATTGTCACTATAATCTCCATCCCCTTCTTCTACGATGCCGAATCCATTGTTTGTGTTACCGTCGGGAGTCCAACCACGGTTACTTTGAGGGCTTCCAGCCATTATCTGTAAAGACTCCATTTCGATAACGCTAATCTCCGGAGCTACGTATTTCTTCTTTTTCATAATGCAGTTATAATATTATTTCTTTACCACTACCTTGTTGTTAACAACATACACACCCTTCGGCAACTTATCGACATTGTTGGTGTTCATGCGCACACCGTCAAGGTTGTAGATGCCGGTGTTTGTATTCTGCTTGTTCTCCTCAATCACGTGGATGCCAGTTGTACCATCCAAGCCGTTGCCGTCAAGCGAGAACATTAACATTTTGCCAGAATGTGCATCTTCTTTAAGCCAGCAGCGATAAGCCTTTACAGTATGGTCTTTATTTGTGTGAACCAAGTCACCCTTGCTGAACATATATGAGTCGGCGGACACAACGGTCTTACTGTCGTACGAACCGGTGTAAGTCATTCCAGTTCCATTTACTGTGTGTTCCAGTTCGGATGTCTGATCACCGTAGTTGATGCCATCGGCTACATATACTGGACCATTGAGAATCTGCGTAACACCGTCGATAGTGTATGAATAGTTGCCGAGCGGCTTCTGCGTAGGATATATTATATAAGGTGTATTCTTCTTCAGCACTACGTCCTCACCGGCAACGTCTACTGTAGAGAACTTTATCCAGTTGTTCTCCAAACGGTCGAACTTTGCCATCTGTACACCATCGCCGAAAGCTTGCTTAACCTGAGCAGCTGTCATATCAACGGGAAGAATGATAGAGTTCCATCCCTTCTTGTTGTTGTCAGCACTCTTGGTGAATGTACGGCGGAGCAGCATCCTGGCATTTTTGTATGACTTCTTCACGTCGAGAGTCTTGCGCTCATCAAGAACCAGAAGGTCGTCTCCGTTGAGTGTACCGTCATCGTTCATGTCGGTACGCAGAGCAAAGCCTTTAATCTGAATATTCTTAAGAGCTGACACCACGTCAACGGGTGTGATACGAACCTGATCGAACGACTTGGTTGGATTGAGCACAGCATAGCTGTCGCCCTTACTGCCAATAACATCAGCGCCAAGAACCTTCCAGTTTGTCAGTTCTTCCTGCTTTTCATCATCGAGATAGGTGGTCAACTTAAGACCTTCGCCAAGATTTACACCCAATCCTAAAGCCAGATTCTGGGTAACCATAACAAGCTGCTGTCCCTTATCTATAACTTTACCCATATTGACAGAGATAGTTGCAGCACCTAAGTTTGCTCCCAACGGAAGTGTCAAGTATGTATCCATTGAGTCGTCAATCAAGTTGCCCAACTCGTTGTAGCCATTGCCAATGTTGGCAACAGAGAACATCTGAGTGTTAGCAAAGTCGATGGATGCATTGGTATTATTTGTAGATACCACCTGCGCACCATATATCGGATTGGTAGTAGCATTGTCAGCCTCAGCATCGGCTACATACGCATAGTAGATATTGAGCTGTGAGAGGTCGGCAGAAAGAACGCCTGTGCTATAAAGTACAATCTCATCAAACACACAGCCCGCGGGCACTTCAACGTTCAGACACATTTTATGTGTTTCCTCTTTACCGATAAGTCCGGCTGAAATGGCATCCCAATGGGTCGTTACATCTCCAGTCACTTCCTTGCCTTTATTGTAGAGCTTGATGTTATAGAGCTTAAGCACATTAGCATCGAGTCCGGTAGCCTTGGCAGATACCACAAAACCTACCTTCATCTTGCCATTGAAAGCTCTTGCATTGCCATTCAAACCATCAGCAAAGTTAGAACCATCAGCAGTCTTGATGCCAACGAGACCTACGTTGTCTACCAATGAAACACCCGGATCACGATATGTGAAGTCGTTGAGTGAAGGAGTAAGTATGGCTGAGCGGTTCTTCATTCCATCAAATATCTGTATCAAACCACCGCCAAACTTATCGCTCAACACGTATTTAGGCGTCTCACCCTCCTTATTGACAAGGATATTCACTCCGTGTTCCTCCGCAACGTATGTGGGAGCATAGTTGAGAGTTGTCTCTTCATAGCAACCATCCGCAGCTGTCGCACGGAAAACATACTTGCCGGGAAGAGACAAATTGCTTACCAAGCCTGATGTGGAAACCACTTCAACATCAGCGGCACCCTCCGGATAGCTCTGGACGGTCCATGTCACATCAACATTCTTGTTGTGCTGCAACTGGAACTGATTGACACTTCCAGACACATCGCGGCTCGATGTTGCATTGATTTGGCAATGATGAGAAGCAGCATCGGGAGCCATGCGTACAAAGGCGTAGTTGACGGAGGTACCACCAACTTGTATTCCTATGCCTTTGAAGTAAATCTTTGCTGCTGAGAAGGCTGCAGGAGCTCTCATAACGACTTCACCGTCCTTGGTATCCTCAATCAGTCCAAGACCCAGGAGTTTATTAGAGATGTCATACTTGCCTATTTCTTTATTCTCTTTGTTGAAAAGTGTGAGTTCAACGCCAGAGCCTACCGAAAGATTGGCGAGATTAAATCCATTAAACTTGAATCCCACTTCCGTTCCCTTAGGGAATGCTTCCTTGCCATCACTCGGTTTGGCAACAACAGTAACAGGAGTTGATACTGGAACTACTGCTCCTACAACAGCAGCATAGCCATTGTCAAGATTCTCATCAATCACATCACCACGTGACACCTCACCTAATGTGTGAGTTGGCTCTTTGCCTTGCGCATCCAAAGTAAACGTCTTTCTACCCTGCTCTTCAGCGTATTTAGAAATACCATTATCCTTATTATTGGTAATAGTATACTCACGAGCCTTGCCTACAAACGCATACTTGATATTAATAGCAGAGAGCACTTTGGCATCAACTCCACACTGAACGAGCTTGATTTCATCGAAATTACCGGGAGCTGTAGCCGTGTACAATTTGTTTACCTGATCTGAACCAGGGATTGTCAACAGCGACAGTCCAAGACCAGTGACAGACTTACCGGTAGAGATCGGCTGGAGGTCACCAACCGTTTCACCGTCCTTAAGGAACTGTATTTTATAGAACTGTGCTAAATCGAGAGTAAGGATGCTTGCATCTGATTTTGCACAAATAACAAAACCAGCCTCTGTACCACCAGCATAATAATGCTGATTGTCCTTAACGCTGATAATAGGACTTCCTACTAAGGTAGCATCAACAAGCGCCGGAATCGTAGCATAATCATCCAAATCATCATTGCAAAGGTTCTGAAGATTAGCTGTTCCTGAAACCACCTGAACACCATCACCAATGCTATTGATTGTACATCCGGGTCCTACGAGAGCACGACGGTTATTAAAATAATTCTCCTTGTTAGAGTCTGAATCCTGCCAAACCTTCTTCTCTATTTTGCCCCCGCCATCTATGGTTGCGGCAACCATTGGCAGAGCAAAGAGCAAGAGAGTTGCGACAAAACAAATTTTCCTGAAAAATTTCATTGACATCATTAAAGTTCTTTTATTTTATCGTATTGTACGTATTATTATTTCAATCAAAACGTTTCTTCTAAATTCGGAATTTGTACCTCCCAAAATTTTCGGTGCAAAGGTATATACATTCTGGAGGTTAAAGTGCATCGTGTAAATCTCCAGTAAGTACGAGTAATATAAGAAATTCGCAACTAACAGATAAACAGCAACTTACACAACGGGGGGGGTAAAGGAAAGTAAGAATCGAAAAAAAACGATGAAAAAAAAGTAGAAAGTTCATATAATATTTCTAATAAAAAATCTGTATATTTGTAGATAAAAAAGGCAAAATCTAAATATTTAAAGACCTATGAGGACATTGATATTGACCATAACTATCAGTCTGTCGCTCATTAATGCTCGCGCAGACAATAACAAACTTTACGAAAGATTAGACTCAGTAATAGCCCATAGTGCGGATTATGATGTCATAAAAGAAAAAAGGCTAAAAGACATTAAGTTCGGAGCTAAATTCGTGATCGCTGCAACAGACAAGCTACGCATATATGAACAGTTGGCAAACGAGTATAGCCCATACGTTTACGACTCGGCAATGGTGTATGTCCAAAGGGGAATAAGCCTTGCCAAACAGACTGGCAATTCTGATTATTGCAACCGATTCCTGATTACAAAGGCAAGTCTGCTGATTGAACGAGGCTTCTATATTGAGGCGAAGGAAAGTCTGGACAAAATCGAGATATCACAATCCGATCCAAAGCAAAATTTCCTTTTCTACTGCGCCCAGAGTTCACTTTATTACAATCTGAATGCCTATTGTCAGAAAATGGAGTTCAGCAAACATTATAACGAACTGTTCAAGGAATATATTGGCAAGGCACTATACTACTGTCCGAAGAATAGCGCATTGTATTATTATATGAAAGGTATAAATCTCTTTTTCTCAGGCAGGAGTATCAATGAGATTAGCGCTTCATTGAATAAGGCAATGCAAATGATCGGACCGGAAAACCGCATGTACGGCAGGGCGGCATACGCTCTGTCAAAGGCTTACGGCAACAATAAGCAATTGGAACAACAGGAGCGTTATCTGCTGCTTGCTGCCATTAGCGATGTAATGTCGGCTAACAATGAGAGTCTGGCATTGCAGGATGTTGCTCTGTTGCTTTATAAAAACAAAAAGGATCTTGATAAAGCCCGGAAATATATCAATCATACATTGAAAGACGCACATGACTATAATAGTCGTCTGCGACGTGTGGAGCTATACGCCAACCTGCATGTAATATTGTCAGCTTACAATGAAAAGCTCCACAAAGAAGGTATTTGGAAAAACGTGACGATAATATGTATACTTATGCTGTTGGTTGTCATTGCAGCAGCAATAGTGTACTTCAGCCGGAAAAACCATTTATTGAAACTGACGGAGAAGGAACTGAAAGCCTTGGCTGAAGAGTTGAGCGCTACCAACGAACAACAGCTAAAGGACAACAAAGCACTTCAAGACTCAAACGATGAACTGACAAGCTCTAACAAAGCGTTTCAGGACTCAAATGACGAACTAACGAGTTCAAACAAAGCTCTTCGGGACTCTAACGATGAACTTAAAGGCTCAAACAAAGCGCTTCGGGACTCTAATGACGAACTTAAAGGCTCAAACAAAGCGCTTCGGGACTCTAACGATGAACTTAAGGGCTCAAACAAAGCGCTTCAGGACTCTAACGATGAACTTAAAGGCTCAAACAAAGCACTTCGGGACTCTAACGATGAACTTAAGGGCTCAAACAAAGCACTTCGGGACTCTAACGATGAACTTAAAGGCTCAAACAAAGCGCTTCAGGACTCTAATGACGAACTGACGAGTTCAAACAAAGCTCTTCGGGACTCTAACGATGAACTTAAAGGCTCAAACAAAGCGCTTCAGGACTCAAATAACGAACTGACGAGTTCAAACAAAGCTCTTCGGGACTCTAACGATGAACTTAAGGGCTCAAACAAAACGCTTCGGGACTCTAACGATGAACTTAAGGGCTCAAACAAAGCGCTTCAGGACTCTAACGATGAACTTAAAGGCTCAAACAAAGCACTTCAAGACTCTAACGATGAGCTAATGAGTTCAAACAAAGCACTTCAGGACTCTAACGATGAGCTAATGAGTTCAAACAAAGCACTTCAAGACTCTAACGATGAGCTAAAATACAACAACAGTGAACTTAAGTACAATAACAATGAACTTAAGAGCTTTAACAACGAGCTTAAAGACTCAAACAAAGCACTTAAAGACTCTAACAACGAGCTTAAGGACTCAAACAACGAGCTTAAGGACTCAAACAAAGCGCTTCGGAACTCAAATGATGAGCTTGAAAACACCAACACAAAGCGAGAGTTGATGGCTAAGGCATTTATCATGCTCTGCTATCAGTATATTGAGCAGTTGGAAAGTCAGCGCAAACTGGTAATACGTAAAATTAGAGCCAATCAGCAGAACGAACTGCTGAGTATTCTCTCGTCTTCAAAACGGAGTACCGAGGAGAATCAGAACTTCTTATCGCAGTTCGACAAAATCTTCCTCTCGCTCTATCCCTCGTTTGTAAAAGAACTGAACTCACTGCTGATACCCGAGGCACAAATCGAGCTTAAGGAAGACAACGAGCTTACTCCAAGCTTGCGTGTAGCAGCCTTGGTAAGACTGGGTGTAACGGAAAGTCCTAAGATTGCCGGCATCCTCTCCTACTCGCTACAAACAATATACAACTATCGCTCTACACTAAAGAACAGCGCCATCGACAAAGAACACTTCGAAGAGAATCTGCAAAAGCTGTGCTCAGTTTATCCCAAATCTAAAAAAAATCGCTTCCATTTTTTCTTAAAACAGAGCGAAAGATACATATTTTGTTAGTATACAGATACTATGACGATGGAATTGTTTACCGGACAGCAATAATAAACAATCCGTTACGCGTAGCGCAGGCGCAGCGAGTTGAGCACTACGCTTACGCTTGAGAACGCCATCAGGGCGCTTGCCCACATCGGCGTTATCTGAAAGTCGACGCCGAAGATATGCAGGGCACCGGCGGCGAGGGGTATGCAGACGATGTTGTAGACGAACGCCCAGAAGAGATTCTGCCATATCATGCGCACGGTACGTCTACTGAGCCTTACGGCTTCGGGCAGCGCCATGAGGTCGTCGCCCATCAGCGTTATCTGCGCCACGTCCATCGCCACATCTGTGCCGCGACCAATAGCTATGCCAACGTCGGCGAGGGCGAGCGCCTGCGTGTCGTTGATGCCGTCGCCCACCATAACCACGCGCTTGCCTTCGCCCTGAAGTTGCTGCACGAGCGCCTGCTTGTCGCCCGGCAGCACCTTGCTGCGATAGTTGCGTATGCCAGCCTCTGTAGCCCAGTAGCGAGCCGCCTCCTCCTTGTCGCCACTCATCATGTACACCTCGATGCCAGCCGACTGCAGCTGCGCCATCGCCTCCTTGGCGTTTGGCTTCAGCGTTTCGCGCTCTTCGAGCGGTATGTCAGATGGGCGTGTGAAGTCGATGTTCGGGTTTGGAATGGTGAGCGTGCCCGTCTTGTCGACGACGAGTGCCCGAATCTTATGCAGGTTCTCCAGCGCCGACGCGTCCTTTATGAGAATCTGCTTCTGCGCAGCCTTGCCGATGCCCACCATGAGCGCCGTCGGCGTAGCCAATCCCATTGCGCAGGGGCAGGCTATGACGAGCACAGCCACAGCCGAGAGAATAGCGTGCGGCAGTGCGGCGTTGCCTCCCACAGCCCACCACACGCAGAACGTGAGCAGAGCGATGGCAGCCACCGTCGGCACGAACACCCGAGCGGCTCGGTCTACGATGCGCTGTACGGGCGCCTTGCTGCCCTGCGCCTCCTGCAACATGCGTATGATGTGCGCAAGAGCTGTGTTCTCGCCAATCTGACGCGCACGCATACGCAGTTTGCCCTGACTGGGTATGGTTCCGGCGAGCACGGTGTCGCCTGCTTTCTTCATAGCCGGTGTAGGTTCGCCGCTTATCATAGCCTCGTCTACGTACGCCGCATCGGCAGTCATGAAACTCTCAGCCGCACACACCACGCCGTCCACCGGAATCTTCTCTCCGGCGCGCACCTCTATCGTGTCGCCTATCTGAATCGTCGAGATAGGCACCTCCTCCATGCGGTAGTCGTCGGTGCCTTCCATCTTCTCGTACGTCACGATGCGCGCTGTCTTGGGCTGCATGCCCATGAGCTGGCGTATGCTGCTCGCCGTGCTGTCTTTCGCTTTCTCCTCAAGGCAGCGACCGGTGAGCACGAACGTGATTATCATCACCGAAGCGTCGAAGTAGGTGTGCCACTCTATGCCGCGTGCGCCCCAAACCGCCTCGCCGAAGAACGTGTTGAACGTACTGAAGAGGAACGCTATGAGTGTGCTCAGCGCCACGAGCGAGTCCATGTTCGCCGTGCGATGCGTTATCTGTTTTGCCGCCGACACATAGAAGCGTCTGCCGCAGTAGAACATGTTCAAGAGTGCGAGTATGAGGCATATCTGGTTGTTGAACGCTCCGTCGCCACTCATGCCGAAGTACATCGTGAGCGCGGCGAACAGCCACGAAAGCAGCGTACGGCGGCGCAGCAACGTATACTCGCGACGGTTAATCTCCTCGGCGTTGCGGTCGCTCTCCACCACGAGGTCGTAGCCGGCGTTGCTCACCTCGCGTTTCATATCGTCGAGCGTAATCACGTCAGGGGCGTAGTCTACAAGCACCGTGCGTGTAGACAGCGTTACCGTAGCCGAGTTGACGCCCCGCAACTTACGGAGCGTATTCTCTACATTGGCGGCGCAGACAACGCACGCCATACCTATAACTGGTATTGTCTTTTTCATACTGATTGTTTATAATTTGAATGCAAAATTATAAAAAATGCAGTGCAATGAGGTTGCAAAAACGCCTCCCCACTATGACCGCTTCTGCGTATCGGGCAGCAGTCCGGCGATTATGCCGAGCAGCGGCAGGAATGCGCTCACCTTGAAGATGTATTCGACGCTGGTCTTGTCGGCGAGCCATCCGAAGAACGCCGAACCGATGCCGCCCAGACCGAACATCAAGCCGAAGAAGATGCCGGCGATGAGTCCTACCTTGTCGGGCATGAGGTCGGTGGCGTAGACCACTATCGAGGAGAAAGCCGAGGCGATGATGAGTCCGGAGAGGAAGGTGAACACGATGGTCCATGTCAGATTGACGTAGGGCATAGCGAGAGCGAACGGGGCCGCGCCAAGGATGGAGAACCATATCACGTACTTGCGTCCGAAGCGGTCGCCGAACACGCCGCCGGCGAGCGTGCCGATGGCGAAGGCGGCGAGGAACACGAAGAGGCATATCTGCGAAGCCTGCACCGAGACGCCGAACTTGTCGATGAGGTAGAACGTGAAGTAGCTCGTGATGCAGGATGTGTAGAAGTATTTCGAGAAGATGAGCAGGATGAGTATGAGCAATGCGCCGTACTTTGCGCGTCGGGAGATGTGGGTGTTCAGCGCTTCCGCCTTGCGCGGATGCTTCACGGCGTACTGCAGGCGGGCTTTATACCACGCTCCGAGGCGCACCATGATGAGTGCTGCGAGCAGGGCGGCTATGGCGAACCACGATATGGCGTGCTGTCCGAAGGGCAGGATGATGAGTGCTGCGAGCAGCGGACCGAGCGCCGAACCGCCATTGCCGCCCACCTGGAAGATAGACTGCGCAAGACTCTTCTTGCCGCCCGACGCCAGTTGCGTCACGCTCGACGCCGTAGGGTGGAACACGGACGAGCCGAAGCCTACGACGCTCACAGCCAGCAGTATGAGCAGATAGTTCTCGGCGAACGCAAGCATGAGCAGTCCGGCGAGCGTGAAGCACATGCCGACGGAAAGCGCATAGGGGCGCGGATGGCGGTCGGCAGACAGTCCGGTGAAGGGCTGCAGAATGGAGGATGTCATCTGAAAGACGAGCGTTATGATACCTATCTGCGCGAACGAGAAGTCGAACTTGTCCTTGAGGATAGGATAGATAGACGGAATGATCGACTGTATCATGTCGTTCAGAAAGTGGGAGATACAGCAGATGACGAGCACGGAATAGACCGTGCTCTCCGCCATTGTAGGGTTGCCTTTAATGATGCGGCTTATTGATTTCATATATATATTTATTTAGATGTGCGTATGGGTACGCAACTGCAAAGTTACTGCTTTAATCTGAAACGCAACGCCAATACATAAAATATATAACCGAAAAAAGCCGGAGGCAACGATGCCCCCGGCTTCTAACTCTAAAACAAGTTTCTACTATTCGAACTTATATTAACAACTAAACCTTTTCATTATTCTAAGCCGAGCTAAGCCTTCTTAAGCCTTTCTAAGCCAAGAAGAACATAGGCGGCGTTTAAGCCGAGCTAAGCCTTCTTAAACCTTTCTAAGCCAAGGCAAACTAAGCCTTTCTAAGCATTTTTAGGCAATCCTAAGCCCTCCCCGACGGGGAGGGTTGGGAGGGGCTTTGGGCTTTACTTCACCTCCTCAGGCAGTACGGGCATTGCGCCGTTCTGCGTGCAGACGTATGCGCTCACTCTCACTGCGCGCTCGTGAGCCTCAGCCACCGTCATTCCGGCGAGGATAGAAGCACAGAATGTACCCGTGAACGAGTCACCTGCGCCAACGGTGTCAGCCACCTCCACCTTCGGTGTGGGCTGGAACGACATCTCGCCCGGTGTGAACACGTACGAACCGTTCACACCGCAGGTGAGCACGAGCATATCGAGGTCGTACTTGCCGAGGATGAGCCAGCACTTGTTCTCGATGTCCAAGCCCGGATAGCCGAACATTCTGCCGATGAGCACAAGCTCCTCGTCGTTGATCTTAAGAACGTTGCAGCGCTTCATGCTCTCGCAGATAACGTCCTTTGTGTAGAAGTCCTGGCGCAGGTTGATGTCGAATATCTTCATGCAGTCGGCAGGTGTAGCGTCGAGGAACTTGTAGATAGTCTCGCGGCTCACCACGTTGCGCTGAGCGAGTGAGCCCCAGCACACAGCCTTTGTGTTCTCGGCGATAGCCTTCACCTCGTCGGTGAACGGGATGTTATCCCACGCCACGTTCTCCTTTATGTCGTATGTAGGTATGCCCTCGTCGTCGAGCTTCACCTGCACGGTGCCGGTTGGGTAAGGCACGCGCGGCATGCAATACTGCAAGCCCTTCTCCTCGAGCTGCTGCACGGTCTCGTCAGCGAGCTTGTCCTCGCCGAGAGCGCTCACAGCGATAGAGTTCAAGCCGAACTGACCGGCGTGGAACGCGAAGTTAGCCGGCGCACCACCAAGTTTCTTACCTTCAGGAAGCACGTCCCAGAGTGCCTCACCGAGTCCTACTACATATTTCTTTTCCATAGTTTTATTGTTTTCAGTTATTGTTTTTTTTGAATAAGCCGAGCCTTTCTAAGGCAGCGTTTAAGCCGAACTAAGCCTTCTTAAGCCTTCCTAAGCCAAGGCAAACTAAACCTTCCTAAGCATTTTAGGCAAACTAAGCCTTTCTAAGCCTTCTTGGGCCTTCCTAAGCCCTCCCCGACGGGGAGGGTTGGGAGGGGCTTTAGTTCTGCTTTACTTTAGGTATATAGCTGAGCAAATAGAGCACGCCGATAGCCATCACAGCTGCAGCCCAAACCTGCGGATACTGAGCGCCGGCAGCCTTTGCGGCGTCGCTGGCGAAGCCCATGAAGAGCGGGAACACCGTGCCGCCGAACAGACCCATGATCATAAGGCCCGAAACCTCGTTCTTCTTCTCCGGAGCAGAGAGCATAGCCTGCGAGAAGACGATAGAGAAGACGTTAGAGTTGCCGTAGCCTACGAGAGCGATAGCTGCCCAAAGCTCCCACTTCTCTGTGCCGAATACCAAGCCGACCATAGAGAGCGCCATCATCAGCACGATGATTGTGAAGAAGGTGCGGATATTGAGCTTGCGCATAAGTATCGAGCCGGTGAAGCAGCCGAGCGTACGGAATGCGAAGTAGATTGATGTGGCGTACTCGAACTGGCTGAGCGTGTCGCCGGCGCCGCCAAGACGCTCGAACAACACTTTCGGTGCAACAGCGTTTGTACCTACGTCGATGCCCACGTGGCACATGATGCCGATGAACGAGAGCAGGATGATAGGCGAACCGAGCATCTTCAGACAGTCGCCGAAGCCAGAAGCCTTGCCTTCGATGGGTTCTTCCTCAATGTGTGTCATGCCGAGCCACAGCGTAGCCACCATACCTATAACGAAGAAGAGAAGGAAGAGGATGCGCCAGCTGAGTCCGAGGATAGGAGCTGTAGTGGTAGCGCCCCAAGCAGCGATGAGCGGAGCGATGAACGAAGCGATAGCCTTAACGAACTGACCGAAGGTGAGCGTAGAAGCCAGATGGCCCTTAACGAGCATCGTCACGAGCGGGTTGATGCCGGTCTGCATGATGGCGTTGCCTATGCCGAGCAGCGAGAAAGAGATGTACATCAGCCAGAGCTGGCTCTCCTTTGTAGGCATAAAGCTGTCGAAGAGCGGCAGGAGCACAGCCAATGTTGTGATTACTACTGAGAGCAGAACGGTCTTCTTTCTGCCTATCTTATTCATCAGCATGCCCGTAGGCACAGAGAAGATAAGGAACCAGAAGAACACGAGCGAGGGGAAGAAGTTTGCAGCGGAGTCGGAGAGTCCGAAATCTTCCTGCATGTTGTTTGAAACCGCACCGACCAGATCGACGAAGCCCATAGTGAAGAAGGCAATCATCACCGGAATGAGTGTCAGTTTGCTTTGATTGGAATTGTTCATTGCGTATGAAACTTTTAGTTATTAGTTGAGTTGAGAATTAATTTCTGCAGCAAAATTACACTAAACGTGCCGAGCAGAGCGAAAATTATGTTACATAAAGTTGTAATAATCGCATTGCACAACATATTTGCTACAGATGCAACATTCGTACTATTGCGCTTTACACAGTACAAGAAAGCGGAGGTGTGATATCCTCCGCTTTTTCGTATTAAGGGTTTTTATATTTACTCCGAATATCGGTTACGTCCTTTAGTAATTCTTGTTCTGCTTATACAAGCCAGGCACATAGTAGAGCTGGTTGTAAGGAATCGGGTAGAACTCGTTCTTGCCAGCCGTGTAGTGGGCATCCTTAAGATACGTAGCGTATGTCTGTCCGTCGTACACGTCGTTCTTCTCAGTTGCGAAGTAGGCGTTGAGAGTCTTTGAAGCCAATCCCCAGCGACGCAGGTCGAAGTAGCGTCCGTTCTCCATTGCAAGCTCCAGACGGCGCTCCCAGCGCAGACACTTGCGTGCCGTCTCCTTGTTCTGGAAGTAAGACTCGGGATAGAGCGCTATCTCGCACTGATCCTTGGCGTAAGCGATGTGCTTGTCTACAGAGTTCTTCGCACGCTGGCGAATGTCGTTGATTATGGTGCGAGCCTCAGCAAGCTGGTCGGTCTCGATGAGAGCCTCTGCACGCATGAGCATCACATCGGAGAAGCGGAACACATAGTCGTTCATATCAAACGCCTGCCATGAGCCGTTGTAGGTCTCGCCCTTAGAGCGCTGCGGCACCTCCTTCATAGAGCAGTAGTAGCCGTAAGTGTTCGGTGTGCGACTGTTAGCCTTTGTGAGCGTATACTCCTTCTCGTACTTGTACGGGAAAGTAGGCATACCCACGGTGTGGAAGAGACGCGGATCCCATTTCTGGGTGGTCGGCTTGCCGTTGACCGGATAGTCGATATGCTTGTTGTAGTCGTCAAACTCGGGCAGTCCGTTCTTTGTCTTGAAGGCGTTCACGAGGTCCTGCGACGGCTTGTGGAAGTCCCATCCGCACGACCACATTCCCCAAACACCGTTGAGCACGTTGCTCCAGTTGGCGCGTCCGAAGGTGGTATTGTCGTCCTTGTAGTCGGAAGTCTGCACGGCGAACACACTCTCCTTGCTGTTCTTATGTTCGGGCAGGAAGATGTCGCCATAGTCTTCAAGATAGCCGAAGTAGGGCGAGTTCTTCACCACGTTGGTGTATTCGATCACCTTCTGCATATACTCCTTGTTGACGTGGTCGTAGCCGTTGGTTGCCTCGTAGCCGTCGCCGTAGGCAAGCGTCAGATAGCACTTGGCGAGATATGCCGCAGCAGCAACGCGGTTGACGCGGTTCTGCTCTTTCTGCATCTCGGGCAGCACGTCGTATGCCTCCTTGAAGTCGTTTATTATCTTGCCGAACAACTCCTGGTATGTAAACTCGTCGTTGCGGGTCTTCTCCTGAAGATTGTTCTTCATTACGTTCTCGTCAATCCAAGGCACCTGGCGGAACATGGTGATGAGCTTGAAGTAGAAATGGGCGCGCAGGAACTTCACCTCTGCCACACGCTGCTTCGTCATCTCCTCGCCAAGCTTGCTGTTGCCATACTGATCAAGCGAGAGCAGCGCGCGGTTGCAGCGGCTAACAGCACAGTAGAGGCGATACCAAAGTTCGTCGAACTCGCCCGGTGTAGAAGTCATGGTCGACCAAATCTCCATCGGATGATAGCCAGTGTCGGTAGTGCCCGATCCGCCCTTCAAGCAGTCGTCTGACGACAAATCGCCGTAAGGCCAGAGGTTGAACGGATAAGAGTACCAGCAGTCGCCGAGCATGGCGTATGCCGAAGTAACCATATCGTCGGGGAGTTTGAAAGCCTTGTCCTGATCGACTACGCCCTGCGGAGAGTCGTCGAGGAAATCGCTGCACGATGTTACAGTGCCGAGCGTGAGCATCGCTGCAAATATATATTTAGATAAATTTTTCATTGTTCTGATTCTTTAAATTGTTTTGACTTCTTTGTAATATCAATAGCTCCTTAGAAACTAAGCTGCAGTCCGAACGACACTGATGAAGAGTGAGGATATGCCCAGTTGGGGTTCTCGGGGTCGGAGATGGTGAAGCTGCTGCTCTTCCATGTGAAGAGGTTCTGACCAGAAACATATACACGAGCCGATGTCATGTGGAGCTTCTTCAGGAGCGAGTCGCTGAAGTTGTAGCCAAGCTGCAGCGTGCGGAGCTTCATCCAGTTGCCGTGTTCTACGAAGTAAGTAGAGGCGCGTCCCTCGTCACCGGTGTTGTTGGTTGTGAGCGCCGGTATCTTAGACGAAGTGTTGTCCTCGGTCCAAGCGCCAAGCATACGGTTGCCCTTGTTGCTTCCGGCGTCGGTGATGCTCCAGAAGTCGGTCTGGAATTTCTGGTTGTTGTAAACATCTACGCCGCATACTCCCTGGAAGAACATAGAGAGGTCGAAGTTCTTGTATCCGAGCTGCACGTTAAGACCCCAGTTGAAGTCGGGCACCGGATCGAATATCCATGTCTGGTCCTTTGCGTCGATAGTGCCGCTGTGGTCGAGGTCGGCATACTTCAATCCGCCCACACGAGCGTTAGGCTGACCAGAGGCTTTTGCCTCCTCGCTGTTCTGGAAGAGTCCATCTACAACGTAGCCCACGATAGAGCCGTAAGGCTTCTTCGACTGCACGAGGTTCTCCTTCACTGTGTGTGCATACGAGCCGGTTGTGGTAGAAGGCAGATACGTCACTTTGTTGCGGAAGAAGTCGATGTTGGCAGTCACGTCGTAGCGCAGACCATACTTCGTGATGTGGCGGTAGCCCACGCTTGCCTCCATACCCACGTTGCGAAGCGACGGACCGTTCGACCATGTTGAACCGCCCTCGCCCACTGCTCCGAGGAATGCCGGCGAGATAAGCATGTCCTTTACATCCTTAATATATGCATCAACCGATCCGTAGAGTTCCTGGCTGAGCAAAGAGAAGTCGGCACCGACGTTATACTGTATTGTTGTCTCCCACTTCAAGTTGTCGTTCGCGGTCTGAGTTGCGCGGAAACCTGACGGGAAGATGCCTGTACCCTGACGATAGAGATCGTAAGCGGTAGATGTAACACGGTCTAATCCGTAGTCGGCTACATACAAGCCGTAGCGAGCTGTGTTGGAAATCTCCTGGTTACCAGTCTTACCCCATGAGGCACGAATCTTAAGATCGTCAATCCAGTTTGCTTTGAGGTTCTTCGAAAGACGATAGCCCAAAGTAGCTGCAGGGAAGTTGCCATAGCGATTGTTCTTACCGAAACGCGAGCTGCCGTCACGACGTATGGTGAACGAAGCAAGGATAAGATCCTGCCAGTTGTAGTCGACCTTACCGAAGAACGAAGCCAGCGAGTAGCCAGAACCGATACCCGTAGCGCGCTCAATACCCGTAGCGGCATCAGGCCACATATAGTCCTTGTCCTCTATCACGTAGCTCTGGGCATACGCACCCATATCCTCTACGGTCTGCCTGTGAAGTTCCATACCGGCAAGCACCGTGAAGTCGTGGTCGCGTGCAATCTTGAAGTTGTAGTTGGCTGTGTTACTCCATGTCCAGCGCACGTCGTCGTGGGCAGAGAGTGTGGTGCTCGGTATGTTGTTGTTCACGATGTCCGACTTGAACGTGTGGTTCATCGAGCGAATGAACGAATGATAGTAGTCGAGACCGAAATTAGAACGGAGCACAAGGCCCTTCAGCGGTTTCACATCTACATAGGCATTGCCGAACACACGCCATATCTTCAGTGCGTTGTCGCGGTTCATGTACATCTCGCGCAGAGGGTTCTGACGGTCGCTCATACCACCCACCGGACCAGCGAATGTAGTGCCGTCTTCTTCATATACGGGCACCGTAGGCGACATCTTCAACGCATTCTCCATCGGTGCGCTATTTACCTGCTTCGAGTAAGTAACCGTAGCGTTCTCGCCTACACTTACAATCTTGTTCACATTGTATGTAGAGTTGAATCGGGCTGAGAAGTTCTCGAAGTTAGAATACTTCAAGATACCGTCGTTCTTCTTATAGCCTGCAGAGAAAAGACCCGTGAACTTGTCGGTGGCACCCGACAGAGAGAGGTCGTAGCTCTGCATGAAACCGGTGCGCGAAATCTCGTCAAGCCAGTCGGTGTCCGACAGTCGCATTGTTTTCTTTGCATTGATATAGCCGTCGTATGCACCGTTTACGGTATATGTCTTATAGCTTTTTGAGGCAGGATCGTATGCCTTGATGGTGCGGCCGGTAGAGGCATTGAAGTCAAGACCATAGTTGTGGGCATAAGCCACGGGGTCGAGACCATCGTTGAGTGCAGCCTGAGCCATTGCCGTTGCATACTCTGAGGTGTTGCAGAGCTTCATCATCGACTGCGAGTTGTAGAACTGAGCAGTAAGGTTTGCTGAGAAGTCTACATTCAGCTTGCTACCCTTCTTGCCATGCTTTGTGGTGATGATGATAACGCCGTTGGCAGCACGCGAACCATAGATAGATGCCGAAGCAGCATCCTTGAGCACCTGCATACTCTCAATATCGTTCATGTTGAGCGAGTTGAGGGTTGTGGTGGTAGGCACACCGTCGATAACAAAGAGAGGATCTTGAGAAGAATTGAACGAACCGATACCACGAATGCGAACCGTACCGGTGCCAATAGGCGAACCGTCGGTGGTGATAGTCATGCCCGGCACCTTGCCTTGAAGCGAACGCATAGGATCTGTGTCGGCTGACGACTTGAGGTCTTTGGTGCTTACTACAGATACAGAACCCGTCAAGTCGGCCTTGCGCTGCACCTGATAACCCGTTACTACCACTTCGCCGAGCATCTCTGAGTTGTCCTGAAGCACAATCTTGAGGTTTTCGCCTGCCTTCACCTCCTGGTCTTTGCAACCTATATAAGAGATGATAAGAGTTTCGCCTGGCTTCACGTCAAGTTTGAAGTTGCCGTCGATATCCGTCACTGTACCCATGTTCGTGGCGCCCTTAACCTTAACCGATGCACCGATAATAGGTTCACCGGCGTTGTCGGTCACTGTTCCACCGATGCCGTTGGTCTGAGCATATGCGCCTGACCCAGCGAGCATGAGCATACCTACTAAAGCTACTTTTGCTTTTTTCATAAGTTTTACGTTTTTTGTTGTGGGTTTAAGTTTTACGGTTGCAAAGTTATAAAACAAAAGATGAGTGATATTTCATGAATCGTTCACAAAATATCACTCATGTTACATGCAACAATCGTTGACTGAATAGTCAAAAACGTTGAGTTGTTTTCATGTTTTGTAACGAAAAGCTAAACCTTCATCTCCTCTCTGACATCTGTCGGATACTTGTCATACTGCTTTTTGAAGCATGAGGAGAAGTAGCCCGGGGTGGCAAATCCCACTTCGTTAGCTATTTCTGATACTGTTTTATCTGTTGTCTTGAGCAGCTGCATGGCGCGCTTGAGTCGTGTCTCGCGCAAAATCTCGACGGGAGTCATGCCCGTAAGCGCCTTCACCTTGCGATAGAGCTGCACACGCGAGAGTCCTACTTCGTCGCCCAGATCTTCTATCTTGAGATTGGTATTCGACATGTGCTTCTCCATTGCCTTGAGGAAGGTATCGAGGAAGCGACGGTCGGGCGAAGGGGAGTTTTGAGTGGTGAGGTGTTGAGATGGTGTGGTGTTGAGGTTTTGAGTATTGAGGTTTTGAGTATTGAACAGTTGGCGCAGCTTCTGACGGTTGGCAAGCAGCGACGCGATGTTGGCAAGCAGCAAGTCGGCGCTGAACGGCTTTGTCATGTATATGTCGGCACCGGTCTGCAATCCTTCGATGTACTGCTGCTCGCTGCTGCGTGCTGTAAGCAGCAACACGGGAATGTGGCTTGTTGCCTCGTGTTGCTTAAGACGGGTGCAGAAGGCGAGTCCGTCCATTACGGGCATCGTCACGTCCGACACTACGATGTCGGGCACGCTCTCCACCGCAAGTTTCAATCCGCTCTGTCCGTCGGCTGCCTCTATAACATAATAGCGGTCGAGCAGCAACGTGCGCAGATAAGCACGCATATCGGCGTTGTCGTCGACGATGAGCACCGTGGCGAGTTCTTCGGCATTGTCGTTGATAAGTGTGTCGTGACGACTCTCCTGCACAGCCTTGCGACTTGCCAGGAGTTGCTCGTCGGTAGTTGCGGTAGTGTCGTCAACTGTAGCGCTGTTCTCGCGGCGGAATAGCAGCACGTCGCTCACAAGGCGCTGCAACTGTTCTACGTTGCGCTGCACGATGCCCACGAGCTGCTGCCGGTCGCCCTTGCCCTCTGCGAGTTGTTTGACCGGTCCGGCTATAAGCGTGAGCGGCGTGCGCAACTGGTGCGATGCGTTGGTGAAGAATCGAGTCTGCTCATCATTCAGTTCGCGCATGCGACGGTTAGCACGACGTGTGGCGCGCACGGCACGCCATGTAGTGAACACGGCTACAGCCAGCAGCAGGATGACAAGCAGCGACACTATGAGCAGCGCGCGCTGGATATGATAAAAGCCGAGATACGTTTCGAGTTTCGACTGTATAGTGGCGAGATATTGGTTCTGCTCCTGCAGCGAGTTGCTGCTAAGCGCTATGTCGGCTACGTTTTGCGGTGTTACGACAATGCTTTTCAGGTTGTTCATACGCTCGAACGGCTTACCCTCAAGTATGCGCAGAGCGAGAGCTATCACTTCCTCGCCATGCGTAGGATAGATGTACGAGGCGGCGAGCTGCGCGTTCTGCACAGCGTCAAGACCCTCGCCCGGCAGTCCGTCGATGCCAAGAAAGCGTATCTCACGCTCTTTGTGCAACTCTTTTGCAGCCTCGTAAGCTCCCATAGCAGCAAGGTCGCTATGACAAAACACTACATCTACCGCCTTGCCATTCTCCAGCCATTCACGCATAATGCGCTTGCAGTCGTCGTACGACCATTGACTTGGCACATGACGATAGTCGATTGACGGATTTTTGCTGATAACTTCGCTAAATCCGGCATGGCGCTGTGCGGCAGGCGATATTGCGAGCGGTCCGGTCATCTCCAGCACAATAGGGCGTCGTCCGTCAGTCTTAACGCTGTCACGGCATAGCAAGACTGCATACTCCGCCATCTTGCGTCCTGCCTCAACGTTGTCGCCGCCGATATAAGCGGTATAGTCTTTCAGTGCTGTAGTGCGGTCGAAGAAAACAATAGGGATGTTCTTTTCGCGAGCGCGTTGCAGACTGCCATTCAGAGCATGGTAGTCATTAGGCGAAACCACAAGCAAGTCGACACCCTCGTCCACAAGACTGTCTATCTGCAAGCATTGGCGTTCGTTGTTATTATCGGCGTTCTTTATAATCACCTTAACGTCGGTGTCGTAGAGGTGTTGTGCAGAGAGCATCTCTACGTTGGCTTTCTCACGCCATCGTCCGCCTACACACTGCGACACACCTATTTTATATTTATAGTTGGTGGTGCAACCGCTGAGCGTAACAAGCGTCGCTAATAATATAAATAATGTATTAGAGATTCTGGTTTTCATAAATACATGTAAGGTTTTAATGCTTTCGTTAGCAAAGTTAAGTAATTTATCGAAAAGTGTACACAATATTTTAAACAATTAGTGTAAGATTTGTTTCATACGCTGTTTTCTGCAATTTTAGGAAACATAAATGTTATACAGATTTTGATATATATCTTAATTTTGCAGCAGAAACCGAGAGTCTACCGGCTCGGCAATTTCGATTATTCTAAAAACCTATATAAAATATGAACAAATCTTTCTTCAGCCGCACAGCGGCAGCGTCGCTCCTCGTAGGACTTGCAATGACAGCCTCGGCGCAGCAGACTCGTTTCCTCAGTGGCAACCACTGCATCTATCGTGTTGACAAATCGCAGAAATACCTGCTCTTGCCGGTGCAGGAGAAGGCTGAGATGTGCAACGTGAAGGTCATAGACGGCAACAACCAGGTGAAGGCGTTCAACATACGTCTGGCTTCGAACCACATCGACTATTATGTGCCGTTCTTCCTCGACGAGTATAAGGAGAACAGCAATATCTCTTTCGACATCCACGTGAACGGCACCTACCGCAACGATGGCGGCATTGCGAGCTTCACCTGCTGGAAGAACATGAAGTACGCCGACTCGCTCGACCTCTCCAACCGCGAGCAGTATCGCCCCGTCTACCACCACACTCCTACTTACGGATGGATGAACGACCCGAACGGCATGTTCTACAAGGACGGCGTATGGCATCTCTACTTCCAGTACAACCCGTACGGATCGCAGTGGGAGAACATGACATGGGGTCACTCTACGTCTACCGACCTCATGCACTGGAAGTTTGAGGGCGAGGCTGTAGAGCCTGACGCATGGGGCACTATATTCTCTGGTTCGGCTGTGGTAGACCACAACAATACTGCCGGATTCGGTAAGGATGCCGTAGTGGCTATGTACACATCGGCTGGCGAGAACCAGACGCAAAGCCTCGCCTACAGCAACAACAACGGCATGACGTTCACAAAACACGAGGGCAACCCCATAATCACAGGCAGCACACCCGACTTCCGCGACCCGCACATGTTCTGGAATGAGGACATCAAGAAGTGGAACATGATTCTTGCCGAGGGTCAGCACATGAACATCTACTCGTCTGACGACCTTAAGGACTGGAAGCTCGAAAGCCAGTTCGGCGCCGAATACGGCAACCACGACGGCGTATGGGAGTGCCCCGACCTTATGAAACTGCGCGTGCGCGGCACCGACACATACAAGTGGCTTCTCATGTGCAACATCAACCCCGGCGGCCCGTTCGGTGGTTCGGCTACACAGTATTTCGTAGGCGATTTCGACGGTAAGAAGTTCACATGCGAGACAGCGCCTGAGGTGACACGCTGGATGGACTACGGCAAGGACCACTACGCTACCGTGACCTTCGACAACGCTCCTAACGGACGCCACGTGGCTATGGCATGGATGAGCAACTGGCAGTATGCCAACCAGGTGCCTACAATGCAGTATCGCTCGGGCAACTCCATTCCGCGCGACCTCGACCTCTACGAGTATCAGGGCAACACCTACTGCGGCGTAACTCCGTCGCCTGAGATGACAGCGGCTCGCCCGAAGAAGTCTACAAAGACGCTGAGCGAGTCGTGCGAACTGGTGGTTACACTCAAGGGCACAGCCACAATCACTCTCCTCAACGAAAAGGGCGAGAAGGTGGTGATGGTCTACGACGACAAGATTCGCACGTTCACCGTCGACCGCTCAAAGAGCGGACTGAAGGACTTCAGCGATGACTTCTCTGCCGTCACAACGGCTCCGGTTTACGGCAAGATGACTCAGCTCAGAGTGTTCATCGACCGCTGCAGCATCGAGGCGTTCGACGCAGAAGGTCGCATGGCGATGACCAACCTCGTATTCCCGACCAAGCCCTACAACAAGGTCATGGTCAAAGGCAAGGCGAAATACGCTGTCTATAACCTGAAGTAGCAAAGGATCTACTTTACAATACTGAAAAAAAACGTATATACGGCATCACCCGTGCGAGCAATCGTTCGGCGTGATGCCGTATGTTTTTTAGCATACACGCTCAGCGTGGGTCTGAAGTTCTAACACATTAAAGCATAAGTAGTAGGTTTTAAATAAGCAAGAAGTGGGCTGCGGGTAGTGGAAAGTGTCAAGGAAAGTCGCCCAAACCTCGGACTTATGTCATCGTACACCGAACGCAATCTGATCGGACACCGAACGCAATCTGATCGGGCGGCGAACGCAATCCGATCGGACACCGAACGCAATCCGATCAGACGGCGGACGCAAACCGATCAGACGGCGGCGCTGGATGCTTTTAAATAATTGAGAATTGAGAGTTGAAAGTTGAAAGTTGAGAATTGAGAGTTGAAAGTTGAGAGTTTTGATTACCTTTGCAGTTGTCTTTCTTTATCCAATATAGAGATTGCATTGCATATCATAACTTTCAACTCTCAACTCTCAACACCTCACCACCTCACCACAACAACATCATTATGAACAAATCAACATTAATTTCACTCGCACTATTATCTTGCGTATCTGCTTCGGCGCAGCGCACGACGCAGAATCTGCGCCAATGGCAGTTCTCGCGCGACAGTATCAACTACAAGTCGGTGACAATACCGCACGACTGGGCTATAAACGGACCGTTCGACAAGAAGTGGGACCTGCAGAATGTGGCTATCGTGCAGAACGGCGAGACGGAGAAGACGGAGAAGTCGGGACGCTCGGGCGCTCTGCCCTGGATTGGTCGCGGCTACTATAAGACGACGGTAGACATAAAACGTCTGCCGAAGACCGCCGTGCTGGAGTTTGACGGCGCTATGGCTGACCCGCACGTGTACATCAACGGCAAGCTGGCTGGTCACTGGGCGTACGGCTACAACGCCTTCCGCGTGGATGCGGCGCCGTTCTTGAAGAAAGGCAAGAACGAAATAAGCGTGAGCCTCAACAACCGCGAGGAGAGTTCGCGCTGGTACCCCGGCGGCGGACTCTACCGCCCCGTTCAGCTCGTGACTACTGCCGACCGCGCAAGCATCAACCCGTGGGGAAGCTACTTCCGCACGGAGCAGATAAAGGACGGCAAGGCTGAGGTGAGCGTCTGCACGAACATAAACAATGCGGAGAAGAATCTCGTAGTGGAGAACCTGCTCGTCGACAACGAGGGCAAGACGGTAGCTCAGACAAAGACAACAAGCGACGTGGAGAAGCGCCTTACGGTTGAGAACGCGCAGCTATGGTCGCCGGAGACACCTTATTTATATAAGCTCGTCACACGCCTTTACCGCAACAACAAGCTCGTAGACGAGACCACAGAGAAGGTGGGCATACGCACGGTGCGTGTGGCGCAATACGACGGATTCCAGCTGAACGGCAAGTCGCGCAAGATAAAGGGCGTCTGTCTGCACCACGACCTCGGTCCGCTGGGCGCAGCCGTGAACAAAGCGGCGCTCATCCGTCAGATTCGCACGATGAAGGACATGGGATGCGACGCAATACGCACGGCACACAACATGCCGTCGACGTGGCAGATGGAGGTGTGCGACTCGATGGGTATGATGGTGATGGCGGAGAGCTTCGACATGTGGATATACCCGAAATGCAAGAACGGCTACGCGCTGAACTTCAAGGAATGGGCTGACCGCGACATAGAGAACCTCGTGCGCAACCACCGCAACCATCCGTCTATCGTTATGTGGAGCATCGGCAACGAGATACCTGAGCAATGGAGTGAAGAAGGACGCGACATATCCAAACACTTGCAGGACTTATGCCACAAGTACGACCCTACACGACCCGTTACGCAGGGCATGGACCGAGCAGAGGACGCTCTTAACTCGGGCTTCGCACAGGTGATGGACGTGCCGGGCTTCAACTATCGCGTGCATAAGTACGACAACAACATAAAGCAACTGCCGAAGGGCTTCCTGCTTGGTTCGGAAACGGCATCTACGGTGAGCTCGCGAGGCGTGTATAAGTTCCCCGTGGAGCCATCAGACTCGAAGAAATACGCCGACGGACAGTGCTCGTCGTACGACGTGGAGTATTGTCCGTGGAGCAATCTGCCGGACGACGACTGGCGTATGCAGGACGACCGCGACTATGTGATAGGCGAGTTCGTATGGACGGGCTACGACTATCTGGGCGAGCCGTCGCCGTACGACGAATACTGGCCGTCGCGCTCGAGCTACTTCGGCATCTGCGACCTCGCCGGACTGCCGAAAGACCGCTTTTGGCTGTACCGCTCCCACTGGCGCAAGGACGTGAACACGCTGCACGTGCTGCCCCACTGGACGTTCCCGGGACGCGAGGGCGAGGTGACACCGGTTTACTGCTACACCAATGCGCCGTCGGCTGAACTGTTCGTGAACGGAAAGAGTCAGGGCAGAATAGTGAAGAACCCCGGCACACGCCTCGACCGCTACCGCCTGCGTTGGAACAACGTGAAGTACGAGCCGGGCGAGCTGAAGGTGGTGGCTTACAACTACGACGGATCGGTGATGGGCGAACAGACGGTGCGCACGGCGGGCGAGCCGGCACGCATCGTGCTCGAAGCCGACCGCAGCAGCATCGCTGCCAAGGGCGAGGACCTGGCGTTCGTGAAGGTGTCGGTGGTGGACAAGGACGGCACGCCGTGCCCGACGGCTACGAACAAGATGAAGTTCGAGGTGACGGGCGCAGCGAAGTTCCGTGCGGCTTGCAACGGCGACGCAACATCGCTCGTGGCGTTCAACTCGACGGAGATGCCGCTCTTCAGTGGCGAGCTGGTTGTCGTGGTGGAAGGCACAAAGCAGGGCAAGGCTACGCTGAGCGTGTCGGCTGATGGTATGCCAAAGGAGACATTGTCAATCAACATCAAATAGCATTTTATACATATGAAAAAAATGATTTATGCGGTGATGGCGATTGCCTCACTAACCTATTCTACTCACACAACGGCGCAATCGCAGGACTTGCAGAAAAAGGTGAACGACTACTTCGAGCAGTCGCTTCAAGCGCAGCAGAAAGCATTGGAGCAGGACGGCAAGACCGACTACGCTAAGAACACTCCTCTTGACACTGAGCTTCAGACAGCAATAAAGAACAAGGACATAGCCAACTATCAGAAGATGGTTTGGACAGCATGGTGCGAGGTCAACAATGCGCTGCAGGAGGAAAAGCTCATAGAGCCTGCCGAACTGAAGAAGGCTAAGAACAGTGTCTGGCATTTGCCGCAATGCCTGGAGCCTAATGCAGTCATGCCTTATTATTACGGCAAGAAGGGTGTGGCTGCCAATGGTCAATACCCGCTCTTCCTCTACACACACGGTTCGGGCTCGAAGGACAGAGAATGGGCGAATGGTATCGAACTGGGTCTCGGCTTCAAGGATGCGCCGTCTATCTATTTCATTCCGCAGATTCCGAACGAGGGCGAATACTATCGCTGGTGGCATCTGTCGAAGCAGTATGCCTTCGAAAAGCTTATTCGTTTGGGTTTGACGAGCGGCGAGGTGGATGCCAACCGACTCTACGTGTTCGGCATCAGCGAGGGCGGTTATGGCAGTCAGCGTCTCGCCTCGTTCTACGCCGACTATTGGGCGGCGGCGGGTCCGATGGCAGGTGGCGAGCCTCTGAAGAATGCGCCGGTAGAGAACTGTGCCAATATCGGTTTCTCGCTGCTTACGGGTGCTGACGACACGGGATTTTATCGCAACGACCTCACATGGTTCACTCAGGTGGCTTTCGACTCAGTGCAGATGGCTCGTCCGTTGGCTGTGGACAACACGCCCATCTTCCGCCATCGCATCAATCTCTTGCCTGGCATGCAGCACCACATCACTTACGGACTGACCACACCTTGGCTCAAGCAGTTTGTGCGCAATCCGTATCCGAAGACGGTGCTTTGGGAGGACTTCGAGATGGACGGCAGACATCGTTCGGGATTCTATAACCTGCAGGTGCTGGCACGACCGTCAGAGGCAAGAACATACTACGAGATGGATATTGACAAGAACGTGGTTTCTATCAAGGTGAGTGATGTGGAATACGTTACGACGATGAAGGACAAGATGTGGGGCATCGACCTGAAGTTCAATCGCAACTATACTGTGGCTACCGGTGGCAAACTGAGGGTGTATCTCAACGAACAGCTGGTGGACCTCCACAAGCCGGTAACTATCAGGATAAACAGCAAGCAGGTTTTCCATGGTGTTGCCAAGGCAGATTTGCAGGCAATGGTGAACAGCTGCATGGAATACTTCGATCCGTACCGTGTATATCCGGTTGCTATCGACCTATCTTATTAATGTAAAAGAAGCATCCACTTAATACAAAGAGACAAAAAAAGAGCTGCATCAAAACTCTGTTTGGAGAGTCTTGATGCAGCCCTATGTGTTTTTACAAAGTATTGTGTCCCGATTATCAATCTACTAACTAACTACTTACTAACCTAATCAACTATACTTAAACAACTATACTAATTAAAATCTATTACCAATCTATATCATTATCCAATCTATGCATTTTCGTTAGATGTGTTTTCTTTAAAGATTTGAAGCCTTACGGTCTTTAAATGTTTTTTCCTTTTGACATTGCAAAGGTATAAAGAATAAAACTTTGGGTATTGAACAAATCGTTCAAATACTGATACTTTTGTTGCATGAAACAAAAATTCGTGATTTACGTACATAAATGCATTATTTTTGCTATTTTTGCAGCGAATTTAAGCGATAAAGTTCAAAAAAATAATAGGAAGCGCAGTTTTTCCTATCCCGATAAATACAAACAACTTAAAAACAACATATCTAATGAAACACTCAGCACGCAGATTCTGCAAGTATCTCCTTCTGTTTCTGCTCCCACTGATAATCTCATGCACCAGTCAGCCGAAGCGCTTCGTCATAGGCGTGTCGCAATGCTCGGAGGACGTGTGGCGCGAGAAGCTCAACGAGGAGCTGCGCATCGCCGCTCTCTACTACAACGATGTAGACCTACGCATCAGTTCGGCTAACGACAACGTGCAGTTGCAGACCGAACAGATAAACAAGTTCGTGGACGAGGGTGTAGACCTGCTCATCGTGGCGCCGGGTCAGGTGAGCATATCGCCTGCGATAGACCGCGCATACGAAAAGGGCATACCGGTGATTATCTTCGACCGACGCACACGGTCGAACAAGTACACGGCGTATATCGGCGCAGACAACAAGGAGATAGGCAGTTCGATGGGCGAATACCTGTCGGGCGCACTCACCGAAGGCGGGCGCATACTGGAGCTGTGCGGACTCTCTACGTCGTCGCCGGCGATAGAGCGCAAGCAGGGCTTCGACAGCTTGGTGGCTTGCCGACCGGGACTGAGCATTGTAGAACAGCTGAACGCCGACTGGACTGAGGAGGGCGCATTCCGCACCATCGACTCGCTGCTCTCGAAATCGCACAACGAGTTCGACTGCGTGTTTGCTCATAACGACCGCATGGCAATGGGCGCACGCCGCGCCGCCGAAAAGCACGGACTCGACATCAAGCATATCAAGTTCTGCGGCATCGACGCCATGCCGCAGAAGGGCGGCGGCATGGAACTCGTGAACAACGGCACGCTCTTCGCCTCATACACCTACCCCACTCGCGGCGATGAGGTGATGCAGCTCGCCATAAACATACTGACGGGAAAGAAATACAACAGAGAGACCCAGCTCTCGTCTGCGCTCGTGACGCGCAACAACGCTCGTGTGCTGCTCATGCAGTACGACGAGACGGTAAGACAGCAGGACCATCTCTCTACGCTTCGCTCGCGTGTGGACAAGGCTGCCAACGACTTCAACACGCAGCGCATCTACCTGCTCGTGTTGCTCGTGTTCGTGGTGCTGCTCATCGTGATGTGCGCCGCAGCCGTCTACGCGTTCTTCACCCGCACACGCATCAACCGACAGCTGAAAGCCTCGATGGACGAGCAACGTCGAATGACGGCGGAGATGGAGGAAATGACGCAGACGCAGCTACAGTTCTTCACGAACGTGAGTCACGAACTGCGCACACCGCTGACGCTCATCGCCGGACCTACAGAACAGCTGCTCGAAGACCCGACGATAAAGGGTGGACAGCGCTCGATGCTGGAGATGGTGCAGCGCAACACGCGAATACTGATACAGCTCGTGGGCGAGATACTCGACTTCCGCAAGGTGCAGAACAACAAGGCTGAACTGCACCTCAACCGCTTCTGCCTGCAGCAGGAACTGACGACATGGACTGAGGACTTCCGCACGGTGGCGGCACGCCGCGGCATAACGATACGCGTGGATGTGTCGGACGTGGAGGACGATGCGGTGCTGATTGCCGACCGCGACAAGATGGAGCATGTATACTTTAATATAATGTCGAACGCTCTGAAGTATACGCCAGAAAACGGATACATCAACATCTCGCTGGCTCACAGCAACAACAAGTACACGCTGCGCATCACCGATACGGGCAAGGGCATTCCGGCTGAGGAGCTGCCGCATCTCTTCGAGCGCTTCTACCAGGCGAAGGGCGCCATCGGCGGTACGGGCATCGGCCTGTCGCTCGTGAAGGCGTACATAGACATGCACCACGGCGACGTTCACGCCGAGAGCGAGGATGGCAAGGGTACAACATTCGTCATCAAGTTGCCCGACTCGCAGCCAGGTTACGACCCTGCAAAGGATGCGCCGGCTGCAACTCAGGCGGAGAAGGGGCTGGTGGACGACAACTATATTGCCACCGACAGCACGCCGAAAGAGAACTCAAACCGCATTACGAACGCCGAGGACTTCGACGCAGAGCGTCCGCTCGTGCTCATCATCGACGACAACAACGGCATGCGTGCCTACCTGCGATCTATTCTGCAGGACAAGTACAACGTGTCGGAGGCTACGAACGGCGAGCAGGGCTTGGAGAAAGCACGCCGCGAGGTGCCGAAACTGGTGGTGTGCGACGTGATGATGCCGGTGATGAACGGCTTGGAATTCACAAAACGACTGAAGGCGGACACCGCAACGAGCCATATTCCGGTGGTGCTGCTCACGGCACGCTCGCTCTCGGAACAGCGCAAGGAGGGCTACGACACGGGCGCCGACTCGTATATCACGAAGCCGTTCTCGGGTCAGGTGCTGCTCTCGCGCATCGAAAACCTGATGCGTTCGCGCGTAATGCTGCGGTCGGTGTTCGCCGGCGACAAGCAGGAGGCGGAGGAAGAGGAGAAACTGAACGCAGCCGACAAGTCGTTCGTGGGCAGACTGCGCTCGGCTATCCAGGAGAATCTCGGCGACAGCGACTTCTCGGTGGAGCGCTTGGGCGAAGAGATAGGACTCTCGCGCGTGCAGTTATATAGAAAGGTGAAGGCTCTGACGGGTCAGACGCCGGTGGAGCTGCTGCGCAAGGCGCGACTCACGAAGGCTCGTCAGCTGTTGGAAAAGACCGAAAAGAGCGTTTCCGAGATTGCATACGAGGTGGGCTTCACCTCTCCCTCGTACTTCAACAAGTGCTTCAAGGACGAATTTGACATAAACCCAAGCAGCTTGCGATAAACCGCAAGAACCGAAGCTGGCAGATTGGCTGGTAGATATCGCTTTTTTGCGTGATATCTACCAGCCATTATTGCATTAATAATGTGCGGGTTACGGCAATGCTGGCAGATATGGAGGATTTTTTCACGTACTTAATCGTTAGTGTTATAACGATTTCATGTGTTAGGAACATTTACGGTTTTTACTCTACAGACTTGGTGCTGCGGAGGCCAGAGACCTCCGCTACGGACAATCAACAGTTACAAAGTTTTGACACAATCTCCTCCTACAGATACAAAAAAATACGGGGTAGAATGTTGAACATTCTACCCCGTATCAGGTCGGGATGACAAGACTCGAACTTGCGACCTCACGCCCCCCAGACGCGTGCGCTAACCAACTGCGCTACATCCCGTGCTTTTGTAAAGCGGTGCAAAGGTAAGCAATTTCGGTGGTTCGGCAAAATATTTTGCTAACTTTTTCTTGTCAACACTTGTTTTTTTACAAGTTTATACCTATTAAATATATAGATATTCTCGTTTTTTCTACTTCTGCGGATACACCATATTGGCGTCGGTGATTACGTCGAGCACCTCCTCGCAGTATTTGCGCGACTCCCAACGTGCCATCGGCAGGTCGTGAAGCAGCCAGTTGCCGCAGTCCTGCGGCTCGGCACCCGGTATCTCGCCCTCAAAGTCTGCCACGAAGCGGAACGTGCGGCGCATGAGATCTACGATGTCGCGCGGCTCAAGGTCGCCACGCATCAGCAGATAGTTGCCCGTGAGGCAGCCCATCGGGCCCCAATACACGATGCGGTCCTTCCACTCGGCATCGTTGCGCAGATATGTAGCAGCGAGATGCTCGATGGTATGGAGTGCGCCGGGATGCAACGCCGGTTCGCGGTTAGGCTCCTTCATGCGGATGTCGAATGTGGTTACGGTGTCGCCACCTACTGAGTCTTTGCGCGAAACGTAGATGCCGCGCAAGAGGGCGTTGTGGTTTATTGTGAAACTTGGTATTTTTTTCATTGTCTTTTTATTGTTTTAAGCTGCGTCTAAGCCGAGCTAAGCCTTCTTAGGCCTTTCTAAGCCAAGGGAAAGGCTGAGGGGAAGGCGGCGTCTAAGCCTAACTAAGCCTTCTTAGGCCTTTCTAAGCCGAGGATTATTCTTTTCTAAGCTATCCTAAGCCCTCCCCGACGGGGAGGGTTGGGAGGGGCTTGAGGGTTGGGACTGTCTCTTATACACATCTGACGCTGCCGACGAAG
>OWIP01000036.1_pt1 | contig 92385 bp, 60 predicted proteins | sample 1732581 | NCBI WGS metagenome assembly OWIP01 (sample SAMN05065731, study PRJEB22554) | human gut metagenome | biome: ENVO:2100002; feature: ENVO:00000062; material: ENVO:00002003 | host: Homo sapiens | place: USA
CGCTGTTAAATCTCCCAAGCAGAAGGAATCCGTTCAATCCGTTTAATCCGCTGTTTAAATCTCCCAAGCAGAAGGAATCCGCTTAATCCGTTTAATCCGCTGTTAAATCTCCCAAGCAGAAGGAATCCGTTCAATCCGCTGTTAAATCTCCCAAGTAGAAGGAATCCGTTCAATCCGTTTAATCCGCTGTTAAAATCTCCCAAGCAGAAGGAATTCCGTTGTTATTTGGTTGGTGTATTGCTTGCTTGGTCGGTGCACTTGAGACAAGTGCACCCCCTTGAAGGCAGCCACCAAATCCGTTTAATCCGCTTAATCCGCTGTTAAATCTCCCAAGCAGAAGGAATCCGTTCAATCCGTTTAATCCGCTGTTAAATCTCCCAAGTAGACAATCCGCTTAATCCGTTGTTATTTGGTTGGTGCATTGCTTGCTTGGTTGGTGCACAGCTTGCTTGGTTGGTGCATTGTTTGCTTGGTCGGTGCACTTGAGACAAGTGCACCCCCTTGAAGGCACCCACCGAATCCGTTGTTATTTCTGCGCAGTCTTTTTATCCGTAGCGGATGTGAAATTCCACCGCCACCGTACGGAATCTGATCGGACGGCGAACGGAATCTGATCGGACGGTGGACGGAATCTGATCGGACGGCGAACGGAAACTGATCGGACGGCGAACGGAATCCGATTGGACGGCGAACGCAACAGGAAAGAGTTTCAAACTATCAAAAACGGCAAATATAGGGCAAAAGTCTGCAAGGAATCGGTATTTTGATAGAAAATGGCTATTTTTTGTAAGAAATATCCTACTCTTTTTGCAGATTTTTAGCTTACTTTGCAGCAGAAACTTAACACAATATTGTTCTTGTGCTACACATATATTATATGTATGCGCAGAGCGGTGGAGTGTTAGCCTGTTAGACCTAAAAGAGTATTCACGCTAAAAGAGAATGGATATGACAACAAACGACGGTAGCTCAACCAAAGATACAAACATAACCAACACAACAGGACTAACTCAGACTGGCACCAATGTCCGTCCCTCAACCAACACTTTTAAAACTAAGACAACGAACAACGAAACTAAGACAACGAACAACGAAACAAAGACAGCGAACATCAAGACAACGACAGAACGAAACATCGAAACAAAGACAGAACCGACAACTGAAACCTCAACCGACCAGAACAAGACAGCTAAACCAGAACACGACACGAAAGCTACCAAGTCGTACATAACGATGGACTTCGATCCGCCCACCACGATGAAGGAGGAGCAGGATCTGCTCTCGGCTATGTACGCCAGCGCCTGCGTACCCAACACCATGCGTATGTCGTACGACATGGTGGAGGATATGCTGACCGACCACATCGACCTCATGGAGGGCGACGACCTCGAAATATGCAATAAGGACACCGAGCTGATTAGTATATAGCCGCAAAAACTGAACCTGCATATCGCGCAAAAACCAGATTAGAATATAACAAAAAACAATATATAACAATGAAAAGAGTAAAGAAGAAGTATCAAGCCCCTGTGATCCACTCTATTGAGTTGGGTCCGATCAGTCCCGTCACCGCTTCGCCGGGTGGTGGTGTTACTATCCCCGGTGGCGGCGATGCCAGCAGTGGCGGAAAACCGCCAATGCAGAGTCCGTCGCGCGACCTTTGGGAGAGCGGCTTTCAGACCGATGACGACGACGAGACGGCGTACGAATACGGTTGGTAAGCGCCGCTCTTCACCGTCGGACAACTCCAACCGACACCGTCTGGCGACAACCAACAGTAGAACTAAACCAAAACCCATTAGCAAATCAAAAAAACAGAACAGAATATGAAGAAAAGAATTTTCATGCTTGCGGTCTTGATATTGTCAGGGCTGCAATTTGCCGTGGCTGCAATAGACGAACAGCTGCGAGCGCTCATCACCGCCTCTGATGATATAGAGGTGACGGAAGTGACTAACGACGAGGCGAACCCGTGGAAGGTGGAGAACGGAATGGCGTCTACCACACACGGCAAGACAACCACTAACGTAACAGCCACTATTACGATCAAGTTCAGAGCAAAGGGATACATTTTGTTTCAGTATTCCGATACCTTCGACCCTTGGACTGACGACGATTATAAAATAGTGAAGTTGGATGATGTTACTTATGCAAACAACTATGATAAGCATACAACCCCTGCCACTTTCACTCACTATATATCTCTTGAAGAAGGCGAGCATGTTCTTACATTCTCCCATTGGCACAAAAATCCCACAACAGGCAATTATTCTCAGGTTCTTTCCATTGGCAATATCCGCCTCGAAACTATAGAGAGTATGTATAAGACAATCCACCTCTCTGCTCCTGGCACGCTTGGTAATGAGGCGTTGGGGCATGTCAACACTTTGCCCGAAATGCGTGCTTTGCGTCTTTCTGGCAAGATGAATGCTTCCGACTGGAATGATATCAGTAAGATGACTGGACTCGTGGCTATAGATATGACAAATGTCGACGTTGAAACAATACCAGCCAATGCGTTTACTAAAACTGTGATACGCTTTATCGACTTCCCGAAAACGCTTAAGACAATTGGCAGTAGTGCCTTTTACGATAAATTATTAACTGGTCCCCTTGTGCTGCCTGAAGGTTTGGATAGCATCGCCTCGGAGGCGTTCTACAGAAACTACATTACAGATGTTACAATACCGGCGAGTGTCAGAGTTATAAATAGTTCTGCTTTCCGTGGCAATGCATCTTTGGTGAGCGTCACTTTAGGAAGTGGTCTGACATCAATAAGTTCATTATGTTTTTATGAATGTAGCAATCTCGCTATTGTGAAAGGTGGCGAAAATGTAAAAACGATAGCTAATAATGCTTTTAAGAATTGTAAACTTCTGACAAGTGCCGCTGATTTGGCGCCAGTAAGCGTTGGAGATTATGCATTCCAATCTTGCGAGAAGTTGGAAAGTTTCAATTTCTCAAATATAAAGACGTATGGTAGAGAAGCGTTTGAGTATTGCTATGCTTTGAAAGAAGCCGACTTAAGCACAGCAACATCTTTAGGTATAGAGTGTTTCTATAATTGTTATAATCTTAAAAAAGTAAAGTTGGGCGATAATATTACTACTATTCCAGGTGGTTCTTTTAGCCAATGTCATGCTCTTGAGGAAGTGATACTTGGTTCTTCAATCAACAGTTTGGAAACCAATTGTTTCGGTAACAACCAAGCAAATGCCCTGAAGCGTGTGTACATCACAGCACCCGCTCCTCCTGCCGTAGGTAGCACACCGTTCTATTCTCCTACAAGCGTAACGCTTTACGTTCCCGAGTATGCAATGGTGAGCTACAAGCTCGACAACTACTGGAGCAAGTTCACAAAGGTGGAGCCAAACCCGAACCAGCCCGACAAGGTGAACCTCTACAAGAAGCTGGAGCTTACCAGCAATGCACGCATTCCTAACTCGCCGGATATCTATCTCGGTTATGGTTCGTCGCTCATCGTAAACGGCAACAACCCGCAGGCTTTCGGCAACTATAAGCAGCGTATGGATAAGGATGATAGTTATACATCGTCGCTTATCAGCCGTTGTAACGCTATGACCTCTGCTGCTTCAACCATACAGTATTATTTTGATGAAACAAGCTCAGGCTATGGCTGTTGGCATTATGTATGTATGCCGTTCGATGTGAAGCGCAGCGAAATCACTCCGTTGAATGAAGGCAGAGCTATCGCCGTGCGCTATTACGACTCAGAGTCGCGTGCTACAAACGGAGCAAGCGGCAACTGGAAAGACGTGCCAGCAGACTCTATGCTGCACATGGGCAAGGGATATATCTTCCGCATAAACAGTTCGGGCTATGTAGAACTTCCTGCTACCGAGGAAACACACAACGCCATCTTCCGCAGCGAAGCCGTAAGCACACCGCTCGTACAGTATGCTGCCGTAGAGAGCGCTAACGCAGGATGGAACTTTGTGGGCAACCCATATCCTTGCTACTACGACATCTACTATATGGATTTCGCAGCACCTATCACGGTGTGGAACATCAACAATCGCACATATAACGCATATAGCGCTGCTGACGACAATTTCGTGCTCTCACCGCTGCAGGCATTCTTCGTTCAGAAGCCCGAACTGGTAGACGCCATCACGTTCCAGCCGGCGGGCAGACAGATCAACAAGACCATCGACCACTCGGCTTTGGCTATGCGCCGCGCAGCACGCAGCAAGCAGGTGCAGCGCAAGCTGGTAGACGTGGCTCTGACATGCGCCGACCGCACCGACCGCACACGCGTCGTAGTGAACGCCAACGCTTCTGACGACTTCTGCGCCGACAACGACGCTGTGAAGATGATGGCATACGAGGGCACTCCGCAGATATACACCATCGTCGGTGCCGACCAGCTGGCTGTGAACGAGGGTGCTCACCGCAGCGGTAGCGTGACATTAGGCATGTATCTGCCTGCCGACGACGCATATACCATCGCTGTAGACCGCGACGAACTGGGCGTGAAGCTGCTCGACTACGGCGTGGAGGTAGAGATGCCGTACACCTTCAGCGCTGCTGAGGGATACATGGACGACCGCTTCACACTCACCTTCGAGGCACCCACTACGGGCATCAACACCGTAGCTACTGACGCCGACGCCGACAACGCCATCTACACTATCGACGGACGACGCGTGAACAGCACCGCTCAGAAGGGCATCTATATTCAGAATCATAAGAAAATAGTAAAGTAAAGCTACTATGATCAAGTCAAGATATATACTGACTCTCCTCGCCATGCTGCTAAGCATGGTGGCGAGAGGACAGGACTTCAACCCCGACAGTCCTCCCGAACCGGGAGCACGCTACAAGCTGACGCTGAAAGCCAACCCAGCGGAGGCCGCCACCGTGAGCGGAGGCGGACTGTATGCTGTGAACGCCAATGTGAGCGTGAAGGCGGTAGCCAAAAGCTCCAACTGGCGCTTCAAGAACTGGACCGACGCTGAGGGCAAGGTGGTGAGCACGAGCAGTACGTTCACTCACCACAAGCTGAACAGCGCCGAGACACTCACCGCCAATTATGAGTATCAGAAGACAAGCCGTCTGACCATAGCCTACGACCCGTCGTCGATAAAGACGAGCGAGGTAAAGGAGTATGCCGTAGGCGTAACCTACTCTTACACGGCGTCTACTTATAGCGACTATACGTTCGTCAACTGGACAACAAGCGACGGAACGGTTATCTCTACAAACCGTACGGTGAGCTACACCGTTACGGAGAACGACGAGACCATCACTGCCCACTACCGCTATACGCCGGGCAGTCCGGCTGAGCCTAACGAGACGAAACCGAAGCATAAGGTCTACTTCAGGTGCGACCCCGCAGGTTTGACAGGGTTCTATCAGAGTAACGGTTTCTCGGTGTCTGAGGGCAGCACGTTCAGAGTTGAGGTATACTCAGTAAGCGACTATGAGTTCAAGGGCTGGACGCGCGAAGGCAGCTCCGAAATAATCGGACAGTATCGCACGTTCAGCGGCACGATGGGCAAAGAGGATGTGCATCTCGTGGCTCACTTCGAGTTCAAGCCGTCGTCGCCCAGCGAACCGTCTACCGACACCAAGCAGCGCCACAGCCTCTACGCCACAACTACTTCAATGTATCGCGGCGAGACGACGCTCCTGCCTATATACATGCAGAACACGGGCAACGTGAAGACGCTCAGCTTCAAGCTGCATCTGCCTAAGAATCTGACGGTGGATGTCGCCAATATACAGAAGACGCTGCGCACCGACGCCTATACCGTTCAGGCGGCGCTGGAGGACAGCGTGCTGAGCGTGAGCCTTGAGGGCGGAACGCAGATTGTGGAGCACGACGGAGTAGTGGTGCGCATACCGGTGAGCGCGCAGGAAGCGCTGAAGGACAGCGTGTACACGGTGAAGTTCAGCGACATCGCAGGCACAACTACCGCCGACGCTGTCATCAACTTCACCAGCCGTTCGGGACGTCTCGTGGTGAGCACGCCCGAGGAAGGCGATCTGCAGGCGAAGTTCTCTGTAGAGACATACATGAACCGCGCCCAGTTCACCAATCTTAGTAGCGAAAACGCAAAGACATTCGAATGGAACTTCGGCGACGGCGCTACAAGCACCGAGCGCAACCCTATGCACAGCTATGCCGAAGCCGGCACTTACACCGTGCGTCTCACGGCGCGTGGCATAGTGAAGACCGTCACTGCCGAACAGCAGATTATCATCAACCCTGCCAACACATGGTCGGCGAGCGGCGACTACCGACTCGACCCCACAGCGAACAGTGCACGTGCGTTCAAGTCGATGCACGAGATGCTCTCTCTGCTGTCGCAGTGTACGCCCGACGGCACCATCAACGTAAAGACCGGCGGTAAGGAGGCGTTCGACGCCAATCTCCAGACAGCCGACTCGCTGGCGCTGCTCAGCACGCTGACAGAGAAGCTGGGCAAGGCGGGCGTCGTGATGGCGTTCAAGAACGAAGCGCAGAACCCCGTCACGCTGCAGTTCAACACTGCCGCTAACAGCGCGGACATGCAGAAGGTGACAGACTTCTTCCGCCATATCTCGCTCGAAAACGTACAGGTTACGCTCAACGGTGCCGCGATAAACATAGGCGAAATAGACCGCTTCTCAGCGCAGACCATCTGTTCGGGCACAAGTACGCAGCCCGAAGCGTTCACCGCTATAAGCAGCAGCGAGAAAGTGAAGGTAAGTTGGACGGCAAGTGTGGCTGAGGGCTGCACCGTACGCGGTTATCAGCTCACCGGCACCGGCAATCTGCCCGCAATGACGCTCACGAACGAAGGCAGCAAGACCGATCTCGTTACGTATCACGTAAGCGTAGAGCTTGATGGCGTTGCCATGTACACATATATATATAAGGTGTATGTGAAGCCGTTGCTGAAGAGTCTCGCGCTCAGTTCGCCGTCAGACAACGCAACGCTCGAATACGGACAGGTTACGCTCAGCTGCAGCAATCTCGGACAGGCTGCTGTAGGCTACACGTTCCACTATCGCCGCACCGATGCCGAGGCAGAGAACGCAGAAGAGTGGAAGGAAGTGAATACGACATCGCCCTCAACAGCGTTCGTGCCCGTAGAAGGCGCGTCGTACGAGTGGTATGCTACGGCGCATGGCGAGTGCAACGAGACTGTAGAAAGCGCACACCGCACGTTCAGCATACGCAAACGCTCAGACCTTACGGTGGTGTCGGTCACAGCGCCGGCGGAGGTGAAGGCAAACACTACGTTCCAAATCACGGCTGTTGTGCGCAACATCGGTAAGGGCGCTACACGTAATAGCGGTTGGACGGACGCACTCTATGAAAAGAGACCTGGTGGAGCGGTTCGTGTTGGTGAGCGAACTCATAATGGTGTGTTGCAGCCTGATGAATCGTACACAGTTACTTTCTATGTCACGAGTCCTGACGCTTCGCAAAACGAAGTCAGCTATTTCGTGCAGACCGACCTTTATGGCTCAGAGACCGAGTCAAATGAAAGCAACAATATAATGTCCACAGACACAATCGCAATTATCAATCGTTACATTGATGCCGCCGATTACGAGGCTCTGAAAGTGCTTTATCAGGCAACCAACGGCGGCGCATGGACCAACAAGACATGGCGCATAGGCAGCAATGCCGTAACGTCTACCGGTTGGCCCGGCGTCACATTCGACGAAGAAGGTCACGTACTGGCTATCGATCTTCAGAACAACAACCTCCGAGGCACGCTGCCTACAGAGGGAATGGAGATGAAGAGTCTGCGTACGCTCAATCTGAGCGGAAACAGTTTGAGTGGCGATGTGGTTGCGTTCTGCAAACTCCTGCCTGCGCTTGAGACGCTCAATCTTGGCTACAATCTGTTTACAGAACTTAGCGGCGTTCTGCCTGCCCACATCACCTCGCTCAATCTGCAGAATCAGCGTGAAGGCTACAGTCTGTCTACCTTCACGCTGCAGGAGTGGGCTATGGGCGACAAGCAGGCCGACATACAGCTCGGAACGCTCATCGCTTACGACCATAAGAACCAGAACTTCGAGGCTCATCCTACGCTCCGCATCTATACTACCGACAACAACAGTTATGTTGGCGAGATGAGATACACAGACGGAGCCTACCGCTACTATCTCAGCGGCACGTACAACTACGCAAGTGGCACGGAGTTCTGCATCCGATCGTATGAAGGCGTGGCACAGAACAACCGCCTGCGTGCTAAGCTGACGTGGACAAAGGGCGACGTGAACGCCGACGCATCGGTAGACGTGCTCGACGCGCAGCAGACGCTCAACTATATTATGGGCACGCAGAACGGCAACTTCAACTATCCGGCAGCCGACACTTATCAGGGCGGCGGCATCAATGTGCAGGACGTCGTGGCAACCATCAACATCTTCATCGGCAGCAACGACAACGCCGACCAGAAGAGTCTTATGGCTGCGCAAAGACGCTGGACGGAGAGTCTGGGCGAAGATGCCTCTACGGCTAACGCGCTCAGCGTGGAAAACGACGCATTGTGGCTCGACGCAACCGACCAGGTGGCTGCGCTCGACATCACACTCGCCGGCGTTAAGGCCAACGACGTGAAGCTCGCCATGAGCAAACAGCGCTATCAACTCGTGACACACGACACGGCAAACGGCGTTCGAGTAGTAATAATAAGCACTACGGGCGACATCATTAGCGGACGCACCAAGCTGTTGCGACTCGCTAAGCAGGCAAGAGTGGAGCAGGCGATGGCTGCAGACATAGACGCACAGCCAGTAGGCGTGGCGTTTGAGGGTCAGACCACAGACATCGACACCATAACCACAGACGTCGACAGCCGCGAAGCTGTATACAGCCTCGACGGACGCAAACTGAACGGCGTTGCACGCGAAGGCGTCTATATTGTGAACGGAAAGAAAAAGGCTATTAACAGACATCAATAGACATGAAGATCAGAAGATACATAACCATGATGCTGTTCTTGCTGATGTACATCACGGCAACGGCTCAGAACAACCTGTCGGTAGGAAAGCTGACAGGCGGTCAGGGCAAGGACGTGCTGATACCTATCAGCCTTGAGAACACAGACGAGGTAGTGGCGCTGCAGTTCGACCTGCAGCTGCCATTCGACCGCTCGTCAAGAACAGCGCCGACGCTGAGCCAGTCGCGTATAAACGAACACACGGTGTCGGTAAGAAATCTCGGCAACCATAAATATAGAGTGGTTGTCGTGAATATGAGCAATCGTCCTCTGTCGGGCAACGCCGGCACAATCATCAACTTCCCGATGGCTGTGCCTACAGGTTTGGACCCCGGCACGGAGTACGCCGTGAGTTTGTCGGATGTTATCATCACAAACCGCAAAGGCGATAACATACAGGGCGATTCTAACGTGAACGGCAGCTACACGGTGCAGCGAGAAAACGCTCCCGACCTTGCTACTACCGATGTTAACATCACCGAGAGTACGCTTGTGCCGGGCAAATCGGTCACTGTAACTTGGAAAGTGAGCAACATCGGCAACGCCGACACGCGCAGCGGCTGGACCGAACGTGTCTATCTCGTGAGCAACGAGACCGAAGAAGCGGTGCATGTAGGCAATACTTACTTCAGTAACACGCTGCTCAAGGGCGGCTACATCGCACGCAGCGCTATCTTCAACCTCTCGCAGACCGTCGGTCTCGAAGGCGAACTGACGGCGAAAGTGGTGGTTGAGCCAAGCAGCGGTTGCGGCGAGTACAACGCCGACCGCGTCAACAACACCGCAACCGGCGGAACTGCCGAGCTTGAGAAGCACTTGTTCCTTACCGTTCCCGACAAGAGCGTGAAGGAAGGCGAGTCGATGCGCCTCACATTGAAGCGCAGCGGCGACCGTAGTATGGACGAGACATTCAGCATAGCTTCGTCTTTGCCCGAACACGCTAAAGTTCCGGCTACTGTTACCATCAGCAAAGGCCAATCGGCAGCGTCGTTCGACGTAGTTTGTCCGAACAACAACGTGGTGAACACCTACTCTAAGGTCACCATAACCGTGAACAAAGCCAACGGATACCCGCAGGATGTCGCTACATCTTTTAATATAAAGGACGACGAACTACTGCCTCTCACCGTGAAACTCGACAAAACCGAGTATAACGAGGGCGAAACGATGAAAGCAACCGTCAGCGTGCCTTACCGTATCGGCAACGATACGCTCACGGTCTACTTCAGCGTGGAGAAACCTAAGCGTTTCCGCCTGCCAAAGAGCTACACCTTCGAGCCGGGAGCGACAAAAGCCGTGATTGAGATACCTATCATTGACGATAACATCGCAGCCAACGACGAGACATTGCAGCTCAGCGTGTCGGCAGACCATCATCTGACGGGCACAGCGCTCTTTGTGCTGAAGGACAACGACGTGCCGGCGATAAGCATGACTCTGCTGCCCACAACCGTGAGCGAGGCGGCAGGTTACAACGCCATTCACGCCACCATCAAGCGCACCGAGGCAAAGAACAGCAAGATTACGCTGAAGCTGAGCGACGACAGCAACGGCGAACTCTACTACACAACGCCGATAACAATGCCCGAAGGCACAGAGGAAGTGACGTTCCCTATCGGCGTGAAGGACAACCAAAAGGTTGACGGCACACGCAAGGTGAAGTTCAGCGCAGCTATATACATCACCGATTGCGGCTGCTCTGCGATAGGCGACAAGCAGACCGTTGTGAGCGACACCATAACCATCCTCGATAACGACGGACCGACGCTTAGTGTCTCTTCGAACAAGACAACCATCCTTGAAGGCGACGCGACAGGCGCTACGCTCACCATCAGTCGCAACGACGCAACGACCAGTCCGCTCACGGTTACGCTGAGCGCGAAGGGCGACGACCTGCAGTTTGCAAAGACCGTGACTATCCCTGCCGGAAAGGAGAGCGTTACAACGCCGTTCGTGGCGTTGAGCAACGAGACCAGCGAGGGCAACCGCACCATTTCTGTCATCGCAAGCAGCGACGGCTATAGTCCAGGTACGGTGTGGATGCTCATCTCCGACCAGACTCTGCCCGACGCAGAGATGCAGACTCCCGTATGCGAAGCAGAGATTGAGGCTGGAAGCAAGGCGAAAGTGACGATAACGGTGAAGAACATCGGTGCCATCAAGATGCCGAAGGGCACACAGATACGCACAAGCATCGGCACAAGCTCTACTATGACGCAGACAGATGCCGACATTGCGGTGGGCGCCACCTACACATCTGTTGTGGAGCTGGACGCACCGAGCGTGCCCGGCAACTACAGAGTGACGGCAGAAATCAACCCGAACGGCACCGTAACCGAGTTGCAGACCATCAACAACAGCGCTTATACCGAGACAACCGTAACGACAGCATACACTTACGACGTCAAAGCCGAGAAGAATACGTATAACATTGGCGACAAGGTAGTGCTGGGCGGCACGGTGAAAACACACGGCGGCGCTACGGCAGCCAACGTTGAGGTAGAACCGTACATCATCTATGCCGGTTCGCGTATAGCTCTGAAAGCCACCACCGACGCCGAGGGCAAATACTCTGCAGAGTACACCATCCAGGCTGGTATGGGCGGCGAGTACGGCTACGGCGTGTGTACACCTGGCGAGAACATCAGCGCCCAGCAGGGCAATTTCGCCGTGTACGGCATATCGCGCACCACAACCGAGTATATCAAGCACGAGATGTACGAAGGTGATGTGGCTCGCGGCACTATCAAGGTGAAGAACATGAGCAGTCTGCCTCAGCACAGTCTGACAGCAACCTGCGAACCGAACGAGCAGTATGAGGTTACGTTCGGCGGCGACACAGAACTTGCGGGCGGCGGAACAGCCGAGATAAGCTATACTATCAAGCCGCTTTCGCTCTCTAAAACTAAGGAGTGGGACCGTCTCACGTTCAACATTACAACAGCCGAGGGCGCATCGCTCAGCGTAGTGACCTACAACTACACACGCAAGCATACGCCGAATCTCGTGGTGTCTACCAACAGCATCAACACCACCGTGACCAAGGGCAAGGTGCGCACATATCCTATCGTGCTCACCAATACCGGCATAGCCGAGACAGGCAAGATAACCGTATCGCTGCCTGCAGCGCTTTCCGACTTCATCAGTCTGGCTACGCCTGCCACAATGCCGTCGCTGGCAACGGGCGACAGTGCTACGGTGATGCTTAAGTTCAACGCTGCCAACTACGACGTGAATGTCTACCAGAAAGGTAGCATCGCCATCAACTGCAGCGAGGGCAACGGCAAGCAGATTGGCTTCAACGTGAAGGTGGTGAGCGAGGAGAAGGGCAACCTTCGTATCCGCGTTCGCGACGAGAACACCATATACGGCAACAAGGACGGCGAGCATCCGTACGTCAGTAACGCCAGCGTGCGACTCACCGACTACAACACCGGCGCACTCGTGATGCAGGATGTGACGGGCGACGACGGCAGCATCACGTTCAACGATCTGAACGAAGGCTACTACCATCTGCACGTTACGGCAGACCGTCACGACACTTACGACCAGAACGTGCTGGTGAGTCCGGGCGAGACAACCGAGCATCTTGCCACTATCAGCTACCAGGCAATCAGAGTAGACTGGACGGTGGAGGAGACAGAGATAGAAGACGAGTACGACATCACCACCAAGTTTACGTACGAGACGCAGGTGCCTGTGCCGGTAGTGGAGATGAACGCTCCCGACGCAATCATTCTTGCAGACATCAACCGCGGCAAGAGCGCACTCTTCAACGTAGTGCTGCGCAACCGCGGACTCATTGCCGCACAGAACGTGCAGTACACACCGCCAACGGCAGACGGCTTCGTGTTCATGCCGATGGTAGAATACTCCGGCTTCACGCTCGCACCCGAGCAGAGCTACGTGATACCGGTGCTCGTGATGCACGAGGATGACTTCAACAGTGACAACTTCGCACAGAACGTGAAGCGCAAGATGGTGCAGTATGCCGAGGGCAGAGCAAAGAAGAAGTGCTTCGGCGATATGGGCACCAGGTTTGAGTGGCCCTGCGGCGACGGTGCTAAGTTCGCATGGATAGGCTCGGTCATTCGCTATGTGCAGGACAACGCCGAATGTTCCGACCCACCACCAGCAGGTGGCGGACATGCTGTGATTTATCCTCAGACACAACCCGGACTGGGCGGTGGTCCTTGGGGCGGTGCTGGCGGCTATGCAACGGCGAGCGGCGGCAGAACAGACGCCAAGGCTCTGCTTAAGCTGTTCTGTACAGCAATAGAGTGTGTGCCGCTTCCCGACCTGCCAACTTGCGTGGCGCCAGCCATAACCAACGCTCTTGAAGGATCGGCTCTGCAATTTGCAGGCGACTGCGCTATGGAGTATCTCAGCGGAAAGGTAGCCGACAAGATTCCGTTGTTCAGCTGTCTGAAGGGAGTAGCTTCCAACTACGGTCCGGACATGGTAGAGTGTCTCGGAAAATGGGGTAAGGAGATGGCTGATAAGTTCAGCAAGGCGCCGCTGCGCAAGGCAGCTGCTGCCGAAGACAAGCCGATACCGGCCCTGATGGAGTCGTCTGGCTACAAGCAGTTCCTGTTCTTCAGCTACTTCGACACCTACATGGAGTACAACCGACAGCTCACCCAGGCGCCAGAAGCGATAAGCATGAAGGACTTCGGCGTAGAACTGATGTCGGCAATACACAAAGCCGACCTCGAACTACAGAAGATGCGCGTGGACGGCACGCTCTGGACGTTCGACCTGAACACCATTCCGGACAACACCACAGTGGACGACAAGAGCCAGGGCGTAGGTTCGTACCTCACATCGCTCATGCCGAACAAGAGTGCCAACATAGCCGACTTCTCGCTGCGCAACTATGTGGAGCGTCTGCGCAACACATGGAGCAAGGAGGACGGACGCGGCTATATCAGCGCTAACCACATGGATGAGGCTGTTGTGGCAGACATTCTGCAGACACGCCAGAACTGTGTGACGAAGCTCGTCAATCTGGGCATACCTACATGGACCGACCTCATGGGAAGCGCACGCAAGGACATGCTGCAGTATATGGAGACGCAGTCGGAGAACACCTGCGCACAAGTGAAGCTCGAGATAAAGCAGAAGCTGGTGCTCACACGACAGGCGTTCCGCGGCACGCTCACCATTGAGAACGGATCGAGCAACGCCATCGAGGACATCCTCGTCGACGTGAATGCTACGAACATGGAGACCGGCTTCATGGCTACATCGCGCGAGATGCAGATAGCCATAGAGAAGATAGAAGGCTTCGAGGGCGAGAAGGACGGCGCATGGCGACTGGGCGCAGGCAAGAAGGGCGTGGCTACCATACTCTTCATTCCTACCAAGTATGCAGCGCCCGAGAACCTCACCACCTATAGCTTCGGCGGAGCGCTGAGCTTCAAGGACGGTAGCACGACGCAGAACCGCTCGCTCTTCCCCGTGAGCCTGCAGGTGAAGCCGTCGCCGGAGCTCGACCTCACTTACTTCATGCAGCGCGACGTATACGGCGACAACCCGCTCACGCCCGACGTCGTTGAGCCGGTGATACCTGCCGAGTTCTCGGTGCTCATACACAACAAGGGCAAGGGCGACGCCAACAATGTGCGCATGATTACGAAGAAGCCTGAGATTGTGGAGAACGAGAAGGGACTGCTCATCGACTTCGACATCATCAGTTCGAGCCTTAACGGAGGCGAGAAGACGATGGCGCTCGACGACGACATCGCTACGCAGTTTGGCACTATAGCCGCCGGCACTGCCTCGTACGCCACATGGGACCTCACAGCGTCGCTCATGGGTCACTTCACCGAGTACGACGTGAACGTTACGCACGTGACCGACTACGGCAACCCCGACCTCTCGCTGCTCGACCGCGTCACCATACACGAACTGATACACAGCATGAACGCCACTATCGGCGACAAGGTGTACCGCGCATGGATCACTAACGACGAGCCCGACGCCGAGGATGCGCCCGACCATATCTACTTCGCCAACGGCACCGACGAGGAACTCGTGACGCTGAGCGAGCAGACCAGAATGGAGCGCATCGACGCTACGCACTACCGCGTGACGGTGCCCACCGATATGCCGCGCAACTGGTTCTACACGGCTGTGGCTAACCCGGCTGGCAAGTACGCGAAGATACTCAGCATAACCGACGAGACGAACAACCGACAGCTCGACCCGGCTAACTTCTGGACAACCGACTACACGATGAAGGACGGCATCGACCCGCAGCTCGACTATCGTCTGCATATTGCCGACATCGTTTCGGGCAAGGGCACGAACAAGTACATCGTGGAGTTTGAACCGATACCTGAGCTGCGACTCGACGTGAAGAGCATCACGACGGTGCCTGCCGACGACCAGATTGCGGAGAAGCCGATAGAGGAGCTCACCGTGGAGTTCAACAAGGACATCAAGCCCGAGACCTTCACACGCGAGGACATCGTGGTGCGCCACGAGGGCAAGCTCTACAGCGGCGACATCGCCATCGCGCCGAAGGACGAAGCCACGAAGCGCGTGTTCAAGCTCAACACAAGCGGTCTGAGCGAGAACGGCTACTACGTGCTGCAGGTGAAGACCGACAACATCACCGACGCCGAGAACTATCTGGGCGCTGAGGGCAAGATGGTGAGATGGATGCTTTTCAAGGACGGACTGGTTCACTACAACGTGCATGTTCTGCCGCTTGCCGACTGGGGAAGTGTGGAGTGTGTGAAGGACGTTCCTGCAGAGACGCCTGCCGCAGCTGCAAAGCGCGCCATGGTGAAGGCTGAAGCCAACAGCGGACAGCTTGCTTACGGCGGCGGAATGACCTTCAAGGCTACGCCGAGCAAGGGCTACAAGTTCGTTTGCTGGAAGGACAACGCCACCGACGAGGTGCTCTCAAACAACGCCGAATATCATGTGGAGGCACGCAACACGCTCGACATATCGGCTGTGTTCGAGGCTGAGACGTATAAGGTGACGGTGAAGTGCGACGCCGACGGCGGAACGATGGATGTGGCATCCGGAGTCTACGAGTACGGCACGAAGCTCACGCTCGACGCCAAGGCCAACGAGGGCTACCGTCTGGACGGCTACAAGCTGAACGGCGTGCAGACCGAGACTGCCGCTCCGTATGAACTGACAGTTGAAGGACCGACAGAGGTGGAGGTGCTCTTCCACGACCTCTCGCCCGTAGACGTTATTCTCGACGAGCGCAAGGACTATCAGCGCCCCGTAGAGTACGTGAGTGCAGCGAGTCTGGAGAACGGCACGAACGTGAAGCTCTACCGCTCGTTCCTCAAGGAAGCATGGAACACAATCTGTCTGCCGTGCGCCGTGGAGAACCCCGAAGAGGTGTTCGGTGCAGGCACGCAGGTGGCGCAGCTCGCAGGCATGACGCCGACGTCGCTCACCTTCGAGTATGTAGAGAAGATGGAGGCTAACACGCCGTACATCATAAAGCCTACAGCGGTGAACAACGCTGCCTACGCTAACGTAGCGTCGCCTACGGTGCTCTACGACCTCGGAATGCGCACGCTCGAAGACCTGCCGGAGGGCAAGGACCGACCGACGTACGAAACCGAGAGCGGAGTGTCGTTCATCGGAGCCTACCGTGTGGAGAACCTGCCCGCTAACGAGGGCTACTACTACATCAGCGGCAACAAGTTCTACTACATCGACGTGCCCGTGCCGACAACACGCTACCGCGGATTCTTCCATTCCGACGTACACAACGGCGCGATGCTCAGTCTGGCTTTCGGCGGCGGTACGACAACCATAGAGGATGTCTACTTCCTGCCTGCCGGCGCCGGCGATATCTACGACCTCACCGGCAAGAAGGTGCGCTCGAGCGGCGAGTCGCTCGACGGACTGAAGCCCGGCGTGTACATCACGAAGAACAAGAAGTTCGTGGTGAAGTAGGTTGGAGATGTTGATGTGGTGAGATGTTGAGATGTTGATGTGTTGAGATGTTGACATTTGATGTTTTTCGATGTTGAAAATGTTGACATTTGATATTTTTCGATGTTGGGATGTTGACATCTCCCACTACTTTCAATGAAAAATCCCTCTAAGAGGGACAAATCTGCTGAATATTTCCCTCAATGAGGGACGTTTTAAGCCCAAAACGTCCCTCATTGAGGGATTTTTTGTATCTTTGCATTATTAATCAAACGTCTATAAGCTATGATAGAATTGAAACTTTATGAATACATGCGCGAATTGCTTAAGCAGATACCCACCACATTCGTGCGTTATAAGTATGACGATATCAGTTGGGATAGTCGTTTGGTGGGAATACTTGGTCCGCGAGGCATCGGCAAGTCGACAATGATATTGCAGCGTATAAAGAATACGCCCGAAAACCATAGCCTCTACATCACAGCCGACAATATGTACTTTGCCGACCATAAGCTCTTCGACCTTGCCGATAAGTTTGTGAAGGAGGGCGGAACGCATCTGTATATCGACGAGGTACACAAGTATAGCGGCTGGAGCAGAGAACTGAAACTGATGTACGATATGCACCCTTCGCTGCACATCGTCTTTACCGGTTCTTCGGTGCTCGACATATATCGTGGCGAGTCCGACCTCAGTCGTCGTGCCTTGCTCTATTTCATGTACGGCTTGTCGTTCAGAGAGTATCTGTCTTTCTTCCATGGCATAGAGAGTCCGGTTTACACTCTCGACGACATCCTCAACAACCGAGCAGTGCTTAATGCCGTAGAACATCCGCTGCCACTCTTCCGCGACTATATGAGCCGTGGCTATTATCCCTTCTCCGTTCAGGGCGATTTCCCGATGCGTATGGAGCAAGTGGTGACGCAGACTATAGAAGTGGACATACCGCAGTATGCCGATATGAAAGCCTCTACAGCCCGCAAGCTGAAGCAACTGCTTGCAATTCTCTCGCATCTGGCTCCATACAAGCCCGTAGCAGACAGTCTGGCGTCGGAGATAGGCGCAAGCAAGAACAGCATACCCGATTATCTGGCTTATCTTGAGAAGTCGGGTATGATAGGACTGCTGCGCGACGACACTTCGGGCATACGCAATCTTGGAAAGATAGAGAAAGTATATATTGACAATCCAAGTCTGATGACGGTTCTTGCTGGCGGTATGCCCGATATAGGCAATCTGCGCGAGACCTTCTTCTACAATCAGATGCGTGTGCGCAATGAGGTGACAGCCTCACGCCAGTCCGATTTCGTCATTGGCAAGTACACCTTCGAGATAGGCGGACGCAAGAAGGGCAAACAGCAGATAGAAGGTTTGAATAATGCCTATATCGTGAAGGACGATATAGAAACAGGCTTCGGCAATATCATTCCGCTGTGGTGCTTTGGATTGAACTATTAGTATATAGGTATCTCGTTATTCTCTTCCTATAATTAATACAGTAATAGTACCGCGATAGTTAATCGTTTGTTCACGAATAATCATCGTGTGGCGTCCGCCGTCCAATCGGATTCCGTCCGCCGTCCGATCGGATTCCGTTCGCCGCCCGATCAGATCGCGTCCGCCGTCCGATCAGATTCCGTTCGGGTGACGATGCAAATAGCAGGAAGAGGAAGTCAAAAACTTGGTAGCAGTTGATTACCCGTAGCGGAGGTCTCCGGCCTCCGCCACAATCAATAAAACTAATTATATATTATAAATAAGGTAACTATATACCTTTCTGGAGCTAAAGGTATATAGTTGCCTATAATAAAGCCTGTTTTGTGTTCTATAACATTTTGGGGAAGAAATCGTTATAGAACATTTGCTCATAAGGACTATGCTGGTCCTGCTATCCAAATGCGTATCTATGACCGCAGCATTGAACTTTGGAATTACGGCTTACTGCCTGAAGAATTGACTCCTGCCGATCTCTTGAAGAAACACTCGTCCTATCCTCGCAACCACAACATAGCCAACGTGTTCTACAAGGCAGGCTTTGTTGAGTCGTGGTGACGTGGGTATAAAAAGATTGCCGAAGAGTTTGATCGTGCAAAGATGCCACTACCCATCATAGAGGAAACAGGCTGTGGCGTGATGGCTATCATTCAGCGCAAAACGATGGATGAAGTTATAGCAGAACGTGGCAGTAATGTCGGAGACATGTCTGAGACCAAACTTACTGCTCGCCAACGTGTTATCATTTCTATAATCCAGTCAAACCCTGCCGTTTCTGCCAAACAAATGTCGGTGACTTTGTCGGTGACTTCAAGAACGATAGAAAGGGATTTGTCGGTAATGCAAAAAGCTGGTTTCATAAGGCATGAAGGCAAGGATAATGCAGGTGTGTGGGTGGTGTTAGAAAAATAACCATGCCATATGCTAGTATCAAACAAGTGTTTCTGCTGTTACAGCAAAGTATTGTTTAACCGAACTTACACTAACGTTTAACCGAATTTACACTAACCCGTATATGACTGGAAAAGTTATCCGAAAGACCAGAAGTTGCCCGAGGCTAATATAGAGACAAGCGTGAGACGGCGAGGCGACGCGATAGAGATGACGCTGAAGACCGACAAGCTGGCTCGCGACATTTTCGTAGAAGTGCCTGTGCAAGGCGTTCGCTTCACGGACAACTTCTTCGACCTGCTGCCCGGACAGCGTAAGAAGATAACAATAACATCGCCCGAAGGACATTCGCTGAACGACTTCACGTTCAGACTGCATCAGTTGGGCGGCGTGAGATAAATTATTACCGGTTTATCTTGAATACAAAGTTATTTAAGCATAAACCTAAAAGTAGCGGAGGTCTCCGGCCTCCGCAGCACCAAGTCGAATACAAATCATCTTTAATAATAGATGTTGTGCATCATTGGTTGCTGCGGAGGCCGGAGACCTCCGCTACTATATTGTATTGATATGGATTAGAGGTCGTCGAAGTTGACGGCTTCCTCCTTGGGGCGCTTGTGTGTGCTGGGCTGTTCTGACGAACCTTCCTTTGCAGGCTCGGTAGCTTTGTGGTGTTCTATTGGTGCGCCATTCTCGTCGAGCACTATCTCCTCCTCAACATGTATGCTGTCGGAGCGTGAAGAGTCAGTCTTCTCGCGAGTGTAGTAGCTCTGGCAGTTGTACATCGACGAGGTGATGTCGGCATCCTTCGGCTTGCCGAACTTCACGCGATACTTGGCGAACGCAGGGTCGTTGAGCACAGACTCGAGGAAGAGTCCGCAGATAGGCAGAGCGGTGCGCGAACCCTGTCCGAGAGCGCCGGTGCGGAAGTGGATGCAGCGGTATTCGCCGCCTACCCATGCGCCTACGACGAGCTTCGGGCTGACGCCCATGAACCATGCGTCGGAGTGGTTGTTGGATGTACCGGTCTTGCCGCCCCAGTCGGTGTCGCGGAATTTGCCCACGTATCCGTTGAGGCTCATTGATGTGCCGCCCGGTTCGCTTGTGCCGCCCATGAGGAGCTGCTGCATGAGGAACGCACTCTTATAAGGTATCACCTGCTCCTCGTTCGTCGGCGCACGGTATACCTCCTTGCCGTTGCGGTCGACGATGCGCGTAACGAGAACGCGCTTCACGTACTTGCCGTCGTTGGCTACGGTGCTATAGGCGTTGGCAAGCTCGAGCAGGTTGACGTCGCTCGAACCGAGGGCGAGCGCCGGAGTCTCGTCGAGCGGACTCTCGATGCCCATCTTATGCGCCGTCTCGGCGATGCGCGTGATGCCCATCTCCTGTCCGAGGCGCACGGCGATAGAGTTGATGCTTCGTGCGAAGGCAGCTTTCAGCGGTATAGAGTCGCCGGTGAAGTAGCCGTTGGCGTTGGTAGGCGCCCAGGTCACCTCCTCGTTATGCTTCTTGTCGAACACCTGCATAGAGAAGTATTCGTCGCGACGCTTGTCGCACGGCGTGAGTCCCTGATTCATAGCCTCGGTGTAGACGAAGAGCTTGAACGTAGATCCCGGCTGGCGCATTGCCGTCACCTTGTCGTACTTCCACGACTTGAAGTCGATGTCGCCCACCCATGCCTTCACGGCGCCGGTCTGCGGCTCCATAGCCACGAACGAGCAGTGCATGAAGTGAACCATGTAGCGGATAGAGTCCATTGTAGACATCTCCTTCTCTATTGTGCCGTGCTCGTAGTCGAAGAGCTTCACCTTGTGCGGGTGGTTGAGATAATACTCGATAGAGTCGGGGTTGTTCGGGAAGCGTGAGAGCAGATACTTGTATACGGGCTGGCGCTTGGCTATGCCCTCGATGAAGCCCGGGATGACGTTGTGATTCTCGTCCTGCCACGGGTCTTGGTTACCCCAGTGGTTGTTGAAGTTGCGCTGCACCTGCTTCATCTGCTTTATGGCAGCCTCCTCGGCGTATTTCTGCATACGCGAGTCGATGGTGGTGTATATCTTCAGACCGGAGGTGTAGAGATCGTAGTCGTTGTCGCGGCACCATGTGCGCAGCTCGTCGGCAACAGCCTCGCGGAAGTAGAGCGCCGTGCCGTCGTAGTTGCTCTCAACGCTGTAGTTGAGCTTGATGTCTATCTTGGAGATAGAGTCGTAGTCGGCGTGTGTCATGTCGCCGTGGCGCACCATGTTGCTGAGCACGACGTTGCGGCGGCGCAGCGAGTTCTCGGGGTTGGAGAGCGGGTTGTAGTAAGTGGTGGCCTTCAGCATGCCCACGAGCACAGCCGCCTGCTCAACGGTGAGATCCTTCGGCGAGCAGTTGAAGTAGGTCTTCGCTGCGGTCTTGATGCCGAAGGCGTTGCTACCGAAGTCGACGGTGTTGGCGTACATGGTGAGAATCTCGTTCTTGTTGTGTGTCATCTCGAGCTTGGTGGCTATGATCCACTCCTTCGACTTGACGATGAGCATACGCACGCCTGGAATCATGCCGAGCAGACCGGTAGAGTAGTTGGTGCGCATGCGGAACATGTTCTTGGCAAGCTGCTGCGTGATGGTAGAGGCGCCGCGTGCGTCGTGATGCACCACAGCGTCCTTCACAGCGCTGGCAAGACCTTTGTAGTCGATGCCGTGATGGCTGTAGAAGCGCTCGTCCTCGGTAGCGATGAGAGCCTTCCAGAAGACGGGGTTCACGTCCTCGAACTTCACCGGTGTGCGGTTCTCGTTGAAGTATTTGCCGATGAGCACACCGTCGTCGCTGTATATCTCCGACGCCTCACTGGTTACGGCATCCTTGATGGCGCTGAAGCCCGGCGACTTGCCGAAGAGCCACAGGAGGTTGATGTCGACAGCTCCGAGGTAGAGGAAGAAGGCAACGATGCACGAAGCTATGCCTATGAGTGTCTTGGCGTACCATTTGCGGCCTCGGTAGAGGTTGCGGTACCAATGGCAGAAAGTGCGCGCCTTCTGCAGACACCAGGTGAGAATCAGCTTTACTTTTTTCATCTTATTGTTATTTTTCAAGTTGCCGCATGCCGATGACATGCCGCCGGTTTATTTATTGATTTATAGTTATGAATATGCAAAAGTACATATTTTGCTTAATCTACGAGACTTGTATCAATGAAATTTATGATTTCTTTAATGTTATCGGGGCAGAACCAGTGGATAGAGGCGTCGCGCTTGAACCATGTCTGCTGCTTGCGGCAGTAGCGGCGGCTGTTGCTCTGTATCTTGAAGATGCACTCGTCGAGGGTGGTGAGCCCATCGAGATACTCGAACATCTCCTTGTAGCCCACGGTGTTCAGGGCGTTCTCCGAGCGTTGCGGGTAAACGGCAAGCGCCTCCTGCTCGAGTCCGGCGTCAATCATGTCGAGAACGCGCGCGTTGATGCGGTCGTAGAGCACGTCGCGTGGGCGGGTCAAGCCAATCTTTATGATGTTGAACGGGCGTTCCTTGCGCTCGCTCTTGCGAAACGAGGTGTAGGTCTGGCCGGTGCAGTGGCATATCTCGAGTGCATGCACTACGCGGCGTGGGTTGTTGCGGTCGACAATCGCCCAGTGCTCGGGGTCGAGCACCTTCAGTTCGGCAACGAGTCGCTCAAGTCCCTCATCGGCAAGTCGCTGCTTCATCCATTCGCGCGTCTCGTCGTCGACGGTGGGTATGTCGTCGATGCCGTTACACACGGCGTCGATGTACATCATCGAGCCGCCCGTGAGCAGCGCCGTGTCGTAGCGCTCGAAGAGGTCGGCGGTGAGCAGCTGCATCACATCGCTCTCGTACATTGACGCACTATAGTAGTCGCCGATGTGGTGGGTGCCAACGAAGTAGTGAGGCACTCGGGCGCGCTGTGCGGCGGTGGGTGCGGCGGTGCCTATGGGTATCTCCTCGAATATCTGTCGGGAGTCGGCGTTGATGATCGGTATGTTGAGGTGCTCGGCCACTTGCAGGCACAGTTCTGTCTTGCCTACGCCAGTCGGACCGAGTATTACTATCAGTGTTTTTGCCATATAATATACGGAAACAAAAAAAGAGACAATAGCGGCAACGCAGTATCTCGAAAGCTGCATTGTCTCTATTGTCTCTATTATCTCTATTTCTTGAAAACAGTAGTGTTTTTTTGATGATGTCTATCGGATGATTCCGCGCTGTGAAGTCTCTACGAAGTTGAGGATGTATTCCACTTCCTTTGTCATAGGCAATGTCTTGCGTACCTCCTCGATGCCTTCCTTCAGTGTGCCAGTGTTGTAGAGCAGGCGGTAGGTGTTGTGGATGAGGTCGATCTGCTCCTTGCTAAATCCGCGGCGGCGCAGACCTACGAGGTTCAGACCGCAATACTTCAGCGGGTCGCGACCGGCGATGATGTACGGCGGGATGTCCATCGGAGAGCGCGAACCGCCCTGCACCATTACGTAGCCGCCGATGTGGCAGAACTGGTGAACGAGGACGCAACCAGAGAGGATAGCGTTGTCGTCGATGACTACCTCGCCGGCAAGCTTTGTAGAGTTGCCGATAATCAGTCCGCTACCGAGCACGCAATCGTGTCCTACGTGCATGTTCTCCATCAGAAGGTTGTTGGAGCCGACAACGGTCTTGCCTTTCGACGCTGTACCGCGCGAGATAGTTACGTTCTCGCGGATAGAGTTGTTGTCGCCGACAACGCAGGTCGTCTCCTCGCCACGGAACTTGAGGTCTTGCGGCTTTGTAGAGATGCTTGCGCCGGGGAAGAACTCGTTGTTGCTGCCGATGCGTGCACCTACATGGATGGTTACACTGTTCTGCATTACGTTGTTGTCGCCGATTTCTACATCACGGTCGATGTAGCAGAACGGGCCGATGATGTTGTTATCGCCAAGCTTTGCTTCGGGATGTACGTATGCTAAAGGACTGATTTGATTCATCTTGATTATATTTTATGGAGATGTGCCAAAATGAAGTTACACGTGGCAGACTCCCTTTTGACACATCTTCTTTACTGTTTACTTGTTCTTTACAATCTGTGCTGTGAATGTAGCCTCCGAAACGACGTGGTCGCCTACGAACACGTAGCCCTTCATTGACGATATGCCATGGCGCAACGGCGCAAGCAGGTCGACCTTGAAGAGAAGTGTGTCGCCCGGAACAACCTTCTGACGGAACTTCACGTCATCTATCTTCATGAAGTAAGTAGACCAGCGCTCTGGCTCTTCGAGAGTGTTGAGCACCAGCAGACCGCCGCACTGAGCCATCGCCTCAATCTGAAGCACGCCCGGCATGACAGGTTCCTGCGGGAAGTGGCCTACGAAGAAGGGCTCGTTGGCTGTGACGTTCTTCACGCCTACGATGCTTGTGGCGCCGAGGCTTATCACCTTGTCGACAAGCTGCATCGGATAGCGATGGGGGAGAAGCTCGCGGATGCGGATGTTGTCCATCAGCGGTTCCTCGTTCGGGTCGTATATCGGTGCCTGAATCTCGTGCTTGCGAATCTCGCGGCGCATGAGGCGTGCAAACTTGTTGTTGATGGTGTGACCGGGGCGTGTGGCGATGATGCGGCCCTTGATAGGCTTGCCGATGAGAGCCATGTCGCCGATTACGTCGAGCAACTTGTGGCGTGTGCACTCGTTGTCCCAAACAAGCGGCTTGTGCTGTATGTAGCCAAGCTCAGTAGCGTCGCGACGCTCTACGTGAATCATGTCTGCAAGCGAGTCGAGACGCTCCTGTGTGGTCTGCATCTCGTAGATGACGATGGCGTTGTCGAGGTCGCCGCCCTTGATGAGGTTGGCTTTCAACAGCGGCTCGATGTCGCGTACGAATACGAAAGTACGTGCCGGAGCGATGTCGGTGCCGAACTTGTCGATGCAGTCGAGTGTGGCAAACTGTGAGCTGACAAACTTGGAGTTGAACGAGCACATTGCTGTGAGCGAGAACTCCTCGTCGGGGAGGATGGTGATGCAAGAACCGGTCTCCTCGTCCTTCACCTCAATCTTGTGGCGGATGATATACCAGTCCTTAGGAGCGTTCTGCTCCTCAATGCCCACCTCGTTGATCTTGTCAACGTACAGAGCCGCACTACCGTCGAGGATAGGGAACTCGGGGCCGTTCACCTGGATGAGACAGTTGTCGATGCCCATAGCGTAGAGGGCAGCCATACCGTGCTCAATGGTAGACACGCGCATATCGCCTTTACCCAAAACGGTGCCACGCTGTGTGTCAATTACGTTCTCAGCGATTGCCTGGATTGTAGGCATACCGTCGAGGTCGATGCGCTGTATTTTATAGCCAGTGTTCTCAGGGGCAGGGTTGAATGTCACGGTGAGACTCAAACCGGTGTGCAGGCCTTTGCCGCACAAAGAGAAACTGCCTTTAAGTGTCTTTTGTTTTGACATTATTATATTGTTTGTTGTTTATTTATCGTTGTTCTTGAGCGACTCCATCTCTTTCTTCAGGTCGTTCAAGTCCTTGTACATATCGGGCAGACGACGGAAGACAGCCTGCGACTTGAAGTACTGGCGGAGTGGCATCGGCGGAGTGCCGATGAGTTCTTCGTTGCCTTTCAAGTTGCCAGGTACGCCCGACTGTGCTCCGAGAAGGGTGCGGTCGCCGATTGTGATGTGTCCTGCCAAGCCTACCTGGCCGCCGAACATACACCATGAACCTACCTTTGTGCTGCCTGCAATGCCTACCTGAGCCGACATCACGGTGTTCTCGCCAATCTCCACGTTGTGGGCAATCTGCACGAGGTTGTCGAGCTTAACGCCCTTGCGGATGAAGGTTGAACCCATTGTCGAACGGTCTACACAGGTGTTAGCGCCGATCTCAACATTGTCCTCGATGGTCACGATGCCAATCTGCGGTATCTTGTCGTAGCCTTCTGCGTTAGGAGCGAAGCCGAATCCGTCAGAACCGATTACGCAGCCGGCGTGAAGAGTTACGTTGTTGCCGAGCTTACAGCCCTGATAGATGGTTGTGTTAGGGTAGATGAGGCAGTTGTCGCCCATCTTTACGTTGTCGCCGATTACGGCGTGAGGATAGATCTGGCAGTTGTCGCCTACAACGGCGTTGTCGCCGATGCATGCAAACGGACCCACATAGCAGTCCTTGCCGAGCTTTGCAGTCGGCGAAACGTATGCCTGCGGAGCAACGCCAGTCTTCTTCGGCTTGCTTGCTTCATAGATTTGGAGCAGCTTGGCAATACACTCGTATGCGTTGTCAACACGTATGAGTGTGGCCTGAACGGGGTGCTCAAGCTCTACATCGTTGTTGACAATCACTACCGACGACTTTGTGTCGTAGATGTAGTGGGTGTATTTCGGGTTTGAAAGGAATGAGATGGCGCCTTCTACACCTTCTTCTATCTTTGCGAAGGTGTTGATTTTCGCATCTTTGTTGCCTTCTACGCGACCGCCAATCACGCTCGCTATCTGTTCTGCTGTAAATTCCATTTCTGTTTTTTCTATGTTATTCTTGCAAATATATAGATGATAGTTGTCTATAGATGTTGCAAATGTAAGAAAATTAATTTACATTATGCTTTTTAACAATACATATTTATCAATTATGTCTGAAAATACGTCAGTTTTTACGAAAAAAGCCAGGTGTGAGGCTTTAAATGCCGTATTTTTTCAGCTCAGCATCCATCTGCATCTGCAGTTCCTTTGCCTTCTCTGCAGCAACGGTTGCGAAGTCTTCGCCGTTAGAAGCGTAGATGATTCCGCGAGAGCTGTTGACGAGAAGTCCGCAGTCGGCGTTCATGCCGTACTTGCATACTTCCTCAAGCGAACCGCCCTGGGCACCAACGCCAGGAACGAGCAGGAAGTGGTCGGGAACTATCTTGCGGATATCCTTGAACATGCGGCCCTGTGTAGCTCCGACAACGTACATCATGTTCTCCTTGTCGCCCCACTGCTGAGATGTGCGCAGCACTTTCTCGAACAGACGCTCACCGTTCTTGTCTTCTGTGAGCTGGAAGTCGTGGCTGCCTTTGTTGCTGGTGAGAGCGAGCAGGATAACCCACTTGTTCTTGTAGCCGAGGAACGGCGTAACGCTGTCTTCGCCCATGTACGGAGCTACGGTGAGCGAGTCTACGTCGTACTCGTCGAAGAATGTGCGAGCGTACATTGCGCTTGTGTTGCCGATGTCGCCGCGCTTTGCGTCAGCCACGATGAAGTGGTTGGGGTAGTTCTCCTTCAGATACTTGATTGTCTTCTCGAAAGAGATGAGACCCTTCACGCCGAATGCCTCGTAGAAAGCGAGGTTTGGCTTGTAAGAAACGCAGTAGGGGGCTGTTGCGTCGATGATTGCCTTGTTGAAGGCGAAAATCGGGTCTTCCTCGTTGAGGATATGCTGCGGCACCTTCTTCAAGTCGGTGTCAAGACCTACACAGAGGAACGAGCGCTTTGTCTTTATCTGGTTTACTAATTCTGATCTGTTCATAACGATTGGTTTTACAAATTGATTATACAATAAGTTTTATAAACTGATGCTAAAAAATAGATATAATTGCTGTTGGTAGCAACCGATTACAATTCGTTCTCCTTCATCTTCTCCGCATTCTCTGCTACGGTGAGTGCGTCGATCATCTGCTGGATGTTGCCGCCCATGAAGCCGGGGAGGTCGTATACGGTCATGCCGATGCGATGGTCGGTTACACGGCCCTGCGGGAAGTTGTATGTACGAATCTTTGCCGAGCGGTCGCCGGTAGAGACGAGAGTCTTGCGGCGGTTTGCGATGTCGTCGACATACTTCTGGTGCTCCTTATCATATATATATGTACGCAGACGTGCAAGAGCTCTTTCTTTGTTCTTAGGCTGGTCGCGGGTCTCGGTACACTCGATGAGGATTTCCTCAACCTCTCCGGTGTTCGGGTTCTTCCACATATAGCGGGCACGCACACCAGACTCCACCTTGTTCACGTTCTGTCCGCCAGCACCTGACGAACGGAATGTATCCCACTTGATTTCGCCCTCGTTGATGTTAACCTCGAACGGGTCTGCCTCGGGAAGAACGGCTACGGTAGCAGCAGAAGTCTGCATGCGTCCGTTTGATTCGGTAACAGGCACACGCTGTACGCGGTGAACACCCGACTCATACTTCAATGTGCCGTATACGTTGTCGCCGCTTACTGCGAAGCAGATTTCCTTGAAGCCGCCGACAGCGCCTTCGCTCTCGCTTGTTACAGACACTGTCCAGCCCTTCGACTCGCAGTATTTCTTGTACATCATGAATATCTCGCCTGCGAAGAGGCAAGCCTCGTCGCCACCAGTACCGGCGCGAATCTCCATCTGTACGTTCTTTGCGTCCTCGGGGTCCTTCGGCACAAGTGCGATCTTTATTTCTTCCTCAAGTTTTGGCTGGAGTTCTTCGTTTGCAGCGAGTTCCTCACGCGCCATCTCTTTCATCTCCGCATCCTGCTCGTTCATGATGATATCCTTTGCCTCAGCGATGCCGTTAAGACAATTGATATACTTCTGACGGAGCTTCATAATGTCTTCAAGATCCTTGTACTCCTTTGTCAGTTTCACGTAGCGCTGTTGGTCGGCGATTACAGAAGGGTCGGTGATGAGGGTTGATACTTCCTCATAGCGTGCCTCAAGTCCGTCGAGTTTTTCTAATATGTTATTGTTTTCTGCCATTTGTCAAATTTAATGTTGTTATGGTGTGGGGTGTGGGGTGAGATGTTGTGATGTTGAGGTGGTGAGGTGTTGTAATGTTGAGGTGTTGTGATGTTGAGATATGTCAACATCTCAACACAACAACCTCTCACCATCTTATTAATACTCGAACTCTCCGTATTCAGACTTGATGAGGAGTGAGCGTTTGCCCTCTTCGATGCGTCCTACGATCTGTGCGTCGATGTTGAAGCTCTTGCTGATAGCGATAACCTTCTCTGCAACCTCCGGACGTACGTAAATCTCCATGCGGTGACCCATGTTGAATACCTTGTACATCTCCTTCCAGTCGGTGTGGCTCTGCTCCTGAATGAGGCGGAACAACGGCGGAATCGGGAACATGTTGTCCTTGATTATGCGGCAGTTCTCGCCGACGAAGTGCAGCACCTTTGTTTGTGCGCCGCCGGTGCAGTGAACCATACCGTGAATCTCCGGACGCAGCTCGTCGAGCAGGCGCTTGATGACAGGAGCGTATGTACGTGTCGGCGAGAGAACGAGTTGTCCGGCTGTTACCGGTGTGCCCTCCACCTTGTCGTCAAGACGGCAGCCACCGCTGTATACGAGCTCTTCGGGCACAGCGTGGTCGTAGCTTTCCGGATATTTCTCTGCGAGATACTTCGAGAACACGTCGTGGCGAGCACTGGTGAGTCCGTTAGAACCCATACCGCCGTTGTACTGCTTCTCGTATGTAGCCTGACCGAATGAAGCCAGACCCACGATAACGTCGCCCGGACGGATGTTAGCGTTGTCGATTACGTCGCTGCGCTTCATGCGGCATGTAACTGTAGAGTCGACGATGATAGTGCGCACGAGGTCGCCAACGTCGGCTGTCTCACCGCCGGTAGCGTAAACGCCTACGCCCATCTTGCGCAGATCCTCGAGCAGTTCGTCTGTGCCGTTGATAACAGCCGAGATAACCTCGCCCGGGATAACCATCTTGTTGCGTCCGATTGTGCTCGAAACGAGGATGTTGTCAACGGCGCCCACGCAGAGCAGGTCGTCGGTGTTCATCACGATAGCGTCCTGAGCCACGCCTTTCCATACGCTGAGGTCGCCGGTTTCCTTCCAGTACATGTAGGCGAGCGACGACTTGGTGCCAGCACCGTCGGCGTGCATGATGTTGCAGTATTCGGGGTCGCCGCCGAGGATATCGGGGATTATTTTGCAGAAAGCCTGCGGATAAAGACCCTTGTCGATGTTCTTGATGGCGTTGTGTACGTCTTCTTTAGCTGCGCTTACGCCGCGCATCATGTATCTGTTAGATGTGTCCATATTATGAGTTTTTATTTTTGATTTCTGAGTTTTGAGTTGTTGTCTGCGGCAATATATAATATAATCAGATGGCAATATATAATATAATCCTGCGGCAATACAATATAATAAGGTAGGGTGTCTTTATTTGTCGCTGTGCCAGAAGTCCCAGCTTGCGAAAGCCTGCAACAGCAGCATCTCCAGTCCGTTCTTGGTGTTGGCGCCATAGCGTGCGCCCTTCTTCATGAACAGCGTCTCGTCCGGATTGTAGATGAGGTCGTAGAGTATGGTGTGGCAGTCCATAGCCTCGTACGGCAGGTCGGGGCAGGTGTCAGCCTTCGGGTACATGCCCAGCGGAGTACAGTTGACGATGACGTTGTACTCCTTTATCAGTTCCGGCGTCACCTCCTGGTATGTTATGCAGCCAGGCTTCTTCGTGCGGCTCACGAACAGCGTCTCGAGTCCGAGCGACTTGAGTCCGTAGTTGATGGCGAGCGATGCGCCACCCGTGCCGAGTATGAGCGCCTTCTTATGGCAAGGTTCGAGCATTGTCTCGATGCTTCGTGTGAAACCGATTACGTCGCTATTGAATCCCTTCAGTATCACGTTCTTGTTCTTGTGCGTCACGCGTATCACGTTGACAGCACCAATGGCGCGTGCTTCCGGACTAAGCTCATCGAGGTAGGGTATCACCTGCTGCTTGTATGGGATAGTCACGTTGAGTCCGCGCAGCTCTGGGTTTGAAGCGAGTATCTCCTTCAAGTCTTCTATCTGCGGAATCTCATAGTTTATGTAGCGCGCTTTGATGCCTTCGTTTGCGAACTTCTCGTTGAAGTAGCTGATGGAGAAGGAATGTCCCAGTGGGAAACCGATTAAACCGTACTTGTCCATAGTGTGAATGTTGAGATGTTGATGGGGTGAGATGTTGATGGGGTGAGGTGTTGATGGGGTGAGGTGTTGATGGGGTGAGGTGTTGAGATATCTCTATTTTGTAGCGAGATACAGCGTGCAGATGCCGAGCGTCATTCGCTTGAATGTAGCTTCGGCGAAGCCCGCTGCCTTCAGTATCTCCACCATTCGTTCGCCTTGCGGGAATGCCTCGATAGTAGCCGTGAGGTACGAGTAAGCCACTCTGTCGCCCGAGATGAGACGTCCGTATAATGGCAGCACCGTGTGCGAGTAGACCTTGAACAGTTGCTTCATCGGGAACATCACAGGCGATGTCAGTTCCACGATGCAGAGATGTCCGCCCGGTTTCAGCACGCGGCACATCTCGTGCAGTCCCTGGTCGAGGTTCTGGAAGTTGCGAATGCCGAACGCCGCAGTTACGGCGTCGAACGTGTTGTCTTCGAACGAGAGCGCCATGCAGTCTTCCTTGGCGAACGATATCACGCTGTCGAGCTTCAGCGCCTTCACCTTCTGTCTGCCCACATTCATCATTCCCTCGCTGATGTCCGTGCCGGTCACTTGCTTCGGCTGTAGCGTCTGTGCCGCCTGTATGGCGAAGTCGCCCGTGCCCGTAGCGATGTCGAGAATGCTTTGCGGCTTGTAAGGCTTCAGTCGGTTGAGAGCTCTCTTTCGCCACAGCTTGTCAATGTTCCACGACAGGCGGTGGTTGAGCTTGTCATACGAGTGTGCGATGTTGTCGAACATCTGTTCCACCTGCGCGCCCTTCTCCTCTTTGTCGTTGTAGGGCTTTATCTTTTCCTGTCTGTAAACCATTGTCTTTATTTGTTTTCTTTGTTCTTTCCGTGACCCTATTAGGTGCGGTTTCTCATATATGTATATATAATAATGTAGGGTGTAGAATATCAGATGTCGCAGGAATTTGTTTCCCGACATCAGATATTCTGCACCCGTTATGTGTTGCTACTTGCGTGTAGCGAGGTAGTCAGCCACGTTCTTCTCGATGCGTGCTGCGATGTCGCCCTCTTCTACGTTCTTGTCGAACTTCTCGCCTGTGATATGCTCGTAGAGTTCGATGTAGCGCTCGCTCACGCTCTCAGCATATTCGTCGGTGATTTCGGGCATTGTCTGTCCAGGTTCGTTCATGAAGTTGTGTTCGATGAGCCACTGGCGTACGAACTCCTTAGAGAGCTGCTTCTGCGGCAGGCCCTTCTCAAACTTCTCCTCGTATCCGTCAGCGTAGAAGTAGCGTGACGAGTCTGGAGTGTGAATCTCGTCGATGAGATATACCTTGCCGTCGCGCTTGCCGAACTCGTACTTTGTGTCTACGAGGATCAAGCCGCGCTGAGCAGCCATCTCCTGGCCGCGCTGGAAGATGCGGCGTGTGTAGTCCTCCATTACAGCATAGTCCTCAGCACTTACGATGCCCTGAGCGATGATTTCCTCCTTAGAGATGTTGAGGTCGTGTCCCTCGTCTGCCTTAGTTGTCGGAGTGATGATAGGCTCCGGGAAACGCTGGTTCTCCTTCATACCCTCAGGCAACTTCACGCCGCAGAGTTCGCGGCATCCGTCTTTGTATGCGCGCCATGCCGAGCCTGTAAGGATAGAGCGGATGATCATTTCAACGCGGAAACCCTCGCATTTCAAACCTACGGTTACCATCGGGTCTGGTGTGGCGAGCTTCCAGTTGGGGCAGATGTCTGTAGTGGCATCAAGGAACTTGGCTGCAATCTGGTTCAGAACCTGTCCTTTGAACGGAATACCCTTCGGCAGGATAACGTCAAACGCAGAGATTCTGTCTGTTGCTACCATTACAATCACGTCGTCGTTGATGTCATACACGTCGCGAACTTTTCCGTGATACACGTTTTTCTGACCTTCGAAATGAAAATCGGTCTTTGTAAGTGCTTTCATAACTGTTTTTTAATTTTGAGTTTTTTCGTGAGCGTCGTGAGCGTCGTAAGCATTCACGATGCGCGTCACAAGCTTATGTCTTACGATGTCTTTCTGTCCGAGTTTTACGAAGCCGATGCCCTCCACGTCCTTCAGTATGTCGAGCGCCTCGGTGAGTCCGCTCTTCTGTCCGCGCGGCAGGTCTATCTGCGTCATGTCGCCGGTGATAATCATCTTCGTGTTCCATCCCATTCGTGTGAGGAACATTCGTATCTGTGCCGGTGTAGTGTTCTGCGCCTCGTCGAGTATCACCACAGCGTCGCTGAGTGTGCGTCCTCGCATGAAGGCGAGCGGAGCAATCTGTATTACATTCTTCTCCATCATGTCCTGCAGCTTCACGGCGGGCAGCATGTCTTCGAGTGCGTCGTAGAGCGGCTGCAGGTACGGGTCTATCTTGTCCTTCATGTCGCCTGGCAGGAAGCCGAGCTTCTCGCCAGCCTCCACAGCCGGACGCGAGAGTATTATCTTGCGTATGGTCTTCTCCTTCAGTGCGCGCACTGCCAGAGCTATGCTGAGGTATGTCTTTCCCGTTCCGGCGGGGCCGGTGGCGAATATCATGTCGTTCTTCTCGTATGCGTCCACCAGCTGCTGCTGGTTCTCGCTCTTGCACTTTATTGGTTTTCCCGAAATGTTGTACACGATGACGCCCTTCACGCTGTCGGCCTTTGTCTGCTTGCCCTTGATGATGTCGAGAATGTCCTCGTCGTTGATGTTGTTGAACTTCAGCACATGTCGGCGCATCTTCTCCACGTTCTCCTCGAAGGCAGCCATCTCTTCTTCGTCGCCCAGCACGCGTATCACGTTGTCGCGTGCCACTATGCGCAGCTTCGGGTAGAGCGACTTTATTATCTGCAGATGCCCGTTGCCCACACCGTAGAATACTACGGGGTCGATATCCTCTAATATGATATGTCTTTCTATCAAAATATTCAGTCTACTATTTTGGATGCAAAGTTAATGAAAATACAAGACAATACAAAACAAACAACAATAAAAACAAGAGCACATGTTTTGTATTGTCCTCGATTTTGTCTAAATTTGCATCCATTATGATGAAAATTTCTCCTAAAAGATATACGCAGGCGTTCGGCGTGGCTGTTGTTTTGCTCGCCATGCTGCGCTGCACACATCCCGAACTGGCGTTTGCGCCAGCAGAAAAGTCTGTAAGTCAGGCCGACAGCGCTGTCGTTGCCGACAGCTTGGCTGCCTCCGACTCGCTCCGAACAGAACTGGCTGCACAGTCGGCTGCCATCTCCAGAAAGGAGGTGGCGAGCGTGCCCGCCGCAGCGCCCAAGCCATTGGGTCGCCCGTCGCGCTTCTTCGCTGCCGACGGCACTCCCGTGAAGAACCGCATATACAGCGTGCCCCACTTCGGCAATACGTTCCCCGATCAGAACGATGTGCAGCTCGTGGCTGCCGCGCGCTACGGTGTGAAGGCGGTTGTTGACCGTGCCGATGCCGAGCACCGCAAGTCGGAACTGGTGTACGTGGGCAGCAATCCGTTCTACCACATCGACAGTCGTATGCGCAGCAGCATACCTTATCTCGTGCCGCGTGCCGCCATATTGCTTCAGGATATAGGCCGTAGCTTCTTCGACAGCCTGCAGACCAAGCAGATTCCGCTGCATAAGGTGATCGTTACGTCGGTGTTGCGCAGCAAGGCTGACGTGGAGAAGTTGCGTCGCCGCAACTCTAACGCCACCGAGAACTCGTGCCATCTCTACGGCACTACGTTCGACATCTGCTACAACCGCTACCACACCGTGGAGGACCCCGACGGACCGCGCCGCCGACAGGTGCGCAACGACTCGCTGAAGTGGGTGCTCTCTGAGGTGTTGCGCGATATGCGCGAGCAGAAGCGATGCCTCGTGAAGTACGAGGTGAAGCAGGGATGCTTCCACATCACGGTGAATTGAGATGGTGAGATGGTGAGGTGGTGAGATGTTGACATTTGTGCTACGTTGCCCTTTCCTCACATACTATTTTATAATGACTTGAAACGATGGAAATAGAACCGATAGCTTTTTTTCGTTCGCCCTTTGCCACTAAGTTCGGCATACCCAAGCAGAGCGGACTTGCCGACACGCTACGCGGAACGATAGAGTTCGTGCCGAAGTATCGCAACGCCGACGCTCTGCGCGGCATGGAGGACTTCGACTATCTGTGGCTCGTGTGGGAGTTCTCTGCCAACAGGCACGAGGCTACAAGTCCCGTCGTGCGTCCGCCGCGTCTTGGCGGCAACACTAAGGTGGGGGTCTTTGCTACGCGTTCGCCTTTCCGTCCCAACCGCCTGGGTCTTTCTTCCGTTCGCATCGACCGCATTGACTACGATGCAGCCGACGGACCGCTCATTCATGTTCTTGGTGCCGACCTCATGAACGGCACACCTATCTACGACATAAAGCCTTACGTCACTTATGCCGACTCGCATCCCGACGCCCGCAGCGGCTTTGTCGATGCCACAGCCGCGCGCCGTCTGCACGTTGTCTTCCCCGATAATTTGGCTTCAGAGTTCACAGCCGAAGAGCTTGCGTCGCTCAAGAAAGTGCTCGCGCTCGACCCCCGTCCGCAGTATCACGACAACCCCACAAAGGTGTACGGCATGGAGTTCGCGCGCCGCGATGTGCGCTTTCGTGTCGAGGACGATAGGCTTGAGGTTGTGGAGATTGGGTAGAGCATCCTAAGCTTTAACCGTCCGTAGCGGAGGTCTCTGGCCTCCGCAGCAAGCAATGAATACTTTATTAATGAATTGTTTTTGGATTGGTGCTGCGGAGGCCGGAGACCTCCGCTACGGACAATTTATTCCATTGAACGTTCATAAAAGTGTGGTTTTATAGCTGTTGAACGTTCATAAAAGTGTAGTTTTATAGCTGTTGAACGTTCATAAAAATGTAGTTTTATAGCTGTTGAACGTTCATAAAAGTGTGATTTTGTTCTGTATGTTGTTGGCTTTCATGAAGTTGCAGATCACTGTGATTCTACCCAATTTTCCCGTTCTTTATTTCGTAGTCTAAGAACGAGAACTGGCGAATAGGGGCTTGATGGTGTGGGTAGGATAGTAAAATGCGACTAAAATGAAAAATAATGTGTCAAAATGTTTGTTTGTATTGAAATTATGACTATCTTTGACGCAGAAAAGACGCCTTGGCAAAACGCACGACAGGTTCTTGGGCATATTTTTATACAAACCGCAATACAAACCACAAAACCAGACGCTATGAGAAGATTTTTACTTTCCATCGTAGCCTTCGCTTTGGCATTGACCGCAAGCGCACAGGCGAGCGTACAACAACAGCAAGAGAAATATAGGGTTGTAGAGTGCAACCCCATAATGTTGAAGCACAGCGGGGCTGTGAGCAAGGCGCCGAGGAAGATTGCAAGCAACCAGCGCTGGGTGGGCTATTACTCATCCGATGCGCTTGCCGATTATGGTATGGGTGTCCCTTCATATCCTGGCGAGAACAAGGTTGCCATCTACCTTACTGAATCGATTCTGAAGCCTTATATCGGCATGAAGATTGTAGGCATCCGCTTCGGACTCTGCGCTGACATCGGTCAGTCGTCCGTGTTCCTTTCGCAGATAAAGGACGGCTATCCTGACCAGGTGCTCACATACACCTACGTTCAGAACGGCGTAACAGGCTGGAACGAGGAGACATTCCCCAAGCCTTACACCATCAAGGCGGGCGAAGAACTCGTGGCTGGCTTCGAATACACACAGTATAGCGACGACGAAGACCACTCGTATCCGTTCTCGGCAGTAGCAGAAGGCGACGGCAATACACCAATATGGTTCTGGTGCTCGAAGAACGGCACAGACTATTCGTGGCTCCAGTTCACAGCCGGCGGAAAGAGCATGAGTATCCAGGTGCTTGTAGAGGGCAAATTCCCTGACTACAGCGTTAAGCCTTATTCGTTCAAGACCGTAAGAGGTATGTTAGGCGGCACGGCTGTGGCTAACGTCAAGGTAGACAACTATTCGGCGTACGACATCAGTAAGATCGGCTACGTAGTTACGGTAGACGGCGTTGCTGGCGCAGAACGCACAGCGGTTGTTGACGGAGGCATAGCTCGCGGCAAGTCGGGTTACTTCATGGCTGACGTGCCTTGCGGCGCCACAGAAGGCGTGAAGGACGTGACGGTAGAGGTGACGAAGGTGGACGGCAACAATAACGAAAATACCGACCGCGTCGCAAATGGCAAGCTGAACGTTTCTTCTACACGCTTCGCACGCAACCTCTGCATCGAGGAGTTCACGACAGAGAAGTGCGGCAACTGTCCGCGCGTGGCAGGCTATCTGCACAAATATCTCGAGAAAGCCGACCTCAGTCGCGTATATGCTGTATGCCACCATGCCGCTTTCTACACCGACTGGCTCACGCAGCCTTGCGACGAGGATCTTACCTATCTCTTCAACGACGCCGGCTCGACATATGCTCCTGCTATGATGTTCAACCGCGAGCCCGACTTCAAGTCGGCCTACGCATCGGGCCAGATGGACAATGTCACTATCCCGGGCAGCGCAGACGACATAGAGCTTTTGGCACAGTATTATCTCAATTCGACCGATGCCGACGTGAAGCTCAACATGAAGGTGGCTTACGACGAGGGCAACAATCTGTATAAGATAACCGTCAGCGGCGAGTCGAACAATGTGTTTGACAAGGAGAGCGCACGTCTCACTCTGTATATGACTGAGGACAACATAGCAGCCAAGAATCAGTCGGGCGGCGGCAAGAGCTTTATACACCAGCACGTGATACGCCTGTACAACACATCGTGGGGCGACCCGATTACATGGACTGGCAACAGCTTCTCGAAGACATACGAGTGGGAGGTTGACGACGCATGGAAGAAGGAAGACCTAAAGTTGGTGGCTCTCGTGAACAAGTACAACAATAAGGATGTTCTCGACAACCGCATTGAGAATTCAATCGGTCTGAGCCTATCTGAGGCTACTTCAATCCAGACTCTTGACGCCGACGAGAACGCAGTAGAGGTGGCACGCTACAATGCAGCCGGACAGCGCGTGAACGGCGAGCAGAAGGGCCTGAACATCGTGAAGCTCAGCAACGGCACAACATTGAAGGTTGTAGTGAAGTAAACGCTTCTGTTAATAATGCAGTAAACGTTTAATAATGCAGTAAACGCTTTAGGAATTTATAAAAAAAAGGAGGTCTGTGGCCTCCTTTTTTTGTGTCATATTGCGTACGATGCCCTCTCTCGTAGCGGAGGTCTCCGGCCTCCGCAGCACCAATTCGTGAGCCATTGTCGCTGTATAGCGTTCGGAATCCGATCGGGCGGCGTTCGGAATCTGATTGGATGGCGTTCGCAATCCGATTGGGCGGCGTTCGCCGTCCGATGACTAAACGATAGGAAAAGGAGCGTGAAAGTGTCGCTCCCAACCTACGCTCTGTGTCGTTTTTTACAAGTCTTTTAGCAGCACTTCGCGCTGGCTGTTCAGATACGCGTTGCGCTCGGCAATGATGTTCTTCCATGCCTCCGACGAGAGTCGCTTCACGTCTATCGTGAGCGACCACTTGCCGTGTGCCTCCAAGCGGTCGATCAGTGTGCCCACGCTCAGGCGCGACAGACATTCGGCAGGCTGATAGAGCGACTCGCCGTCCTTGTCGCCGCCCGGTATCTCGGTGAGCACGCCTATCTGCACAAGCTCGTATAGCAGGTCGTTCACGATGCGGATAGGTATGCCCGTGTCGAGCTTCAGCTTCAGCGCCGAGTAGGGCTTGCCGCCCTCGCTGAAGCGGTGGCATATGCGGCTCGATATGACGAGGCAAAGCAGCGTCTTGTAGCGGTGGCTGAGGTCTTCGGTCTTAGCCTTGAAGGCGTAGTCGTCCATGTTCTGATTGGCGTAGCACAGCTCCGCACCGAACAGGCATATCAGCCACGATATCTGCACCCAGAGCATGAACAGCGGCAGAGCGGCAAACGAACCGTAGATGGCGTTGTAGCTGCTCACCCAAATCTGCGAGTTGATGTAGAAGAGTTGCAGACCCTGCATGGCTACACCGGCGAGAATGCCGGGCACAATGGCGCAACCCACCTTCACCTTTGTGTTGGGCATGAAGAGGTAGAGCGCAATGAACACGCCCGACATGATGGCGTAGGGCATGAGCTGCAGGAAGAACTGCGCCAGCGAACCGATAACCATCGTGTCCTCAATCTCCTTGAAGATAGTGGCGAAGAAGATGCTTATACCCGACGTGATAACTATCACTATCGGCACAAGCAGAAGCATCGACGTGTAGTCGGTGATGGTGCGGAATACGCTGCGCGGCTTCTTCACCTGCCAGATGTCGTTGAACGTGCGCTCGATGTTGCTGATAAGCATCATCACGGTGAAGAGCATGAACAGCAAACCGATGCCGAGGAAGAGTCCGCTCTTGGTGTGTACGAGGTAGGAGTTGACGAAGCCGATGATTATCTCCGCTACCTGCGGCTGACTGGAGAACGACTCTCTGAACCACAGCTCAATATACTTGTTGAAGCCGAAGCCGCGCGCTATGCCGAACACCACGGCGAAGATGGGCACGATGGCGAGCAGCGTAGAGTAGGTGAGGGCAGCCGCCGCACTCGTTATGCGCTTTGTGGTGGTGAACTCGATGGCGAGCAGCAGCTTCTTCAGTATGCTGTAGAACAGGAAACGCATGGAAGGCACATCGTCCTTGCCGACGCTCCATATTCCTACGGTCAGAAATTTGTATATGTCTTGCAGTCTTTTCTTTATGTCCATTTGCTTCGTTTGTTTGCTTTAGTTGAAAAAAGAAAGGATTCGTGCTTTGCAGAGCCTGCCGATAGGCTTGCGCCGAACCAGCTGATTGGTTTGCGCCTGGCTCCATTTGCTTGTCTGCGTCGAACCCACGAATGATGTTGATTTGTGCAAATTTAGTAAAATAAAGCAAACGTACAAAATAAATAAAAGAATAATAGCAAAGACTCTGCCATAATGCGGCAATGTCTTTGCTATTATTCTTTTCCCGTCTGGTATTGAACCTTGCGCTGCGTTCTGCGTCTTAGAACGGCAGGTCGTTAACCGGATCGGCCTCTGGAGCCGGAGCTGCGGGCTGAGGAGCTGCTGCGGGCTGCGGAGCCGGAGCTGCGCCGAACACTGCGCCCGGAACGATGCCAGCCTGAGCTGCGCCAACTGTTGCAGGGTCTACCTGGCGAACGTCGAAAGCACGGATGCTATTGAACCAACGGCCCTGATACTCGTGAGCGTCGATGTCGAAAGAAACGGTCACTTCCTGGCCTAACTGTATGTTGAAACGGCTGATGCGGTCGGCACCGAACACGCTGAACACCATCTTGCGTGGATACTGGTCGTGTGTCTCTACCACGTATTCTTGAACTTTCCATTCGCCACGTGCGTTAGTACCTGTTTTTTCGGGCAGCACAGCGATTACTTTACCTTGTAATTCCATTTTCTGTATTGTATTTAATTTGTGTGATAAAAGCTATGAGGTTTGTTCTTTGGTTTGCGAAATTAATAAAAATGTGGCGAAACAAGAAACTTTTGAATGAGTTTTTGTCGTAGTCGGATATTTTTTAGTAAATTTGCCTAAAAATATAGCGTAAGCAAAAATACAAAACAAGTATATTCAAAAATCAAAACAAGTATAATCAATAAAGCCAAATATCAATGCAATTCACTTTATCAAGCGGCGCGCTTAACAGCCGTCTCCAAACCCTCGCAAGAGTTATCAACAGCAAGAACACTCTGAGCATTCTTGATTGTTTCCTTTTTGAAGTAGCAAACAACGTTCTGACTGTAACTGCCAGCGATTCTGAAAACGTGATGCAGTCGACTATAGAGCTTGCCGAGTGCTCGGGCGACGGCAAGTTTGCGCTTTCCAACCGCACCATCCTCAACGCTGTGAAGGAGCTGCCCGAGCAGCCGCTCAGCTTCAATGTAGACGAGAACGACTTCTCGGTTGTCATCGACTATCTCAACGGTTCGTTCAAGCTGACAGCGCTGTCTGCCGCCGACTTCCCGATGATGCAGGACTTTGACGGTGAGGTGACAACGCTTGTTATGGATTCTACTCTCTTCGCAGAGAATCTCTCTCGCTCGCTCTTCGCTACAGCTCAGGACGAGATTCGTCCGGTGATGGGCGGCGTGTACTTCGACCTCACAGCCGACAACCTCGCTGTTGTGGCTACCGATGGTCATAAGCTCGTGCGCAACCGCATTCTTACTATCAAGAACGACGTTCCGGCATCGTTCATCCTGCCGCAGAAGCCGGCACAGCTGCTCAAGGGCGTGCTGCCGAAGTGCGAGGGCGACGTCGTTGTGAAGTTCAACAGCAAGGGCGCTGAGGTGCGCTACGCAGACGGTTGCCTCAACTGCCGCTTGATTGAGGGTCGCTATCCCAACTACAACTCGGTTATCCCGACAGCCAACACCAACAGCATCAACGTAGATCGCAAGTCGCTCATGGGCGCACTGAAGCGTGTGCTGCCGTTCGCAAGCGAGAGCAGCCAGCTCATCCGCTTCCACGTAGAGGCTCAGCGTCTGTGCCTCACAGCAGAAGACATCGACTTCGCTACAAGTGCTAAGGAGAGCGTGGCGTGCGAGTACAACGGTGCGAAAATGGACATCGGCTTCAAGGGCGGCGCCATCTACGAGATTCTCAACAACATCGCAAGCGACGAGGTTACTATCCTGCTTGCCGACCCAAGCCGTGCAGGTGTCGTAGTGCCTACCGTTCAGCCTGAGGGTCAGGAGATTCTCATGCTCATCATGCCTATGCTGCTGAACGACTAATAAAGTCGGTCAGTGCGTTAGCGGCTGATTAATGCTTTGAAGAAACAGCAAAAGATATCACTCTTTAGTTTATAGCCGCGCCATATTGGTGCGGCTAAATTCTTAAAAACAACAACAATGAAACTCAATCTTACACGTCCGCTTATAGTCTTCGACCTTGAGACTACAGGTCTCGACTTTATCCGCGACCGTATAATCCAGATATCGTACATTAAAGTGTCGCCCGACGGCACAGAAGAGCGCGAGAACATCTTCGTAAACCCCGAGAAGTCCATACCGCACGAGGTGGTGGAGCTGACCGGCATCACCGACGACGACGTGAAGGACGCGCCTACGTTCAAGACGATTGCACCGCAGCTCAGCGAGAAGTTCAAGGGCTGTGACTTCGCCGGCTACAACTCCAACCATTTCGACATCCCGATGCTCGCAGAAGAATTTCTGCGTGCAGGCATCGACTTCGACTTCTCCAAGATTCGTCTCATCGACGCTCAGACCATCTTCCACAAGATGGAGCGCCGCAACCTTGCTGCTGCATACAAGTTCTATTGCGGCAGAAAGATGGAGGACGACTTCACGGCGCATCGTGCCGACGAAGATACCGAAGCCACGTATCGTGTGCTGATGGGCGAGCTCGACAAGTATGCGCCTGGTGTGCAGGAGGAGCCCGACCGCGTTCTGGAGAACGACATGGACTATCTCGCAGAGTTCTCTAAGCAGAACGACAACGTAGACTTCGCAGGTCGCATCGTGTGGAAGCCGGTAATCGGTGCAGACGGCAAGCCGGTGCTCGACGCCGACGGTAAGGAGCAGAAGGTGGAGGTGTTCAACTTCGGCAAGTACAAGGGACGTCCCGTTGCCGATGTGCTGCGCACAGACATCGGCTACTACAGCTGGATGATGGGCGGCGACTTCACCTTCAACACCAAGCAGGTGCTCACACGCATCCGCCTCAGAGGGTTCAATAAGTAATGTTGAGGTGTTGAGATGTTGAGGTGTTGAGATGTTGAGGTGTTGAGATGTTGAGAGATGTATGTTGTGATGTTGACATATCTCACCACCTCAACACCTCACCATCACACCACCTCACCATCACACCACCTCACCACCTCACCATCTCACCATCTCACCATACATCTCTCACCACCTCACCATCTCACCACAACAACTATAAAACCATGCTAAAAGGAAAGAAAATAGTATTAGGCATAACCGGATCAATCGCTGCCTACAAGTCGTGTCTGCTCATACGAGAGTTTGTGAAGCAGGGCGCAGAAGTGCAGGTCGTGATTACGCCGGCAGGCAAGGAGTTCATCACTCCGATTACGCTCTCCGCACTCACGCATAAGCCCGTTGTCAGCGAGTTCTTCTCGCAGCGCGACGGCACATGGAACTCGCACGTCGACCTCGGATTGTGGGCTGACGCAATGGTCATAGCGCCTTGCACGGCGAGCACGCTCGGCAAGATGGCGCACGGCGTGGCAGACAATATGCTCATCACCACATACCTCTCTATGAAGGCGCCCGTGTTCATAGCTCCGGCTATGGACCTCGACATGTATGCCCACCCGTCTACGCAGCAGAACATGCGCACACTGGCTTCCTACGGCAATCGCTTCATTGAGCCTGCGAGCGGATTCCTTGCGAGCGGACTCGAAGGCAAGGGACGCATGGAGGAGCCGGAAGTGATAGCGCGCCGTGTGTCGGAGTTCTTCGACCAGAACGACAGCAATAGTCCGCTGAAGGGCAAGCGCATCGTAATCACAGCCGGTCCTACATACGAAAAGATAGACCCTGTGCGTTTCATCGGCAACTACTCAAGCGGCAAGATGGGTTTCGCCATCGCTGAGGAGTGTCGCCGTCGCGGTGCAGACGTCACGCTCGTAGCCGGACCTGTCAGTCTGAAGTGTTCCGACGCCATCAATCGTGTTGATGTGGAGTCGTGCCGTGAGATGTACGACGCCGCTACCGAGGCGTTCAAGACGGCTGACGTAGCTATACTTGCTGCGGCTGTAGCCGACTACCGTCCGGCGGTGCAGGCAGACCAGAAGATAAAGCGCGGTGAGGGCGACATGCAGATTAACCTCTCGCCGAACCCAGATATTGCTGCCACACTCGGACAGATGAAGACCGAGCGTCAGACTATCGTGGCGTTCGCTCTCGAGACCAACGACGAGCAGGCTAACGCCGAGCGTAAGTTGCAGAAGAAGAATGCCGACTTCATCGTGCTGAACAGTCTGCGCAACGAAGGCACATGCTTCCGCACCGACGACAACCAGATAGAGATTATCGGTCGCGACTTCCGCCATGCCTATCCCAAGAAGTCGAAGGCCGACACCGCTGTCGACATCGTCAACGAACTGGAGCTGGTCGTAGGGTAGTTACAAACTTCTCATTTTAATAAATATGATAAAGCGCTATATAGTTAGAATCGTATACGTAGCATTGCTGTTGCTCGGTTTTGCCACAGAAGCTGAGGCGCAGGAGCTGAACGCACGTGTGAAGATCAACCACAACCAGATTCAAGGCACCGACAACTCGGTGTTCGAGGAGCTGGAGCAGACCCTCACGCAGTTTATCAACGAGCGCCAGTGGACCAACCTTCAGTTTCAGAAGAACGAGCGCATCACGTGCAACTTCAACATCACCGTGACGGCGTACGACAACAGCACGAACGTCTTCACGTGCAAGGCTGTGATACAGGCAAACCGTCCTGTGTACAACTCCACCTACACCACTACGCTCTACAACAATACCGACAACGACTTCAACTTCGAGTACGCACAGTTCGACCAGTTGCAGTTCAACGAGGAGCAGGTGGACAACCAGCTCACGGCGCTCATCGCCTACTACGCTTACCTCATCATCGGCATGGATCTCGATTCGTTCTCGCCGATGGGTGGCGAGGACATACTGCAGCGCTGCATGAATCTTGCCAACAACGCACAGAACCTCAACTATCCTGGTTGGAAGGCGTTCGACAACGGACGCAACCGCTTCGCCATCATCAACGACTATCTTGAGGGCGCTATGAAGCCGTTCCGCCAGTTGCAGTACGACTACTATCGCACAGGTCTCGACGAGATGGCGACGAACGTGGAGCGCGGACGCGGCAACGTGACCACAGCGCTCGAAACCTGTCTGAAGAAGTGCCACGAAGACCGTCCGCTTAGTATGCTTCCGCAGATCTGGACCGACTACAAGCGCGACGAGCTTACCAATATATATAAAGGTAAGGGCACACAGAAAGAAAAAGAAACGGTCTACGACATTCTCTTCTCTATCAATGCAAGCCAGAATTCGGCTTGGGAGAAGATAAAGGAGTAGGCTCCTACACACATAATCTATAACTATTGTCTATGTTAAAAAAACTCGACATACGCAACTTCACGCTCATCGACCATCTTGAGATGGCGCTCTACCCCGGCTTCTCCGTCATTACGGGCGAAACCGGAGCAGGCAAGAGTATCGTCATCGGCGCCATCGGACTGCTGCTTGGCAACCGTGCCGATGCGAAGCAGGTGAAGCGCGGTTGCGACAAGTGCATCATTGAAGCCACATTCGACCTTAGTATCTATCACTCCGACGTGCTGAAAGACTTCTTCGAGGACAACGACCTCGACTACGAGCCGGAGGAGTGTCTGCTGCGTCGCGAGGTGAACGCCAACGGCAAGAGCCGCGCCTTCATCAACGACACGCCGGTGACACTCGCCCTTATGCGCGAGCTTGGCGAACAGCTTATCGATGTTCACAGCCAGCATCAGAACCTGCTGCTCAGCAAGGAAGACTTCCAGCTGAACGTTGTGGACATCATTGCGCGCGACCGACAGCAGCTTGCCGACTATCGTGCGGCGTTTGCTGAGTATCGCTCTGCGCAGCGCCGTCTTGAGGAGTTGCGCGAGCAGATAGCAACGAGTCGCGACAACGAAGACTTCCTGCGCTTTCAGCAAAAGGAACTCTCCGAGGCTAATCTTGCTTCGGGCGAGCAGGAACAGCTGGAGCAGGAGGCGGAGCTGATGAGCCATGCCGAAGACATAAAGCGTGCGCTGCATGAAGCTGACTACGGACTCTCGGGTGACGACACGGGCATCGTGAACCTCACACGCTCTATCGCCGCACAGTTGCGCAGCGTAGCCGATGTTTATCCCGAAGCGCAGGAGCTTGCCGAGCGTCTTGAAAGCTGCTTTGTCGAACTGAAGGACATCTCGCAGGAGATAGCATCGAAGGTGGACGACGTAGAGTACGACCCGCAGCGCTTCGACCTCATAACCCAGCGTCTCGATACGATATATACGTTGCAGCAGAAGTTCCACGTGCAGACCGTAGACGAGCTGCTCGACCGTCTCAACGGCATCAATGCGCAGCTCGACAACATCGACAACTCTGACGAGGAGCTGCAGGAACTGGAACGCAGCGTCGAGAAGTTGCACGCCGTATGTGTGGAGAAAGCCGTCGTGCTTACAGACATGCGCCGCAAGTCGGCTACGGTGGTGGAGCAGGAGCTTTCGAAGCTGCTCGTTCCGCTCGGCATCCCGAAGGTGCGCTTCAAGGTTGAGGTGTCGCCAGCTGATCTCTCTACGAACGGCGCCGACAAGGTGATGTTCCTCTTCAGCGCCAACTCCAGCACCGACATGCAACCCGTGTCGCAGGTGGCGTCGGGCGGCGAGATAGCCCGCGTTATGCTCTCGCTGAAGGCGATGATAAGCAAGGCGATAGGTCTGCCTACAATCATCTTCGACGAGATAGATACCGGTGTGAGTGGTAGGGTAGCCGAGCAGATGGCGCACATCATGCGCGACATGGGTAAGGCAAACCGCCAGGTGATCTGCATAACCCACTTGCCGCAGATTGCCGCCGCCGGATCTACCCACTATAAGGTGGCGAAGCAGGAGACCGAGCAGGGCACGGTGTCGACGATGACGCAGCTCAGCGACGAACAGCGCATCACGGAGATTGCGCAGATGCTTTCGGGCAGCGATGTTTCGCAGGCTGCTGTAGACAACGCGAAGTCGCTTTTGGCATTATAGGAGGCTATGGCATCCTAAGACTTACAAACTTATCAATAAAAAAACAATGAAAAGAATATTATCAACAATCCTAATTTCGTTGCTCTGCTTCTGCGGAGCAATGGCTCAGCCGTCGGCTGTGAAGAACGTGGCGAAGTCGGTGTTTGCGCTGAAGGCGTACGACGCTGAAGGCAAGCTGATTGCTTCGACCAACGGCGTGTTTCTTTCTGCCGACGGCACCGCGGCTTGTCCGTGGTCGGCTGTGTGCGAGGCTGCCCGCGTGGAGGTAGTCGACTTCAGCGGAAAGACCTATCCCGCAACACACATCCTCGGCGCGAGCGAGCTTTACGATGTGTGCCGTGTGCATGTAGACATGCCGAAGGCCGTAGCCGCCGTAACAGCAACCGCCGCTGCGCCGAAGGGCAGCAAGCTGTGGCTTGTGGAGACCGCCGACAAGCGCACGCAGACCACACAGTACGAGGTGGACAAGGCTGAAACCTTCATGGACAAGTATGCTTACTACGTATTCGACTACAACAACCATAAGCCCGTGCAAGGCTCGGTGTTCGTGAACGAGAAGGGACAGGTGGTAGGACTCATGCAGCAGTCGGCGCGTTCGCTCTATGCCAATGCCGTAGACGTGCGCTTCGTATCGACGCTCGCTGCGAGTCATCTCGACATCAACAACTCGCTTTATGCAAAGACAGCGCTGCGTCTGAGCTTGCCTACTGACAAGCAGAACGCTCTGCTCATGGTGATGTTGGCAGCCGAGTGTAAGGACAAGGCGAAGTATGAGGGATATATTGCCGACTATATCAAGCAGTTCCCGAAGGAGGTTGACGGCTATGCTACAAGTGCACTCCAGAAATTGACCAATAACGACTGGCAGGGTGCCGACACCGATATGCAGACAGCGCTCAAGGTGGCTACCGATAAGGCAGAGGCTCACTCCGAGTATGCCCGCGTAATCTATCAGAAGCTCATCTACAGCGCAGACACCACCTTCACTGCCTGGACATTCCAACGTGCGTTGGCTGAGGCAGAGAAGGCTTATAGCCTCAATCCGCAGCCGCAGTATCTGCATCGCGTGGCTCAGATTAAGTTCTCAATGGGCGACTACAACGACGCTTGCGAGAAGTTCCTGAGTTTGGCTAAGAAGGATATGCCTACGAGCGAGGTCTACTTCGAGGCGGCGCAATGCAAGACGCAGTTGGGCGCTCCGAAGGCTGAGGTGCTGGTGTTGGTAGACAGCTGTTTGGCTGTAGCTCCGCGCCCGCTCACCAATCTCTCTGCGCCTTACGTGTTGGTACGTGCGCAGCTGTACGAGCAGATGGAGGAGTATCGCAAAGCCATCGCCGACTACAACACTTACGACACGCTGATGTACGGCAGAGCTACCGCTGCGGTCTACTATGCCCGCCACAAGTGTGAGGTGGCTGTGCACCAGTACAAGCAGGCGCTCGACGATCTTGCCCACGCCGCATATATCGGCGGAGCAGACGCACCGCTCTACCTTGCCGAACTTGCAGCCTTGCAGTTGCGCGTGAACATGAACGAAGAGGCGGTAAAAACCTCCGACCTCTGCTTGCAGCTGACGCCCGACAACAACGACGCCTATATCATCAAGGGCTTGGCGCTTGTGCAGCTGAAGCGCAAGGCAGAAGCCTTGAGTTGTTTCGAGAAGGCTAAGGAACTTGGCGATGATCGCGCCGAGGGATATATAAAGAAGTACAAGTAACAGTAAATAAGTAATAACATCGTAGCGGAGGCCAGAGACCTCCGCTACTTTTTTTTATTGTTTGCGCGATTGTGCAAACTGCTCGCGATAATTGATTGGCGAGACGCCCACCTGCTTCTTGAAGAATGTGCCGAAGGCTGAGGCGTTGGGGAAGTTGAGATAGTCGGATATTTCCTTTATGCTTTTGTCGGTGCTGGTGATGAGGTAGACGGCTTTCTTTGTGATAGCCTTGAAGACGAGCTGCTGCACCGTACTGCCCGATACCGACTTTACGAGCTGTGTGAGGTATTTGGGCGAGAGACACAGGCGGTCGGCGTAGAAGCGCACGCCGCGCTCGTGCATGTAGTGGGTGTCAATGAGCTGCATCAGCTGCATGTAGGTCTCCAGTTTGCGGCTCGACTGGTTGCTGCCGTCGCTTGATAGTTCGCGGAAGATGCTGCACACGCGGTAGGTGAGCGAGAGCAGCAGCAGCTGTCGCTCGTTGGCTGCGAAGATGTTCTCGCTTGGAGTATGAGCGGCGAGCAGTTGCGAATAGTAGGTCAGCTCATTCTCGTGACCCGTGTGCATCACCCAGCATGGGCGCGGATTGATATACTCTACGAACTTCATGCCCACCACCGTACTGCCGAGGATATTGCGTATGGAGTCGGCACGATAGAAGATGATGACTACTGAGCAGTCGTCGCTCTGGCTCGTCACTGAGAAGCGCACGCCGTGGGAAAGGAACAGCGTCTCGTCGCTGCGGACGACGTACTCCGCACCTTCGCATGTGAAGGCGAAGGAGCCCGAGCGGCACACGATGATGCCCACGTCGGCTACGCGAAAGTCACAACGCAAGGCTTCGGGGAAAGAGTGTATAATGCCACAAGAGCAGCAGACATCCTCGTCTGAGGATATCTGTTGCTCCAGAATATTTATGTTTTCGCTGCTGTTCGTCATAGATAGAATGTATATCAATTGGCGAAGTTAGCGAAAAAAAACTTTACTGCAAAATATCTTAATAGTTTATGTACCACTCACGTGTATCTTTCGATATGTCGCGCTTGGGCCATGGCACCACAAGCATCACGCCGGCGAGTATGATACAGGCGTAGATAGTCCAGCCCGCCATCTCCTTAATGGCTGAGAGCGTAGCCTGCACCTGCACCTTGCCCTTTGTAGACATGGCAGCCATGTGCTGCGCCTCGGTCTCGCTCTTGCCTTGATACTGCATTCCGCGCGCCGTCATATCGTAGGTCTTGGCAGTCTCGGCGTTGGTGCGGTCGTAGTCGTGAGCGTAGCGTGTTACATAGTACTGCTGTCTGTACTGGAACACCACCTGATAGAGAGCCGAGCCGATGCCCGGCGCTATCACCATACGCACGGTGAGCATGATGCACACCCACGTAGAGAGCAGCTTGTAGGGCATGCGCTGGTTGGCATACACGGCGATGAGCGAGTAGAGCAGCATCATGCCCGTAGCACGTATCACGACGGGCCACTTCATGCGCTCCAGCATGCCGTCGGTCTGCACCTCGAAGTACATGAACAGCGAGGCGGCGCCGATGAGCAGGAATCCCATAGCGAAGAACCACTTGAAGTGGACGCCTTTGCTGTTAAGTATTAGTATCGTGACAAGACCGATGAAGTAGCCCAGCAGCACCCAGTTGCCGAGCGCCGCCACCTGAATCTGGTCGGTCTTCATGCCCACGCCCACGAAGATGTTGACGAGCATTGAGCTTGAGTTGCATATCATCAGTCCGATGAACAGCAGTATGCCGCCCTGAATGCTGCGCGACTTGAACGCCTTGAGCATGAAGTAGGGCGATCGGCGTGTCTTCTCCAGATATATGAATAACAGTGTGGAGGCGACGCATATAGCCGTAGCCCAGCATATCTCGCGACTGTCGTACCAGTCGTACACCTTACCATAGACCGTCACGTAGACGAACGAGCAGCACATGAGGCAGAACACCACCACGTTGCCGAACTTAGAGAACGAGAGCGGACTGCGCTTTGTAGGGTAGGGGTTGTATGGCATACAGAGCAGCGTGATGAGCAGCGCCACGAGTATCGAGCCGAGCATGGCGTAGTAGACCATCTGCCAGTGGTAGTTGTATGCGAACCACGCCGTTATCCACGTGCCTATCTGTCCGAGCAGCATGAAGAAGAAGTAGATGATGGGCTGGCTCGCCTTCTTCTCGGTGTCGAGAGCGTCCCATCCTGCCTCGTCTTTCGGCTCGTTGCCCGGCGTTACGTTGCGTGTTGCCTCGATGCCGAAGCCGTACTTGATAAGCGTGAAGAGGTTGCACATCAGAAGTGTCTGTCTCACGAAACCCATTATCAAGCTGTTCAGTGCGAGGATGAACAGGCTGTCGGTATTGGCACATATATAGCTCTGCACCGCTAAGATAGAGAAGCCCACGAGGCTCATCATCTTCTGGCGGCGCACACTCACCAGCGTGTAGAAGAACGGAGAGAACGCCGCCATACCTATCGACGTCACGAAGCTGATGAACGCTATGTGTTCCGATTGGATGCCAAGTCCTCCCACCATTTCACTGCTGTTAACGGTGTAGGCTCCGCTCACCGTCATGATAGGTATGAAAAGTATGACGAGGAAGGCGATGCCGAGAGGCTTGGGCACCCAGTCGTAGAACGGAAAATTCTTAGGCAGCTTCGGCGAAACTGCCTGGTATATCTCTGCTTGTGTCATTTACTTGAGTTGAGCCTTTACAATAACCATCATTCCGGCAGCCAACTTTTCGTTGTCTTCCTTAGAAATTCCCACAAACTCGATGCGCACCGGCACACGCTGCTGAATCTTCACGAAGTTGCCGGCAGAGTTGTCTGTAGGTACGAGCGAATACTTAGAGCCTGTAGCGCCCGAGATGGCAGATATTCTGCCCTCAAACTCCTTGCCCTCGAAGGCGTCTACGGTCATTACTACCTTCTGGCCTACGTGCAGCTTCTCCACCTGAGTCTCCTTGTAGTTGGCTATTACCCACTTCTGCGTGTTCGGCATGATGTAGGTGATGGTCTGTCCGGCGTTCACAGCCTGACCCTCCTCAAGCGCGCGTCTGCCCAGCTTGCCGTCGCACGGCGCTGTTACCACGCAGTAGGAGAGGTTGAGCTTGGCCATCTCCAGCGCAGCCTGCGCACGCTCGATGGCAGCCGCAGTGTTCTTCTTGCGTGTCTGCACCTCGTTCACGCCCGAGTAGGCAGCCTTCTGCTGGCGGCGTGTGGCGTCGAGCTTCTTCTTCGTAGCGTTGTATTCGGTCTCAATCTGCTCCAACTGGATAGGAGTGGCAGCGTTGCGAGCCACGAGGTTCTGATAGCGCTGGCGGTCTTTTTCGAGTTTAGCGAGGCGAATCTCAATCTCAGCGATAGCCGACTCGTACACGGTAGCCGAAGTCTGTGTTGTCTGCACCGAAGCGTCTATCACGTTCGCACCAGCCATAGCGTCCTTCAGCGCAGCCTCTGCCTCCATCACGCGGATGCGATACTCGCGGTCGTCGAGCACGAGCAGCGTGTCGCCCTTCTTCACGCTCTGGTGCTCCTTGAAGTAAATCTTCTTGATGTAGCCCGAAGCGCGCAGATTCACCGGCGAGATGTACTGCTCCACCTGCGCATCGTCGCTCTTCTCGTTGCTCTTGTAGTCCATGAACATGCAGCCAATCTTAACGATTCCCCATACGAGGATGGCTACGCCGATGAGGCTCACCACAATCTGGCGTATGCGCTGGCGCTTGAGCTGCTTTGCTGTCACTTCGTGCGACGACTGTGTAGCAGTCTCGCTGTTGTTATTGTTCGTATTATTATTGTTTGTTTCCATTTTTTGAGTTTTGAATTTTGAGTTTTGAGTTGTTGCGACATACGTCGCAATTTTGAGTTTTGAATTTTGAGTTTTGAATTGTTGCGACATACGTCGCAATTTTGAGTTTTAAATTTTGAGTTTTGAATTATGCGCTATGCGCATTGTGAGTTTATCAGTTTTGAGTTATGAATTCAAAATTGAATAATTCAAAATCGGCGAAGCCGACAACTCAAAATTCAAAATTCAAAACTCAAAATTGCCAAAGGCAATAATTCAAAACTCAAAACTCAAAATTCAAAATTCTACTTCGTGAGTTTCTCCAGCTGACCTGTGAGCTTCAGCAGCGTGAGGTTCGACACCTGATAGTTGAAGTGCGCCGTGAGATAGTTGTTCTGCGCGTCGCTCATGCTCATCTCGTCCTGCAGCACCTCGGTCATCGAGGCGATACCCTCGCGATAGCGGTCGCTCGTCACCTTATATATATCCTCCGCAAGCAGATAGTTGTCGCGCTGCTTGCTGAAGTTGCGCTGGTTGTTGGCGAGATCGTTCACGGCGTTGGCGTACTGCGTCTGCATACCCTTCAGCGCGTTCTCGTAAGAGAGCTTAGCGTTGTCGATGTCCACCTGCGCCTTTCTTATCTTCGAGCGCTTCTCCAGTCCGTCGAAGATAGGGATGCGCAGCGAGAGACCGATGCCGTTCGACTTGTACCAGTGGTTCGACTCGCCCGAGTGGAACCAGTTCTTGAACTTGTCGGTGTACGCCATGTACGTCCAGTTGCCGGTGAGCGCCAGCGTGGGCAGGTATCCGCTCTTGGCGAGCTTCTTCTGCTGTTCGGCAAGCGTCTGCTGCGTTCTGAGCAGCTGCAGCTCGTACAGGTTCTCGTTCAGTCCGCTGAGCGCCGCGAGGTTCACCTCCTCAATGTCAGCCTTCTCTACCGTGATATCCTTCTCGGCAGGGTAGTCTATCACGTACTTCATCATGTTATACTGCTGCGTGAGCATCGCCTTCGCGTTGTCGTACTGCACACTGAGGTTCTCCAGGTTTACGTTCACACGCTTCACGTCCACGCTCAGCGCCATGTCGTTGTCGTGGAACGCCTGCGTGATGTCGCGCAGCTCCTCCAGACGCTTTATGTTGTCCTTTATGATGCCGATCTGCTCCTCAGTGTTCTGCGCTAAGTAGTACATCTTGCTTATCTGCACGATGAGGTCCTCGCGCGCCTTCTCGTAGGAGAGCGAGTTGAGCTGGTCGAGCGTCTTCGATATCTCGAGCGCCGTGAGCGCCGTCTGACTGTAGAGCGGCATCTGCAGCTGCAGACTTGCCGACGAGTTGTACTGCAGCGTCTTCGTCACGTTGTACGGCTTGCCGTAGGCTCTGCCGTCGGTTACGGATACGGGCGGAGTGAAGTTGTCGTTCAGTGCTGCGCCGATATTTATCTGCGGCAACAGGCGCGAACGGTTCTCGCTGATGTTGTGCTTGCCTTTGAGCACATTACCCTCGTAAGTCTTCAAATTAAGATTTCGCTCAATACCCATCTGCAGACACTGTGCCAGCGACAGCGTCTCCTGCGCCATCGCCTGAGCTGCCAAGAGTATTGAGGCAAATGTGAACAATGTTTTTTTCATACCTATATTAATGTTTCGGCTGCAAAGTTACGCATTTATAGCCGTTTGGCTATATTCATAAAATATTACAAGTTGTTCACATTTTCCCTTTGTGCGGTTTCAGCCGAGCGAAGCTGCAAAGCGGCGGAGGTTGCGGCTTGCCACTTCCTTCTTTGCAGCCTCCTCCAGCGGCATTCCGTCGGGCGTGATGCTTTCTACGAATGTGAAACCGGCGTCAGTGAGCAAACTCATGTCGCTCACGCAGCCAGCCACAAGCCCTACGGGCACACCCGTCTGCTGCCCACGCATCAGTATGCGTTGCGGCAACTTGCCCATGAGCGTCTGTCGGTCGGCGCCGCCCTCGCCCGTTATTATAAGGTCGGCACCCTTTATCTTCTCGTCGAAGCCGATGAGGTCGAGCAGCAGGTCGGCGCCCGACTTCATCTCTGCTCCGAGATACTGCATGAAGGCATAACCCAGACCGCCGGCTGCTCCCGCGCCAGGTTCTGCGCTTCGGTCGAAGCCGAAGTGCAGCGCCGACTTCTCGGCGAACAGCTGCGCACGGCGGTCGAGCTGAGCTACCATCTCTGGCGTGGCACCCTTCTGCGGACCATATACGTGCGCCGCGCCGTTCTTGCCGCAGAGCGGATTGTCCACATCGCAGGCGAGGGTGAACCTACATTCGCCAAGCTCCGTCTTCAGCGCCTCGTCGAAGTTCTTGCCGCGTGCGAAGATATCCACCAGCGCCTTTATCATTCCGATGCCGGCATCGCTCGTGCCGGTGCCACCGAGTCCGATGACGAATTTGCGGCATCCGCGCTTGATGGCTCTCGCGAGCAGTTCGCCCACGCCGTATGAGGTGGCTCGCATCGGGTTGCGCTCCTCCTCCTTGATAAGGCTGAGTCCGCACGCCTGAGCCACTTCCACTATCGCCGTGCCGTCGGGTGTCACGCCGTAATGTGCATCCGTGCGACGCATCATGAGGTCGTGTATGTACACCGGTTCCAATGTTCCGCCCGTGGCTGTCGTGAACGCCGAAAGCATTCCGTCGCCGCCGTCCGACATCGGCAGGCACACCGTCTCGATGCCCTTCGCGTTTAACACCTCGGCGATTTCGTCCTCCACTTCCTGTGAGGACATGCAGCCCTTGAACGAATCTGTAGCAAGTATATATTTCATGTGTATGTGTTTTGTGACGGTGCAAAAATACAAAAAACTATTCTATTAACGCATTAAAACTCATTGCTCATGGCGTTACGGCGGCGTGGTAACACCATTACAGCGGCTTGGTAACGCCATTACAGCAGCGCGGTAACGCCATTACAGCAGCGCGGTAATTCGGTTTTTTTATTGTTTTTGCCTCGCCTTTGCTTTAGATACATGGCAAATGTCATTGCAAGAAAAAATGTATCTTTTAAAATAAAACTGGCGTATAATTCGGAAATTTTATCTAAATTTGTAACATTAAGGCAAAATATGCCTTGGAGTCATACAAGGAGCCGATGGGTATCTCTGAATACCAACTGTCTAAACTCTTCCCGAAAGACTTCAAATCATCTATGCCGACTATTGAGGAATTGGAGAAAGGGTTGAAAAGTAACCCAAAGTAACGAAACTGTTTTTGTATGGACAAAGAAGGAACAAAACAAAAACCTAATGATGGGCTGATAGCTCGCATATTAGGAGGAACACCCACTATTCTACAGAAGGTGTTCTTTATACTTATGGTATCTTCGTTGATATTATGGCCCTTGGGATGCTTTGTTTCTATATTCTTCTTTGATGCTCCTATTCGCTCTTATATAGACGAAATATGTCGTTTTGGTATGGCTTTAACCATCTGGTTGTATCCTATCTACTTGTTACCTTTGTTGAGATTTATGTTTCAACTTTCAAAGAAATTAAGAGCTACTTGGCTTTATTATCTATGTCCGATAGTACCAATATTAATTCTTAGGTTGTTTTTGTTAATTAGTACAATCTGATCTTCTTATCAAAAAATTCAATTTACAAATGGTAAGAGTATGCCATTCGTAAAAACAGAACCGATTTATTCACCTCGTGATTTGAAGAAATTTTTTAATGAAAACAATAAATGAAACAAGAATGTCAATATTAGAATTAAACAAGAATGCAATAATCGTGGTTAACGCAATTTTGTCAATGTTTTTAATAAGGGCTATATTGTTTTTTGTAAAAATAGAATTTGGCAAGATTGTATTATTAGATCATATTGCAGACGTTAAGGTATTAATATCCATACTTGATGCATTAGAGTATATTACATTGTTTACCTTTGTTAATATTTTAGTGCTATTGTGTATGTTGGTGAATACATATATTAAAAAAAGTGGTGGAGTAAAAAATATAATAATGCTAATTCTTATGCAATTTGTAGTTTTATGTATATGTGTGCTTTCTTGGTTTGATGTCACATTTTCTTTAAAATTCAATGGGGATATAGGACTTGAAGATACAATAGATGTATTTTCTTCTTTAATTATTATACTCCTATGTGAAATTACACATAATATATTTCTGTATAAATTGAAAAAGCAACCGTCTTGATACTATGTTGGTATAGAGACAATAAAATTAAGACACTTAAGATTAAATTTAAATTAATATACGATGAATAGAATATCACGAAACCTCATCTTACTCTTTTTATTGTTCTTGTCGTGTGCGTGCTATGCAGGCAGACCATGTAAGACAAGAATTGCACCTCGTATAAATAATGTGGGCATAGAATTGCCAAGAGATGTAGTGGCAAAGATGTACGATTTCTATGAAGAGCCCTATAATGCGAGAGTGTTGATAGATTCTGTTTATACATTTGGAGGCGCATCAAAAAATGGTATCTATACTTTTAGAGTATGCTATCAACCTCATTATCCAGAAAAATGTGTTGTCGTTTTGAATAGCAATGCCTATTGTTTAGAAAGCGAAGGCTTTGCTTATCCGACTGGTGTTGTTGAGGAAGTCTGTAGCATAATAAAAAGCACAAAGTGTGACAATAAAACGATGATGGAGATTCTTAAAGGTGCATATCTTTATATTTATGAACAATATGGACTTCATTATGGATGTGATTTTGTACCAAATGACCCTCCAATTTTAGAAACAACGGAAGAAAAAGAGAGATACATATTATCAAAATTGTCTGATCAGCACAAACTATACGAATTAAGGGATTCTTTGTTTGCAGACCTACAACATCTGCCTGATAAACTTAGCGCATTAGTAGAAGAAATGCAAGACAGTGATATAATTTTCCTGTTGCGTATATTAACAAATTAGCCTTCTTTATATAGAGAGCGCAAAAAAACAAGTTTTTTGACATTGTTGAAATTTATGTTTCAACTTTCAAAGAAATTAAGAGCTACTTGGCTTTATTATCTATGTCCGATAGTACCAATATTAATTCTTAGGTTGTTTTTGTTAATTAGTACAATCTGATTACTTATCAAAAAAATAAAGTAACATGAGACATTCCTTATTGACAATCGTTATAGTCTTGGTTATAGTAATGGGGCTATCCTCTTGTCTATGTCAACCAAGGTATGTAAGTTTTTCGCATCTTGTAGAAAAAATAGATAGCATAAATACTCATTTCTACACTTTACAACAAGCTCCACCGGATAGCGGTGTTCTACTAAAAGAAACTTTAGTAAAAGAACTTCTCGGAGATATTTTCTATCACCGTAAAGAGGTACGAAACAGAGAAGTCAGGCTCGTCGGTGTCAGTAAACCATATACACAAGTCCTTGCCTGTGCCTTTAACATAAAGAGCATTGGTTTTGAATGGAAAACAAATGAAACATTTCTTGTTACTTATGGGCATGATGGAAAAATTGCAGATGCATTATATTTAGGCATAAACGGAATTACCCCCACATTTATAAAGTTCAGTTTCAATAGCAAACGGCATATTCCTACGGAGGATATTCAAAGAAGTAAATGGATATATAACAAGCAAAGTAATCTTCTTAAATTAGAGGTATTTGAAGAAAATTCTTGGCTTGACGAAGACAAAAATCCATGCTTGGACAACTACTATCATACTTTCTTATATCGAATAGACGAACAAGGGCGTATTGTCCGCTTAAGAAAAGGGAAAATCGTTCCTTATAAATATAACTGTACTGACCATGCCTACGACTCACATCTTAAAGCAGCACACAAACGCTTTGCATTACAATTTGCTCCGTATTCAGAAAGGTACATGAAATAGTTACAGCGTATTGGAAAGGACACAGGTGTAGGACAAGGCCAGAAGAACAGAATGTAAAAAAAACTTATATTGGTTATTATTGCTGGTAGATAGCAAGCAAAGGCTGGAAGATAGGTTAGAAGATTTTTTAAGTAAAAAACATCGCTTGATATGTAGATTTCAGAGAAAATGTTTGCAGATTCCAAATAAAAAACTTATATTTGCAGCAACAAATCCCACCACGCCTCTCAACGATGCGTACCACGGTGGGACTTCGCTTTTTATATGAGTATATGTATTACGACAAAGAACCGATAAACATAGACGAACAATTAACCTTGCTCCAAAACAGAGATCTGATAATAGATGATATTGCGACTGCTAAGCTACAACTAAGTAATATCAGCTATTTTCGTATTGCCAGCTATCTACGGTACATGGAGCAAGACCATTTGCTTCACATTTACAAGTCGGGAAGTACATTTTCACAAGCCATAAACCTTTATCTCTTTGACAAAGAACTTAGACAACTTATATTCAAAGCTGTTCAGGACATAGAGATTTCGCTCAGAACCAAAATGATTCAAGTGTTCTCTATGGAACATGGTGCGTTTTGGTTTATGGATTCATCACTATTCAAAAATGCCGATTTCTTCGATGGATGCCTTGACACTATCAAGAAAGAGGTGTCTCGCTCAAACGAAGACTTCATTAAAGAACATTCTGAGAAATACTGTTCTCCTGTACTACCTCCTGTATGGAAAACATTGGAGGTTGTTTCATTTGGTACACTCTCCAAGCTATTTTGCTTGTTTAAGGACAATCGCTTAAAGAAGCAAGTGGCAAGAGAGTTCGGACTCCCACAATACACCTATTTGGAAAGTTGGATAAGGTGTATCACCGTGCTTCGCAATTGCTGTGCTCATCATGCACGCATTTGGAACAGGCGTTTTGCCTTGAAACCACAACTACCTAATCGGCTCCCTCTGCGTTGGATAACTCCAACTCAAAAACCAATAAAGCTGTACCACCAGTTATGCACCTTATTATATATGGAACAAACCATATCTCCATGTATAGACTTAAGAGAATCCTTGCTTAAACTGTTTTCAGCATATTCGAATGTAGATTTGCATGCCATGGGATTTCCAAACGGTTGGCAGGATGAGCCTTTATGGAAAATGCCTTTCACCCCGATTTAAACACACATATTGGTTATTATTGCTGGTAGATAGCAAGCAAAGGCTGGAAGATAGGCTGGAAGATATCTCGTTTCCAAGCCTATCTCCCAGTCTTTATCATGCTCATTATGTGCAGTTTACGGCATTTCTGGAAGATATGGTAGATTTTTTCGACTACAGATGCATATTAAGCAATTATGCAATTGTGAATTTATAAAGAAAACCCTCGTTTTATTCGTCAATTTTATGTAAGTTTGTATTTTCAATTAAGCTACGATCTGATTATAAAAGCAAAAGGAGGGACGATTATGGAGACTTCGTATATTGATTTGATAATGCGGCTCTCGCTCGCTCTTGTTCTTGGCGGAGCGATAGGTCTTGAGCGCGAGTATAGAGCGAAGGAGGCGGGCTTCCGCACCCATTTTCTTGTGGCGTTGGGCAGCGCGCTGTTCTGCGTCGTGTCGCAGTTCGGCTTTGGCTTCGACCTGAAGGACTCGTCGCGTGTGGCGGCACAGGTGGTGTCGGGCATCGGTTTCCTCGGAGCCGGAACCATCATCTTTCAGAAGAACGTGGTGCGCGGACTCACTACGGCAGCCGGACTCTGGGTTACGGCGGCGATAGGTCTGGCTTGCGGCACAGGCATGTACGTTGCTGCGACGCTGGCTACGGCGATGGTGCTGCTGGGCTTGGAGGTGATAAACGCCATGATTCCGCAGCTCGGCACCACAAGTGTAGAGGTGTCGTTTTCGGCTACGTCGATAGAGAGCGTGCGGCAGGTGATAGCAAGCATGCGATACGACGGAATGGACGTGCAGACCTATCAGATTAAGGAGCGCCGCACATCGCAGGGCGAGTTCATCGAAGCGGATATACAGCTGAAGGTGAAGCGTGGCACTACCGACACACTGCGCGTCATCGAATACATGGACAAGTTTACGGACGTAACTATTTCGGCTGTAGAAGGATAAACAAAAAAGGCTGAGTTCCAATTCGGAACTCAGCCTTTTTGCTATTGTATTTCTAAGCCTATCTAAGCCTTTCTAAACCTATCTAAGCCTTCTTAAGCTTAGAATTTTTATGCTTGCTCTTTACTCAAGACCCTTGCCGTGGCAGTTCTTGAACTTCTTGCCGCTACCGCAAGGACACGGGTCGTTGCGTCCCGGGAGCTTGTCCTTAACCAGCGGAGTGTGGTTCTCTTCGATGTTCTCGCGAGTGTCGTGGTTAGCGGCAGCCTGCTGTGCAGGGTCGTTGAGTTCGGCCTTCTGCTCAGTGTACTGCTGGCGCTGTGTACGCTCCTCGGGAGCTGCCTCGCGCACCTCCTGCTGCTGTTGCATTTCAGGAATCTGTCCGCGTGTGAGGATAGAAGCGATGCGGTTGTTCATGTCGTTCACCATAGAGTCGAAGAGCTTAGCACTCTCGAGCTTGAAGATGAGCAACGGGTCTTTCTGCTCGTAAGAAGCGTTCTGCACGCTATGGCGCAACTCGTCGAGCTGGCGGAGGTTCTCCTTCCAGCAGTCGTCGATGATGTGGAGCATGATGACGCGCTCGAACTGCTTAACAACGTCGCGACCCTCTGTGCGGTAAGCCTCCTTGAGGTTGCACGGAATGTTGTAAACGCGCTTGCCGTCGGTGATAGGCACCATGATGCGCTCGTAGATAGCGCCCTGGTTCTCCTCAACCTCCTTGATGATAGGCCAAGCAACGCTCTCGATGCGGTCGGTCTTGCGCTTGAAGGTAGCCATTGCGCTCTGGAAAGCACGCTCCTCAAGCTCGTCGTGGCGTACGTTCTCGAAGTCCTCCTCGCTGAACGGACACTCCATAGCCAGAACCTTGAGGAAGTCCTCGCGGCATCCGGCGTAGTCGTTTGTCTCGATGATGTTCACTACGCGGTCCCAGATGACGTTGGTGATGTCCATGCCGATACGCTCGCCCATGAGTGCGTGGCGGCGCTTCTCGTAGATTACGGTGCGCTGCTTGTTCATCACGTCGTCGTACTCGAGCAGGTGCTTACGTATACCGAAGTTGTTCTCCTCAACCTTCTTCTGTGCGCGCTCGATGCTCTTAGAGATCATCGGGTTCTCTATACGGTCGCCCTCCTTGAAGCCGAGACGGTCCATGAGGCTTGCGATGCGCTCTGAAGCGAACAGACGCATGAGCTTGTCCTCGAGAGATACGTAGAACACTGAGCTACCCGGGTCGCCCTGACGACCTGCACGACCACGCAACTGGCGGTCGACGCGGCGGCTCTCGTGGCGTTCTGTACCGATGATGGCAAGACCGCCTGCCTCCTTAACCTCCTTGGTGAGCTTGATGTCGGTACCACGACCTGCCATGTTGGTAGCGATGGTAACGGCGCCGAGCATGCGCTCCTCGAAGTGCTTGCTGCCGTCTTCTTCTGTGATCTCTACCATGCCCTTTGTGCTGCGACCAGCCTCTGCCACGATGTCTGCCTCCTTCTTGTGGAGCTTGGCGTTGAGCACCTGGTGAGGAATCTTGCGCATGTTGAGCATCTTAGAGATAAGCTCAGAGAACTCTACCGATGTGGTACCTACGAGCACCGGGCGACCGCTGTTGCGCATCTCTACGATTTCGTCGATAACGGCTGCATACTTCTCGCGGTTGGTCTTGTATACACGGTCGTCGAGGTCCTTGCGGAGCACCGGACGGTTTGTAGGAATCTCTACAACGTCGAGCTTGTAGATGTCCCAGAACTCGCCTGCCTCAGTAGAAGCAGTACCGGTCATACCAGCGAGCTTGTGGTACATACGGAAGTAGTTCTGCAGTGTGATGGTAGCGAATGTCTGTGTGGCTGCCTCCACCTTTACGTGCTCCTTAGCCTCTACAGCCTGGTGGAGTCCGTCGCTCCAGCGGCGGCCTTCCATGATACGGCCTGTCTGCTCGTCGACAATCTTCACCTCGCCGTCCATAACAACGTACTCGTCGTTCTTGTTGAACATGGTGTAAGCCTTCAGCAACTGCTGCAGGGTATGTACACGCTCCGACTGTACGGCATAGTGGTTGAGCATGGCGTCCTTCTTGTCGAGGCGCTCCTGCTCGCTGAGGTCTTTCTCGTTCTCAAGAGCCGAGAGCTCTGAAGTGATGTCGGGCAGCACGAAGAGCTCGTTGTCGTTCACCTGTGCTGCAAGCCATGCTGTACCCTTATCGGTAAGGTCGCAGCTGTTAAGCTTCTCGTCTACAACGAAGTAGAGCGGCTCTACAGCCTCCGGCATGTGGCGGTTGTTGTTCTCCATGTAGTACTCCTCGGTCTTGAGCATACCTGCCTTGATACCCTCCTCAGAGAGGTACTTGATAAGCGGCTTGTTCTTCGGGAGAGCCTTGTGAGAACGGTATAATGCGAGGAATCCTTCCTCAATCTTCTTCTGGTCCTTGTTGGCAGTACCCTCGCTGATGAGCTGCTTTGCCTCAGCAAGATACTGTGTGGCGAGCTTGCGCTGAACGTCTACGAGACGCTCTACAAGCGGCTGATACTCCTCGAACATCTGGTCGTCGCCCTTGGCGATAGGTCCAGAGATGATAAGCGGAGTACGTGCGTCGTCGATAAGCACAGAGTCGACCTCATCGACAATGGCGTAGTTGTGCTTGCGCTGCACGAGGTCGGCAGGCGAGATAGCCATGTTGTCGCGAAGGTAGTCGAAACCGAACTCGTTGTTCGTACCGAATGTGATGTCTGCCATGTAAGCCTTGCGGCGCTCAGGCGAGTTGGGACGGTGCTTGTCGATACAGTCGACAGAGAGTCCGTTGAACATATAGAGCGGGCCCATCCACTCAGAGTCGCGCTTTGCGAGGTAGTCGTTGACGGTTACGACGTGAACGCCGTTGCCGGTAAGAGCGTTGAGGAATACAGGGAGTGTAGACACGAGGGTCTTACCCTCACCGGTAGCCATCTCCGCAATCTTGCCCTGGTGCAGTACGATACCGCCGAAGAGCTGTACGTCGTAGTGAACCATTTCCCACTTCAGGTCGTTGCCGCCTGCTGTCCAGTGGTTGTGATAGATAGCCTTGTCGCCGTCGATGGTTACGAAGTCGTTCTTCGGGTTGGCAGCGAGCTCGCGGTCGAAGTCGGTAGCTGTTACTACTGTCTCCTCGTTCTCTGCGAAGCGGCGTGCTGTGTCTTTCACGATGCTGAAAGCTACCGGCATCACTTCGTTGAGTGCCTTCTCGTAGATTTCGAGCACTTCCTTCTCCAACTTGTCGATAGCGTTGAAGATGCTTTCGCGCTCGTCGATAGGTGTGTCCTCAATCTTAGCCTTGAGCTCGGCAATCTTTGCCTTCTGCTCGTTGGCAGAGTCCTGAACGTACTTCTGCAGTTCTTTGGTGCGTGCGCGCAATTCGTCGTTGCTCAGCGCCTTGATCTCTGGATATGCTTCCTTCACTTTATCTACGAGTGGCTGGATAAGCTTCATGTCCTTTGATGACTTGTTGCCAAACAATGACTGTAAAAATTTGTTGAAATTCATTGTATATTATTTTTATTTTTTCCTTAAATACTTATTCGGGTGTAAAATTACAAAAAAAAATCCATATATCGCCATTAATATATGTGTAAGTTGGTTTTTATTGCAATGGCGCAACCGAACAGGCATTAGGCGCACGTATACGAATAGCCTTGGCTACAGTAGGCGCAATGCGGTCTACAGTGGCCGGTGTCTTGATGTGCTCTGCCTTTATTCCGCTTCCGTACAGGATGATGGGGAAGGGTACAAAGGCTGCACGCGAAAAGTAGTTCTCGTTAGTGTCTTCGTTTATGATTTTCCAGCCTGGGGCAGTCTCGATGAAGAGGTCGCCCGACACAGCCGGACTGTATGGACTTGTCGTAACACTGCGCACGCCAGACATTTGCACGAGCAGCTCCTTCGAACGTGTGATGACGTCGGTGTAGCTGAGGTGGCGCTGCTCGAGCAGCTTGTGGTCGAGATATATTTGGTTGTGGAAACTTGCTTCTACGTACTTCGCCTGACCGTAGATGGCGCCGAGGTACATGTTGAGCAGGTTGCATGTGCGGTTTATGTAGAATGTGCCCGAAGGAATGCGGAAACGCTCGTAGTCGGGCTGCTGGTCTTCGGTATATCCGGTGCTTGTGAGCACGAAAAGCACATTGTCGCGGCCCACTTTGTCCTCAATGCGCTTCACGAGCGAGGCTAAAGTGCGGTCGAGCTTCAGATATACTATCTCCATTTCTGTCTGCCAGTGGGTGACATCGGTGCATTTTGCTGACAAGGTGACAGACAGCATGTCGGTAATATTGTCGCGTCCGAGCTGCAAGTCGTTGATGCAAGCCACCGAAAGGTCGGCAACAGCGTCGTTGTCGCCGTTGGTGCGCTTCTGCGAGATGCTGTTGTAAGCACGCACGAATCCCTGCGCGCCTTTAGAGTAATATGTAGAGGTGGTCCACTGTCCGGTCTTCTCGTTCAGCCAGAACGCTCCGTCGGCTGCATGGCCTGCCGATATCACGGCGGCGTCCTTCTCCATAGCGGTGGAGTAGACGAGGGCGGCACCCTTTGTGAATATCTTCAGCTCGTCGCTTACTGTGGTGGTTGCAATCTTCTGCGGCGACACGTTGTATGTCTCGTCGTCGGTGCAGAATACAGGGCGTAACGTGTTGCGGTCGAGCCACTTGGTGCCTACGATGTTGTTATAGTGAGGAGTCGCGCCGGTAGCGATAGTAGCTATTGCCGAAGCGCGGTCTACGGGCGAGAAGGGGTAGTTGGCAGCCTCATAGACACAACCGTTCTGCAGCAGTTTGCGGAAGCCTTCCTCGCCGTAAAGCGGAGAGAAATGCTCTATATAGTCGGTGCGCAGCTGGTCGATGGTGATGTTCACAACAAGGCGCGGCGCAGACTGCAGAGTCTGTGCTTGCAGCTCTGTGCCGGCAAGTGCCGCCAACATCATTATCGTCGATATGTATTTGTTCATATTCGTGTCTTATGCCTTATGCTTGGGCTGTCTGTCGCCCTTATTGTTAAATGTATATATGTTCGATATGTTTCTTAATAGCAAAGATAGTGCCACAATTGTCACGCCTTCTGCATACGACTGCAGAAAACTGCCCAAAAGTAGCAGAATTATCATTGCGCTCCATGTCTTTATCCACCAGTGTATGTGGTTTCGGTGTGCCGCCTTTGTCACGCTGTACAGCATGAAGAGGTTGAGCGGGTTGAGCAGAAGTATCTGCAGATTGAGACTTACCGTAGGGTGTTGCGAGAAAATCATGGCGAACAGTATCAGTCCGCATGCACCGGTGAGGAGCATTGCCACTGCGTCGAACGCCCAAACAAGGCGCTTGCGGCGGTGTTCTATTGCTGCCACTACCAGTGTGAGCAGTGCGAAAGCGCCGAGGCAGACCATCGGAGAGAGAATGTCAAATGCGCTCAGACTTGCCTGTTCGGCATTGATATCCTTAGCTGCCGGTTCCAGTACCCAGAACGAGCGGCTCACGAGCTTGCGCTTTGTACCGTCGGTGTTCACGATCACTGCGTGTTCGAAGTCGTCCGACAGACGCTCGGGCAGAAACTGCTGCTGTTCGAACGTTGTCTTGCGGTCGGCTTTTACGCCGAGAAGCAGGTCGTTGCCGAAGCGTGCCCAGCGATGCTCCTCGTTGTAGAGGTGAATTAATTCGCGGAACGGCGGGTACTGTGCAGAGGTGTTGTTGTGTTGAGGTGCAGAGGCTTCATAAACGACCTTGCCGCTCAGGTTGTTCACGATAATGTCGCGGGCACGTGTCGTGCAGTTGTCGTAGAAGAAGTTGTAGCGGTACACGCGGTTCTGCGGTTCGTAGTTGCGGTCGATGGCTTGTGCTATCGCCATCTTTTCCTGCGCAGTCAGGTTGAGCACCTGCTGTCTTACGCCGCATCCCGTGCTTCCGTACTCCCAGCTGAACATCTCGAAGGTGTTGATGCCAATCTCGTAGTCGGTGAGTCCGAACACGAAGCGCAGCACAAAGTAGGGCTTATCGAACGAGAACACGCCGTAGTTGACGACGAGGTCTCTGCCGCTCTGCTTGTCAAGAAAGCGTATTGCGGTATGTCCGTACATGCTGTACACCTGCTGGCGCGGTCCGCATGTCAGCAGACTTATCTCTATTGAGTCGGCTTGTTGAGTCGGCTTGTTGTCCTGTGAAGAAGCTGTGATAGGGGAGAAAAAACACAGCAAAATCGCTAATGATATGTATTTAAATAACCTTTCAAATAGTTTCATGGTGCAAAAATAACTTTAATTTCTCACTTTTCTGCCATTATCTCGTTTTTTTTCGATAATTTTGCAAGCATTATCCTACAAAGGGTTATAAAAACACCTCTATATACATATTATATATAATAGCATTTCTAAAATCTAATTAGATAAAATAAATGAGGAAAGCACTCACAACAGTCCTCTTTGCTGCGGTTTCTTTGGTTGCTGCGGCTCAAAGCGGCACTAATTCACCCTATAGTCAGTATGGTTTGGGCACGCTCGGCGAGCAGTCGGGTGGTTTCAATCGTGGCATGAACGGACTCGGCATCGGTTTCAACGAGCACAATCAGGTTAATAGCCTTAACCCTGCGTCGTATGCAACCATCGACTCGCTGTCGTTCATCTTCGACGCTGGCATATCGGGTCAGATCACAAACTATAGCGAGAGCGGCGTGAAGGTGAACGCCAAGAACGCCAACTTCGAGTATGTAATAGCTGGCTTCCGCCTTGCAAAGCGTCTCGGCTTGAGCTTCGGCTTGCTGCCGTTCAGCAACATCGGCTATTCATATTCTAACACTAAGGCGCTCAACAGCACAGACGGAAGCACATCTGTAGTGAAAGCCACCAATACATATTCGGGTACGGGCGGCTTGCATCAGGTTTACTTGGGTTTAGGCTGGAGTCCGTTCAAGGGCTTCGCTATCGGTGTTAATGCAGCATATCTCTGGGGTGACTATAGTCGCTCGGTTGTCAACTCTTACACCGATGCGTATGCCAACACGCTTTCCAAGTATTACACAGCCGAGGTGCACAACTATAAGCTCGACTTCGGTATGCAGTATACTCTGAAGATCACGAAGAACGACGCCATCACTTTGGGTGTAACCTACGGACTTGGTCACAAACTCAGTTCAGACCCGAAGTGTCAGATTATATCGACCAATGCGCAGACAGCAGTTGCCGACACAGCTACATACTCTATCAGCAACGGTTTGGAGTTGCCTCACAGCTACGGCGTAGGTCTTATGTGGAACCACGCAAACCGCTGGCGTGTAGGTGCCGACTACACACTGCAGAAGTGGTCGTCGGTGGCTTATCCTAAGTTCGACACCTCTACAAACAGCTACGAACTGGTAAGCGGACAGTTTGCCGACCGTCATAAGATGACTGTAGGCGGCGAGTTCTGTCCCGACGAGCGCAGCCGCAGCTTCTTCAAGCGTGTTCACTACCGCATGGGTGCATCGTATGCTACCGATTATCTGAAGATAAAGGGTCAGAACGGACCTAAGGAGTACAGCGTGAGCGCCGGCTTCGGCATTCCTATCGTCAATGGCTACAACAACCGCTCGCTGCTTAATATCTCGGCACAGTGGGTGCGTCAGGACTCGAAGACATTCGTCACAGAGAACTCGTTCCGCATCAATATCGGTCTGACGTTCAACGAACGTTGGTTCGCCAAGTGGAAGATGGAGTAACAGAAAACAATTCTATTCTGAATAAGCGTTGAGACTATCCAAGTACATAGTAATCATTATGTTGTGCATCGTGGCGCTTGCTTCTTGCGAAGAACAGAAGGAGCACACGGCGCCAGCCATACACGACCGCGACTCGGTGTCAATGATGACGAGTTACGGCGTCAACACCCTAATCTCTGACTCGGGTGTCATAAAATATCGCATCGTGACGGAGCGTTGGGAGGTGAACACCGTGCGCAACCCGTCGCGCTGGATCTTCGAGAAGGGCGTGTTCTTCGAGCAGTTCGACGAGAAGTTCCATGTGCAGTCGTACATACAGGCGGATACAGCTTACTATTACGACCAGAAGAAGCTGTGGGAGTTGCGCAGCCGTGTGAGCGTGCTCACCAAGGACGGACTGAAGTTCAATAGCGAGCAGCTCTTTTGGGACGAAGCGGCTCACGAACTCTATTCGAACAAGCCATCTAAGCTCGTCACTCCCGAGCGAACGCTTGAGGGAGCTTATTTCCGTAGCGACGAGCGCATGACCAACTATTACGTTTCGAACACATCTGGTTCGTTCGAGAAGGGACAGCTCTCAAGCGATGGCGACACAATAACTACCGCCCCCGACACTGTAAAGGCTGCTATGCGTCAGCAAATTAAGCCGCAGCGCCGACTGCGGCAATAGTACGTTGAGTTTTGAGTTTTGAATTTTGAATTGTCGGCATCGCCGATTTTGAATTATTCAATTTTGAATTCATAACTCATAACTCATAACTCATAACTCAAAATTCAAAAACTCAAAATGCGCATAGCGCACAACTCAAAACTCAAAACTCAAAATTGGAAACAGACATACCTCTTTTAATTAGCATAGCCGTAACTATGGCGCTGTCGGCATTCTTTTCAGGAATGGAGATAGCGTTCGTGTCGAGCAACCGAATGCTCGCCGAGATGGATCGCGAAGGAAATGGCATTGCGAAGAAAATCATTTCCAAATTCTACAATCATCCCAATGGCTTTGTGAGCACGATGCTTGTGGGCAACAATATCGTGCTTGTGGTGTATGGTATCCTTGTGGCACGCCTCTTTGACAGCACTATCTTCAGCTCGCTCGACGACGGCATGAAGGTGACAGCCGACACGTTGCTCTCCACACTCGTCATTCTTTTCACAGGAGAGTTCTTGCCTAAGATTCTGTTCAAGAACAACGCCAACCGCCTGCTGTCCGTATTCTCCGTGCCAGCCTATCTTTTCTACATCCTCCTGTGGCCTATAAGCCGCTTCTCTACGCTTATGTCGAAGTGCTTGCTGCGCATTGTGGGCATACGCATGGAGGCTGAAGCCGACGACGAAGGCTTCTCTAAGGTAGACCTCGACTATCTCGTGCAGTCGAGCATCGAGAATGCACATAGCGACGAAGAGATTAACGAGGAGGTGAAGATATTCCAGAACGCCCTCGACTTCTCCGACTGCAAGGTGCGCGACTGTATGGTGCCGCGTACTGAGGTGAACGCCGTTGACGTCAACGACTGCACCGTCGACGAACTGATGCAGAAGTTCGTAGAGAGCGGCAACTCGAAGATTATCGTCTACGAGGGCGACATCGACCATATCATCGGCTACATACACAGCTCCGAAATGTTCCGCAACCGCGACAACTGGCGCCAGTGCGTCTGCAAGATGCCGTTTGTGCCCGAAACGATGGCTGCGCAGAAACTCATGCACATCTTCCTGCAGCAGAAGAAGAGTCTCGGAGTGGTGGTCGACGAGTTTGGCGGAACGAGCGGCATCGTCTCGCTCGAGGACATCGTTGAGGAGATATTCGGCGACATCGAGGACGAGCACGACAGCACGAAGTACATCGCTACGCAGGTGGGCGACAACGAGTATATGCTCTCAGCCCGTCTGGAGATAGATAAGGTGAACGAGCTCTTCGACCTTGGTCTGCCCGAAAGCGACGACTATATGACCGTAGGCGGATATATACTGCACGAGTATCAGAGCTTCCCGAAGCTCAACGAAGTGATAACCATAGGCCGTTACGAGTTCCGCATTATCAAGAGCACTATGACGAAAATAGAGTTGGTAAAGCTAAAAGTTAACCGCTAAACTCACTTTTTCGAGCAAACGTGCCCTTGTTTGGCAATAAATTAGTATTTTTGTACGCATTTTGTGGCATTACGCCGCGAGTCGCCTTGCAGGGCAGGCTTCGCAGCAGCTGCAGGACAGATGCACGAACCTACATCTAACGAAATAATAAATAAAAAATAAAAACAAAAAAATGGCAGCATTAGGAAAAATCAGAAGCAAAGGCGCACTGCTGATAGGCATTATCGGCTTAGGCCTTTTCTCTTTCATCGCCGAAGAGGCGTTCCGCTCATGCGACTCTGCAAGCGCTGACAAGCATCAGCAGGTAGGCGAGGTGTTGGGCGAGAAAATCAACGTAACAGAGTTCCAGAAACTTGTAGACGAGTACACAGAAGTGCTCAAGATGCAGCAGGGACAGGAAAACCTCAACGAAGACCAGCTCAACCAGGTTAAGGACATGGTTTGGAACACATACGTTCAGACCAAGATCATAGAGAACGAGGCACACAAGCTCGGTCTTACAGTAACAGACGCTGAGCTCCAGCAGGTTCTCACCGAGGGTACCAACCCTATGCTTCAGCAGACTCCGTTCTTCAACCAGCAGACAGGTCGTTTCGACGTTAACGCTCTTAAGAAGTTCCTCGCCGAGTACAAGACACAGCAGACAGCCAACCCGCAGATGGCTAAGCAGTACGATACAATTTACAAGTACTGGACATTTGTAGAGAAGACTCTGCGCCAGCAGCTCCTCTCTCAGAAGTACCAGGGTCTGTTCGCTCACTGCTTCCTCTCAAACAAGATAGAGGCTAAGATGGCGTTCAACGAGCAGAACCAGGAGAGCCAGGTGCAGCTCGCAGCCTTCCCTTACTCAAGCATCGACGACAGCAAGATCACAGTAAGCGACGCCGACCTCAAGGCTAAGTACGACGAGATGAAGCCGCGCTTCAAGCAGTACGTAGAGACACGCGACATCAAGTACATCGACGTTCAGGTAAAGGCTTCTGCAGCCGACCGTGCAGCTCTCCAGAAGGAGTTCGCAGGCTACAGCGCAGAGCTCGCAGCCGCAGCCGACCCGTCTGACGTAGTGCGCAAGAGCACATCGCTCGTTAGCTACCTCGGCGTTCCGGTTAAGAAGGAAGCCCTTCCTTCTGACATCGCACAGCGTCTCGACTCAATGGCTGTAGGCTCTACAAGCAAGGTAATCGAGAACAAGAACGATAACACACTCAACCTCGTGAAGCTCATTGCAAAGCGCGAACTTCCCGACTCAATCCAGTTCCGCGCCATCCAGGTAGGCGGTGCTACAGCAGCCGAGGCAGCTACACGCGCCGACTCTATCCTCAACGCCATTAAGGCAGGTGCCGACTTCGAGGTTGTAGCCAAGAAGTACGGTCAGACCGGCGAGAAGACATGGATGACAACACGTCAGTATCAGAGCGCTCCGTCTATTGACAAGGACACAAAGAACTACATCGAGAGCCTCAATACAATGGCTTCTGGCGAGCTCAAGAACCTCACACTCGCCCAGGGCAACCTCGTGCTCCAGGTAGTAGACCGCAAGGCAATGACTACAAAGTACGTAGCAGCCGTTGTTAAGAAGAACATCACCTTCACAAAGGATACATACTCTGCAGCTTACAACAAGTTCAGCTCATTCGTAAGCGCTAACCTCACAGCAGAGGACCTCCTGAAGAACGCTGCAAAGAGCGGCTACAACGTTCAGGAGCGCAAGGACATCACAACAGCCGAGCACTACCTCGCAGGCATCCACTCTACACGCGATGCTCTCCGTTGGTTGTTCGAGGCTAAGAAGGGTGCCGTTTCTTCACTCTACGAGTGCGGCGACAACGACCACCTCCTCATCGTGGTTCTCGACAACATCAACCCGATCGGCTATCGCTCGCTCGACGACGCTCAGGTTAAGGAGTTCGTAAAGGCAGAGGTTATCAAGGACAAGAAGGCTGAGCAGCTCCTCGCTAAGGCAAAGACAGCCAAGTCAGTGGCTGACGCTAAGGCAAAGGGTGCTACAGTAGCTCCGGTTGCTCAGGTTACATTCGCTGCTCCGGTGTTCGTAGCAGCAACAGGCGCAAGCGAGCCGGCTCTGAGCGGTGCTATCGCAGCTACAGCAAAGGGCAAGTTCTCTAAGCATCCGGTTAAGGGCAACGCTGGTGTTTACGTGTTCCAGGTAACAAACAAGACACAGCGTCCTGCTAAGTACGACGAGAAGTCGGAGATGCAGCGTCTCCGTCAGCGTCAGATGCAGATGGCTGGCAACTTCATGAACGAGCTTTACATCAAGGCAAACGTAGTGGACAACCGCTACCTCTTCTTCTAAGACTCACATATCATAAAACATAAAAAAAACTTGGGATGCAACGGTGCAAATCGTTACATCCCAAGTTTTTTTTTGTAGGAGCCGCTAAAGCAATACCTTATTTCGGTTTCGTTTGTTCTTATCGGTCTGCGCGCATCACGCTTATTTCGTAAGCGGCGTGATGCGTGCAATGTTCTTTCTTACAGAGTCGCTGTTTATGCCGAGCACCTTGCCTATGGCAGCGTAGTCGTAGTTGAGGTGTTGCAGCAGCATGATAAGCTGTTTTCGGGGAGCGATATTGCCGTAGCAGCGTTCAATCTCCGCCATTGTCTCTGCAAACTCTATCTTGCAGTAAGCCATGCACAGCTCGTAGTCTTGCTTGGTCCACGTCACGGTTGTGCCGCCGTTCTTGATATGTAGGTATAGTTCCTTGCCGCATCGTGCGTTTGCTTCGCTGCTTTGCGATGCCACCATTATGTCGTTATTCAGCCTCTCTATCTTGTCCGATTTCTTTGCACTTTCCTTTTTCAGCGACTTAATCTGCGCCTTAGCCAGCTTCAGTTCTGTAGAGGTTGTTTGTAATTCTTCTGTTTTTTCAGACATTGATTTGTTATGTTTCCGTTTTATGCCCTTTTTGTATAATCGGAATTTTATATAAGCAATAATTGCCATGCACAAAAAAGCGGCGATAATTGTATATATAATACATTCAACATTGCTTAAAAGTCTTTTTATGAAGAAAGAGTTGGTTGCTCCTAACTGTATTTCTCCTACTTTTACCCCGTTGTTTATTTCATAAATCTTACTTTTTTCTTTCACTTCTTTCTCTATATTGTAGGAGTAGCCAGCCATATCGCCATTCTCTTTATGCATTTCTGCCAGTTTCCTGTATATTTGTGCAGTAATAAAATGCTGGTCAGCATAAACGAGTCCGCTTTTCCATTCTGTTTCTGCCTTTTTCTTGTTGTTTATAGCATAGTAATAGTTTCCTGATCCAAGATAAGTCAGTGCGTCTTTTGTGTAGCAAAACGAACTGTCCAGATATTGCTTTGCAATTCTTTTGTCCTTATCTAAATAGTAATCTGTTAGAATGCTGAATATATATCCTCTGCAATTAACATCGGTATGAGGAAGCAGTGAAACACATTCAGACAGGCAGATGGCTGTACTGTCCAATTGTTTCAGTTGATTATAACATGCCGACATCATGCCTAACTCGTAGGCTTGGTATCTTTTGTCGTCGAGTTTCTTGAGGCTATGCAAAGCCAGTTTCGCATAATGTAGGGCTAAGCGGTATTCACCAAATTGTATATTGATGAAGGCTAAGCCTTCGCATATCTTCTGATATAATATAAGGTTTCTTTTATTTGTGAGGTCGCCTTTTTTTAATATGTACTCAGCATATTTTTCATAGAAAAGAGCTTTTTGTATGTCTTTGTTTCTGAAACAGCATTCACCTTTATAATAATATGAACGAGCCAGTTTCTCTTTATCACTTTTCTTTTCATAGAATCTTATGCAGTCATTCAGCAGGGTGGTGTCTTGAAAATTGTCGTCAACGATATATTGATACTGCGAATATAGTAGTTTGTAATATACTTTAGACTCTTGTGATGTATTCAATGTGTCTATACCACACAACATCTTCTTGACAGAATCTGTTTCCAGTCTATCTAACAAACTATCTGTTTGTGTTAGCTTGTCCATTGTTTTGTCCTGAGAGCAAGAACAAATAACCGGCAGTAATAGAAGTAAAAATTGGTTGTATTTCATATCTTAAAATTTCTTTTCCATTACAAAACTACATTATTTTCTATAAATGACAAAATGTATTAAAGAAACTTTCGGACATTTTCAGTGCGTTTTTGAAACGCCGCTATTGATTATCAATGTGTTACGTTTTTTCGTTGTCCGGCTCTGTTTTTTCAAGTGTTGTTTTATTAAGAAAAAAACACTACATTTGCAATGTATAATATACTTTAATTTTAACCCACTATGAAGAAAACCACACTCATTACATTATTATTATTACTGCTGTTTGTGCAGTCTAAGGCACAGACAGTAACTGGTCGCATCGTTGACAGCGAGAAGCAGTCGGTGGTGATGGCAACCATTGCGCTCCAGACATTGGACAGTATAAACATTTGCGCAACTACAGCCGATGCCGATGGACGTTTCGTGTTGACGGCCGACTCCATACCGTTGCCGTTCCGCCTCATCGTGAGCAGCATCGGCTATGAAACGGTGATGCCCGAATGTGCGTCGTACGCCGTGGGCGACGTGGTGCTGGCAACGAAGACCAATGTGCTTGGCGACGTGGTGGTAAAAAGCAAGCGTCCGATTCTCAATGTGCAGGGAGACAGAATAGTGGCGGACGCATCGTCCATTATAAAGAGCCGCATTGTGACATGTGCCTTCGACGTGGCGAAGTATGTGCCGGGCATTCTGTGCAAGAACGACAATGAGCTCTCACTGGCAGGCACCATGTCCACCACGGTGCTTGTCAACGGCAAGGTCTGGAATGGCGGTTCGGTGCTCGAGTATCTTAAGACGCTGCCTGCCGAAAAGGTGTCGAAGGTGGAGCTGCTTTACAATGCTTCGCCCGACATGCACGTTACTGGAGCCGTAATAAACGTTGTGCTGAAGGACAACAAGGGACGCGAGCTGACCGGTCAGGTGAAGTCGTCGTATTACAACAACTATCACAACACGTTTCAGGAATCGGGCAGCCTGTTCTATACCACGCCTAAGTGGTCGCTGTACAGTATGTATACATTCGCAGACGCCAAGAGCATAAGCCGTTCCCAATATCTCAGCCATCACACTGTTGGCAACCAGGTGTATGATATAGACGTCGACGCGCGCACTCACAGCTCATCGCTCACGCATACGTTGTACACCAACGCCACATACAACGTGTCCGACAAGAGCAACGTGTCGCTAAGCTACAACGCAAGCTTCTCGCCGAAGAGCGACACGAGGGGCAGAACGACAAACAGCTATTTCAGCAATTCGAACTATACCACCTCCGGCAATTCGTACATGCACAATCTGCATTTGGCGTATGTGTTGAAGCAGTTGAGACTCGATGCCAACTATATGAGCTACTCGAACGACGGAACACAGGATATGAACTACGAGAAGTATGAGAACCCGACGGCTTACTCCTATTGGCGCAAGCAGACCTCCGACCGCTTCAACTTCAGTGCCGACTGGGGATTTGCTCTCTGGAAGACGGCTCGCTTCTCGCTTGGAGCGACATACGCCTACTCCAAGACCGGCAACCGGCAGAAGAATGCCGACATTCTGAACGGCGGAGCAGGCAGTTTCGACATCAGTTCGTCTAACGACGAGCATACCGCCAATGGTTATGCGGGACTGTCAGGCACGCTGTTCAAGCAGAAGCTCAGCTACTATTTCCACATGATCGGACAGTATTACAAGATCAACGACTACGAATGTGGTGCGGTGCTGCCTACAGCCTCGCTTACATACGTGTTCACGCCGAAGCATATCATGATGCTGCAGTACAGCAAGACACGCCAGTTCCCTTCCTACTGGGAGAAGCAGGAGTACGAGCAGCGCAGCGACGAGTACACGGTTAGCATCGGCAACCCAGACCTTCGTCCCATGGATTATAACATCCTGCAGGGCATCTACGTCTTTAACAACCGCTACACCCTCACGGTGAGCTACTATCGCGTGGGCAACTTCATAACAGGACAGACATACCAGAATCCCGACCGCCTCGAAATGGTGTCAAAGAACTTCAACATCGACTATACCTCGTCTCTGCAGTTGACGGCAACAGTGCCCGTCAGCATCGGCAAGTGGTATAATGCCAACTATGTGCTTACGTGCTATAAAGACCGCTACAAGAGCAGCGACTGGTATGGCTACGCGTTCGACCGCAGCAAGTGGGCTACGATGCTCAACCTCTCCAACACGTTCACCTTCTCGCGCAAGCCGATGGTGGCTCTCGATGTCAACGCCTTCTTCCGCACGCCTACCATTGTAGGTCTGTGGAACTACAGCCGTCAGTGGAATCTGGATGCAGGTCTGAAGTGCCAGTTCCTGAAGAATCATGCCGTAGTGGCGCTTAACGTGTCTGACATCTTCGAGAGCGGCATGCCGCTGCTGAAGGAGAAGTTCCACACACAGCGTCAGACTACAGACGTACGCTTCTACCGTCGCAGCATCTTCCTTTCGTTCACGTACAAGTTCCGCAACTTCAAGGAGCAGAACGTGAGAAGCGTGGATACGTCGCGCTTGGGATATTAAGCAGGGAGCAAAAATCTTAAAAAACAAAGAATTATGAAGAAAATGTTATTAACGCTGCTTGTATGCCTGATATCGGCATTGGCAAGCGGCTCTGATGGCACGAGAGTATTAGGTGAAAGGGTTTGCAAGGATGTAAAGCCGTTCAGCGCATTAAGCATTACGAAAAACTGTAACGTGGTCTACGAGCAGGGCGACGAATATAAGGTGAGAGTGGTGGCAGAAAGAGCGTTGCTGGATAGCATTGCGGATATAGCCGACTGTAAGGTGGTGGGCGACATACTTGTCATCTCTGTCAAGAGCGTCAATGCCTGGTTTCTTTCCTCGCTGGAGAGGGTGGATGACGTAAAACATGGCGAGGTGTTTGTCAACGGAGTGCCGTATATACGTGTTCGGAAAAACGTTATAGTAGTATATGTAACAGCGCCGAACATAAACCGTTTCCTATGTCAAGGCAGTGGAAGTTTGAGAGTCGACAAGATGAATGCCGACAAAGTAGAGTTTTTTGTGTCGGGCGCTGGCAGTGTAGATATAAAGCAGCTGAATGCAAATGATGCAGCGTTCCATGTGAGTGGTTCGGGCAGTGGCTCGGTTGATGTGCGTTGCACAGGCACGCTGTTGTGCAACGTTTCGGGTGCAGGCAGCATTGAGTTCTCAGGCACAGCGGCTAAGTTCGATAAGATTGTGTCTGGCGGCGGATCTGTATATTGTAGCAAGCTTCGCTGTTCGGGCAAAAAGGTTACAGACAAGAACAAGGCGTGCAGCGAAGGCGAGCGTCTTGTGTTCGGCGATGTAGAGTGTCCTGGGTTATAAAAAGTCTTGGTAGCCTTGCGCGCATCACGCTTATTTCGTAAGCGTGATGCGTGCAATGTTCTTTCTTACAGAGTCGCTGTTTATGCCGAGCATTTTGCCGATGGCAGCGTAGTCGTAGTTGAGGTGTTGCAGCAGCATGATCAGTTGTTTTCGAGGAGCAATCTTGCCGTAGCAGCGTTCAATCTCCGCCATTGTCTCCGCAAACTCTATCTTGCAGTAAGCCATGCACAGCTCGTAGTCTTGCTTGGTCCACGTCACGGTTGTGCCGCCGTTCTTGATATGTAGGTATAGTTCCTTGCCGCATCGTGCGTTTGCTTCGCTGCTTTGCGATGCCACCATTATGTCGTTGTTCAGTCTCTCTATCCTGTCCGATTTCTTTGCGCTTTCCTTTTTCAGCGACTTAATCTGCGCCTTAGCTTGTTCCAGACTTTGTTTTTCTGCTTTCAGTCTATTGTGTACTGCGATCAGCCTCTTTCTTGTTCTGTGTAGCATTAATGAGAATACCACTATACATAATAATATAATAATAAGTATGCCCATAGATGCAGATGTTATGGTGTCCAGCAAGTCTTTCATTGAGAGTGACGAATTTATGTTCGACTGCAATTCGCTCATGTTATATTTCTTTTTTCTTGTATAAAGACTGTCTTTAGCCTCCGACATCTTCGACATATAAAAGGCGTAATTTTTCAAATCGCCTCTTTTGTAATACAAAGCCGCTATCTTTTCACATGTTTCTGCTTGAGTCAGATAGTTCGGGTCGCAATCAATGGATTTCTTCCACATCTCTTCTGCCTTGGCGTCGTTTCCTAAAGCGTTGTTGTAGTAGCCTGCAACTCTATATGATACCGCATCCTTGCTGTAGTATAATGCGCTGTCAAGATATTCTTTCGCTTTCCTATTATCTTTATTTATGAAATAGTCGGCAATGATAGAATAGGCGTATCCCTTGCAGCTGTTGTGTGTATATGGTAAAAGAGGCTGCGCCTATTTTGACACAGCCCCTTTATTTATGAGTGCCAATGTAGCACAAAAGCCCTATATATCAAGGATATATTAAATTTCTAACTTCTAATTTCTAAATCAATACACTTTGTAGACGACGCGGAATTTGCCTTGGCGGTCGATGAGGCCCTCGAAGGTGACGTCGCCGTTGGGCGAAACGATGGTGGCAGGGGCGTAGCCGTCGGTGCTGAATGCACCAATCGTCCATGGGAAGCAGTAGTGCGAACCAACACCCACTTCCGAGGTTTCGGTTTCGGAGAAGTGTGCCACATCTGCCTCGTCGTACCATGGTGTGCCCCACATTGCGGTGTGTAGGTCGGCTTCAATTCTCATGCCTTTAGTTTCATCGTAGCCCTCAACGCTGGGCTGGATAATAAGGACAGAAGGAAATTCCTCGTTTTCAGCCTCGTCGATAAAGCGCATATATCCCTTACCGTTATGGAGCGCCGAACCCCACAATGCCACACCGCTCAACTTGCCCGATGTGGTGTAGTAGCGCGCATAGAAATTATCGCCTATCCCCATTGGGGCGATGGTGCATAAACCACCGTCGTAGTCGCTCACCGACGATGGGAAAATGTTCTCGTCCACCTTCCTCGGCTCAAAGCATTTGCGCCCCGTAACATCAATAAAATAGAAATCGTCGTTTTTCTCAACCACCAGCGCCATGCTGTCGGAGAATGAGCGCACTTCCCTATATTGTGGCTTAATCACGATTTTTCCCAATCCGTTCATGAATCCCCAACTGCCATCAAAACCGCTCTCGTCAGGCACATACACGGCACGCATACTGCCACGAAGCGGAGCAATGGTGAATTGATTTTTGCCAAACTGCATCGGCTTTGTCACCACACCTGGGGCGAATGGCTTCAAACTGCGGTCGATGAAAGTCCAGTTCAACGCATAGCCCGAAGTGGCAGTAGCCACGGCGGCAATGCCGTCAACAAAGTTGGTGGCATTCACATATTTCTTGGGCAGAGCCTCCACCGCGCCGGTAGGCTTAATAAGGTAGAGCTGCTGAGTGTTGTCGTTCTTATACATAATCAGCCCCTCCTTCTCCATACGGGGGATTCGGGTGAAGTCAGCCACCTTCCACGCATTTTTGCCACCAATGGTGCCACCATCAATGTAGCGAAGTGTGTAAACGGTGCCGTCGGTGCTGATGCCATACACACCGCAACTCACTGGCGTAACGATTTTTGTGTCTGCGTCCTCGCTATCGTCGAGAAACTGGGTGTAGCCTGCCTCAAAATGCAGCGGCATCTGTAGCGATGCCTCACTTGCATCTTGCTTCCCCACTCCACCTTTCTCAAGCCAGTCGGTGGCGTGAGCGATTGAAAAACTCAGCGTGAGCGCACCCACGAGCATCATACCCTTTCGTAAAATATTAGCCTTCATCATCATTGGTTTTAATTAGTGTTCATTAAATTCGCAGCTTAATTATTTGTTATAAATGCAAGTCCTTGACAAACATTTGTTTACAAAGACTTGCATATGTCAGGATTTTCACTTAACTTGGTGCTGCAACACAACCGAGTAAGTATTTGCTAGCATATGACAAAGTTACAAATTAAATCCGATAGAATCACATCTTTTGGCGGAATTTATCTCGTAATCACTTATTTGACCAGTTATATCGAAAAAGTATGTACAAGGGGGTTGTGATGCAAATCACAGCCCTCTTGCTTTGTATATGGTCTCCTTTGCGGTGTTTATCTCCTGGAACTTCTTCTCGGCAGCCTTGCGCACGTCGTCGCCGAGCGTAGCCACGCGGTCGGGGTGGTGCTTGAGCGCCATGCGGCGGTAGGCAGCCTTCACCTCGTCGTCGGTGGCTGACGGGTCGATGCCGAGCACCTTGTATGCGGCTTCGAGGCTGTTGCCGCCCGAAGAGAGGTTGAGCATCGAGCTGAGGTCCTCGGCGGAGATGCCGAGACTGGCAGCCACGAAGTGCAGGGCGTCGATCTCGCTCTGCGGCACGGCGCCGTCGGCTTGCGCTATGAGCACGAGAAAGTTGAGCAGCTGCAGACGCTGCGAGTAGTCCATGTGCTGTGCTATCTCAGCGCACGACTCGCGTATGGTGTTCTTGAACGCCGCTTCGCCCATCTGCTTCTGTCGTTCGAAGAGGCGCAGAAGTATCTCCTCGCCCTGTCGCACGGCTATCTCGCCGAAGTTGCGGCGCAGGAAGGTGCGCACAAGCTCCATCTCGGAGTGCATCACCCTGCCGTCGGCTTTCATGATGTACGAGGCGAGCACGAGCAGCGAGAAGAGGAACGAGTTGCGCTCGCCCTCATACTGCTGTTGGGCTGAATAGCCGCCGTAAGTGTTGCCGCCGTATGCGTTGCTGTTTCTGTACGTGCCGTTGTCGAACGTGTTGTCGGCATTGTCGCTAAAGCCTTCGGCTCCCTTCTCAAAGAGCCAGCCTATGGCGTAGCCGGCAAGTGCTCCAAGCGGTCCGCCGTTGATAAAGCCGAGGAAACCGCCAATCCATCTTCCTATTCCCATGTTTTGTTGTTTGTTGTTTATTTCTGTAGCGGAGGTCTCCGGCCTCCGCAGCAAGCAATGATGTATACGCTTTAATTGCTTGTGGTTTGTGTCAGACTTGGTGTAGCGGAGGCCGGAGACCTCCGCTACGGGTGGTTTAATAAGCCTTCTGTACGAATTTGTCAGCCTCCGCTTCTTCCATGCCGCTCTCCACAAGCACCTGCTTCAGGTTGGCGTAGTTGCGGCGGAACGCCTCGATGCGCTCAGCTGCCTCCTGCGGGGCGTAGCTGATGGCGACTCCTGTCGACTCCATTGTGCCCAACTGCTCGTTGAACAAGAAGCCCGGCGTGCGGCTCTTGATGGCTATGCAGCCCTGCTGTATATGGCGGAACTTGCCGATGAGTCCGTCGGCTACAGGCGCGGCGTTCTTCGGGAACGTAACGGTGACGGTCTTCTCATTGTCGCAGTCGGTCTCGGCGATGTCGATGAGCACCGAGAGGTTGTTGCCGTCGTACGCGTAAGACGCCTCTGCGCCGTTCACCTTGACACTCGCAGGCACGGTAGACGCAACCAGTTTGAGCGTGTAGTGGCGGTTGGCAGGCATATCCTTGTACGTGCCCTTGCGCGCGCCGATGGTTACGGCTATGGTGCTGTCGTTGAGCGTGCGCTTGGTGAGCAGCGTGGTGGCGTACTCGCTGGCGTAGTGCTTATCGTTGCCGTTGTCCTCGTAGAGTGTGAAGCTGCTGTCGCCCTTGCCCGGATAGACGGCTACGGTTATCGGTTCGCTCGTGCTGCTGAGGTTCTCCACCTTGCCGTATTCGGGCAGCACTGAGCCTGCCTTTACGTAGACAGGATATTCGTCGAGCTGGAACTTGCGGCTGACGGTCTGTCCGCCACGTAAGAGCGTACCCGACGAGAGCTCGTACCAGTCGCAGCCCGCAGGCAGCCACACCTGTTGCGTGGAGATGCCGTCGTGCATAGGGCTTGTGATGGGGTAGACAAGCATGTTGTCGCCGAACATATACTCGTTGCGGTTGGCGTAAGCCTCCTCGTTCTCGGGGTAGTCGTAGTACATAGGGCGGCAGAGCGGCAGGGCGTCGTCGTAGGTGCGGCGCGCCATGCTATATATATAAGGTGCGAACTGGTAGCGCTGGCGTATTATGTCGTGCAGGATGTCGCGCTCGTGGTCGGCGAACACCCACGGCTCCTTGTTCAGTCCGGCGTCCTTCGTAGAGTGGGTGCGCAGGATAGGGCTGAACGCGCCGAACTGCATCCAGCGTATGTACATCTCGGGGTCGATGGAGTGGGCGCCCATGTGTCCGCCCATATCATGACTCCAGTAGCCGTAGAGCACGTTAGACGCCGTAGAATTGAAGTAAGGCTGGAAGTCGAGCGATTTCCAGCTTATTATGGCGTCGCCCGAGAAGCCGATCTGATAGCGGTGGTTGCCCAGTCCGCCCCAACGGTGGTAGAGCATAGGTCGCGTTTCGCGGTTGCGCTCCATGTCGGTGAACGTAGTATAGTTGATCCACCAGGTGTTGCTGAGGTTGGGGAACTGCTTGTCGTTGCCCCACTGCTGCCAGTCGAGCCACCAGAAGTCGACACCGTCCTTCTCCATCGGGTGCAGCACCTTCTCGTACCAGCCCTGCATGAAGTGTTTGTCTGACGCCGTCCACTCTATAGTCTTCTTCTCGTCGGGGTCGATGCCCATCCACTGCGCCATCGCCGGGTAGCAGTCCTCGTCGGGCTTTATGCCGTCGGCAGGGTGCAGATTGAGCGTGGTCTGCAGGTTCTGCTGCTTTGCCCACTGTAGGAAGCCCTTAGGCGAGGGAAACAGGCGTCGGTTCCAGGAGTAGCCTGTCCAGCCGCCACGTGCAGGCTCGGCATAATGCCAGTCCATATCTACGACGAGCACGTCGAGCGGAATGTCGTAGTTGTGCATCTTCGTGACGAGGTTGCGCAGCTCGTTGTCGCTGTACGTCCAGTAGCGCGACCACCAGTAGCCGAAGGCGTAGCGCGGCGGCAGTGGCACCTTGCCCGCAAACTCGGTATAGTCGCGCAGCGCCTTCTTGTAGTCGTGGCCGTAGGCGAGGAAATACCAGTCCTGCGTCTTGCCCTCGTTCGGACGGTGGGCAACCCACTGCCAGTCGGAGTCGTCGAACACATATCCGTTGGAGTCGTCGATGAACGTCCATCCGTTGCGCGAGAGGAGTCCGTCTTCGAGCGGCATCTTGTGCGAGTCGAGATTCGTGTCGCCGTCGTATCCGTCGAGCGTGCGGTAGGTGCCCTTCAGGTTAGCGTCGTCCTTCAAGCCCGGATGCCAGCTGAACGAGGTGGTGTACAGGCTGCAGGCTTTCTGCTTGCCAGCGGCTTTCTGTTTCGTCTTGACGGAAGAGATGCGCAGGTTGTTCTCGTTGAACATTCCGCTGCCTTTGGCGTACGACAGGACGAAGCGGTCGGTAGAGATGGTGACGGTCTTCGGCGTGTTCTTCACCTTGTAGGCTGCGGCAGGGTAGCTGCGGTCTACGGCGATGAACGACTTGTTGTTAAGAAACTGTCCGTCGGGCGTGTATTCCATGCGGATTGCTCCATCGGTAATCACGGTGAAGCGCACGTTCTGGTCCTGATAGGCGATGTTCTGGTTCTGCGCAACGGCGCACGTGGCTAATGCTGCAAGTGCTGTTGTGATAAGGCTTCTTTTCATAATTGTATGTGTTTTATAGTGGTTTGGTTTAATGTATATCGTTGTTTTGCTTGTTGTTTGTCGTTGTTCTGCCTGCGATATGTCGTTGTTCTGCCTGCGATATGTCATCGGACACCGAACGCGATCCGCACCGACACCGTACGCCGTCCGATCGGATTCCGTTCGCCGTCCGATCGGATTCCGTTCGCCGTCCGATCAGACGGCGTTCGCTCGGCGATGACTTTCGCTTAGGCTTTGCACGGTGTGAGTATGGTTTTTTATGTGCAAAAACCGTGCCTGTCGGGGCGTTTGTCGGTGTTTTCAGTCGTCGGCAATCGACTCGTAGGTTGGTATGTCCTGCAGGAAGTTGTACGTGCGCTTGTCGTAGTCGATGCGGCAGCAGTAGTGTTGCAGTCCGTTGCTCACCACAAGGTAGTCTACGTGCAGCAACAGGTTGTACGCCGCAATCTGCTCGAACACCTTCTGCGTTATCTCCACCGTCGGCGCCTTGTACTCCATTATCATGCGCGGTTGCAGGTGGCGGTTGTAGAGCACACTGTCGGCGCGCAGCTTCTTGTTGCCGATGCTGAGGCTCATCTCGTTCGCCATGAGTGCGGCAGGGTAGCCCTTGTGTTCTATCAGATAGTGGACGAAGTGCTGGCGTACCCACTCCTCGGGCGTGAGCGCTACGTAGCGGTGGCGCAGAATGTCGAAGATGCGGGGCTGTTCTTTCGTGCCCGATAACTTTATTTCGAAAGATGGTAGGTTTAATCGAATCATTTTTGTAATTTTGCTATCTTATGCAAAGATACTGAATTTTGCGTATTTTTACACCTTATTATATATATTATTATGGCAGAAAAGAAAGCTACGGTCACATTCGACGCTATTATGCGCGACTTGAAGTCGGGGAAATACGCTCCGGTGTATATCCTCATGGGCGACGAGTCGTACTATATAGACCGTATTACCGATTACATAGCAGAAAACGTGCTCGACCCCGACGACCGCGACTTCAATCAGACCGTGGTGTTCGGCGCGGATACCACCGCCGCACAGGTAGTGGATATGGCGAAGGGCTACCCCGTCATGCCGGCTGCGCATCGTGTGGTGATAGTGAAGGAGGCGCAAGGACTCAAGTCGCTCGACGCCCTGGAGCGCTACTTCGAGAAACCGCTGGCGTCGACGCTGCTCGTCATAGCCTACAAGAACGGCACCATCGACCGCCGAAAGAAGGTGGTGGGCAAGGCGGAGGCTGTAGGAGTGGTGTTCGAGAGCAAGAAAAAGCGCGACTACGAGCTTCCGACGTTCATCGAGACGTATCTGAAGAAGAATCATGTGGCGATCGACCCGAAGTCGGCTGCGATGATTGCAGAGCATATCGGTGCCGACCTCAGCCGACTGATTTCGGAGCTCGACAAGGTGATGATCTCGCTTCCCGACGACAACAGGCGCGTGACGCCCGACATTGTGGAGCGCGAGATTGGTGTGAGCAAGGAGTTCAACATCTTCGAACTGAGGACCGCCATCATCGAGCGCAACGTGTTCAAGGCAAACCAAATCGTGAAATACTTCGACAAGAACCCGAAGGCGGGATCGCTGTTCTCGTGCCTGCCGTTGCTCTACACGTTCTTCCAAAACCTGATGGTGGCGTTCTATGCACCCGACAAAAACAACGATAATAACCTCGCCGCTTTTCTGGAACTAAAATCGGTGTGGGCTTTGAAAGACTATAGGGTGGGGATGCGCAATTTCTCTGCGATGAAGACTCTCCAGATTTTAGCCAAAATAAGAGAAACAGACGCCAAAAGTAAGGGTCTGGACAGTCTGAATACCTCTACAGATGACCTGATGAGGGAGCTTATCTTCTTCATTTTGCACTAAAACAGCCCGTTTTTCGCCTCGATTTTCTCTAAAATAGAAATTCTGAAAGACCTTAATTTTTAGCCTAATTCCCTACGTTTCATGGGAGTTAGGCTATTTTTATGCCCTCGTACGTGCCACTTTTTTGAAATGCTTTTCCACTCGTTCGTAATTTTTCTGTTTTGCGAAAATCTGCAGTTTTCGAAGCCAAATTATTCACGTTTCGTATATCTTAACATAAAGAATTGTGCATTTACAATTTTATATTGAGCATAAATACACGTTTGTAAAGCTATATGTGTTTAAACGGATTTGTAAATGTAAATACTTTGGAATTGTGTATTTATACTTTCTAATTCACAAATCAATAATTTGAAAGTGTGGTGATTATATAAATTCAATAACAATAAATCGGTGTAAATGCTTGAAAGACACTTAAATGTATGTTTGCGTTGTGTAAACACTTTCGAATATTCGCCAAATATCGGCTAAAATGCTCGATTGAATATTATTTAGCAGTTTAAACGCTTGTAGTAAGCGCAATTATATCAGTGATTTATGCTAAATCGTTAAATATAATGTTATATATGTATTTAGGCGTTTTTAGGTATGCTTATCCACAAATCTACAAAACTATACGGCGTCCGATGTTCTGAAAAACAACTTTGTAAATGTGCACGAAAATATTGATTTTAAAATTTAAATTCAAAAACTTGCATTTGCTGTTTTTTTTGTTTAACTTTGTAAATGCAACGAAAAACGCCGAAAATGGCGGTTTTTGGCTTGCCTAACGTAAAAAGTAACTGTAAAATGAAGGATAGAATCAAGAAAATTATGGAGATGCAGCGAAGCACCCAACAGGATTTCGCTGACCAACTGAAAATAGCTCCCGCCACTTTGAGCAGTATTTTCACAGGACGCACCCGTCCTACCTTGGCGATCGTCGACGCAATAAAAAGTCGCTACCCTCAGATCTCTACCGACTGGCTCATGTTCGGCAAGGGAGACATGCTCGTGAAGCAGGATGCGGATGGCGAAAAGGATGCCGACCGGAACGAAGCTGAAAACGACCTGTTGGTTGATGCTGATTATGCGCTGAACGCAGAGCCGCACTATGGCGGATTCTCACCTGTTGAACCGGGCGTAAACCATACTGCAAAAAGTGCTGATGTGGCAGGTTTCGCTATGAAAAGCGGCGAGGTGAAGCAGCGCCGAATCACCGAAATTCGCGTCTTTTACGACGATCAGACCTGGGAAACCTTCGTTCCGAGCAATCCGTAAGGCTTCCTGTCACCTTCGGCACGCAACTCTGCCCGCAACAGCAGAGTTGCTATGCTCGCAGGTTAAATATCATTAACTGTTTTCTTGTGAAAATAATAATTTGTATCTTTGCACCTTACTAATTATAAGTAATAACGGTGCTAGCACCTTATTAAATAGGTACATAAAATCAAATATTATATAAATATTCAATGAAACAGTACAAATTAGTGAACAATGTGCTTGGCTGGCTCACGTTCTTCGTGGCGGCTTTCGTATATTGTTCTACGATTGAGCCGACAGCCAGCTTCTGGGACTGTCCTGAATTTATCACAACGGGTTACAAACTCGAAGTAGGTCATCCGCCTGGAGCACCTTTCTTTATGCTTACCGCAAACCTGTTCTCGCAGTTTGCGAGCGATCCGTCGCAGGTTGCGCGTATGGTAAACACGATGAGCGCATTGCTCAGTGCCACCACGATCCTGTTCCTGTTCTGGAGTATCACGCACCTTGCGCGCAAACTCATTCTTAAGGATTGGAGCGAGCTGACTCTCGGCAAACTCATCGCTATAGAGGCTTCTGGTTTGGTGGGCGCACTTATCTACACTTTCTCAGACACATTCTGGTTCTCTGCTGTAGAGGGCGAGGTTTATGCCTATTCGTCAGCGTTCACAGCTATCGTTTTCTGGCTCATTCTGAAGTGGGAAGATCACGCCGACGAGCCTCACAGCGACCGCTGGCTGGTGCTTATCGCATACATGACAGGTCTTTCAATCGGTGTTCACCTGTTGAACCTGCTTTGTCTGCCGGCTATTGTGCTTGTATACTGCTACCGCCGCTTCCCGAACATCGAGCTTAAGGGCTCGCTCATAGCGCTTGTAGGCTCGTTCATCCTCGTGGCTGCCGTGCTCTACGGCGTCGTTCCGGGCATCATCACCGTGGCAGGTTGGTTCGAACTCCTGTTCGTGAACACTCTCGGATGTCCGTTCAATACGGGCGAAATCATCTATATCGTGCTGCTCGTTGCTATTGTTATTTGGGCAATCTACGAGTCGTACGTCGACAAGAGCTTTAAGCGTCAGAACGTTTCGTTCGTTCTTGCGGTGGGTATGCTCGGCATACCGTTCCGCGGAATGACATGGAGCGCAGCTATCCTTGGCTTGGTGATACTCGCAGCTATCTATTTCGGCTTGAACTATCGCAAGAAGATTGGCAAGGACCTTGTTCCTGTGGTAACATCACGCTTCAAGAACACCGCTCTGCTCTGCATGCTGATGCTTATGATCGGCTATTCGAGCTATGCAGTCATCGTTATCCGCTCGGCTGCTAACCCGCCGATGGACCAGAACTCGCCGGAGGACGTGTTCACACTCGGCTCTTATCTCAGCCGCGACCAGTATGGCGACTCACCGCTGCTCTACGGACAGGCTTACACTTCGCAGGTGGCTTATGACGTCGACGGCAATATGTGCGTGCCTAAGCATAAGGAAGGTGCTGCTATCTGGCAGCGCAAGGAGAAGGCTTCTAAGGATGAGAAGGACTCTTACTTCGTGGTTTCGCATAAGGACAAGATCATATATGCTCAGAATATGCTCTTCCCGCGTATGCACTCGTCGGCTCATGCTGGAGCTTACGAGAACTGGATGGGAGGCGTTGAGGGTACTCAGGTGCCTTACGACCGTTGCGGCGAGCCTGTGATGGTGAAGATGCCTACTCAGATGGAGAACATTCGCTTCTTCCTCTCTTATCAGTGCAACTTCATGTACTGGCGCTACTTCATGTGGAACTTCGCCGGACGTCAGAACGATATTCAGGGCAACGGCGAGCCTGAACACGGCAACTGGATAACCGGTATTTCGTTCATCGACGACTGGATGCTTGGCGACCAGAGCAAGATGCCGGCTGAGCTGAAGGCTAACAAAGGTCACAACGTGTTCTACTGTCTGCCTCTCCTGCTCGGACTCATCGGTCTCTTCTGGCAGGCTTGGCGTGGTCAGCGCGGCATCCGCCAGTTCTGGGTTGTGTTCTTCTTGTTCTTCATGACTGGTCTTGCTATCGTGCTCTACCTTAACCAGACTCCGCAGCAGCCGCGTGAGCGCGACTATGCTTATGCAGGCTCGTTCTACGCTTATGCTATCTGGTGTGGTCTTGGTGTGCTGGCTATCTACGATATGCTCAAGAAGAAGATAAAGGGCAATGATGTCGCTGTAGCCGGTGTTGTAGGCGTAGCCTGTCTGCTCGTGCCTATACAGATGGCTTCGCAGACCTGGGACGACCACGACCGCAGCGGACGTTACACCTGCCGCGACTTCGGTCAGAACTATCTCATGACGTTGCAGGACAAGGGCAATCCTATCATCTTCACCAACGGCGACAACGATACCTTCCCGCTTTGGTACAACCAGGAGACTGAGGGCGTGCGTACAGACGCTCGTGTCTGCAACCTCTCTTATTTGCAGACAGACTGGTATATCGACCAGATGAAGCGTCCGGCTTACGATTCGCCTTCTGTGCCTATCACTTGGCCGCGTATCGACTTCTGCTCGGGTACAAACGACTATATCGAGGTGAAGCCTGGCATGAAGCAGCAGCTTCTCGAGTTCTACCGCGATTATCCGAAGGAGGCGCGCGCTGCGTTCGGCGATGAGCCGTTCGAGTTGAAGAACATCTTGAAGTATTGGGTGCGCTCTAAGGATAGCGACACGCACATAATTCCTACAGATACGCTCTATATCACTATCGACAAGGAGGCTGTGCGCCGCTCTGGCATGATGATGGCAAGCGATACTATCCCAGATCGCATGGTTATCTCGCTCGCCGGCAAGCGTGCTATCTATAAGAACGACCTTATGATGCTCGAGATGCTTGCGCAGTGCAACTGGGAGCGTCCGTTGTATGTGGCTACAACCGTGGGTTCTGACAACTACATGAATCTCGGTGACAACTTCGTGCAGGAGGGTCTGGCTTACCGCATAACGCCGTTCAACACTAAGGCACCCGGAGCTAAGAACTTCGACACGGAAAAGACGTATAACAACGTGATGAACCGCTTCAAGTGGGGCGGTCTTGACAAGCCGGGACTATACATCGACGAGACTGTGATGCGCATGTGCTACACTCATCGCCACCTCTTTGCAACTCTTGCCATGCAGCTCATCGCTGAAGGGCAGAACGCAAAGGCTGAGAAAGTGCTCCGCAAGTCGGAGAAGGTGCTGCCGGAGTATAATGTGCCCTACACATTCATGTCTGGTGCAAGCGATTTGGCGCGTGCTTACGCCCTTATCGGCAAGAAGGCTGACGCTGCGCGCATCCTCAACAAGGTTTGGGCTGATGCAAAGAGCTACGCCGACTACTATCTGCAGCTTACAGGTTCACGCTTTATGATGTCGCAGAACGAGGTTCTTCGCCAGCTCTACATCATGCAGAACATCGCTGACATGACTCAGGCTTGCGATAAGAATCTCGCCGACAAGCGTCTTAAGACCGTTAATGCCCTCTACGCTGTATATCAGGCGAAGGGTGGCACGCCTTATCAAGGCGAATAAGCGCAACGGCGAATAAGCAAAGTACGTTGGTTAATAGCCAAAGTACGACTAAGAGTAAACAAAACGACGAAGAATAAATAGTCAGCAATGTTTATAGAACAACCATCAATATGGCTTCGATGGCTCTATCCGAGAGCGTCGTGGAGAATGGACCACAACGACCATTCGGTGTATCTCACGTTTGATGACGGACCGATACCCGAATCGACACCGTTCATTCTCCAGACGCTGAAGGAGTTCGGAATACACGCCACCTTCTTCATGGTGGGCGACAATGTGCGCAAGTATCCCGAACTCTACAAGCAGATTGTGGCAGAGGGGCATCAGGTAGGCAACCACACGTATCATCATCTGGGCGGCTTCAAGCACTTCACCCATACATACGTGAAGGATACCAACAAGGCTAATGAGCTGATTGGTTCCCACCTGTTCCGTCCGCCGCACGGCTGCATGAGTCATGCAGAGTATCTGTGGCTGCGCCGCAAGTATCGCATTGTGATGTGGGACCTTGTGACGCGCGACTACTCTAAATGGCTTACTGCCGACGATGTTGTGGAGAATGTGAAGCGATACGCCCGCAACGGCTCAATCATCACGTTCCACGACTCGCTGAAGAGCATCGAGAAGCTGAAGACCGCCTTGCCCCGTTCGCTGCAATGGCTGAAGGATCAGGGATACAGCTTCAAGGTTTTCGATTAAAATGAAGATTTGGATTTGATTTTATTGAAATAATCCACAACATCTTAATTGATGATTTTATAATATAATCCAGAATGTCTTGATGGTAATCCATTACATATATGACATGGTTATCCATAACATCTTAATGTTGATTATATTTATAAAATCAAATAACATCTGAAATGGTGATTTTATGACAAACAGCATAACATCTGAACTGATAAAAGCCGAGGCAAAGAGTCTCGGCTTTTTTGCTTGTGGTATAGCGAAGGCGGATGCCGTTGAGCAGAGTGTTGTAGACAGCTACCGCCGTTGGATAGCAGAAGGCTGCAATGCCAGCATGGCCTATCTTGAGAACTATCCAGACAAGCGTTTCGACCCGCGCCTGCTTGTGCCTGGCGTGCGCAGCATTGTGTCTGTGGCGCTCAACTATGCGCCGTCGCGCCGTATGCCCACAGACGCGCCGCAATTTGCATCGTACGCATTGGGTAAGGACTATCATGATGTAGTGAAGCACAAGCTCTCCCAACTGGCAGAGCGACTCGGTTTTGAGCTTAGCGACCAGGTGCGTGCCTTCTGCGACTCAGCGCCCGTGCTTGAACGCTATTGGGCTGTGCGGGCAGGGTTGGGCTGGATAGGACGCAACCATCAGCTCATAATACCTCACGCCGGCTCGATGTTCTTCCTCGGCGAGTTGTTTTTGCCCGTAGAAGTGGACTACGACAAGCCTATGGAGTCGCGTTGCGGCACGTGCAACCACTGTGTTGAGGCTTGTCCTACGCAGGCGTTGAAGCGTAATGCAGACGGCGACACCTGTAAGTTCGACAGCAGGCTTTGCCTAAACTATCAGACGATAGAGAATCGCGGTGAAATTCCCGACGAACTTGCAGCCAAACTCGCACCTTATATATATGGTTGCGACCGCTGCCAGTCGGCATGTCCGTGGAATCGCTTCGCTGTGCCCAATACAACGCCTGAGCTGCAGCCTTCAGACGAGCTGCTTGCGATGAAGCGCGAGGACTGGCTCACGCTGACAGAGGAAGAATATCGCAAGTTGTTCAAGGGAAGTGCGGTGAAACGCGCGAAGTATGCGGGGCTTATGAGGAATATTAAGGATGCACTGGAATGAGTTTTTTTCTTGATTGGTGTACTTCTTGCTTTGGCAAGCTGCAAAGCTATATTTCTTGCTTTGGCAAGCAGCAAAGCTATATTTCTTGGTTGGTGCACTTGAGACAAGTGCACCCCCTGAGGGTAGTGGTAAGAGTCAATTGATTCTTACAATTCTGATATTTCTTGGTTGGTGCACTTGAGACAAGTGCACCCCCTGA
>OWIP01000052.1_pt1 | contig 78593 bp, 68 predicted proteins | sample 1732581 | NCBI WGS metagenome assembly OWIP01 (sample SAMN05065731, study PRJEB22554) | human gut metagenome | biome: ENVO:2100002; feature: ENVO:00000062; material: ENVO:00002003 | host: Homo sapiens | place: USA
TCCCTCTTTCATATTGACAGGTGCATTGATTGGAATAGCGAACCCGAGAAGTGCTATCCGACAAAAAGAACTATCGGTAGCTTATTATCATAGTCAGAACTGAACAATATAGCATAGCCGCATCAGACAAAAAACTTTTTCAACAAGCAAAAACCGTATGCCCCGATAAAGTGCATACGGTTTATTTCTGATATATCGGATTTGCTGCATTTTCCGCCGTTAATTTTCTTTCTTCTCTTTCCTGAACACAAACACCTTGCTGAAAACATAGTTCAGTACCAGCACGACAATGTTCGAGAATACCTTCGCACAGAACTCATAAAGCCCGTTCTCGATGCCCGGAAGATTTACAAGCAGGAACATTATTATAAGGTCAACAAACAGCGTGAACAGCCTTGCCGCATAGAATGACAGCGCCTGAAGGGCGTTTTTTGCAAAGCCCTTTACCTTGCTTTGAAATACCCATATCCTGTTTGTGATATACGCAAATGTCACCGACACTATCCACGATATGATGTTGGGCAATACCGTTGAAGAATCCCCTCCGCTGAAATTGAGCCTGTACGTCCATTTTAAAAACGTAGGTACGCTTTCTTCACTCGGGAATATACAGCGGATTATAAAGTATGTCACTATCGACACAAGCGTAGTAAGCGCCCCGAAGATAACATACATTATTATCTCACGGTATCTTGTGAAAAGCTCCTTCCACTGCGACGGGTGCAGAGCCATTTTAAATATTTCCTTTATCTTGTCCAATTACATATCCGCCATTTCGTCAAAATCTTCGCTGTGCAGATTGTCCTCGCCCATATCGCCGTGACCGTGCAGGTTTGCACCGACCATATCTCTGCCTCTTACCATATACTTGTCACGCTCCAGCTTTACCGCCTCATCAAGAATCTTCTTAACTTCTCTCGGCTTTTTGACGGATTTAAGCTCCTTGTTCGGAGTATCGCAATCCCTTGACGTTACCACGATAGTACCGCATCCTACCATTCTCTGACCCAGTGACAGCTTCATAGTCTTGTCGACTATCTTGTAAAGCTCGATTTCGTCCTCCTTGATATTGAGAAATCCCACCTTCGTATATAATACGCTTGACGTAATTATATATCTTGTAAATGAGATAGGCATACCCATTATGCACTTTTTTCCGGTCCATAGAATATCGCCGTAATCACGCTCGAGTTTTTTCATATTAGCCATAACATTTTTCCTTTCACTTACCAGAGCTTGTTTTCGTGCGGACATCGGCTGACAGCATAAGCTGCCCTCATCTCCACAAAACAACCGCACTTACTGCACATACCGTTTATAAGGCAGTCGCACTCCGTACATATTTCAAGACGTTTTTTGTACAGCGCTTCATCAGCTTTTTTCTCATCGGGAATAAGTTCTATATTCTCTTTGATATTCTGAAACGCCTCGGCACTCATACGGCTCAGCAGACATCTTTTGCAGACATTCATGAAAGAATTATTTCAGCAACACTGCAAGGCGGAAGCGTGAATGTTATTCCGCTGTCGCTCTTTGTTACCTTGTCAAATTCCGTGATTGTAACGTTTTCCGGCTCGTCAAAGGTGTTGTGAGCATCGCTTTCCGCACTCAGTATCCTTGCCCTTACAGAGTCAAAACTGAATCCGCATATATCCGCTTCAATCGTCTTGCATTCCGTAAGCGAGCAGTTTGAAACCGTTAAAGTCATTTCGTTGTCGCTGTTTACCGATACGCTCTGCGAAATAACGGGAAGATTATATCCCTCCTGCTTTTCGTCCGCTATACTGCTGTAGCACAGCTCTGCGTTCTGATGGTTCTTGTACAGGTCGAACACATGATATGTAGGTGTCAGTATCATTCTTTCGCCTTCCGTAAGGATAAGCGCCTGAAGAACGTTCACCGCCTGCGCAAGATTTGCCATAGAGATTCTGTCGCAGTGGCTGTTGAAAATGTTCAGATTGATCGATGCAACCATAGCGTCACGCATCGTATTCTGCTGGAATAAAAATCCCGGGTTAGTGCCTTCCTCTACATTATACCACGTTCCCCACTCATCTACAACCAGTTTTATGTTATTTTCGGGATTATTTACATTAAGAATATCGCAGTGACGCTTTACAAGAGTTTCCATATACCACGTTTTTTCAAGCGTCATGTAATATTCCTCGTCGGTAAATCCGGTAGCGTTACCTTTATCCTCCCAGTTTCCCGTAGGCAGAGTATAGTAGTGCAGGCTCACCGCATTCGTATGCCACGGCTTGATATTCTCTGTTATAACCTTCATCCAGTTATAATCATCTGCACTCGGTCCGCAGGCGACTTTATAAAGATGATTATCGCCGTAGTTCCTGCAATACGTCTGATACTGCCTGTACAGTGCGGAATACTGCTCCGGCGACATATTTCCTCCACAGCCCCAGCTCTCGTTTCCGACTCCGAGATATTTCAGCTTCCACGGCTTCTCCCTGCCGTTCTTCTTTCTTAACTGCGTCATAGGCGAATCGCAGTCCGAGGTGATATATTCTATCCATTCCGACATTTCCTGCACAGTACCCGAGCCGAGATTGCCCGACAGATACGGCTCACAGCCTACCATCTCGCAGAAATTGAAGAATTCGTGCGTGCCGAAGCTGTTGTCCTCCGTCACTCCGCCCCAGTGGGTATTTATCATCTTCTTGCGCTGTGACTTTTCCCCTATGCCGTCCTTCCAGTGATATTCGTCCGCAAAGCATCCGCCCGGCCAGCGCAGGACGGGCATCCTTATATTTCTGAAAGCCTCGACAATATCGTTTCTGATACCGTTAGTATTCGGAATACTGCTGTCCTCCCCGACATAGATACCGTTATAGATACATCTGCCCAGATGCTCCGAAAAATGACCGTAGATCTCCGGGTTTATATGCCCCTTTCTGTCACTGCCGTTTACGTACATTTTTATGCTCATATTCTTTTCCTTTCGTGCTGTTTTGTGCAAGTAGCGTTTTACGGTTTTTTCTGCCGTATGGCTTAATTCTATCATAACGCCCCTCCTTTATCAATAACTTTTTGTGCAAATCTCCGCAATTTAATTTGTAAGCTCGGTTGACACAAACAGGGTAAAGCTATATAATATTTAAAGACAGTAGCAAGGAAAGAGGTATTTTTATGAGCTGTAAAGCACTTATTTTTGACCTTGATGGTACGCTTTTGAATACGATTGACGATCTGGGCGACAGCGCAAATCACGTTTTGTGCAAATTAGGATTTCCTACCCACACGATAGACGAATACAAATATTTTGTCGGAAACGGCATACCTAAGCTGATAGAGCGTTGCCTGCCGCCCGACAGGCAGGAGTATAAGGAGCAGGCGCTCGCTATGTTTATGGAGTATTATTCTGCTCACAGCGAGGATAAGACCGCCCCCTATGACGGCATACCCGAGCTTTTACGTTCCGCCCGTGAAAAAGGTATGAAACTCGGCGTCATAACCAACAAGGCACACGATATAGCACAGCAGGTCGTTCCGCATTTTTTAGGCGGCGGCGTGTTCGATTATATAAGAGGACTTGACGACAGGATAAAGGCAAAGCCTTGCCCCGACGGTGCGCTTGACGTAGCGAAAAAGCTGGGCGTACAGCCCTGTGAGGTACTGTACATAGGTGACAGCGGAGTAGATATGCAAACCGCCGTAAATGCAGGCTTCACCTCCTGCGGAGTTTTGTGGGGATTTCGCACCGAAAAGGAGCTTCGTGACAACGGTGCAAAGTATATCGCCCGTAAGCCCGCAGACATTCTTGAAATAATGAGCAAGTGAGGACAGAGTGAGGACAGTATGAGAAAACAGTTTCTTGAGATAGGTAAGATAGTAGCAACACAAGGACTTGGCGGCGAAGTCAGAGTACAGTATTACTGCGACAGCGCCGATGTTATATGCAGCTTTGACAGGCTGTTTTTGGGAAAGGACAAGCAGGAGCTTGAGGTCGAAAAGGCACGTCCCCATAAAACTCTCGCCGTGCTTAAACTCGGCGGTATAGATAATGTTGACGAGGCTAAGACGATAGTCGGCAAAATGCTGTATATGGATCGTGACGATGTGGAACTGCCCGAGGGCGTAAACTTCATTCAGGATCTTATCGGCCTTGAAGTCCGTGACGCAGATACAGGCAAGGTTTACGGCAAGGTCACCGACATATATCAGCACGGTGCGGCGGATGTATACGAGCTTAAGACCCCCGACGGCAAGGAGCTTATGTTCCCTGCGATCCCTGAGGTCCTGCTCGAAAAGAATATAGATGACGGCTATCTTGTTATAAGACCGCTTGACGGCTTGTTTGACGAAGAATAAACGGAGAACCTATGATAAGGATTGATATAGCTACCCTCTTTCCCGATATGTGCGAATCGTACCTGTCTGAAAGCATAGTCGGCAGAGGAAGAAAAGCAGGTCATATAGATATACATTGTCACAATATCCGTGACTATGCCGGAAACAAGCACAACCGTGTTGATGACAAGGCTTACGGCGGCGGCACGGGTATGGTCATGCAGGCACAGCCTATATATGACTGCATAACCGCAATAAAGCAGGAGTCGGATACTTTTCCCCGTGTGATATATATGTCGCCGCAGGGCAGAGTGCTGACGCAGGATATTGTAAAGGAGCTTGCCGCAGAGGACAGCCTAATAATACTTTGCGGACATTATGAAGGCGTTGACCAGAGAGTGCTTGATGAGCTGAATGCGGAGGAGATTTCGGTAGGTGATTACGTTCTGACCGGCGGCGAGCTTCCTGCGCTTATACTGACTGATGCGATAGCAAGACTTCAGGACGGAGTGCTTCCCAACAGCGATGCCTACAGCATAGAGAGCCATTATAACGGTCTGCTTGAGCATCCGCAGTATACCCGTCCGGAGATATGGCACGACAGAGCCGTTCCCGCTGTTCTGCTGACAGGCGCACACGATGCCGTTGCAAAATGGCAGGAAGAAACCGCCCTTGAGGTTACCCGCAGAAAACGTCCGGATATGCTGTATGACCACCGTGTGAACGGCGAGCCTTACGCAAGATATATCCGTGTGTTCGTACCGCATAAAGAACGTGAGTACGATATAGTCGCCTTTATGAAGCTGATATTCCACAGGCGCATTCTCACAAACCGTGAGCAGAAGATATTAAAGCGTATGATGCCCGTGCTTGATTTACTGCCGACACCGCCCGAATGCGAAGAAAACAGCCGTATATGGCTGAATGCAAAAAACGCAGGACGTATTCTTGATATGTACGCTCCGCTTTTTGATATGCTGAGAGAGCACGGTATAGATTACCGCATAGAGTACAGCGACACCCCCGACGGAAAGCCCGTCGCCGAAAACGAAAATTTCACCGTGTTCGCATAAAATCGTATACGAAAGCCGCCGATGAACTGCTCACCGGCCGGATAATTCGTCACATAATAATACAAAAAGCAGATGGATATTGAGGATTAAAAAGCATCTTGTACAATATGCTGTCCTTAAGAAATAATGTCGGCTTATTCTCTTTTCATCTTTAATAGCGGCACAAATTCATCTTCTGTGATTTTTTCGCCGGTAAGGCTGAATCCGTTGCGGCGATAAAAATCTATTCCACGCTTGTTGTATTCAAGCACCCACAGCTCATTGACGGCAAAATTGTTGATAGCGTAACCGAGAAGCACTGCACCTATGCCCTGATTCTGAAAAAGCGGCTCTACATACAGCTTTTCGACCTCGTTGCCCGAAATGCGTATAATGCCTTTTATTACACCATCGTCATAGACAAATGTGTTTTTAAGTGCGGCTGAGCCTGCTGAATATTCTTTGGCAGTGTCAAGGACGTTCAGTTCACCGAAATAAAAGGCGTCATTTCTGAAAAACGGGTAGAAATTTACCCTGTAATTTGTGACGATTATTTCTGCGATGCGTGAAGCATCGGACTCGGTTGCGGGGCGTATATGTGTCATTTCTGTTCTCCGTTTGATTATGATTAAAGCCGTTGCGGTATTCCGTAACGGCTTTAGTGTTATATGCTGATTACTTTATATCAAGTGCTGATTTAAGCTCGTCAACCTTGTCTGTCTTTTCCCATGCAACGTCAAGGTCTGTGCGTCCCATGTGACCGTAAGCGGCAAGAGGTCCGTACTTTGTATTTCTTAAATTCAGTGAGCTGATTATTGCACTGGGGCGAAGGTCGAACACCTTGCTTACAGCGGCTGAAATTTCGCTGTCGGGCTTTATGCCTGTGCCGAATGTATCAACAAAGACAGATACGGGCTGTGCAACGCCGATAGCATATGCAAGCTCAACCTCGCAACGCTTCGCTATACCTGCGGCTACAATGTTCTTAGCAACGTGTCTTGCGGCATAAGCGGCTGAACGGTCAACCTTTGTGGGATCTTTTCCCGAGAATGCGCCGCCGCCGTGTCTGCCGACACCGCCGTATGTATCTACTATTATCTTTCTGCCTGTAAGACCGCTGTCGCCCTGAGGACCGCCTACTACAAAGCGTCCTGTGGGATTTATCAGCATCTTTGTGTTCTCGTCAAGCAGAGAATCGGGAACGGTAGTCTTTATGACCTTTTCGATAATATCGGCTCTGAGCTGTTCCTGCGTAACGTCAGCCTTGTGCTGTGAGGAAACAACGACAGTGTCAATTCTTGATGGAGTGCCGTCCTCATTATATTCTACCGTTACCTGCGTCTTTCCGTCGGGGAGAAGATAGGGTATCTCGCCTGACTTTCTTACTGCTGTGAGCTTCTTTGAAAGTGCGTGAGCAAGGGAAATCGTAAGGGGCATAAGCTCCTCGGTTTCATCACACGCATAGCCGAACATCATACCCTGATCGCCTGCACCTGTGTCAAATTCATTGTTATCTCTGCCCTCGAGAGCGTTGTCAACGCCCATAGCTATATCGGGGCTCTGCTTGTCAAGGGTCGTGAGGATAGCGCAGGTCTTGTAGTCAAAGCCGTAGTCGCTGTTATCATAGCCTGTTTCCTTTATGACATCTCTTGCTATTGCAGGAATGTCAACGTTTGCCGTTGTCGTGATCTCGCCCATTATCAGAACCATACCTGTTGTGGCGCAGGTTTCGCAGGCTACACGGGCGTTCTTGTCCTGTGCTAATATCGCATCAAGCACACCATCTGAGATCCTGTCGCAGATCTTGTCGGGGTGACCCTCTGTTACGCTTTCGGAAGTGAATAAGTATTTTGCCATTGATTTTTCCTTTCATATAGCGGTTTTAAACCGTATCCCATACGCATATACCTGCGTAAAACTGCATTAAAAAAAGCCCCTTTCGGAGCTTGCTGACTGCCTGCTCCTCATCTTTCGGTCACAGCCCTTGCCGTGCCGTAGGAATTAGCACCATTTTTCGCAAAGAAAGCTCAAGCGAAACGGTTGCTGGGTTTACGGAGCCTGACTCCCGATCTGCATTTTAATGCAGAAAATGTAAACCGCTCTTGATAAGGGATTTTTCCGATTGATATTGTAGCATAAGCAAATGCGTTTGTCAAGTAAAATGAGAATAATTTTTGTTTTAACGGCATTGAAATTTATAGGGAGTTAAAAATGTCGGAATACACTATAAATAAATATAGAACGGCTGTTGAATTGTACCGTGAAAAATGGTATAATTTAATAGAGTAACGATTTCAGGAAACAACGGACGAAAGGGTGCAAGGAATTACAATGAGTTTTGTTACGCTGAGCGATATTACAAAGCAGTACCGTATGGGCGATATAATAATCAACGCAAACGATAAGGTCAGCTTTGACATTGAAAAGGGCGAATTTGCAATAATCGTAGGACCGAGCGGTTCGGGCAAGACTACGGTGCTTAATATACTGGGCGGTATGGATACCGCTACATCGGGAAGCTTTTATGTAGACGGAAGTAAGATAAGCGGTTACAGCAGAAAAGAGCTTATCGACTACAGAAGATACGATATAGGTTTTATATTCCAGTTCTATAATCTCATCCCGAACCTTACGGCAAAGGAGAATATTGAGCTGTCTACTCAGACGGTGGAGGACTATATCCCTGCTGTAGAGATACTGGAAAAGGTCGGACTTACCGACAGAATAAACAACTTCCCGGCTCAGCTTTCGGGCGGTGAACAGCAGAGAGTGGCTATAGCGAGAGCACTTGCGAAAAAGCCCAAGCTGTTGCTGTGCGACGAACCTACGGGTGCGCTTGATTACAACACCGGCAAGATGATACTGAAATTACTTCAGGACACCTGCCGCAGTGAAAATATGACTGTAATACTCGTAACGCATAATACGGCGATATGTCCTATGGCTGACAGGGTTATACACATGAAAAGCAGTAAGGTGAGCGAAATAGTCGTAAACGAGCATCCGACACCCGTTGAAGAAATAGAGTGGTAAGCGGGGAAAGGAAACGGATATGAAAAATGCAATGCTGAAAAATGCGTTTGCCGAGATGAAGAAGACGAAAAGCCGTTTTCTTTCGATATTTGGTATAATCGCTATCGGCACAGGATTTTTTGCGGGACTTCTGCAGAGCGCTCCTGCGATGAAGGTATCGTCGGATCATTATTATGACAGGACTTCCCTGTCGGATATCAGGCTGGTATCTACATACGGATTTGACGATAACGATATAGACGCTTTGAAAAAAGGGCTTCCGGATGTTGATATTTATCCAGGATATTTCACGGACGCATACGTCAACACAGATTCGGGCGAAAAGAAGGTCGCAAGGGTATATTCTCTTGACAAAACGGGCGAAAACAATCCGTACAGCTCTTTGCAGATAGTTGACGGCAGACTTCCCGAAGAAGAAAACGAGTGTGTTATCGACAGCGGTAAACTGCTTGCTCATTATAAAGTCGGGGACAAGCTGACACTGTGCGGCGATGAAGACACAGATATAGACGGGACTTTGTCGGTCAAGGAATTTACTATAGTCGGAAAATTCGCATCGCCTATGTATATATCCGACGTGGAGCGTGGAAACACGACTATAGGAAGCGGCTCAGTCTATATGATATGCTATATACCGGAAAGCTGTTTCAAGACAGAGGTATATACTCAGGTCATGATAAACTCGGACGAACTAAAGCAGTACAGCTGTTACAGCGATGAATATGAGGATGCCCGTGACGCTCTTGAAAAGAAGATACAGAAAATAGCTGATGTAAGAGAAGAAGAGCGTTTTGACGAAATAGCAGGCGACGCAAAGAAGGAACTTGACGACGGGCAGAAGGAGCTTGATAAAAAGAAGAACGAAGCATACGCAGAAATAGAGAAAAACGAAAAGAAGCTGTCTGACGCAAAAAAACAGCTTGACGAAGCAAAGCCTCAGCTTGAAAGCGGCAAGAAAACGCTTGATGAATCGAAAAAACAGCTTGATGAGGCAAAAAAGGAGCTTGACACAAACGGGGCTACCCTGACGGCGACAAAAGAGGTGCTTGACAGCACAAAGAAAAAACTGGACGAAACGAAGCTGCAGCTTGAAAGCGGAAAGAAAACGCTTGATGAAAGCTATATACAGCTTGTTACGGCTAAAATACAGCTTGAGAATGCGGATTCACAGCTAAAGTCGAGCAAGGCTCAGCTTGACGATGCAAACGCAAAGATATTAAGTCAGCAGGCAATGATAAGTACGAGCCGTGATACGCTGGAGGATTCCTACAAGAAGGGTAATATCACCAAAGAGGCGTATAATGCCGGCATAAAGCTGCTCGACAGCTCGCAGGCGGAGCTTGACAAGCAGAAGAAACAGTATGAGAGCGGACTTGCACAGTATAATGACGGGCTTAAGCAATATAATGACGGAAAGCTGCAGTACGAAATCGGTTATGCCAAATATGAGGACGGAAAAAAGCAGTACGAGGACGGATATTCTCAGTACACAAGCGGACTTGCACAGTACGAAAGCGCAAAGGCACAGTATGACGCAGGAAAGGCACAGTATGACGCAGGATACGCACAGTATGTTTCGGGCAAGGCAAAGTATGACAGCGGTAAAGCGGAGTATGACAAGAATTATGCCGATTATGAAAAGGGTCTGAAGGAGTATAACGAGGGCAAGACGGCACTTGAAACAGCAAAAACCGATGCGGACAAGCAGTTTGCCGATGCTCAGAAGAAGATAGACGACGGCAGGGAAAAGCTCGAAAAGACGAGCAGACCGGAGTGGTATCTGTTTACCCGTGATGATAACCCGGGTTACAGTGAATACGGTCAGAATGCCGAAAGAATAGGCAATATAGCTATGGTGTTCCCCCTGTTTTTTGTAATGGTGGCGGCACTTGTATGTCTTACCACGATGACACGAATGGTAGAGGAACAGCGTACTCAGATAGGAACGCTCAAGGCACTCGGCTATAAAAACGGCGCTATTATATTCAAATATCTGCTTTATGCACTGACAGCTGCAACGGCGGGCGCTGTATCGGGTATGCTTGTGGGAATGAAGATATTCCCGGCAATTATTATTACCGCATACGGAATGATGTACGTTATCCCCGATATTCTTCTGCCGTATGACTATATACTTATGATATGTACAACAGGGATATCTGTACTGCTTACTGCGGTCACGGTCTATTTCTCGTGCGGCGGCATACTTCACGACTGCCCTGCGGCGCTTATGCGGCCGAAAACACCAAAGAGCGGTAAGAAGATACTGCTTGAACGCATAGGCTTTATATGGAACAGGCTTTCGTTCAGCTATAAGGTAACGATGCGTAATATATTCCGTTACAAGAGAAGAATGCTTATGACGATAGTGGGCATTGCAGGCTGTACAGCGCTTGTGCTGACGGGCTTCGGCGTGTATGACAGCGTAAACGATATTCTGCAAAAGCAGTTCGGCGAGATAAGCAATTATACCGGTATTACCGCTTATGACAATACAGCGACCGACGAACAGACAGCTAAGATAGGAAAGATGCTTGAGCGTTATGACTGCGAGGGCAACAGGATATATCAAAAGCAGATAACGGTATATAACGGCAAGAAAAGCACAGAAGCGTATATATTCGGCGGAGCGGACAACGAAACCATCGCACAGTTTGTGACGGTAAAGGACAGACGGACAGGCGAGCAGTACACGGTAACCGACGACGGCGTTATAATAAACGAGAAGCTGGCATCTTTGCTCGGCGGTATAAAGAAGGGCGATACGGTAACGATAGCTTTGTCGGAAACGAAGCGAGTTACTGCTACGGTAACCGAGATATGCGAAAACTACGCCCATCACTATGTGTATATAACGGAAAAGCTGTACAAGGAGCTTAGCGGCGAGGAAGGACTGCCGTATAACTGCTTCTTCTTCAACTCTGAGGACGGCGACGATATGACCGAAAGTGACAGGGACGAGCTTGCACAGGAGCTTATGAAGATAGACGGAGTTATGGGAGTGAGCTTCAAGACAAGCGTTGCAGGAACATTCAGTTCTATGCTCAAATCACTGCTTTTTGTAATAGTGGTTCTTATAGTGAGTGCAGGTGCGCTTGCGTTCATTGTGCTTTATAATCTTACGAACATCAATATAAACGAGCGTATAAGGGAGATCGCATCGCTCAAGGTGCTTGGCTTCTATGATAAGGAAGTATCGATGTATGTGTTCAGGGAAACAGTGATACTTACCCTTATAGGAACGGTGGCAGGTATGATATTCGGAAGATTCCTTGTTGACTTTGTTGTAAAGACGGCTGAAATTGATATGGTTATGTTCGGCAGAACGGTGCATCCGATGAGCTTTGTATTTTCGGGACTTATAACAATATGCTTTGCCGTGATAGTAATGCTGTTTATGCACAGACGGCTTATAAAGGTCAATATGGTCGAGGCACTAAAGAGTGTTGAATAATATTTCGGCGTTAGCCGGGAGGTTGATAATATATGAAGATAAGTAAGGCAATTGTTGCCGCTGTAGGTGCGGCGGCTGCCGTAGGTGCGGCTGTATACGCCAAGAAAAAGCTGGAGGAAACGCAGACTCCGCTCAGAAAGAAAAGCCTGACTGTATGGAAAAACGGCGAGGTAACTCATAAGGAGATAATCAGAAAGCCTATAAGCGAGGAAGAACAGACCGATGCGATAAACAGCCGCATTGATGAGGCTGTACGCCGGTATAAGCCTATGTCCGAAAGAGATAACGGCGAAACCGAAACCGAGCCTAAGATAGCGCCTGTCAATTTTACATTTACTCAGAGTGAAGATGACGGTGATACCGGTGTCAGCTTTGAGCGTGTATTCGACCATTTCAACAGGCTTGAATCGTCCGTCGGTAATGACGGTGAGGACGCAGGCGAAAGCGACAAAAAAGCTGAGGATACAGCCGAAGAAGCCTTATCCGCAGTAACGGCAACGGCAGTTGAGGAAAATTTTGACGAGCAAGCCGGAATGCCGAAGCAGATGTTGCTTGAAAAGGGGATAATGACATCCGCTCCGATAGCTAATGCGGTTCAGGAGCTTGCGGAAATGCCGTCTGTTATACAGGATAATGAAGAAATTGAAGATGTAAATCTGCCTGTTGATGAGAGCATTTTCGATCTTTACGCAAGCGAGCCTGTAGAGGACGCAGTAAAGGCTCTTGAAGAAATAGCCGAGCAGGAAGAAACTGCCGACAACGAAACCGAAAGCAAACAAAATGATATTGCTACCGAAGAAGCCGTAAGCGAGCCTGTTGAGGACGCAGTAAAGGCATTTGAAGAAATAGCCGAGCAGGAAGAAACCGCCGACAGTGAAGCTGTAATTGACGATGAACAAAATGACACTGCCACCGAAGAAGCTGTAAGCGAGCCTGTCGATGACGCAGTAAAGGCTTTTGAAGAAATTGCCGAGCAGGAAGAAACCGCCGACAGCGAAACTGAAATTGACAGTGAACAAAATGATATTGCTACCGAAGAAGCCGTAAGCGAGCCTGTCGAGGATGCGGTAAAGGCTTTTGAAGAAATAGCCGAGCAGGAAGAAACCACAGACAGCGAAATTGACGATGAACAAAATGACATCGCTACCGAAGAACCCGTAAGCGAGCCTGTCGAGGACGCAGTAAAGGCTTTTGAGGAAATCGCCGAGCAGGAAGAAACTGCCGACAGCGAAATTGAAAGCGAACAAAATGACATTGCTACCGAAGAAGCCGTCAGCGAGCCTGTCGAGGACGCAGTAAAGGCTTTTGAAGAAATAGCTGAGCAGGAAGAAACTGCCGACAGCGAAGCTGAAATTGCCAGCGAACAAAATGAAACTGCCACCGAAGAAGCTGTAAGCGAGCCTGCCGAGGACGCAGTAAAGGCTTTTGAGGGAATAGCCGAGCAGGAAGAAGCTACCGACATTGAAACTGAAAGCAAACAAAATGACACCGTCACCGAAGAATCGGTAAGCGAGCCTGTCGAGGATGCTGTAAAGGCATTCGAAGAAATAGCCGAGCAGGAAGAAACTGCCGACAGCGAAATTGACGATGAACAAAACGACACGGCCACCGAAGAACCGGTAAGTGAGCCTGTCGAGGACGCAGTAAAGGCTTTTGAGAAAATCGCCGAGCAGGAAGAAACCGCCGACAGCGAAGAAAAGTCGCTTGAAGAACAGTTCCACGCTATAATGGCAGAGGAAACCGCAAGCGAGCCTGTTTCTTCTATTCGTACAGCTGAGTCTGTAGAGGACGCATTGAAAGAATTCGGCGACTTTATAGGAATATCCGAAACCGCTGACAGCACCGGAAGCTCCGGAAGCATCGGAAGCATCGGAAGCACCGAAGATATTTCGGACGACGATCTTGAACAGACAAGCGGTATTTTTGAGGAAAGTACATTATCCGATGAGCTGTCCGAAACTCCGGACGAGCCGATTGACGCTGACGAAAAGCCGAGAACTATGGACTTCTTCGATTTGCCGGACGAAGCATATACGCCTGTACAGCTTACCGAAGAAAAGCACGATGAAAATGTTGCCGAGGTAGAGGATCTGTTCGGAAATCTGCTTATGGATGACGAGCCTGAGGTAAAGAAAACATTTAACGATCCCTCAGAGGTATTTTCACTGTTCGATACGGCTGACGGCGGACAGGACGATTTCGACAAGTACAGCGATGAAAAGATTGAGGAAGAAAGCGAGAAAAAGAAGACCAGCGATACAAGAAAGTACATAGCGCAGGATATTGCGGATAATATCGCATCGTTTGCACAGCTGCTTGAACCGCTCAATGCCATCAAGGAGAACAAGATACGCAGTAAGAGCGGTATACTGTTCGACTGGGAAATGAGAATACAGGCGCTTATAGGCGATTTGCCGATAAAGACGTACTGGAGAAACAACTTCCGCAATTATGAGATATGGAGCGATGAAAAGTGCATGGAAAAGGCAGGCGAACTGCTCTCTATGCTTGAACTTGTCGGAATAGTGCGTGATAAGGCAAAAGAGGTCGTGATAGACAAGGATACACTTGATTTCTATTCGGCACAGAGCGAGCATCTCAACAACGATTTCCATATAGGTGAAACTGTCGTTGTTACACGGCCGTGCTGGAAAATAAACGGACACCCTGCAAGAAAGGGCGAAATTGCCAAGAAATCACCGTTTGCGGAATTCAGCCGTAAGAAAGTATCACCGCTTGAAACTATGCTGAGAGAAAACAGCTGTTCTGACGGGGATGTTAATATTCCCGTTACGGAGGACAATTTCTGTACATACGACCGTGATATACCTTATGTAAAGAGGGCAATCGCCGAAGGCTTCTGCAAGTGCGCAGTAAGACGTATGGAGGACGGAGGCGCTCTGGCATTCTTCTATGAGGTTATTGCGGAGGGCGAAAATGTTCACTATTCGCCGTGTACGCTGAGATTCGAGGTAAACATTGACAAGAATGCAAATGTTGTCGGAAGATTCAGAAGCGAAAAAGTGTAAAAAGGAAAAGTGATATGTATACAAAAAGGCACCGCCAAAGCGGTGCTTTTTTCGTTTCACTTCACAATTGACTATGGGTACGGAATATGTTAAAATCTATAACGTAAAAAGAATATTGGTTTAATTGGAAACGCACATCCCCCGGATGATAACGAACAACACAATAAAGTGCAAATTGTTATTATCAGGAGGAATTTTTTATGCCAAAAAACTTATTTCAGGAAATCGTGTTTACCGTTATGATGGTGTTCGTTATGGTGTACGCCATGATATGCTATAATATAGCACTTAATATCGGCGGCATGACAAACGAGGTCTTTTTACTTGCTTTCAAGGAGCTTGTGATAATGGGACCTATTGCTTTCGTGCTTGATATTTTTTTAGTCGGCAGGATAGCAAAGTACAAGACTTTTAAAATAATTAATCCTGAACGTGATAATCCGTTTTTCGTAGTTCTCGGTATCTCGGTTATTTCAGTTATCTTTATGTGTCCGCTTATGAGCCTTGCCGCAACTCTTCTGTTCAAAAATGCGGGAAGCGAAGTTATTGCGGTGTGGATTCAGACAACGATAACCAATTTTCCTATGGCTCTGTGCTGGCAATTATTCTTTGCGGGTCCTGTTGTAAGAGCTGTTTTCTCGCTTATATTCAGAGAGAAGAAAGCTTTACAGAAGGATGAAACGAAAGAAATGCCTGAGGTAGAGGTACAGTAATATCAAAGCCACGATTTTTTATCATCGTGGCTTTAGTTATATTTATTTGCCGGATTTATTTAATCAGTGAAAAACCGAGAACTACAATTCCCAGTATCACAAGGATAATGCCGGTCACACGGTTAAGCGTTTTCGGACTTGCCTTATTCGCTATCTTTGCGGCTATTCTTGCAAAGATAAGCGTGAAGATTATGCAGAGGATGAACGGGAGCATATTCGGAAGTCCGCCTATCGCAAAGTGCGAAACAGAGCCTGTAAGCGCAGTGAATGTCATAATAAATACGCTTGTGCCTACAGCGGTCTTAAGCTCATAGCCCATCACGCTTGTAAGCAGGAGGAGCATCATCATACCGCCGCCCGCACCGATGAATCCACAGATGAAGCCGACCATAATACCGCAGATGATTGACTTTATCAATACCGATTTTGCGGATCTTGCGCTCATATCGGCTTTTGTGGTCATTACAGGTCTTACTATGAATTTAATGCCGAGCAAAAGCGTCATGAATACTGAGAAATTGCCCATTGTAACCGACGGCACAAGGCTTGAAACGAAACTGCCGACAACCGTGAAAATAAGCACTGTTATCATCATCACAAGCCCGTTTTTAATATCAAGGTTTTTGTTCTTTCCGTATGTGTAAGCCGATACGGCACTTGCCAGAACATCTGAGGCAAGGGCGATTCCGACAGCGGTATACGGCTCTATACCGAGAAATGTAACAAGCATAGGTGTGATTACTGCCGCCGCACTCATACCGGCAAACCCTGTTCCAAGACCTGCGCCGAGACCTGCAAGCAGACAAACGGCGGTCGTTATAAGATATTGCATTATTTATCGCTCCTTTTTCTGCTTATATTGTCCAGTATTTTAATATGGTATCTTTCAAATGCGGCGATTTCGTCATCGGTAAATCCGTCAAACAGAACAGCCGCAAAATCGCTTTGTTCCTTTTTGCCGTATGTGACCACAGGCTTTGCCTTTTCCGTCAGTGAAAGATGCACGCTTTTTTTGTTTCCGTCCTTATAAGTACCTGTCAGCAAGCCCTTTTCGCACAGTGATTTTACAGAAACCGAAACCTGCGATTTCAGTATACGGCGGACCTTTGAAATATCCGCCGCCGTGTCATAGTCGGGGTTGTTCGCAAGGAACATAATTATATCCGTTTCTGCGGCTGAGAGAGAAAACTTTGCCATAATGCGCTTTCTGTACACGCTGTATTCGTCCTCTGCGGCAGAGATGAAATTCCAGAAGCTGCTTGTAGTCATATGCTGTCCTTTCTGTCGAAAGATGATATTGTTCAAATTTGAACAATATAATTATAGTTCAAAAATGAACAATTGTCAATAGCCGATGTTAAAATTTCCGCTTGAAATCACGGATTTGTTTTAATTACAAACATTTTTAAAACACCTCTTGACAAATATAAAAATAGTGTTATAATATATTTTAGCACTCAGAGTGATAGAGTGCTAAACCGGTTGTGATCGGTGTAAATTCAGTATTATCGCCGCTGATATAAGGCGCAGGCATAGAAAGGAAATGATTTTTATGGCAAAAAAGGCATTCAAGGCAGAATCAAAGCGTTTGCTTGATATGATGATCAATTCGATCTACACTCATAAGGAGATATTTCTGCGTGAGCTTATTTCAAATGCAAGCGATGCGCTTGACAAGCTGTATTTCAAGTCATTGACGGAGAATCTCGGCATAGAGAGAAAAGACCTCGGCATAGACCTTGCGGTTGACAAGGAAAACCGTCTTATAACAATTACCGATAACGGTATCGGTATGACAAAAGACGAGCTTGAAAATAATCTCGGTGTTATTGCAAACAGCGGTTCATTCAAATTCAAGAACGACAATACCGATACAGAAAAGGATGATATAAACGTTATCGGTCAGTTCGGTGTAGGCTTCTACTCTGCTTTTATGGTAGCGTCTGAGGTTACTGTCGAGTCTAAGGCTTACGGCAGTGAGCAGGCATATAAGTGGTATTCGCAGGGCGTAGACGGTTATACCATCACAGACTGTGACAAGGAAGATGTCGGCACAAAGATAACCCTTAAGATAAAGGAAAATACCGAAGAAGAGGAGTATGACGAGTATCTTCAGGACTACAAGCTCCGTATGATAGTAAAGAAGTATTCCGACTATATCCGTTATCCTATCAGGATGGAGGTAAGCCATCAGCACCTCAAGGAAGGCACTGAGAACGAGTATGAAACACATACCGAGATAGAAACTCTAAACAGTATGGTGCCTATCTGGAACAAGAGCAAGTCGGAGCTTAAAGACGAGGACTATAATCAGTTCTACAAGGAAAAGTTCTTCGACTATGACGATCCTATCGCACATATCCACACAAAGACAGAGGGTACAGCAACATATAATGCGCTGATGTACATTCCGTCAAAAGCTCCATTCGACTACTATTCAAAGGACTATGAAAAGGGCTTACAGCTTTATTCGAACGGCGTTCTTATAATGGATAAGTGTCCTGATCTGCTCCCCGACTATTTCAGCTTCGTAAAGGGTCTTGTTGACTCTGCGGATTTGTCGCTCAATATCTCCCGTGAAATGTTACAGCACGACAGACAGCTCAAGATAATCGAAAAGAGCCTTGAGCGTTCTATCAAGAACGAGCTTACAAAGATGCTCCGCAACGACCGTGAGAGATACGAAAAGTTCTGGAAGGCATTCGGCCTTCAGATAAAGTTCGGAGTATACAACGGCTTCGGCGCAGGCAAGGAATTACTCAAGGATCTGTTGCTGTTCTATTCTTCATACGAAAAGAAGCTCGTAACTCTTGAAGAATATGTTTCAAGAATGAAGGAAGATCAGAAATACATTTACTTTGCAAGCGGCGAAACGGTCGATAAGATAGACAAGCTCCCTCAGACCGAGCTTGTTAAGGATAAGGGCTACGAGATACTTTATCTTATCGACAGCGTTGACGAGTTTGCTTTACAGATGATGGTCGACTATAACGAAAAGCAGTTTAAGTCAGTATCCGCAGGCGACCTTGACCTTGAAACTCCCGAAGAAAAGGAAGAGATGAAGGCTAAGGCAGAGGAAAGCAAGGATATGTTTGCTTTCATGAAGGAATCTCTCGGCGGTAAGGTAAAGGACGTAAGACTGTCAAAGATACTGAAGTCCCACGCAGTATGCCTGACCAGTGACGGTCTGCTTTCAATAGAGATGGAGAAGGTGCTCAGCCAGATGCCCGCAGAGCATGACGCAAAGGCTGAAAAGGTGCTGGAAATCAATGCGGAGCATCCTATCTATGAAACGCTGAAAAAGCTGTATGAAACAGATAAGGACAAGCTGAAAACATACAGCGAGATTCTGTACGATCAGGCGCTTCTTGTTGAGGGTATGCCTATAGAAGACCCCGTTGAGTACAGCAACAAGATATGCTCGCTTATGGTATGATAATTATATCAAAAATATCGTAAGCTAAAAACGGTAACAAAAACGCTCCGACAGGTGTTCGCCTGTCGGAGCGTTTTCAGCTTATGTCAATAGATTTTCGGAAGCGATCCGAGAGTTAAAGAATACTTGCTTGCGTACATTTTCTTTATGACCGATTTTTCAGTGTATTTTTCACTGTAATTACTGCCGTTAACAGTAAACTCGCCGCCCCATGTCATGAACCAGCACCACAGTGCGTTTATGCTCACGGCGGAATCTATATCAAAGATACAGCCGTTTTCTGTGAGAGCCGTTATCTTTGTTTTACTGCCGTAGCTTATCGCCTGCTTGAAACGGCTTACCTGAGGATCGTAGACGTGATTTCCGGGATAGATGTCCTCGCCTACAATATCAACATATTCGTCACCCGGATACCAGTCGGCGCTCTGACCGTTATAGACCCAGATGAGATTGTTACAGCCGTATGTATTCGTAAGCTCGTTATAAAGGTATTTCCACAGCTTTTTGTATGCGTCTGAGCCTTTTGCACCCCACCAGAACCAGCCGCCCGACGCTTCGTGCAGGGGTCGCCATATAACAGGCACGCCTGCTTTTTCAAGACGTTTTAACTGCTTAGCTATTTCCTTTATGTCACGGTCAAGCAGTTTCTTTCCTTTTGCGTCCTGACCGTTCATTACTTTTGCTATATCGAATTTGCTGCTCTTGGTGTAGAATCCGCCCCACCAGCCGTCAGAATTGTTGGCTGTGCTGTTAAGATATTCGGTCGGAGCGTTCCAGTGCCAGCAGAATGTTACGATACCGCCCTTGTTTGCAAATTCTATCGCTTTTTCTACAGCGGAGGATGATGTGCCGAATGCCGTTCTTGACGGAGTGTAGTCCATCATATCGAGTCCGAGAAGTGCCGGGTAGTCGCCGGTAAGATTTTTTATTGCTTTGAATTCGTTGCCGTTTATTCCGCCGTCACACTGCTGACCTGTGATTACATATTTTCCGTAGCTGTCCTTAAGGAAACTGTATAGCTTCTTTGTGTTTGCGGTGGAGTTCTTGTTGACAAGAGAGGATGTGACGTTATAGGTGCTGTTGCTTATTTTTGCACCCGTCTTTACTATTATTTTATCAAGCTCTATCCAGCCCCATGACTTTTTGACGGTAAGAGTGTGACTTCCTTTTTTGAGAGTTACGGCGCATACCGTATAGTCGGAGAAATTATCCGGTTTGCTTACGAAAGTGCCTACTTTTTTACCGTCTGCGTAAAGGTCATTCTCTTTGTATGGGCCGATAGCCTTTGAGCGTATCACTATATCATAAACCGCATCGGCAGGTACGGTTATACTAATCTGACAGTATGAGCTGTCGCTTTCGAATTTACCTACCGACTTTCCGCCGGATGCGTTGCCGCCTGATATGACGGACATATCGTTTGACAGCTTTCCGTTTTCCGCTTCATAGGTTTTCGAAAAGTTCAGCGGCTTGTCGGCAGCCTGCTTTACGGTTGTTGTGGTAGTCGTTGCGGAAGGCTTTTTGGTGGTATCGGCGGCGGTTGCAGACGCAGGCTTGTTTGTTGCTGAACCTGTGCTGTTTGCAGGCTTGCTTGACGTAACGGCAGAAGAACTGCTTTCCTGCTTGTTTGTCGAAGGCTTTGACGTTTCAAAAGAAGCATCGGACGAGTTGTTTTGCTTGTCTGAACTGTCAGATGATGAGCTGTTTTGCTTGTCTGAATTGCCCGATGACGAACTGTTCTGCTTATCGGAGCTTGTTTTATCAGAAGCGTCTGACGAGGTATCGTAAGACGAACCGCTGTCTAAGGAGGTATCCTGCGATGCGGTTTCGGCAGAAGACACTGCCGAAGCTGATGATGAACTGTCGGCTGACAATGTGCCGTTATCGGCACTGCAGCCGCAGGCAGATATTATTACTGCCGCACATAAGATAAGGGAGATGATACGTTTTTTCATTTTTCTTTTCCTTTTCCTTTTCCATTTCCGTTTGCCTGCCGTAAACGTGATAAGACAGGGCTTGTATTCGATTACATTAAGATTATACTATATAAGCACACAAAAGTCACGTCAATATTTTGCTTGCTGCAAAATCCGTGATTATCACCAATAGTGGCTACGAGGATTTATCACAAATTCACAAAATAGCAAAACAAGTCTTGCAAATTTAACTTAAATGGTGCATAATACTTGTGTAAAGGTTTACACAAAAATTAAGCAAGCCTGCTTTAACAAGAAAGGAACAAGAAATGAAGTACAGAAAAATAACAGCGGTCATACTTGCGGTAGCAACGGCAATATGTGCCGCAGGCTGTAACGGAAACGATAATTCGGGAACATCGTCAAGCGGCGACGTGACCTCATCGGGCAGTGGTGACAGCAGTATGACAAGCGATAATACAACATCGGGAGGCAATTCGGCAACAGCACAGTCACAGTTTACGTTCAGCCAGGTAGCTATGGGCGGCGGCGGATTCGTAAGCGGCGTATTTGCAACAAGCGAGCAGGGCTTATATTATGCCCGTACAGACGTCGGCGGTGCATACCGTTATAATAAGGATACTCAGAAGTGGGAATCCATGTCTTACGATATAAGCGAGGAAGACAGAGGTCTGCTCGGTATAGACGGTCTTGCGTTCGGAGAAAAAGATCCTAACAAGGTATATATGCTTGCAGGCACGGAGTATTTCAGCAACGGCAAAACCTGCCTCTTATACTCCGATGATTACGGCAAAACGTGGAACCGTACCGACCTTACGGATATGATAAAGGCACACGGAAACGGTATGGGCAGAGGAAACGGCGAGCGTATTGCGGTTGACCCCAAGAACAGCGATATAGTATATGTCGGCGGAAGAACAGGCGGTATGATAAAGTCGACCGACGGCGGAAAGACGTTCACTGCGCTTGATATGGGAACAAAGACGACAACGTCAAACGGCAACGGTATATGCAGTATCATAATCGACCCCAAGTCGGGCGATGACAGTGCCTGCACAACGATATATGCGGCAATCTCAAGAGTCAAGGAGGAAAACCTTTATAAATCGACCGACGGAGGCGTTACATGGAATTCTGTTGCAGACGCACCTAAGGGAATCATGGTTCAGAGAATGAAGTACAACGGTGACGGCAAGATCGTCATTACTTATGCCAATACCGAAGGCCCATGGAACAACAACAGAACAAGCGGTGGCGTAAGAATTCTTGATATGTCGAACGATTCGTTGACAGATATTTCTCCTGCAAAAAAGAGCTTCGGTGATGTGGTGATAGATCCTTCAAACCCCGACAGAATGGTTGCCTGCACAGAGAACATATATGTTCCTCAGCCAAACGGTCAGTACGGTGATGAATTCTATGTTACTACGGACGGCGGCAAGAACTGGACGCTTCTCAACGAAAAGATGAAGATGAGTGACGGCGGAGTAGAGTGGATCTCGACAGCGTCTATGCACTGGTGCAGTTCAATGGCAATTGACCCCAATAACACAAATAAGATAATGGTGGTATCCGGTAACGGTGTGTTCACCTGCGATAATATATGGGATGAAAGCCCCGAATTCTACTTCTTCTCAAAGGGCATAGAAGAAACTGTTCCGTATGATATAATCAGCATACCCGGCGGTAAGCTGGTAAGCGTTATAGGCGACTATGACGGTTTTGTACAGGATAGTGCCGAAGAATACGGTATGGTACACAACAGCGTTGCAGGCTCAATGACCGGTCTTGCGATAGCGTCAAAGGCAACTGATATATGGGTAAAGTGCGGCGGCAGTGAAGAAAAGCCGGGCTTCTGGTATACGCTTGACGCAGGCAAGAAATGGGTGAATGTTACCGTTTCGCCGCTTGAGAGCGGAAAGGTGGCATACGGCGGCTATGTGGCAGTTTCTGCTGACGGCAAGAGATTCTTCTGGGCACCCGGAAATGACAGCAACATCTACTATTCCGACGATCAGGGCAAGACCTGGACAAAGAGCGAGGGCGGAGTAGGCTCAAAGAAAATCATCTGCGACCCCGTAAACCCCGATTATGTATATGCCGCAAGCGGCGGTGCGTTCTTCTACAGCGAGGACGGCGGAAAGACATTTACTCAGAATATGACGCTTTCTGTATTCACTGCGGCAAGACCTGTGGTCGCACCCGGCAAGGAGGGCGTTGTATACTATCCTTCAATGGGACTTCAGGTATCAACAGATAACGGCAAAACGTTCACAAGATTGGATTCTTTAGCTGCTTGTATGGCGGTAGGTCTTGGTAAGGGCAAGACGGACAGTGATCCTTATACCATATTCGTATGGGGCAAGCCCACAAACGATGATTCCATAGGTCTTTACTGGTCTGAGGACGAGGGTAAGACATGGAGCAAGGTAAGCGATGATCAGCATCAGTTCGGCGGCCCCGGCAACGGATATTTTGTTGTAGGCGATATGAATAAATACGGCAGAGTTTATATGAGTACAGTCGGTCTCGGCGTTGTTTACGGAGATCTTGTGCAGTAAGCAGGACAAAAAGATAAAGTATAAGCGGAGCAGATTTCCACCTGCTCCGCTTTTGTTTATCGTTTATTTACTTTGCAGTCTTGCACGGATTCTTGCAAAGAGTGACTTTCTCGGCTCTTTATATAGCTTTTGCGCCTGCTCGGCTTCCTGATATGCACGTTCATAGAACAGTTTGTGTACCTCTATGTGTTCCTCGCCCGGCATAGCTTTTTTATGGCGGTAGATTCCGTCGCTTCCCTGCACACGAGCCTTGACATTATCCTTGAGCATCGTGTTGAATATATCAACCGCCTTGTCGGCAATTATCTTATCCTTCAGCGGTACGGCAACCTCCACACGTCGCTCGGTATTTCTTGTCATAAAGTCTGCGGAGGAAATATATACCTTCCTGCGTTCGCCCTTGCCGAAAATATATATACGGCTGTGTTCAAGGAAACGTCCGACTATTGAAATGACCGATATGTTTTCGGTGTAACCCGGCACTCCTGCGATAAGACAGCAGATACCTCTTATTATCAGTTCTATCTTTACTCCCTGACAGCTTGCCTCTATCAGCTTGTCTATAATATCCTTGTCGGTGAGCGAGTTCATTTTAAGTCCGATATAGCCGTTAGTACCGTAAGTTATCTCGTTGTCGATCATTTCCACAATGCGTGACTTGAGGCATTTAGGCGCTACAAGCAGAGTTGTACTGCTCTCAACTGTCGTGCCGAGCGACAGTGCATTGAACACGGTGCTTGCGTCCGCACCTATGTCCTTATCCGATGTCATCAGCGTAAGGTCGGTGTAAAGACGTGAGGTTTTCTCGTTATAGTTACCTGTGCCTATCTGAGTATAATATCTGATGTTGCTTCCCTGCTTGCGTGTTATCAGAAGCAGCTTTGAGTGTACCTTCAGAGCGTCAAGACCGTATATTATCTTAACACCCGCCTCCTCCATCTTCTTGCTCCAGCCGATGTTGTTTTCCTCGTCAAATCTGGCACGAAGCTCAACAAGCGCCATTACCTGTTTGCCGTTTTCGGCGGCTCTTATGAGAGCGCTTACGATCTCGCTGTTTCTTGCGACACGGTAAAGCGTTATCTTTATGGAAGAAACGTAAGGATCGTCAGCCGCCTCATCAAGCAGACGCAGGAAGTTCTTGAACTTGTTGTAGGGGTACGACAGAAGTATATCGTGCTGTGAAAGCTGGGCGAACATACTCTCGTAAGGGTTTACCATTATTGAATTCTGCGGCGAAACCTGATTGTAGAAAAGCTCACTTCTGTTTTCAAGCTTATCCTCAAGTGCGGACATAAAGCCGAAATCAAGAGGACAGCTCTGCATAAACGAGAAGCTGTCTGACAGTTCAAGGTAATCAAGCATACGCTTTACAAGCTCCGGTGAAGCATCGTATGAAAACTCGGCTCTTACCGGCATCAGCTTCTTTCTCTTGCGGCACAGTTCTTCCATTACGTTTCTGAAGTCCATATCGTGATCGTAAAGAGCCTCGTTCACGTCAATGTCGGCATTTCTCGTAACACGCATGATACAGCGGTTTTCAACGAAGAAATTTGGGAACAGGGTATCAATGTAATGCAGTATCACATCCTCAGCCAGAACATATCTCAGATTCTGACCGGGCAGGAAAATAACACGGGGGAAATCCCTGTCGCATTCCGCACTCAATATTCCCACAAGCTGCTTTTTCTTTTCCTCGTTTTTGCTTTTGAGCAGAGTGCCGATATATATCGCTCTGTTCTTTAAGAACGGGAACGGGTGGTTCTTGTCTATAATGCTCGGAGAAAGTAAAGGGAGAATTTCTCTTTCGAAATACAGCCTTAAGAACAGCTTATCGTCACCCTTAAGATCGGAGGGCTTTTTAAGTTCGGCATACTCGCTGAGCTTTGCCGAAACCTCTGAAAAGGCACAGTCCTTAATATAGAGCAGATCCTTTACCCTGCGTGCGATTTCCTTAAGCTGTCTTGCGGCAGTCATACCCGTCTTGTTCTCGCACTTGCTAGGGTCTACCAGATCCTGATCATACAGTGAGCCGACACGGACCATAAAGAATTCGTCAAGGTTGCTTGTGAATATTGATATAAACCTCATTCTCTCAAAGAGCGGAACATTTACATCCTGCGCTTCTTCGAGTACACGCTGATTGAATTTCAGCCACGATAATTCACGGTTATCATAAACGTTGCTGTCTGTCATAAATTACCTCTTTTAATGGATTAAATACGGTCTGAAGGTGTAAAGGGAATGTAAAATATCCCGTAATATGAATATAACCGCCCGCTTTCACGGGCAGTTATTGTTCGTTCTTTACTTGTTTGCCTGTTCAAGCGACGCTCTTATAAAGTCCTTGAATAAGGGGTGCGATCTGTTGGGACGTGACTTGAATTCGGGGTGGAACTGTACAGCCACGAACCAGGGGTGAACGCTTCTCGGAAGCTCAACTATTTCAACAAGCTTTCCGTCGGGCGACTGACCTGCGATAACAAGACCGCTCTCTGTCAGCTGTTTGCGGAATACGTTGTTGAACTCATAGCGGTGGCGGTGTCTCTCATAAATAAGCTCATCGCCGTAAACCTCACGGGAAATAGTACCTGCTTCAAGCTTGCAGGGATATAAGCCAAGACGCATTGTACCGCCCATATCAACATCCTTCTGGTCGGGCATAAGGTCGATAACGTTCTGCTCGCCTTCGTGGAATTCGCTTGAATTTGCGTCTGTAAGACCTGCCACATGACGTGCAAATTCGATTGTAGCCATGTGCATACCAAGACAAAGACCGAGATAGGGCTTCTTATGCTCTCTTGCGTAGCGGACAGCCTCAATCTTGCCCTCGATGCCTCTGTCGCCGAAGCCGCCGGGAACGAGAATGCCGTCGCAATCATGCAGAAGCTCGTCTGCCGTTTTGGGAGTAACCTCTTCTGAATTGATGAGTTTTATTTCAACGTGTGATTCGTTCTCGAAGCCTGCGTGACGCAGGGATTCCATAACGGAAATATAAGCGTCGGGGAGTGCAACGTACTTGCCTACAAGACCGATTACGGTATTTTTTGTGGCGTTGTACTGACGCTGAACCATATCCTCCCATTCCTTGAGATCGGGAACACGGGGATCAAGTCCGAGATGATCGCATACTACCTTTGCAAGACCTTCCTTTTCAAGCATAAGAGGTACTTCATAAAGAGAAGGAGCGGTAAGGTTCTGGATAACGTCCTGCTTGCGAACGTTACAGAAGCTGGCAATCTTATCTCTCATATCCTGAGGAATCTCCATCTCGCTTCTGCAAACGAGAATGTCGGGCTGAATACCGAGCGAGAGAAGCTCCTTTACACTGTGCTGTGTGGGCTTAGTCTTCATCTCGTTGCTGCCTGTGATGAAGGGGAGGAGAGTAACGTGGATATAAACAACGTTTTCTCTGCCTACATCCGAAACTACCTGACGGATGGCCTCAAGGAAGGGAGTGCTTTCAATATCTCCGACCGTACCGCCGATCTCGGTTATAACAACATCTGCGGTCGTTTCGGCTGAGTTTGCAACTCTGTATATTCTTGATTTGATTTCGTTTGTTATGTGGGGGATTACCTGAACCGTGCCGCCGAGATAATCTCCACGACGTTCCTTATTAAGAACTGTCCAGTAAATCTTACCTGTTGTTACATTGCTGTACTTTGAAAGGTTTTCGTCTATAAAACGTTCATAGTGACCGAGGTCGAGGTCGGTTTCGGCACCGTCATCTGTTACGAAAACTTCACCGTGCTGATAAGGACTCATCGTACCGGGGTCAACGTTTATATAGGGGTCGAACTTCTGGATAGTTACCTTATAACCTCTCATCTTGAGCAGTCTTCCGAGTGAAGCCGCCGTGATACCTTTTCCGAGTCCCGACACAACGCCGCCGGTGACGAATACATACTTTGTAGCCATTATTTTGTTCCTTCCCTTGAGCTTTTCCTGCCCGTCGTATTGATTTTATATGTCAATTTGAAAAATAAACACTACTCACTATTATACTAAATCCGTTCGGCTTTTTCAAGTGCTTTTCGATTATTTAAAGTTGCTTTACGGTGTACAAAATAAACAAATAACCTTTTTGGTATTTGTGCATATCGTTTAATTTTAAAAAAGTGTAGAAAATTTATGCGAAAAATGCTAAAATTAAAATAAGCATCTCTATAGTGTTTTTTAAATTTTGTACATATAAGTTCAGCTAAATCCTTGATTTTCTATAAACGGAAAAAGATGCGAAAATCCCTTTGTTCAAAGGAAAGGAAAGTAAAAATGAAAAAGACTGTTTTGCGTGCCGCCGCCATAGCCGTAGTGCTTGCTATGGCAGGCTCTGCTTCCGGATGCTATTTTTTCCCGGAGGAAGAAAAATTGCTCGATCCGCCTGTGCTTAAGGTGGAGGATGTTACATATTCTACCTATAAGGCGGTAAAGAAGACTATAATAAACAAGGCGAGTGCGACCGGCTACTGCGTATCCGAGCTACAGCAGGACTGTTCGTTTACAGAGCGTGACGGTACTCTTAAAACGATATATGTCAGAGCGGGAGATACGGTAAAGAAGGGCGACCTTATTGCCGAGTACAACACGGGAGATCTTGAATACGAGATACGCACACAGGAGCTTAAGGTTCAGCAGGCGCAGAATACATACGGCTCAAGCGGTGCGGAGAATGACCGTTTACAGCTTGAGATCGAGAAGAATACACTGGCACAGCTTCAGAATGAATACGACACCTCCAAGCTGTATGCACCGTGTGACGGGCTTGTCAGCTTTGCGGAGCGTATGAACGCCGGCTCGAAGGTGCAGGCGTACAAGGTCATCGCCACAATAATAGATCCCGATAAGATATATGTAAAGGCGGCCGTCAACGATGATAAAAAATTTAAAAAAGGTCAGGAAGTTACAATAACTATCGACGAGCAGGATTACAAGGGTACTATAGTAAAAACGCCTGTTGAGGCAAAGGAACAGGGCGATGAGGATACAAGCTCGATATACGCCGAGTTCAAGGGCAGTCTGCCCGGTTTCAGCAAGGTAGGAACGGTTGCGGATATAAGCTATATCAAGGAACAGGCGGAAAATGCAATCGTAATACCGAAGTATCTTGTAAAGACGCTGTCCGGCAAGAACTACGTACAGGTCTATAAAGACGGAGTCAAGAAGGAAACGGATGTCGAAACAGGCATAAGCAATGCTACGGAGATCCAGATAGTATCGGGACTTTCCGAGGGTGACGAGGTTGTTGTCAAGTAAGACGGCAAACTGAACAGGCTTTACTTTCGGAAGGAATAATACAAGATGTTTACTTTATTATGGCGCAAAATGCGCAACACAAAATGGATGGTGCTGTGTCTTTTCATCGGCTTCCTGCTTGCCGCAGGTATGATGAGCACTATTCCGATATATATGGACGCATCCTTACAGCGTATGCTGATAAAGGATATGGAGCAGTACCAGATTGACAACAACAAATATCCCGGTCTGTATTCCGTTACAAAGACGCTTCAGATAACGACAGATACGAATGCTCAGCAGGCAACGATAGACGATGTTGTATCAAAGTCGGATTCAAGGATAAATGCTATAGGAATCGCCTCGGAGAACAGCAAGACAACGCTTATTGACGATTGCCTTTATATCGTAAACGGCGAGCGTAACGGTTCGGAGCTGTCTACAAGGCTGAAGCTGATAGGAATGACCGACAGTCTTGACCATATGAAGCTCGTCAGAGGCGAGCTGCCCTCAAAGACCTCTGTTGACGGCGTGTACGAGGGACTTGCTTCAGAAGATGCGCTCAAAACGCTCGGCATAAATATGGGCAATACATATAAGATAGTTTCGCTTGCGGCAGGTGTTGAGCCGTATTATGTTAAGATCACCGGCGTATATGAGCAGAAGACCGACAATGACAGCTACTGGGCAGAAACGCTCGACAGCTATCTCAATGCCATATTCGTTGATTACGATATGGTACGAAACGACCTTATGCCCGCAGGCAGATTCAATGCGGTAAACATTGCAAGAAGATATTCTCTTGACTATCATACGCTTGATATGAACAGAATATCCGCTGTTACTGCGGAGCTTGAAAAGGACGATGCGTTCTATAAAGAGGCAGGATATGCACATGAATTCAACGTTGCGGATATAATCGGCAACTATACCGAGCGTGCGGAAAAGCTCACCCGTATACTGTGGATACTTCAGATACCCGCAATGGTAATGCTGGCATTCTATCTGTTCATGGTATCTCAGCTGAACGTTGACAGAGAGCGTAACGAGATTGCCGTATTCAAGAGCCGTGGCGCAAGCTCGTGGCAGATATTCGGTATGTATGCCGCAGAGTCGGGCATACTCGGTATTGTGACGCTTGTGGTCGCACCGTTCATCGGACTTGTGCTGTGTCAGTTCCTCGGAGTATCAAACGGATTTTTAGAGTTCGTAAACCGCACGGGAATTGCCGCAAAGATAACCGGAATAAGCATTATTTACGCACTGCTTGCGGTAGTGGTATTCTTCCTCACCACAATGATACCGATTATCCCTGCGTCAAAGCTGACTATCGTACAGTATAAGCAGAGCAGGACAAAGGTCGTAAAGATGTCGCTGTGGGAAAAGTGCGGTGTCGATATTGTACTTCTTGCGGTGTCATTCGGCTTCCTTTACTTCTACACAACGAATATCACAAATTCGATAGCTGAGGGTACTTTTGAAGCGACAGGCGAGCTTGACCCGCTTCTGTTCATATTCTCAACGCTTATGATACTGGGCTTCGGTCTGCTGTTTATCCGTATCTATCCGTATCTTTTAAGGCTTGTGTATTATGTACTGCGTCCGTTCTGGACACCCTCACAGTATATGGCTATAACCACCGTGTGCCGTTCACAGGGTGGCAAGGAACGTTTCCTTATGCTGTTCCTTGTAATGACCTTCTCATTCGGTCTGTTCTCGGCGAATACGGCGAGAGCTATAAACAATAATATAAGCGACAGGATTTATTATGAGAACGGCGCAGATGTTGTAATGACGGAATACTCGCTTTCGACCTCGGAGGAGGGCGGCTCAAGCACCTATGTAGAAACCGACTTTTCACGTTATGAGGCGCTTGACGGCGTGGAGATCGCCACAAGAGTTCTTGTAAACGATAATGTAAAGCTGAGAATTGCAAACAAGAATGTTGCGGATCTTACTCTTATGGCAATAGAGCCTGATAAATTCGCACAGACGGCGTGGTTCAGAAACGATCTTCTGCCTATCCACTGGTGGAACTACTGCAACGCTCTTGTAGAGAGCCGTTCCGGTGTTATAATCTCAAGAGGACTTGCGGAAAAGTCGAATGTTTCGCAGGGCGATGTAATCTCGTTCAAGTGGGGCGGAAACGACAGCCTTGATACCACTGTTATGGCTATAGTTGACTACTGGCCCGGACTTAACCCCAACGAGTGCGACTTTGCGGTAATGAATTATAATTATGTAAGAGCGAGAACAGAGCTTGAGCCTTATCAGATATGGCTGAAGATGAAAGACGGTGCAACAAGCGAGGCTCTTTACAAGAGTATAGAGGAGTCTATGCTGCCGCTCGAAAGCGTGAAGGACAGTTCACAGATGCTGATAAGCGAAAAGACGGATCCTTCACTGCAGGGTATGAACGGTGCGCTGACGCTCGGATTTATAATCATAATGGTAATGACTATAATCGGCTTCCTTATCTACTGGATACTGTCCATAAAGGGCAGGACGCTGCAGTTCGGTATTTTAAGGGCTATGGGTGTGTCATTCGGTGAGATAATAGGAATACTGGGATATGAACAGCTTCTGGTATCGGGTGTTTCAATAATCTGCGCATTTATCATAGGCGGAGTTACAAGCGACCTGTTTGTACCGCTGTTCCAGTATATGTATAATGTAAACGAGCAGATACCGCCGTACAGAGTAGCGGCAATGCAGGCAGACTACATTAAGATGTATATACTTATTGCGATAATGCTTCTCGGAGGATTTGCGATACTCGGTGCTATTATCAGAAAGATAAATATCAACAAGGCACTGAAGCTCGGCGAGGATTAATGCCGGTATAAAGGAGGAGTGTTTTTGGAGCTTGCTCTGGGAATATTCAAGAAAACACGTTTTTTGTTTGCACTGATCGCCGCAGGAGCGGGAGGTGTAGCAATTGCTACAAATAATAATACGGCTTATGTTATCTGCATAATCTTCATTGCGCTGACCATCGCTTCGGACGCAACCGTAATGGTGCTGAGCAGAAAGCTGAATATCCCTATAAAGTACCGTGAGAATTATTTCAGATTCGGCAAGAACAAAAAGGATAAGAAATAATGCAGAAGATACTGGGATATATAAGAAAAGCAGTACAGGATTTCGACCTTATACAAAAGGGCGACAGGATAGCGGTGGGAGTATCCGGCGGCAAGGACAGCCTTGTTCTGCTCGCTGGACTTGCGCAAATGAGAAGGTTTGCGGAGTTTGATTATGACATAACGGCTGTCACGATTGACCCCGGTTTCAACGGTGTGCCGAATAACTATGATGCGGTGGCAAGGCTTTGCGAAAAGCTGGACGTGCCTTTCAGCCTTGTTCATACGCAGATAGGCGAGATAGTATTCGACATAAGAAAAGAGCCTAACCCCTGTTCTCTGTGTGCGAATATGAGGAGAGGTGCGCTTCACGATGCGGCAAAGGCGGCAGGCTGTAACAAGCTGGCGCTCGGACATAACAATGACGATGTTATTGAAACATTTATAATGAATCTGTTCAACGAGGGCAGGATAGGATGTTTTTCGCCTAAGACCCACCTTGACCGCAAGGATATAACGGTCATCCGACCGCTTGTGCTTGCGCCGGAGTCACAGGTGTTATCCGCCTGCAACCGCAATGGGTTTGAGATCGTGAAGTCGGTCTGCCCTGCGGACAAGACAACGACAAGGCAGAAAACAAAAGAGTTTTTAAGGGATATGGAGCATAAGGACAAGGGCTTCAAGCTCAGGATGTTCACGGCACTCAGAAAGAGCGGCGTGGACGGCTGGGGATACCCCGATAAATAAACAACAAGAGGTGACCGTACTTGGCTGTTAAAAGACAGACGCTGAATATTCCCGAGCAGGCATTGCAGGTGCTGAAAATGCTTGAACGTGCAGGTAACAAGGCGTATTTTGTCGGACAGTGTGTAGCTGAACTGCTGAGAGGCGGCTCGCCTATGGATTATGATATTATCACTACGGCGGACTTTGGCGAAATGCTGTATGTGTTCCGTGATATGCGGATAGTTTCGCAAAACGAGGATATGAGCAGTGTTATGGTGTCGTCACTGGGACTTGTAATACAGGTGTCAAGCTATTGCGGCGAAATAAAGGACGGAAAAGCAGTCTATACCGACAATTACATTTTCGACCTTGTTCACCGTGATTTTTCCGCATTTGCAATCGCATACCATCCAAGAAAAGGATTCAGAGATCCGTTTGACGGTATGCCGTGCATAAAGGACGGCGTGATAACGCTGAAAGCAATAGGCGAATATCCCGTTGTGATGTGGCACGAAAACGATCTTGACGAAAACGAGCTGACGCTTAAACTCGAACCCAAGTCGAGCCTTGTTACAAACCCGTTCAATATGCTGACAGCGCTTGAACTGCTCGGCGCAGAGAATTATGAGATCGACAGCGTTACAGCCGACGCAATAAAGGCGGACGCACCGCTTCTGCGTGATGCGGATAAGCACGAGTTGTCAAGACGCTTTACAAGGATTCTTCTTACAAGAAATATTTCGGGCGTGATGGCTCGGTTTCCGGAGGTATTTTCCGCAATAGAGCCTGAACTGCTGAAAGCGCAGAGATATAAGGAAAGATATTATGACAGCACGCTGTGGGAGCATATTTCCAAAAGTGTTGAGTTTGCGCCTCCGCAGGCTGATATACGGTATGCTATGCTGTTCCACAATGTCGGTATCCCCGATTGCAGATGCTGTGATTCGCACGGCAACACATTCTTTTACGGTCACGGGGAGTACGGCAGGATAACAGCGGCGAATTTCTTCGAAAAGTACAGGGCGGAGCTTAAACTTCGCAGTGACACGGATATGTTGATAGAATCACACGACATAAGTATCACGGAGGACAGGACGGCTGTTAAAAGGCTGCTTTGTGAGTATTCTCACGAGGAACTTAAAAAGCTGATAAAGCTCCGTATAGCCGATGATACGGCGAAGCCTACGGTGCATGAGGGCGTTATAGCAATGTACCGCAGAACATTGACAATGCTTGAAGATATAATTGCGTCCGGCGAATGCTACAGTATATCACAGCTTGCCATAAAAGAAAACGATCTTATCACGCATCGCCTTGTCGCAAACAAGGCACAGGCGAGAGCTGTTATAGAGTCGCTGTATGAAGCGGTGCTGGCTGAGCCGTCGCTGAATGTTGCTCCGATACTGCTTGATATGGTGAGAAAAAGCGTGCGCCGCTGAAAAAGGTATGCTTACGAAAGGATTGATGTTATGCAGAACTGTTGCCTCTGGATAGGCGGAGTAAAGGTATCCGACCTTGACGGTATCAGGGACAATTTCAATATAACCGATGTTAAAGGCTATTATCTCGGCGGCAGACTTGCTGACTGGCTAAGGCTCGGAGGCTATGATAACGAAGCGGCAAGAATTGATAACATCGACAGAAACGGCGACGTGGACAAGGCACTTGAGGATATATTCACAGGAACAAATGAAGAAGCTGAATGCGAAAATAACAGCGGCGAATACGGCGGTTATCATTTCAAGACGGTGACACCTCCGTTTTTAAAGCGTGAAGCGGGAACAGTTGTTTTATCGGCGGACGGTTCGTTCAGACTTCCCGTTATGACGGGAAGCGGTTCGTTTGCAGGTTCGTTTGGTTCTTATAAGCATCAATATGAATACGAATATGAGTACGGCTCGAGTAAAACGAGTTTTGGCTCGTTCAATATCGGCAGTTTTGATATAACAAGTTTTCTTTCGGGCAGTTTTTCCTATGACGAGCTGTGCGTTGGCGGCAGCTTTACGCCTAAGGCGCTTATGCTTTTCTTCTCATCCGAACCGCTTAACCGCTACGGATACGGGATACATCTTATATGAACGGATTCCATTCATTTTCATCGGCGGCTTTTTTCGCCAAGAATCCGGGTAAGAAGCTCACTATGAGCCTACCCGACATATACTGCACAGTGATTTCGGCTTTGCAATGGCGCAAAAACGGCAACAGCATAACTATGCTTACCGACAGCGCAGGAGCAGAGCTTTTTTCCGCTCTCGGCATAAACGATATATGGAACGATATAAAGGTTGTCATTCCCGATGATCTTGACGGGATAGACCCTGTTATGTTCTGGGCGGGAGGAAAGTTGATTGCTTTACAGCAGTTTTCCGCACCGTGCGCAATGATAGATACGGATTTCATAGTATGGGAGGATCCTCCGTTTGAGGATAAGATAATTGCGGCACACGAGGAGGAGCTGATGCCGTCCGTCTACCCCGATGTTTCATCGTTCAGGCTGAAAGGCAAGGTGCTTGACGAGGGACTTGATTACACAACGTTACCGCTCAATACGGCGTTTTTGTATATTCCCGATGAGGATTTCAAGCAGTATTACACATCACGCTCCATAGCGTTTATGAAGTCGGCGGTGTACGGCGGAGATTATCTTACATATATGGTTTTCGCTGAACAGAGATTGCTCCCTATGCTTGCAAAAAGGTGCGGCATCGGATACACGACGCTTCTTGACAAGGACAGGCTGTTCCTGCCGCAAAGCAGATATACGCATCTGTGGGGCGCAAAACAGAAAATGCGTGATGACAAGGCACAGCTTGACAAGTTCTGCGAGCGGTGCAGGGAAAGGATAAGAAAATCATACCCCGAGTATGAATATATTATCGGGAATATCGAAAGAGCAGAAAAATAAGCTGTATACTACGGGCGTCCGCAGTATACAGCTTTTATCATTTATCATTATATCCGATTATCTTTATCAGCCTTATATCCGTATATCCGTATGCACTCATAGGATAATCAACTCTGTCGGTTGTATTGCTGTTGATGAGAAGATCGACAACGTTGCCGCCATCGTCATATATTACCTTTGTTACTATCACGCTGTGGTGTGCCCAGCCGTCAACTACATACTGGATAATATCACCGAGCTGTGCGGAGAAAATATTACCGTCTGTTTCGGCTACGATGCCCTTGCCCGTATTCTTGTTGCAGTATTCGTAAAAATATTCCGTACCCGACCACGACCCCGACCTTCCTGTAGGAAGCTCGGAAAGGTCGCTTTCATCGTCAAACCATTTCCACTGCTCACTGCCGCTCCAGTCCATAGGTATCCCCGAAGCAAACAGCGACTGCGAAACGTAGTTCTGGCAATTTCCACCGTATATGGCATAGTCGCTGTAAGCAGGGTTTCTGACTACGCTTTCGCCGTTTACCCATTTGTAAGAATAAGCAACGGCTTTGTCACGGTCGTAGCTGTGCTTTGCGGTCTTTGAGGCTTTGAAGCTGTCGGGATCGGCGTTATAGTCCGCAAGCATCTGCTCCTGCTTGTTTATGTTGCTTTCCGCTTCCGCCTTGAGCTTTTTGAGAATGCCCGAATACATTTTATCGTAATCGAGGTTGTCGGGTATTTTCATATCCTTGAGATAATATTCTTCATAATCATACCCGAGATAACTCATTACACGTTTTTCTATGAGCAGGTTTACATCGGTATCCTCCGCCAGAATGTCAAACTTGTATTTCCCGTCTGTGCCTTTGGAAATCTGCGCCTCGACTTCCATGCCGCAGGACTCGGCAGGGGCATCGCATATTGCGAACGCAACCTTTTCGCTTATGGTATAGTTTATCGTGTAAACGCCCTTTTTCACGGTCGCACTTTCTACGTTTATCACAAACGAAGCCTCGTCATAGCGAAGATCGGCAGAGCGGCACTGCCTTGCATATATCAGATATTGAAGCGAGGTATTGCAGAAACCTGCGTACAGCCTGCCGTATGTACTGTCAGTATTGAAATACTGCGACAGCGGGCTGTATTTCAGTTCACCTGCGTATTCGTATTTGTCCGAGGTGTAGTTGAGCAACAGTTGTTTTATCTCATCGGGGAGCTTTACGCTGTCGGCTGTTGTGACATTTCCGCTTATAAGAGCAATTTTTTCGGGCTCGGCAATGTCAGTTACAGCAACGGCATCGGCAGTAATGGCGGTAGTTTCACTTTCCTGCACCGATGAAGTGCTGTCTGTGTCAATTTGCTTTTCGATATTCAATAAGGTCAAAAACGCACCGATCGTGACCGCCGCCGCAATTCCTATCAAGGCGAGCTTTTGCGGCTTCGAGCTTTTGCGCCTGTATCGTCTTTTTCTGTACAATGTATATTCTCCGTTTCTGTTCTTCCGTCATATTTATTATATCCTTTGAAACGCAGGTTTGCAATAGCAGCATCTCCGTTTTTAATATGATACATCTGCAACCTTAAACAAACCTTAGCCCCGCCTTTCTCTGATATTTGTCAAAGTGCATAGGTATAAACTGCGTTTTGATGAACTGTGCACAAAAAGCACGATATTTAATTGACTTTGATATGCAATTGTGATAAAATCAATAGTATAAACAGCAGAATAACGTTTTGCTGTCTTAAAATTGCATATTACATAAAACAGGAGCAGACAAATGAATTACTGGAACAAAGAAATCGAATGTGCGCCAAGAAGCGAAATAGAGGCGTTACAATCCTACAGACTTTCACGCACAATAAGACGTGTATATGAAAATGTTGCACCTTATCGTAAGAAGATGGACGAGTCAGGAGTAAGACCCGAGGATATAAAATCTATCGCAGATCTTTCAAAGCTGCCTTTTACGACAAAGCAGGACCTTAGAAACAATTACCCCTACGGAATGTTTGCCGTACCAAGCTCAGAGGTCGTAAGAATACACGCATCATCGGGTACAACAGGCAAGCAGACAGTTGTCGGCTATACGGCTCATGATATTGACGTGTGGGCTGAATGTGCCGCAAGAGCGCTTACCAATATCGGCGGAACAAAGGACGATTATGTTCAGGTCTGCTACGGTTACGGATTGTTCACAGGCGGTCTTGGTATGCACTACGGTACAGAAAAGCTTGGTGCTACCGTTATTCCCGCATCGGCAGGAAACAGCCTGCGTCAGCTTGAAATGTTCAGGGATTTTGGTACTTCTATAATCTGTATGACCCCTTCATACGCTATAAGCCTTATAGAGCTTATGCACGAAAAGGGCTTCAAAAAAGAGGATTTCAATCTCAAGGCAGGTCTGTTCGGCGCAGAGCCGTGGACAGACGAGATGAGAAAGCAGATAGAGGACGGACTCGGAATCAATGCCTATGACATCTATGGACTGTCGGAAATAATGGGTCCCAGCGTGTCTGCCGAATGTCAGTATAAATGCGGTATGCACATCTGCGAGGACCACTTCATAGCAGAGGTCATCGACCCCGATACGCTTGAGGTATTACCCGCAGGTCAGCAGGGCGAGCTTGTATTTACCTGTATAACAAAGGAGGCACTGCCTCTTATCAGATACAGGACAAGAGATATAGCTACTCTTATCTATGATAAGTGCGAGTGCGGAAGGACGCATATCAGAATGCTGAAGCCCCAGGGCAGAACAGACGATATGCTTATCATCAGAGGCGTAAACGTATTCCCGTCACAGATTGAATCGGCACTGCTGTCGGTTGACGAAAAGGCTACCAACTACATGCTGGTCGTTGACAGAGTGAATAATCTTGATACCCTTGAAATTCAGCTCGAAACCCGTCCGGATATGTTCGGTGACGGTGTAAAGACGCTTGAAAACTACACAAAAAGGGTAAAAACGGCGATAGATTCCGCTATCGGCGTAGGAATCAATGTAAAGCTGCTTGAACCAAAGACCCTTGCACGCTCAATGGGCAAGGCTGTAAGAGTTCAGGATAACAGGGCTATAAAGAACAAGTTTGAAAAGAAATAATTTGGAGGAGGTACAGTATGTATATTGATCAGATTTCGGTTTTCGTTGAAAACAAAAAAGGCAGACTTGCAGGTATTATGGAGGTACTGAACAAGGCAGGCATCGACATAAGAGCAATGACTATTGCGGATACGGCGGACTTCGGCATACTGCGTATGATAGTAGATGATACCGACAAGGCACTTGAGGCACTGAAGGCTGACGGCTGTACAGCGGCTGTTACAAAGGTCATCGCATTCACTATCCCCGATGTTTCGGGAGCGTTATATAACGTTATGGGCAAGATAAATGCCTGCGGAATAAACGTTGAGTATATGTACTCCGTAATGGGTAAGGTTGCAGGCAGAGCGGATATTGTTATCCGTGTCGAAGATGTCGAGAAGGCATCTAAGGTGCTTATCGACAATGGTGTAACTCTTATTGAAAAGAAAGACCTCTGCAAGTAAGCGATAAGCAGAATATTTTCCGCTCCGGTGCATTGTCCGGGGCGGATTTTTGTATACAGCATAACGGCAGGCAATTATGCCATGCGTTACGGTAAAAACTGTTATATAAATTTTACATTTCCGCTATTGACAAAAGTATATAGCTGTGCTATACTCAAACCATAGGAAACGGCAGTTACCGCTGACGGATAACCGTGAATCAACACGGGTGCTGTAACTGCCTGCCCGCCGAATCAAGCGGACACCTTATGCCGACCGTCTGGGCAGTCCGAATAGGGCTGCTTTTTGTTTTGTATGCGGAAAAATATTCCGCTGAAAAGCAGCAAACGTGTATTGCGATTATTCGCAGGAAGGAAAGGTAAAATTATGGGAAACACAACTGACCTCAGCGTTCGCTTCAAGGATTACTGGGACGGATTCAAGCCCGGTGAATGGCAGGAGGGTATCAATACCCGTGACTTTATAATGACAAACTTCACGCCTTACTCAGGCGGACCGGAGTTCTTATGCGGTCCTACCGAGCGCACAAAAGCGCTTAACGCAAAGCTTGGAGAGCTTTTCAAAAAAGAACGTGAAAACGGCGGTGTACTGGATATAAACACAGAGGTGGTATCATCTCTCTGCAATTATCCTGCGGCATATCTTGACAAGGAAAACGAGCTTATCGTTGGCTATCAGACAGACGCTCCGCTTCGCAGAGGAGTAAATCCTTTCGGCGGTATCAGAATGGCGAGAGGTGCGTGTGAGGCTTACGGCTACAAGCTGTCGCAGAGCGTTGAAGAACACTTCGAGTACCGTACAACGCATAATGACGGCGTATTCAGAGTTTATACAGACGAGATGAAGCTTGCACGTCATATAGGTATTATAACAGGTCTGCCCGATGCATACGGCAGAGGAAGAATAATCGGCGACTACCGCAGGGTAGCGCTTTACGGTGTTGACTATCTTATAGAGCAGAAACAGCTTGACAAGAAAAGGGTCGGAGAAAACATAATGGACGTAGATACGATCCGTCTTTCCGAGGAGCTTTTCCAGCAGATTAGCTTCCTGAAGAAGATGAAGGAAATGGCGGCTATGTACGGCTATGACATCAGTATGCCCGCAAAGAATACGAGAGAAGCTATCCAGTGGACATACTTTGCTTATCTTGCATCTATAAAAGAGCAGAACGGTGCGGCAATGTCGCTCGGCAGAACATCGACCTTCTTTGATATTTACGTTGAGCGTGATATGAAAAGAGGCATTCTTACAGAAGAACAGGCGCAGGAGCTTATAGACGATTTCGTAATGAAGCTACGCAGTGCAAGACATCTGCGTACTCCCGAATATAACGAACTTTTCGGCGGCGACCCGATGTGGATAACAGAGAGCGTCGGCGGTGTGAACAACAGCGGTGTTCCTCTGGTCACAAAGGGCAGCTACAGAATGCTGAACACCCTTTATAACCTCGGTTCTTCACCCGAGCCGAACCTTACTATACTGTGGTCTGAAAGACTTCCCGAGCCGTTCAAGAAGTTCTGCGCAAAGCTGTCCGTTGACACAGATTCGATACAGTACGAAAATGACGACCTTATGCGTATGGAATACGGCGATGATTACGCTATCGCCTGCTGTGTATCGGCTATGAAGGTCGGCAAGCAGATGCAGTTCTTCGGTGCAAGATTCAACCTTCCCAAGCTCCTGCTCCTTGCCATAAACGGCGGTTATGATAATGTTACGGGAATGAAGATAGGTCCTCAGATGGAGCCTTTACAGGGCGACAAGCTTGACTATTACGAGGTAAGAGGCAGACTTGATATTTACCGTGAGTGGCTGTGCAAGCTGTATGTGAATACGATGAACGTTATCCACTATATGCACGACAAGTACGCTTACGAAAAGACGCAGATGGCTCTGCATGATACAGACGTTGACAGAATGATGGCATTCGGCATTGCAGGACTGTCTGTAATGGCTGACTCGCTCAGTGCCATAAAATATGCCGATGTAAAGCCTATCCGTGACGAAAACAATTATATAATTGACTTTGACACAAATGGCGACTTCCCGAAGTTCGGCAATGACGACAACAGAGTAGATAAAATAGCTCAGGACATAATCCAGAGAGTGTCCACTGAGCTTCGTAAGAATCCGACCTACAGAAACGCTCGTCATACCCTTTCGGCACTTACGATCACATCAAACGTTGTGTACGGCAAGAAGACAGGCTCAACTCCCGACGGAAGAAAGAAGGGCGAGCCTTTCGCACCCGGTGCAAACCCGATGCACAACCGTGAAACAAACGGTGCTATAGCATCGCTGAATTCCGTTTCAAAGCTCCAGTACGATTACTGCCGTGACGGTATTTCAAATACATTCTCTATAGTTCCCGATGCGCTCGGAAAGACGGACGAGCAGAGAGTGGAAAACCTTGTTGCCGTACTTGACGGTTACTTCTCAAATTATGCGCATCACCTCAACGTAAATGTTCTCAACAAGGAGATGCTCATTGAGGCGTATGAAAATCCTGAGGCTTATCCCAATCTTACTATCCGTGTATCAGGCTACGCTGTCAACTTCCACAAACTGACAAAGGAACAGCAGAGAGAGGTCATCAGCAGAACGTTCCACACGGTGATGTAATATGGAGTGCAGATACAGTGCAATACAGACGCTCGGCACGCTTGACGGTCCGGGAGTGCGGTTTGTATTGTTCCTGCAGGGGTGTCCGCTCCGTTGCGGATACTGTCACAATCCCGAAACAAGAGATGCAAGCGGCGGAAAAACAGCCACCGTCAAAGATGTAATGCAAAAGGTGCTGAGATGCCGTAATTATTTCGGTAAGGACGGCGGTATCACGGTATCGGGCGGAGAGCCGCTTATGCAGGCAAAATTCGTAACCGAGCTTTTTAAGGAATGTAAAAGGCAGGGTATAAATACCTGTCTTGATACATCGGGCTGTATAATGAACGATGACGTTACGGAACTTCTCAAGGTCACCGACCTTTGTATGCTTGACATAAAGATGACAAATGACGAGGACTACAGGAAGTATATCGGTTGCTCCCTTGACGCACCGCTGAAATTTCTTGACAAGCTGACCGAAATGAACGTTGAAACGTGGATAAGACAGGTGACGGTATGCGGCGTAAATGACAATGATACGAATATCAAACTGCTTAATGATATAGCAAATAAGCACGAAAATGTCACTTTCGCGGAGCTTCTCCCGTTCAGAAAGCTGTGTAAGACGAAATACGACGATATGGGCATCGAGTTCCCGTTTGACATATACCCCGAAACTTCTCAGGATGTCATCGAGAAGCTTAAACCCGGTCTTGATAAATTTGTATTCTGAATAATTTGTGTCCCCGACAGTACGGCTGTCGGGGATTTCATCTGTCGAATGACAGCCGACACAATAACCACCTGCTTTTTTTGCGTAATATGATCAATTTTTGCTCACAGAGTGCATTTCTCCCAAATAATATTGACTTTTGCCTGATGATATAGTAAAATAAAAGCAGTATGTATGATTGAATAGCTGTATTTCGGTTTTTATTTATTTTTCAGATAGGGGGCTGTATTTATGAGTAAGACCGTGTTGTTTGTTGCGTCTGTTACCAAAAAGCATATTATACAGTTCCATCTGCCGTATATGAAGTGGTTCAAGGAACACGGATACAAGGTTCATGTATGCGCAGGCGATGACTTTGAACCGGAAGAAGCAAGACATATACCCTATTGCGATGAATATTACATAGTGCCCTTTTACCGTTCGCCGTTTGCTACGCAGAATTTCCGCTCATATAAGGAATTACGCAAGCTGATAGAAGAAAACGAGTACGAGCTTGTGCATTGCCATACTCCCGTGGCGGCGGCTATCGCACGTTACGCTTTCAGGAATGCAAGAAAAAAGCATAACACAAAGGTGCTTTATACCGCTCACGGCTTTCATTTCTATAAGGGCGCACCTAAGATAAGCCGTTTATACTATAGCGTAGAAAAGGCTATGATTCGTTACACCGACGGAATTATCACGATAAACGAAGAGGACTATCTTGCGGCAAAGAAAATGTGCCGCAACAAAAAATGCGATGCTTATAAAATTTCCGGTATCGGCATTGATTTAAGCCGTGTCAGAAATTCTACCCGTACAAGAGAAGACATCAGTGATGAATTCGGAATACCGCACGACGCTTTTCTCGTTATGTCAAACTCGGAAATCAACGAGAACAAGAATGTTGAATGCTCTATAACTGCGGTTGCCGCCAACAAGGGCGTATATATGCTTATCTGCGGTACGGGCAAAAATATGGATAAGTGCAGAGATCTTGTAAAGGAGCTTGGCTGCACAGAAAGAATCATATTCGCAGGCTACCGTTATGACGCAAAGGAGCTTCTGCACGGTGCGGATGCGTTTATTTTTCCGAGCTACCGTGAGGGACTCGGACTTGCGGCTATCGAGGCTATGGGAGCAGGACTTCCGCTTATAGTTTCGGATAACAGAGGAACGAGAGAATATGCGGTAAACGGTGAGAATGCGATTGTATGCGAGTGCAACAATACATCGCAGTTTATTGATGCGATACAGCTTCTGAGTTCGGATAAGGAATTATGTAAAAAGCTCGGCAGAAACGGATATTCCTGCGCCGATAAATACGGAATCGAAAATTCGCTTGCCGAAATGGCTGAGATTTACGGAAAATACGTTGATATACAAACGTCAGAAATTGAAACGGAAGTGTTGTCGGGTGAAAACAGATAAATACAGAAGGCTGTTATCCTGCTGTCCGTCACTTCTTGATGCGGCAGATAAGACAGCAAATGATATGAATGAAGACTTGCAGAATAATATTCCGGCACAGGTCACGGCATACGTTACCGCACCTGTGCTGTTTTGTTATGTCAGCTACATTCTTGACAGCGCAAAAAAGAATAATATAAACAGAATATTTTTCCTTTCCCGTGACGGATATATTTTAAAACAGATAGCGGATATAATAATAGAAAGAAAGAAACTCGAAATACAGACGAGCTATCTTTATGTTTCACGCTATTCGCTCCGCAATGCGCTTTATTACAAGTGTGAAACGGCGGAGGATTTCGAAAACGCAGGATTATTTACAGGCTATACATTAAAGAGTGCAAAGAATTTTTTAAAGAGGGCAGGGCTGGATAATCGTCAACGTGCAGAGGTTTACGAAAAAATCGGTTTTTTTGAAGACGAAAATAAAGACCTCAGCGACAGCGAATATTCCGCATTTTGCGAGAAAATAAAAAACGATTCCGCTTTGCTTTGTGAAATTAAAAATAATTCCGAAAACAATTATCATAATATAATGAAATATTTTGAGCAAAGCGGTCTGTTCGAAAAAGGAAAAATCGCCGTTGTTGACAGCGGCTGGATGGGTACTGTACAGAAAACGCTGACAGCACTTTTAAACGGCAGGACGGACGATAATATTATCGGATATTATTTCGGGCTTTACAGACGTGAGGACGATAATTATAAGGCATTTCTGTTTGACGTGACCGATGCATATAAATATGTGCCGACCTTCTGCAACAATCTGTTCGAGTGCTTTTGCAGTGCGCCGCACGGTATGACTACAGGGTACAGTGAATGCGACGGAAAAATCATTCCCGTGCTGTCGGGCGCAAACGCAGAAATGGTAAAAATGGCGGAAATACAGACGAAAACAGCCGTCGGATTTACGGAATATGCGTGCGAAAATGAAAATTATATCCCGATATGCAAAATGAGAGATATATCCGCCAGACTTCTAAAGGCTCTTATGTACAAGCCCGATAAACAGGAGGCTGAAATTCTGGGAGCGTTCCCGTTCAGCGATGATGTGACCGAAGCGAAGATTCAGTGCCTTGCGGGAAACTGTAAAGGCAGTATTTCAAATATTCTTCTGCCTGTCAGAATTATCAGAAAGAAAAAAGGAAAAAGCATTTATCCCGATAAATATATTTACTGGCTGTACGGGAGTATTGTGCTGACAGGCTGTAAGCCTGCATGGGTTTACAGGCTCAGCGTGCGTGAATGGGAAAGGCTAAGACTGCTCAGGGAGAGAAAAAAACTATGCCGTTAATATCAGTAATAATGGGAGTGCATAACAGCGATCCCGATATGCTCTTAAGCGCTGTACGCTCGGTCTTGTCGCAATCGGTATCCGATATTGAGCTTATAATATGCGATGACGGGTCCGAAAACGACATAGAAAAAATGCTTGGCAGTATTAAAGACAGCCGTGTGAAGCTGATTTCCTTCAAGGAAAACAAAGGACTTGCGGCGGCTCTGAATGCCTGTATTGATGTAGCAAGCGGAAAATATATCGCTAGGCAGGACGATGACGATATCAGCCTTACTGGAAGGTTTGAAAAACAGACCGAGTACCTTGAAAATCACGGTGATACTTATTTCATCGGAACAGATTGCGAACTTTATTCGCTGGGCGAAGGCGTATACGGCGAGCGTATAATGCCTGAAACCGTTGACAAGCGGAGCTTTCTGTTCAATTCGCCGTTTATTCACGGCAGTATGATGTTCAGGCGTGAGGTTTTTGATAAAGAGCGTTACAGAACGCTCGGCAAAAACCGCAAATACGAAGATTACGATTTATTTATGAGACTTTGTGCAGACGGTTTCAAGTCCGCAAATCTGCCCGAGAAGCTGTACAGATTCCATTACGATAGATCAACAAGACGTGTTTCGTTTTCGATGAGGTGCGATGAATTCAAAGTGAGAACAGAGGGCTTCAAAAGGCTCGGCCTTATGCCCGTGGGATTCCTTTATGCACTGAAACCGATTTTACTCGGATTTATACCTCGTAAAGCAATGATTAAGCTTAAAGAAAAGACTACCGGAGTATAGTCGGGCTGTACCGCATTTTGCATAATGCGGTACTTTTTGAATTTTTTTCTTTGTTGCAATTGCATATTGTAATATACAGGTGAATGTGGTAAAATTGAATTATATTTTGATGTTTGGAATAACTATGCTGATAAGCTAATATTAAGGGGTTGAATTACGATTGAGCGATAAATTCAGTATTGATGATATACTGGCTGAAATCGGCAGCGACAAGGACGTAAGCAAGGAAACCGCAAAAAGTGCAGGCACTGCGGATAAGAAAGCACCGTCACAGTCAACGCCGGGTGCGACCATGATACTTAATTCTATAGATGAAAAGAAAAAAACACAGGGTAAAGAAAACACCATTGAAATATCCGCAAAGAACCTTCAGCATCTGAAGGGTGTTGTCGGAGAAGGACAGAGAAGGCCGAAAGAACCTGCACAGCAGGCACCGAAAGCGGCAGAGTCCCCAAAAGCAAAAAAAACGGACAGTGATGCACATTACAAAAGCCTTTCGGAGTTTGAAGATGATGAAAAGCCTGTAAAGCATAGATTGAATGCATCGCATGACAGCGTTGCACCGTCAAAACCGGCAAAGGAAAATCCTGCGTTAAAGGCAGAGAAAAAGTCTAAGAAACCGCCTCAGACCATATTCGGAAACGCAGATGAAAAGCCTAAGGAAAAAGCCGAAAAGGTAAGTGTATCTATCAATACAAGTGCGAATATGACCTTCAAGCAAAAGGTGAAGCAGTACAGATTTCTTTTTGAAGAGCTGACAAAGCGTGATTTCAAGAAGAAATATAAAAGAACGCTTCTCGGTGTGCTGTGGAGCATAATTTCACCGTTTCTGACGTTCTTGGTTCAGTATTTTGTGTTCGGATATATATTCCACCGTCTTGATTCGGGATTTGTGATCTACCTGCTCACAGGTACGCTGATGTTCAACTTTTTCACCAATGCGACTACTAACGGTATGTTCTCGATGTATTCAAACGGGGCGATATTGTCAAAAGTCAAAGTACCTAAAAGCCTTTTTGTGCTGTCGTCAAACTCTGCGGCAACCTTTAATTTCCTTCTTACACTGATTGTTTATTTTGCATTTATGATATTCTGCAAGATAACCTTTGGCTTACATCTTTTATTGATAATCTACCCGATACTTTGTCTGATTATTTTCAATATAGGAATGAGCTATATCCTGTCCGCACTTTTCGTGTTCTTCAGGGATATGCAGTATCTTTACCAGATATTCACAATGCTTCTGATGTATATGTCGGCTATCTTCTATGAAGTCAAGCACTTCCCCGAGGAGCTGAGATTCATATTCAATGTAAACCCGGTATATCATTATATATCATATATGCGTCAGCTTGTTATGCAGGCATCCGTTCCGAGTTTAACGGAGCATATTATCTGTCTGTCGTTTGCGCTTGGTATGCTCGGCATCGGATATTTCATCCACAGCAAGACAGAGCAGAAGTTCGTATATTATTATTGATGAGGAATATAAATGGTAATTGATGTAAAAAACGTTACAGTTCAGTATACAATAAGCAATTTCAGAGAAATCGGACTTAAGGAATACCTTATCAAAAAGGTAAAGAGGGACATAAAGACCGAGCAGTTTACTGCTGTAGACAATGTTTCGTTCAGCCTTGACGAAGGCGATTTTCTCGGGATAATCGGCACGAACGGCGCAGGAAAATCGACCCTCCTGAAAGTAATATCAGGCATTATGAAGCCTGCAAAGGGCAGTGTTACCGTAAACGGAAAGATAGCGGCACTGCTGGAGCTTGGCTCGGGCTTTGACCCTGACCTTACAATAAAGGAAAACGTTTTTCTGCGTGGAGCGATGCTCGGTTATACAAAGGAATTCGTTACCGAAAAGTACAAGGATATACTTGAATATGCGGAGCTTACCGAGTTTGAAAACAGAGCCTTCAAACAGCTTTCATCCGGTATGAAGTCACGACTTGCTTTTTCAATATCCTGCCTTATGGAACCCGAAATATTGATACTCGACGAGGTTCTTTCCGTAGGCGATGCGGCTTTCAGGGCAAAGAGCGAGGCGACTATGATGAACATTATCAAGGGCGGTTGCTGTACCATGTTTGTTTCACATTCGCTTCCGCAGGTACGCAGGCTTTGCAATAAGGTGCTGTGGCTTGATAAGGGAAAGCAGATAGCCTTCGGTGATGTGAATACCGTGTGCGACAAATACGACAGATATATCCGTACCGTAACCAATATGCAGAACATAAAAATGTAAACCGACAGGAGCATTTATGATATATCTTATTGACTTTGAAAATGTTCACTCAGACGGGCTTAAGGGTATCGAACAGCTTGGTGAGAAGGATAAGTGCTATATCTTTTACAGTGAACACGCAGGTGTGCTGACATTCAATATGCACAAAAGAATAACCGAGAGCAAAGCCGATATATTTTATGTCGAGGCGCAGGTGGGAATGAAAAATGCGCTTGATTTTCAGCTTGTTTCCTATCTCGGATATATGATTCGGGAGGCTCCCGAGGAGAATTATTGCATTATTTCAAACGATAAGGCATTCGAGCTTGTGGGAAGGTTCTGGCAGGAGAAGAACGTGAACGTTTGCTGTGCCGTTTCACTTGAGCAGGCCGAAGAATCCGGAGAACACAGCAGGCTTCATTCCGAGCTTGAAAAGCTGATAACAAACAGTGATGAGCTTGAGTTTGTCGAGAAGTGCATCAATGAGCTTACTACCAAGTCGGGCATAAATAACCGTATCGTGAAAAAATACGGTACTACCCGTGCAGGTGAGATATACAGACTGATAAAGCCTCTGCTGACCGATAAAAAAGGCGATAAGAGGCAGGAATAAAAAAACAAGGCGGTCATTGCTTTTCGCAGTGACCGCCTCAATTTATACGGTATTGAATTTTCCTATCAGTCCTGATACTGTGACGTTATCCCGAAATATTCTTCAAGCGAAAGACCGCTCTGCGTTACCTTTGTGGCAAGGTCTACGCCGATGTATCTGACGTGCCACGGCTCATACATATAGCCTGTTGAGCTTTCTTTGCCCTTAGGATAACGGATGATAAAGCCGTACTTGTAGCAGTTCTTGTCAAGCCACTTGCCTGCGGGATCGTACTGGAAGTCCTGTTCGAGAGAATTAAGATCGAATGTGTATCCTGTCTGGTGATCCGAATGACCCGGACGTGAAGAATATGTATCTGCGGCATCTCTGCCGTCCTGCGCAACATAGCGGTTGTATATAACGTCCTGATCCTCATAGGAACGGAAGCTGGATAAGATCCACAGCGAAATGCCGTCAGCGGCGGCGGCAGCCTGCATATCGTAGAAAGCGTCCATAGCGACCGGCTGAACACCGGGGTTATAGCTTGCAGGCAGAGTGTATGTCTTGTTTGCTATCATAACACCGTCAAAATAAGTAATGCCGTCTATAACTTCCATTTTGTGCGAGCCGTTATATGACGGGGTCTGCGGTTCGGATGCCTGTGGCTTTGATGTTTCGGGCTTCGGCGTTTCGGGAACTGTTGTTTCGGGCTGTGTTATTACATACGGATCTATGATATTCACCTCCATAGTAGCAACAAGTCGGAAATCATTTTCGTAGTACGCTTCAATGGTACAGCTACCCTCGCTTTTTGCGGTGATAACGCCCTCGTTTGTGACAGAGGCTACCGACGAGTCGCTGGTATAGTATATGGCGCTTGTGTGTGTAATATCCTCAGGCGAGAATTTTAAAACTGAATTATAAACCTCTCCGACCTCAAGAGTAACGCTCTTTTTGTCAAATTCCATCGAATCGGGCAGCTCAAGTCCGTTCACAGTGACGCTTATATCCTTTGAAAGTCCGGTTACGGAGTCGGTAACGGTGACGGTGGTTTCGCCTGTGTTCACGCCCTTTATATTTCCGTCCTTGTCAACGGTCGCAACTTCTTTATCGGCACTTTTCCAGCTGAGCGATACATCCTTTGCGTCAGAGGGGGTCAGCCTTGCAGTAACCTTCTGTTCCTCTCCGCCGTCAAGCGACAGAGCCGCAAGAGATACATCGAGCTTTTCGATTATATCCTTCTTTACAATAACGATAATACTGTCGGAAAGCTCTCCGCTGCTTACCGTTATTTCGGTTTTTCCGTCCGATACGCCTGTGATTTTTCCGTCAAGCGAAACGGTCGCAACCGATGTATCCGCACTGACATATGACAGCGCATATTCCGTGTCTGACGGCTCGGTTTTCACTTTGAGTTTTTCACAATGACCGATACGCAGTGTAATATCACCGCCGTTTGTTATCTCAAGTCCTTTTATACTGTCGCCGTTATTGCCTGTGAAGATCAGCGTTACAAGTATGGCACACATTATTATCAGCAGGGCTATACCGCTGTATATCATAATATTCGCTATCAGGCGGTTACGCTTTTTCTGTGCCGAGGTTTTCCTTTTCGGATATTGCGTTGAGGATGCTTTAACGGGCGTTGCGGCAGGCTTTGGCTTGAATGTGTCGTCAAGCTCGTCAAGCGGAATTATATTATCGTCCGTTCTTTTTTCAAACAGTGCCTTTATATCATCGATACTGCTTGTTTCGTACTTCTTTTCAGGCTCCATATTTTTATATCCTTTCAAATAAGCCGTACCGGCGGTAAGCCCCGTTTTGATGTACGGCAATACTTATATAAACGTTACAATTAATGTAATTATATCATAAAATCCGTATTTTTGCAAGTGCTGTTGCGGTTGACAAAACCGTACAGTTGTTGTAAAATTAGAATATGGATGTGAATACAGGATTTGACTTTTTCACAAGGCATTGTGCAAAGGAGGATCATATGAAATACAAAAGATCGGCATCGGTTTTTCTTGCTGTTTTGGTGCTGATTCCGGCAATGATGACAGCAGGCTGTTCCGAAGGAAGCCATATTATAACTCAGCACACCTCACGTCCGGACGGAACGGCAACGTCAAAGCCGTATGCCACCAACGACAGTCTGACAAAGGACGATATAACGCTTACGGTATGGGAGTCAAAGGACGGTCCCGATGAATTTATCAGAAAAGCGGGAGACAGCTTTCACAAGCTTTACCCTAACATAACTATCGAATATGTCAACGTAGAGATACCCGACGCTATAATAAATCTTAAGGATAAGAACAGTACGATAAAAAGACCGGATCTGTTTGCATCTCCCTGCGACATGGCAGGGGAGTTAATCGCCAATGATCTTATACTTCCGACGATCGACACCTCGTTTGTAAATACAGTGGCAATGACTTCTGCAAGGGATTCCGTGATGTACGGCGATACTATGTACGGCTACCCGGTTTCCTGCGAAACGTACGCCCTTTTCTACAATAAGAAATTCGTAGATCTGAATGATATTCCGTCAACGTGGGAAGGTATGATAGGCTGGAGCAAGGGCTTCAACACGCTCTATCCCGGTAAATACGGCTTTATTTTTCATGCAGATACGGTATATTATCTTGCTATGCTGATGAGCAGGGACGGGAATAAGCTGATGAGCGGCAAGGACTACGGCTTGCTTAACGAATCTGCAAAATACGGCATGGATCTTCTCGGGCAGATGAAGGAAATATTGCCGCAGAACGTTACGGATTTTGAATATGACGATTATGACAACCTGTTTCTTAACGGCGAGGCGGCTTTCCTTGTGAACGGACCGTGGTTTGTAAGCAAGGCCGATGCCTCCGGCGTAGATTACGGCATAGTAAACCTTCCGTCTTTTGAAAGCGGAAGCAATACATATTCCATTGCAGGTGTCAGAGTTATGTATGTGTACTCAAAAAGCGAGCATCCGAAAGAGGCGGACGAGTTCGCACGCTACCTTCTCAGCGAGGATATGCAGAGGCTCAGAGTAAAGATAACAGGAACCCTGCCTGCCGCCAACGTGGACATAGATGAAAAGCTGGACGGATTCGTAGATCAGCTGACATTCTCCTATGCTTTGCCTAACACACCTCTGATGGCTCGGTTCTGGGAATACGGGATAACTGTTACCAAAAACGTTTATGCCGGTAAGGACCTCGACGAAGAACTTAAGGACTATGTCGACTATCTGAACGGTACGGACGCTCCCGATAATGAAAGCAATATCACCGACAGCCTAGACAGCAGCAACACAGAATAATTTTATTTTTAACGGAAGGATATAACCTATATTATGCCAAATGCCGAAAAAAGCATATCGCTTGAAAATGCAACAGATGTCGGTGCGGGACTTACCTCAAAAGAGATAAGCGACCGCATCGCACAGGGAAAAGTAAACGGAGATTTCAATATACCGAGCAAATCAGTAAAGCAGATATTCAAGGATAACTGCCTTACATTCTTCAACCTTATCAACATAATACTGGCGGCTTTTGTCGTTGCGGTAGGCTCGTTCAAGAACTGCCTGTTCTTAGGCGTTATCATATGCAATACGGCAATAGGTATATTTCAGGAAATACGCTCAAAAAGAGCCATCGACAAGCTGGCTCTTATTTCTGCACCTAAAGCAGATGTGCTGAGAAACGGCGAAATACAGACGATAGCCGTAAAGGATATTGTTCTTGATGATATAATGATTTTGTCAGCAGGCAGACAGGTCTGCTCGGACTGCATAGCGGTAGAGGGCGACTGCGAGGTAAATGAGAGCCTTATAACAGGCGAAAGCGACCCTATCGTAAAGCACAAGGGCGATGAGATATTATCCGGCTCGTTTCTGATAAGCGGAAATGCAAAGGCGCAGGTTATCCGCATAGGCGCAGACAATTATGCCAATAAGATAACAAGCGGCGCAAAATATATCAAGAAGAATAACTCAAAGATGCTCTCAAGCATAAACTATATATTGAAGATGATTTCCGTATGTATTATACCGATGATACTGTTGATGTTCGGCAAGGAAATGCTTCTTGCACACAGCACGTTCACCGATGCCGTTGTAAACACGGTGTCGGCTATAATCGGCATGATACCCGAGGGTCTTGTGCTTATGGCAAGTATGGTGCTTGCGGTAAGCGTTATCAGACTTGCAACGAACAAAACGCTTGCGCAGGATTTGTACTGCGTGGAAACCCTTGCAAGAGTTGACGTTCTCTGCCTTGATAAAACAGGTACGATAACCGAGGGCAGAATGGAGGTATCCGACGTTATCTCTCTTGACGGCAACGACCACGAAAAAGCTCTTTGCGAGATGATATATGCGCTCGGCGATAATAACCCCACTGCGCTTGCCGTAATGGACAGATACAAAAAAGACGGTTTCCTGCCCGAAAGAGAATGGTCGGCAAGTACTGTGGTGCATTTCTCAAGTGCGAAAAAGTGGAGCCTTGCGGCTTTCGAGGATAAAGGAACATATATTCTCGGTGCGGCTGAATTTATTCTGGGCGATGCTATGACAGATGCTCTGAGAGAACAGATAAAGACGCTGTCTGAGGGCGGATACAGAGTTGTATTGTTTGCACACAGCGACAATATGCCTCCCGAAGTTGAGGGCGGCGCATTGCCCGAAAATATAACTCCAGTGGCGCTTGTAAGAATCACCGACTGCATAAGAAAAGAAGCCCCTGCAACGCTGAAATATTTTGCGGAGCAGGACGTTGACATAAGAATTATTTCGGGCGACAGCCCCGTTACCGTTTCGGGAGTTGCACAGCGTGCAGGGCTTGAGCATTATGAAAATTACGTTGATGCATCGACATTAACAACCGATGAAGAACTGTGGGAGGCGGCTGACAAGTATAAGATATTCGGCCGTGTAACGCCGTATCAGAAGCTGGAGCTTGTAAAGGCGCTGAAAGACAAAGGTCATACCGTTGCGATGACGGGCGATGGTGTAAACGATGTCCTTGCACTGAAAGAATCCGACTGCTCTATAGCTATGCAATCCGGAAGCGATGCGGCACGAAACGTCTCCAACATCGTCCTTCTCGACAGCAATTTTGCGTCAATGCCGAAGATAGTAGGCGAGGGCAGACGCTCTATAAACAATATCGAGCGTTCAAGCGTGCTGTTCCTTTACAAAACCGTATACTCGTTTTTAGCGGCGCTTATGTTCTGCTTTGTGCCGATGGGCTATCCCCTTCAGGCAATACAGCTTACGCAGATTAATATGTTCACAAACGGCATACCCTCGTTCTTACTTGCTATGGAGCCTAACTTCAAGCGTGTAAAGGGCGAATTTATAGAAAACGTCCTGCCGAAATCCATAATGCACGGACTGCTTATCACGTTCAATTTTGTCGGAATAGTGCTTATGCGCTATATTTCGGGCTGGATGGATATAATTCCGAGAGAAACCTTCGATTACAGCATTGAAACAATGTCAACCATATGCATAGGTTTTGCGGCGTTCGTGATACTGTTCAAGGTTTGTATGCCCTTCAAGCCGTGGAAAATAGGTCTGTTTATTTTCCTGATAGGCGGATTTACGGCTGATATATTCATATTGCGTGATTTCCTGCTCGACCTTAAGCCTATGTGCTTTGAAATGATAGTTATGACAGGAATCCTTATGGGCGCAACTGTTCTTATAGAGGCTCTGTCCTCGTTCTTTGAACGGCATATAACCGATAATCTGCTGGCGTTCCAGCGGTACTGGAAAGATGTGTTTATAAAAATGTCGGCAAAAAGAAAAGCCGGAAAGGAAAATAAAAATGCCTGAAACGACAGTTGAGATATTCAGCGACGGAGCGTGCAGCGGCAATCCGGGTCCCGGAGGTTACGGTGCGATTCTCCGTTGGAACGGAAAAGAAAAGGAGCTTAGCGGCGGCGAAAAGCATACCACCAATAACCGTATGGAGCTTACCGGAGTTATCGAGGCACTGACGGCACTGAAATATCCGTGCAAGGTGATACTTACCACCGACAGCAAATATGTTGTGGATTCGGTCACAAAGGGTTGGGTGAACGGCTGGAAACGCAGAGGCTGGAAAAAGTCCGATAATACCCCCGCACTTAATGTCGATCTGTGGGAGCGGCTGCTTCCGCTGCTCGATACGCATGATGTGGAATTCCACTGGATAAAAGGCCACGCAGGACACCCCGAAAATGAACGTTGCGACAGGCTCGCAGTAAAAATGCGTGATTACTACAGCGCATTATAATAAGCCGAAAAGAAGGCGTTTTTATGAAAAATGAGATCAAAGAATATAAGGAATATATAAAACAGCAGGCGGCAGACCCTGACGTTGACAAGAAAGCACTTGCACAGCAGCTTCTTGTAAGGATAGGCTTCTATCAGCACGAAAGGCTTATCCATCTCATAGTAACAATGAGCTTTGCGATATTCTTCCTGCTGTCGCTGATACTGGTGTCGATAAATGTTTACTTTCTTGCATTGTCGGTGCTGCTGCTTGTACTTCTTGTTCCGTACATAGCACACTATTATTTTCTTGAGAATTCAACGCAGGAGCTTTATAAAGTGTATTACTCGCTTATTTCGGGGCAATAATTCTTGCAGACGAAAAATAGTTGTAATTGTTTAAGCAAAAATCACACAAAACCGTGAATTTATTACCGAGTTTCGTTTAATCCTACAAAATTATCTTGCAAATATGGATTTTTTCGGCTTTCTGTAGTATAATTATAGCATTAATCTGCGGAATCAGTCGAATTAAGTTAGCTTTTTTTCAATGTAACAAGAGGGGTGAGCCGATGAAAAAAGATATATTTTCAATTCCGAACATACTGAGCTTTGTGCGAATATTGCTTATCCCGATATTTGTATGGTTATATGTCACCGCAGGAACGAGCGGAGAGTATTATCTTGCCGCCGCAGTTGTCGTAGCGTCGGGAATTACCGATTTCCTTGACGGACAGATAGCACGGCGATGCAATATGATAACCGAGTTCGGCAAATTCCTCGATCCGCTTGCCGACAAGCTGACGCAGGGAACGTTGTTCCTTTGCATAGCGATAAATTATCCGCTGATGTGGATACTGCTTGCTATATGGCTTTTAAAGGACGGCTTTATGGCAATCATGGGACTTGTGCTTTTAAAGACAAAGCAGACAAAGCTTGACGGCGCACGCTGGTACGGCAAGGTCTGCACGGCTATTATCTATATCGCAGTACTGGCTCTGCTTTTCTTCCCCGGAGTATTCCCGGAGGGCTCGCCGGCATCATCATTACTCATTCTTATCTGTATAGGCGTAATGCTTCTTTCCGGTATTCTTTATTCGGTAGCACTTATAAAGATGTGGCTCCACAATGAAACGATAGCCAAAGAGAACAGAATGAAGCTCAGGGAGATTGCTAAGGAAAGCACCCACGAGCATAGCAACATCAAAAGTGAATAAAAATGCGACCTGCCGGATAAAACCTGCAGGTCGTTTTTTGTTTTCAACGGTGTTGGATATGTCTTTTATGCTCTGATAATTTAATAAAAGATTACACGCTTTGCCAAGCACTGATTTTAGCTCCCTTTACACAAGGGAGCTAAATTGTGATACTTCTGTTTTTTATATCTATACAACATTCTCAATTTCGTTTTCTACTATGTTGAAGCGCTTGAACTCCGGTATGGATTCATCAAAACTTTTTATCAATATGCTTTCGTCGCCCGAAAGACTGTACATTGCCATTATTCCCGAGGGATAAAGCACTTTGTCGAGCTTGCCCGTTCTCAGCTTATCATATCCGTTATAAAGCGGGATATCGTTCTTTCGGCTGAGGTAATCGATCATAGCAAGCAGGTAAAGACATTCGGCGTACCACTTGCGTTCGTACAGTTTGCTTACTTCGTCACTGCACAGCATATCACGGATAAAGGAAAGCTCGCCCTTGTCTTTTACAAGGTGGCAGATGTTGCTTTTGAATATTTCAAACGAGCTTCTTTCCATGTGGGTTTCCTCCGTTTCGCTGTTTTTCTGATTTTAGCACAGTATTTTTATGCTGTCAAGAAGACTTTTTCCGATCATAGCAATTACAGACTTATGAAAATGCCGTTTATTATTTCGTTGAGTTGAATTATGCTGTTATTTATGTTATTATAAGGTAGACGGTTTTAATGCGGTCAATTGACGTTATAGGTTCAATTAATGCCGGAATTTTTTCTGTGTACTATAACAATACAATGATAACGTCAACGCCGAATTTAAATATTTGAACATAAGAGATTGAAAAAAATGACAGAAATTTCGGAGAAATTAAAATGACTGAATTAAGTATTAAAGATTATATTCGCAACGGGCTTTTCTTTGAAGCGCAAAGCGTGGCGTTGGATTTTGTTTCATTTCTTGAAGAAAAAGGCGTAGACTTTTACAAGGACAACTGCGATTGTTGGAAAGATAAAATCTACTATCAGTGTAAATTCAACAATTGTTGTGTATGCTTTATTTCAATCAAAGACCCCGATGAGCCGCAAGATCTATGGACTGTATGGTCTGATGATATAAAATCGGAATGGCTTGATAAATGTGATGTTGATGATGAAATTAAAAAGCTTGCGTGGAAGTATGTAGATAACTGCGGTCATTGCGGCTCATGCAAAGGCGGACGTCGTAAAGTCATTTTCGGACGGGAGTTTGAAGCTGTCTGCGGTTGTACATTCAGGGCCGATAATCCGACTATTGAAGATCTACCGTTTCTGAAGGAAATAATCAGGCTGTGCATAATAAACTTTGAAAAGGAAACAAAACAGTGAATATCAGAACTTTGAACACAGGCGAATTAAATCTGCTGTTTCAGCTCTTTGACTACAATGATCCCGATGAAATGATAGCAGAAAATACAGTAGATATTAACGAGAGAAAAATCGATATATTCGGCTTGTTCCAAGAGGACAGACTGATAGGAGAGATACGCGCCGCTTATGTCCATAACGATGAAAGGCATGCCGTAAGAAATAAGCGTGTTTATCTCTTTGCTTTCCGTATTCATAAGGATTTTCAAGGCAGGGGATACGGACAATTTTTGTTGAAAGAGGTAATTTCCACGCTTATGCAAAAAGGTTATTCTGAATTTACGATCGGCGTTGAAGATGATAATGAAACGGCTGTACACATATATTCAAAGCTTGGATTTACGCAGTTGGTCGGTAAAATCAGCGAAGAATATCAAGGTGATAGTTATGAATATGGGTTGTATCTGAGAGCATGAGGAGTAAATATGCTCTGATTTACAGCGAGATCTGATATTATCGAAAGTTACAGGCTCCTTTTCGAACAGGAAATGTTCGGAAAGGAGCTTTTATATTTTGAATAAGTCACTTAAAATTTACCCGATGTGAACAAATCTTTGTTGAGTTTTGATATATACAAATTTCTCTTTCGGGTATAGAATATAGAGGTTGCTTTTTGTCTGCAGGACAATGGAACAGAAAGAGGGAGAGAAATGATAAAGCGTTATTTCAAACGTTTAAAGACAGAATTCAAAGGCTATAATGCAGGAAAATTCGGAAAAGATGTGCTTGCCGGTATCACAGTAGCGGCTGTGGCACTTCCGCTTGCGCTTGCATTCGGTATATCGAGCGGTGCGACTGCCGCCGCAGGACTTATCACTGCGCTTATCGCAGGTGTTGTAATAGGACTGCTTTCGGGTGCTTCATATCAGATATCAGGACCTACGGGTGCTATGGCGGCTATCCTTTGTTCGCTTGTGGCTACATATCAGATACAGGGTGTGTTCATCGCCTGCTTTATGTCGGGTGCTATACTTCTGCTGTGCGGAATATTCAAGCTTGGCGGACTGGTGCAGTTTATACCCACGCCTGTTATTACAGGCTTTACATCCGGTATAGCAATAATAATCGCATTCGGTCAGATAAACAACCTTACGGGACTTAAGTGCGATGGTGCTTCTACTATAGATAAGATAGTAAGCTACTTCAACACGCCTCAGACGCTGAATTTCGAGGCAATAGCAATCGGCGTATGCGTTATAGTGTTTATGCTTATATACCCCAAAAAGCTCAATGCTATCATCCCGTCGTCGCTTATGTCAATTATAATAGCAACTGCGCTGAACTTCATATTCAATTTCAATGTCGGCATTGTAGGCGAGATACCGCAGACGCTTTTGCTTAACGACAGGCTTGATATTACGGCGATAGATTTTGACACGGTCAAGAATCTTATATTCCCTGCAATCAGTATTGCGGCACTCGGACTTATCGAGAGCCTTTTGTGCGGTGCGAGCGCAGGCAGAATGAAGAATGAAAAGCTTGACAGCGATCAGGAGCTTGTAGCACAGGGCATAGGCAATATGCTGATACCCTTTTTCGGCGGTGTGCCTGCGACAGCGGCAATAGCAAGAACGAGCGTTGCCATAAAGAGCGGCGCACAGACAAGAATTGCAGGTGTAATACATTCACTGGTGCTTTTAGCGTCAATGTTCCTGCTCGGCGGCGTAATGTCAAAGATACCTATGGCGGCGCTTGCAGGCGTACTTATCGTAACTGCGTGGAGAATGAACGAGTTTGCGGTAATAAAGGACATTTTCGGCAGAAAGATAAAGACCGCAATGTTCCAGTATCTTATCACAATGGCGGCAACGGTTATATTCGACCTCACTGTCGCAATTATAATCGGTATACTTTTCTCGGTCATCATGTTCGTGCTTAAGGTTTCGGATATGACGGTAAATGTTGCCGATGTTGATCCTGCAAAGATAGATATAGCCGACAAGGACGGAAAGCTCTGCGGCACAAAGGTAGTATATGTCACAGGTCCGCTTTATTTCGGAACATCAAACAAGCTGTCAGAGAAGCTGTCACATCTTGAGGTCGATGACGGCGGAAAGCTGATATTCTCGATGCGTGGCGTGCCTATAGCGGATATTTCCGGTGTACAGGCTATGAAGGAGCTTTGCGACAGCCTTTCCGCAAGGAAGATAGAAATATACTTCTCGTGCGTACAGCCTGCCGTTGACGAAATGTTCCACCGTTGCGGCCTTATCGAAACCTACGGCGAGGAGCGTTTCTTCTGGAGTACCGACAAGGCGATGAAATTCATTGCAGGCGAAACCGCAAACGTCTGCCCCGTCTGCTCCGCAAACACATCAAATACAGCCGTAACCGCAGAAACGGCAAGCGTATAAATCTAAAAAAATCAGCCCGCAGGAAGATAAAACTCCTGTGGGCTGTTACTGTATGCTAAGCATCTCTGTCGTTGCCTTGCGACGCTACGATAAAGCCTACTATCACTGTAACGAGCAGAGCAAGTAATCCAAGCAGCTGATTTTCAATAAAACAAACCGTCAGTGCAACACCGCCGATTAAAATAGCAATTCCGAAAATCATCCATAAGCACTTTACCGCTTCACTGCGGTTATCGGTTTTGTTCTTATCGTTGACGTGGTGTGAATAAAGCCCTCTGCCATTATTCTGTACAGGCGGTTTTTTATCTTCCTTGCTTTCATCAATCATGTGCTGAATAAGCCCGATGGTGAACAAGTCGTCGGATAAGTCGTGCTTTCCGTTATGGTTCCAGTCAAACATAATATCGCTCCTTTCGCAAGCGCTTTTTCTTATGTGATTATTGTAGCATAAGGATTGTACAATAAAAAGGACAAACAAAGCCTGCATACCGCTATAGGTCTTTCGGACTGTTGCCGTATGCTAATCATCTTTGTCAAAGCCCCGTGACATTACAGCATAGCTGATAAATACTAAGCCTAATATAGAAAGTGCTATCAGAAGTTGATTTTTGATATTGCAGATTATCAGAATAAAGCCGACAATAAGAATTATCAATCCTAAAACAAGCCAGAAGGTTGTTATTGCATTCTTGCGGGCCCCGTTAGTGTCCTGATAGATGTCATAGCGATGATGATTTCTCCTGTTACGATTTCTTGCAGAGGGCTTTTCATCCTCCTCGTTTATCAAATCTTCAAGAAGCCCGAATGTGACAAAGTCATCGAAGGGATCGTGCTCACCGTTTCCGTTCCAGTCAAACATAATATCCGCCCCTTTCGCAAGTGCTTTGTTTATGTTGTTATTGTAGCATAGACAGTGTACAATAAAAAGGACAAATATCTCAAAATCAGAATAACGCTGTGTATTTGTTGCTGATAATTTCAAATAAAACAAGTGTAATATTAACGATATCAAAAAGCGTAAGCTTTTGTAAGGGTGGCGGTGCTGACGTTGCCCTTATTTTGTTTTATTAAGTAAATTTATAATTTTGTGCGTTCTCCTCGCAAGGCTGACAACAAAAAAAGCACCGCAATCAAATACGGTTGATTGCGATGCAGTTTTTTGGCACGCCTGATGCGATTCGAGACGCACCTGTGCGTTCTCCTCGCAAGGCTGACAGCAAAAAACAAGCACCGCAATCAAATACGGTTGATTGTGGTGCAGTTTTTTGGCACGCCTGATGCGATTCGAACGCACGACACATAGCGTCGGAGGCTATTGCTCTATCCAGCTGAGCTACAGGCGTAAATATAAAGGGCTGACGTAAATCAGCCCTATTATTATAACACGATTTTAATGTTTCGTCAACATTATGAAAGAGAAATCACTTTAAAAGCGATTCGGTAGCCGCAATCTTTACTGCAACGCAGAATACCTCCATAGCCTTCGCAAGCTCTGCTTCGGTAGGATATGTCGGAGCGATACGGATATTGTTATCGTGAGGATCCTTGCCGTAAGGATAAGTCGCACCTGCGCCTGTCAGAACAACTCCTGCCTGCTTGCAAAGTTCAACAGTACGCTTTGCCGTGCCGTCAAGACCGTTGAATGAGATGAAATAACCGCCGTTGGGCTTGTGCCATGAGCCGAAGCCTGTGGGAGCAATCTCCTTGTCGAGCATATCAAGAACAATCTTGAACTTAGGCTCGATTATAGCCCTGTGCTTCTTCATGTGTTCCTTTATGCCGTCAAAATCCTTGAAGAAACGAGCGTGTCTTAACTGGTTGAGTTTATCGTAGCCGATAGTCTGGAATGTCATCTGGCTCTTGATAAACTTGATGTTTTCCGCACTGGCACCGATGAATGCAAGACCGCCGCCGGGGAACGAAATCTTCGATGTGGACGCAAACATAAATACCATATTCTGCTTGCCTGTCTTTTTAGCTTCTTCAAGAAGGTTCAGCAGAGTGTCGGGAGTATCTGTGAGGTGATGAACGCAGTAAGCGTTATCCCAGAATATTCTGAAATCCTTTGCTTTAGGCGAAAGGTTAGCAAAACGCTTAACCGTTTCGTCCGAGCAGGTGATGCCTTCGGGGTTGCTGTACATAGGTACGCACCAGATACCCTTGATAAGCTCATCTTCGCTTACCAGCTTTTCTACAACGTCCATATCGGGACCGTCGGGGGTATAAGGTACTGTAATCATCTCAATGCCGAGGCTCTGGCAGATAGCAAAATGTCTGTCATAACCGGGAGCGGGGCAGAGGAACTTTACCTTTTCGTTCTTTCCCCAGGGCTTGTCGCCGCCGAGAACGCCGAGCAGCATCGCTCTTGCCATTGTATCGTACATAAGCTGAAGGCTTGAGTTACCGCCGATGATTATTTCATCGTGAGCAACACCGAGCATAGGCATACAAAGTCTTTTTGCTTCTTCTATACCGTCAAGCACACCGTAGTTACGGCAGTCAACACCTGTTTCCGACATATAATCACCGTCAAGACAATGCGTCAGCATATCAAGCGATAAATCAAGCTGTGCGGGAGAGGGCTTGCCTCTTGACATATCCAGCTTCAGACCCTGCTTGCAAAGCTCGTCATACTGCTTTTTAGCTTCTTCATTCAGCTTTATCAGTTCATTCTTTTCCATTATCGCAAACTCCTTATAATAAAGAATTTTAACGCAGTTTTTCACTGCACCCATGTTTTAATTATAATGCAAATGAAGCTGTTTTGCAAGCGTTTTTTCGTTTTCTTGCAAAGAATTATGCAATTTCGTCAAAAAAACGTTGCACAGTAACATAATTATGGCGATTAGCAACTATAAAATATCCATTAAATGTTTAATCTGTGCAACTCTTAATTTTAATTTTTGCATTAACCGGCAAATGCGGCTGTTACAACGCCGTTGTTGTTAGTGAATGTGATGTCGGCGCTCACCGTCTGTTCGTCAAGTCCCGATAGATTCAGCGGAACACTGCAGCGTACATTATATGTCCATTCAAAAGTAAGCGTAGTGCTTGTCTTGCCGTCAAGAAAAGCAAGGCTCATATCAAAATCAGTGCTGTCGCTGAGAAGAGCCGTTGCGGATAATGCATCGTCATATATTACGGGAAGAGTAACATTCTGACGTGTAAGCTCGGTAGGCATTATGTTCCGCAGGGATATTATCTTTGAGTTTCCGTCCGTATATATATTAAGCGTAAGGTCGGCACAGTAGAAGCCTACCTGCTTCTGATTATCGAGCGGTATATCCTCCGCATATCCCTGCACGGCAAAATAACCCGTTCCGTAGTCCGACAAGGCTATGTTGAATGTGGGGTGGAATACGGGCGTTCCCTTTGCAAGAATTGCGTCATAAGCCGTCAATGCGCCTTCTACGCCGTCCTGCACATCAAGCAGGGCAGTGTCAACCTCTGCCTTGTCAAGCCCCGAATAATAGCTTGCCGAAACGGCAAAATTTGAGCCGTCACTTATAATTTCCCTGCTGCTGCCTGCGTACACCGGAGTTGTGCGTGTAAGCAGCATATACAGCAAAAGCCCTATTCCTGCGGTAACAAGCACAAGCAGGATAACAAGTACGATTTTTTTCATTCATTTCCCTTTCAGAATTGTTTTATATGCAGTAAAGATTCATATCCCACGCAGGAATATACGGGTGCTGTCTTAAATACAGCTTGTATGACGGATTCAGCTCCGTTACCTTTATGGGCAGGGCGAACATATCCTCAGTGCGATGATAGAGCGAAACGAGCAGCTTCGGTTTGTCACGCTTTATTACCGTCTTACTGCCGTCAAGAGCCTCGCTCTCACTGCCCTCAACATCATATTTTATATAGGTTATACGCTCGTCCTTTACAAAGCTGTCAAGACTGCGCATTTCTATCTCCTTTATCCGTGACGGATTGACAGGCTTACCTTTTTCATAGGGGATAAGCGATGAATTTCTTCCGCCCTTTGATATAAATTCGCAGACCGTATCACAGCTCCACGCACCCGCATTCACCGTTCTGAAGTCATAAGGGCTCAGCTTGTAGTGTATGCGTTTCATCTTTGCGTAATTCTTCCCGTCAGGTTCCATCGCAAAAATCTTGTTGAACTGTCCGCCCGTCACTTCCAGAAACTCGGTTATCGTGTCGCCGTTGTAAGCGCCGAGATCCGCATAGGTTTCGTTGCCGCCGAGGTCAAGAATTTCATATCCTTCCGCTTTATCCGTCTGATTGCGTAAAAGCGGCTGTATCCTTCCCGTTATACGATATTCAAGCCAGCCGTCGAAAACCTGTTTTGATTTCTCGTCCGCAAGCATCGAGTAAACTCTTTCAAGCTCGGCTCTATGCTCCTCGGCATATTCTTTTGTAAATAATCCTCCGCCTATTACCGGAACATCGGGAGCGTATAATTCGTGCCTGTCCGAAATGGCAATGATACGCTGTATCACCTCGTCAATATGAGTGCCGAAAGCAACGAGTATGATACAGTCACCGAACTGCCGTTCAATATCGGACAGCTTTTTCACCTCAAAGCCCGCAAAGCTGTGACCTCTCACGAAGTCATCGCTCGCCATGAATCCCGATATTTTTACATTCTTCAAGGAGCATACATCGAGTATTTTCTGTGCGCCGTCCCCCATACCGTATATTATTATCGGCTTTGAGGTTTCAGCCAGATGATCCCACAGAGAAACTGCGCCTGTTATATCGTACATTTGAACATTCCTTTTCCGTGATTATTCGACCGTTACCGATTTTGCAAGGTTTCTCGGATGGTCAACATCAAAGTTTTTGAGCGCCGCAGTATAATATGCGATAAGCTGTAACGGTACTACAGCGACAAGCGGCATAAGAAGGTCCCTTGCAAGAGGGAGCATAACAGGATAATCAACATCGTTCCCGTCAAACTTCATATCCTCACTGCATACCATTACAACAGTAGCGCCTCTTGTCTTTACTTCCTTTATATTGCTCATTGTTTTTTCGTAAAGATCGTGCTGTGTGGCAACTGCGATGACCGGCATACCGTCTTCGATAAGTGAGATAGTGCCGTGCTTCAGCTCGCCTGCGGCATAGCTTTCCGAGTGGATATAGGAAATTTCCTTCAGCTTAAGACTGCCCTCCATACTGAGCGCATAGTCAAGACCTCTGCCTATATACAGCAGGCTGTCTGCACTTATCAGCTTGGACGCTACCTTCTGGTACTGCGTCTGATCGTCAACGCACTTCTGTACCTTTGAGGGAATCTGTGAAAGCTCCGATATAAGCTGTCTGCACTGTTCTTCGTCAATTGCGTTTCTTGCGTATGCAACACGGAAAGCAAGCAGATACATAAATGCCGCCTGTACCATATATGCCTTTGTGGAGCATACCGATATTTCAGGTCCCGCAAGGGTATACATTACCATCTTTGCTTCTCTTGCTATGGATGAGCCTACCACGTTTACTATCGCAAGCGTGTCTGCACCTATTGAATTTGCCAGCTTCAGAGCGGCAAGCGTATCTGCCGTTTCGCCCGACTGCGAGATAATAACTACAAGATCGTCCGGTGCAAGCAGAGGATCACGGTAGCGGAATTCCGACGCAATATCCACAACAACGGGAGTGCGTGCCAGCTTTTCGATAACGTATTTTCCTACCATGCCTGCGTGCATTGCCGAGCCACAGCCTACTATATAAATGTGATGATAATTTCTCAGCTTTTCATCGGTAAGACCGCATTCTGAAAAGTCAGGTAAGCCGTTCTTGATACGGGGATTTATCGTCTTTTTGAGTGCGTCGGGCTGTTCGCATATCTCCTTGAGCATAAAATGAGCATATCCGCCCTTTTCAGCCGCCGAAACATCCCATGTAGCAACCTGTAATTCCTTTTCTATGACATTCTTGTGCATATCATAGAACGTAACACCGTCGGCTGTTATATCCGCAACCTCTCCCGGCTCAAGCAGATAGTATTCTCTTGTGTATTCGATTATAGCGGTAACATCGGACGCAATAAACATTTCGCCCTTTCCCTTGCCGACTATCAGAGGACTTTCTTTTCTTGCCGCAAATATGCGGTTCTTATGCTCCCTGAACATTATGCCGAGCGAATACGCTCCCTCTATATCGGCAATCGTCCTGATTATTGTATCAATAGGGTCGCCGTCATAGTTGTAGTCGAGCAGCTTTGCCACAGCCTCGGTATCGGTCTGGCTCTCAAAGCCGTATCCCTTAGATATGAGAAATTCCTTCAGCTTGCGGTAGTTTTCGATTATACCGTTATGAACGATTGATACTCTGCCGTTTCCTATCGGGTGAGAGTTAATGTCGCTCGGCTCGCCGTGCGTTGCCCAGCGTGTATGACCTATGCCTGCCGTAGCTGTGAAATGAGGCTCGTTCTCGAGCTTTTTGATAAGCCCTTCCTTGAGCTTGCCCTTTGCCTTGACGGTTTTTATCCTGTCGCCCTCAAACACGGCTATACCTGCCGAGTCATAACCCCTGTATTCCAGCTTTGTAAGTGAGTTTACAAGTATTGCGGTGCATTCTTTTGCACCTACATATCCTACTATTCCACACATGATCTTGTTCCGCCTTTCTTTAACCGGATGAGCAGCCATACTGCTCTGTAATAGTAATAATCATATTCTGTTTGTTTTTCATTAAGTACATTTATCTGTAAGCCGACAGTCTGTGTGACGGCTTATATAAAAACAGTATATCACATTAAGCTCCAAAAGGCAATATATTTTGTGTTGACTTGAGTTATCAACTGTGTTAAAATGGTATTGTAAATCACATTTAATGTGAAAAACAATTTACGGGAAATACAGTTATCCGTCATTAAGGAGGAAAATTATGGAGTTAGGATCACAGAACGTACAAGAGCTGACCGGCTACATTGAAAAAATGCTTTCAATGTTATCGGAACATATGACATTTCCGACAGTTTTATTCATAGTTGCCATTGTGGTGGCTTTATCGTCAATAGCTTGCTTTATTCTTGCACCGTTTTACATAAAAGGAAAGGCAAGAGGGGCAAAAACAGCCGCACAGGTGATTTCCGTTATTGATTTTATCGTCGGCATATTACTCATTTTTGCATTCCTTATCATTACATTGTTGCTTAATATTGCGTCCGACGGTTTCTTTGATTCGGCTGATGATTTTTTGAAAGCGGTGTTCGGATTTTTGGTAGCTCCTGCGAGATTCGGTATGTCGCCCTTGTCGGTTTTCGGCTCAGATGCAAGTATCGGCACGCCCATATTGTTTTATGCCTTGTATTTTGTTACGGCAGGCTTGCTCGGACTGGCGGCATTTATCGTAAGCTGTATAGCAAGAGGAAAATACAATGCCGCAAATGGTCTTATAAGAGGTGCGGCCGCACCTGTGGGAGTACCTCAGTATAACCCTTATCAGCCTTACGGTCAGCCGAATATTCAGCAGGGCTATCCCCAGCAGTACGGACAGAATGCTCAGCAGGGCTATCCTCAGCAGTACGGACAGAATGTTCAGCAGGGCTATCCTCAGCAGTACGGACAGAATATTCCGCAGGGCTATCCTCAGCAGTACGGACAGAATATTCCGCAGGGTTACCCTCAGCAATATCAGCAGAATATTCCGCAGGACAACGCACAGTATCAGCTTGCTCAGCAGGAAGTTCCGCAAAACATACCGCAGGACAACGCACAGTATCAGCCTGCCCAGCAGGAAATTTCGCAGGATATACCGCAGGACAACGCACAGTATCAGCCTGCTCAGCAGGAAGTACCTCAGAATATACCGCAGGACAACGCACAGTATCAGCCTGCTCAGCAGGAAGTTCCGCAGAATATACCGCAGGACAATGCACAGTATCAGCCTGTTTCACATCCTGCTCAGCAGGAAACTGCAAATACAGAAGCTCCCGTGCAGGCGGCTGTGGCACAAGCGACTCCCGTACAGCAGGCTTCGTCGGCATTCTGCGGCAACTGTGGCAGTCCGGTAACTCCGGGTGCTTCATTCTGTCAGAATTGCGGCAACAAAATCAGTTGACGATAAGTTAACGGGCTGTTTTGGCAGCCCGTTTACTTTTTTACATTTCACCCTTGATGCCTATGATAATTTTTGTTGTTTTTAACAATAGAAAGATATGCGGCGATGTGCTACAATTACTATCGGTGATGTTATGAAAAAGAAAATCAGCGTCTGCGAAAATTCGATGGTGCTTGTATACATTCTCGCCATGTCCGGAGGATTTATGGACGCATACTCCTATATGTGCAGGGGAGAGGTGTTCGCCAATGCCCAGACGGGAAATATTCTTCTTATGGCGGTAAATCTGGCAAAAGGCAATTTTGTTGTCGCACTCAGATATTTTGCTCCCGTAATGGCTTTTATAGCAGGTGTTGTACTTGCACAGACGGTGCATCATATCTTCAAGGGCAGAGCGCTCCACAGACGGCAGATAGTTATTCTGTTCGAGGCGGCGGCACTCTTTGCGGCGGCATTTATACCGTATGAGTTTAATATCCTTTGCAACTGCATTATTTCTCTTGCCTGTGGCGCACAGGTAGAGGCATTCAGAAAGATAAGCATAAGAGGCGCATATCCGCAGAGCTACGCCTGCGCCACCACAATGTGTATAGGCAATATGAGAACAGCGGCTTCATCCATATGCGAATATGTCGCTCATAAAAACAGGGACGATCTGAGAAAAGGCTTGCTTCTCTTCAGCATAAACGCAATGTTCGCCATCGGCGCTGTCGCAGGCGATCTGTGCGTGACAGCAATAAATCAGTGGGCTGTGATGATATGCGCCGTGTTTATGACTATGGCGTTTATAATTATCACAATGGAGGAAAAGGAAGAAGAAAAAGATGCCCGGTAAAACCGGCATATATAACTTAAGGCACCGCATAAGCGGTGCCTTAAGTCTGTCACGATAAACTGATTATTATTAAAGTCACACAGTTAAATATATTGCCAACACTGCTTAAAACACTTCCCGTATCGACAAGGCATTAATATTTTCGTGAGTGTATCTGTACAACTGCACAGACATTAACCTTTCAAAAAAACGCCACTAACCTGAGATATATGTACTAACCTGCGGACGTGTAGCGTTAAGCGTCCCTGCATTGACAGGATGTACAATGTTCAGGTGGCTATTCGAGTTCAGCCAACACCCCGACGGGGTGTGGGTATGGGTAAGGAAAGAGGGAGCCACGAGGGAGAGAACCTAAGAGATAGGGAGAGGGGCTGTCAAGTCCCTTGCCCTAGTCTCTTTGGTTCTTTCCCTCGTTAATATTGACAAGTGCATTGATTCGAATAGCGAACCCGAGAAGTGCTGTCCGACAAAAAGAACTATCGGTAGCTTGGTATCATAGTCAAAGCTGAACGATATAATAGAAGCACATCAAATATATGACTTTTCCTATAAGCAGAAAGCCGTGAGTTACAATAAGATACTCACGGCTTTTTTGTATAATTTAAGTTGCTAATAAAAACAATTTCTTTACATTATTTTATCTCTCTTGACATATATTACAATTCACGGTATAATATGAATATACATTTACTGTAATTGTGTCAAATATTCGTCTTAGTTCTCTATGCTCGTATAATGCTCCGGTTATATTTAACCCATATCAACAGATACGCCGTTATGTTATGCAGGAGGTGATTTAATATGAAGCATCTGAAAAAAATTAACTTTGTTTTGTTGCCTTTAGCTATCTGGGGGACTATGATTTTTTATCATGGAATAATTTTAAAACCGTTCTCGGATTTAATGATGAATATATCAGCGCCGTTTGTATTGAGCTTTGTTATTCATACTATTGTCCAATTGCTCGTAATAAGCTCGCTGACAGTGACGGCAGTAAAGAAGCTCGGTTATAAATTAAAGTATTCGATTATTTCAGTTGTGTTAATGTATGTGCTTTTTGCAATCTTGTCCCCACCGTCAATTTATATGTTTGTGTTTACGGGAGGAGTGCAAATAGGCTTTGCATCAGGTCAGCCTGCAATGCCATCTTGGGAATCGTCTATTTTCATAACTCTGCAATATGGTATTGTTATGCTGATAACAACGCTGATTGCTTGCAGAAAGAAGTGTGCAAGTAATCAAAAATGAAAATTTATTTTCAATATTCGCCGTTATGTTATGCAGGAGGTGAATTAATATGAAGCATCTGAAAAAATTAAACTTTGTTGTGTTGCCTTTAGCTATCTGGGCGATTACGGTTATCTATGTGCTGCTTAACAAGCTTATCGGCACGTTCACTCAAAACATGGAGCCTTCTCCCGTTATTCTGACTATTCTTGTTTTAATATTTAACTTGGGATTACAGCTTTTAATAATATGTGCAAGCACAATTTATGCGGTGAAAAAGCTTGATTTAACTCTCAAAAGGGTAGTAATATCATTGCCGATTTTGTACTTGTTGTTTGGATTGTTTTCCCAGCCGTCAATATACTTGTTTGTTTTTACAGATAAATGGAGTTTCTTTTCTGTACAACATCCTGCCATGCCATCTTGGAAAGCGTCTATTTTCATAACTGTGCAATACGGTATCGTTATGCTGATAACAACGCTGATTGCTTGCAGAAAGAAGTATGCAAGTGATCAAAAATGAAGATTTATTTTTAATATTCGCCGGTATGACGGATATAGTTTTCGGCAAAGATTACAGAAAGGAAAGAATAACAATATGAAAAAACATCCGTTGCTTTTTAATTACATATTATTCATAAAGAAGGCGTATATTTTCATCTCTATTATAATACTTTCGCTGGTTGTTTTAACAGGTTGTACCCTAAGGATAAACGCACGAGAAGAGGCAGAGGACATTGTTGCCACTGTAATCGAGTATATCAATAAAGGGGATTCTGAAGGACTAATCGCATTGTTCTGTGAAGAGGTTAAAGAAAACTATGAATTAACTGCTGATGTTGATATACTGTTTAATATGTTTGACGGCGAAATAACATCTTATGAAGTTTCTGCCGTAGCATCAGGCGAAAAATCAGAACTTTTCGGAGAAAATTATTATTGCATAAGAGCAATTGTCGAAGCATACGTTGATGACAAGGAATACAGAATAGAAGTCAGCAAAACGATATACGACAATCAAGATCCGCAACGTGTTGGGCTTACTACTGTTATGGCAAAGGATGTAAATGTAAAGGGAATGTTCTTTGTCGGCGAAGTTAATGTATTTTACGGATAAAGATAAAATATACAGTATACGATACTATTCGTATTTAATAAATAAGGAAAAATGAACCTCAATATCTGATTTTTGATATGGAGGAAAATACGTTATGGATAGCTTGGTAAAAATAATGGGTTCTTTTTTGGCATTAAGCCTTATTATGATTTTGTCATCTTGTATTGTAAATGAACATGTTGATGAAGGCGACATTAAAGAAAATGCAGTCCGAATGATGGAATGTATTGTCAATAAAGATTCTGAAAAATTGTTCGATTTTTATAACAAAGATATGAAGGATAATTATCAAGATAGCTCTTTGGACGAAATAAGACAGCTTTTTGAATATATCGATGGTGCGATTACTTCATATAACTATGAAGGTAAAGGAGGAGGTCAAGAAGCTAAAAACGACGGTATAATTTACTATTACAGTTGCCATCCTGAATTTGATTTCACCACCGAAACCGGGCAAGAATATACGATTTCGTTTTCATATCATTATATATGGAATGAACATCCTGAGTATGAAGGGATCGATATGATCCAAATATGCAAAGACGGAGATTGGGGTGAAAAACTGATAATTGGCAGAAATCATTACAAATAATAAAGGCCTTTATTGAGGAAAGTGTGGTAGTTAATAATGAAGAAATTGATATTGTTTCTTACGCTGAGTAGTGTTCTGTTATTTTGCTCGGGCTGTGAAAGCGGACGAATTGATATTAACTCAGAAACAAAAAATCAATGCAAACAAATTTTAGATTACTTAAGCAGCAATGACTCTGAAGGTTTGAAAGATTTGTTTTGCAAAACGGTATCTTCAGAATCCGACTTTGACAATCAAATGTCCGAAGCACTGGAGCTTTTTGACGGTAGTGTCGTATCATACGATATTCGTTCAACCGGAGCAAATGAACGAATCGTAGACGGAAAGCAGTCAGAAATTCATATATCACCGCATATCTGTGATATTAAAACTGACAAAGATAAAACTTACTGTATAAAATACTCTTCGTATTTAATAAATGTTGAAGAGCCTGATTTTCAGGGACTTTCTGAGTTATCTATCGAATGTGAAGATGGACAGATATTTGTACTGGGAAATTATGAGACAGGTCACAATTTGTGAAACAACAGCCTTCTTTATGCAATATTTGGCAAGGCTGGCTTAGTCTGCAAATGAAGGGTTCTATGTAATTTCAATAGCTTTAACATTTTTGGCACCCAAATATGGAAAAACACGTTTTGACTTTGCTGCATATTCGTTATCTAACATTGCCTCTTCACATCAGCAGGTGTCATACTATCTCATATCAAATCAATAAACAGGAGGATTGAATGAAGATTGCAAAAAACATAAGTTTAGGTATCGGGATGCAAGTATTGGTGTTGCTAATGCATATACTTATTCATTTTATTATGGACGTTATGAACAGCAGTTTTGATGACATCCGAGACATCCAAATAGCTTGCTCATTCGTTGCGGTAATACTTATAACGTATCTGGCAGTTCTTTGTTTTGATTTGCCCGTATACGTAATATTCTGCGGTGCGGTTATTACACTTCTGTTTGTCTTGATATTCGAAAACGAGGGGGTGTATTTATTGTACTATCTCCGTAGTGGAAGTTCCCAATTTTTTAATCCCGATGTTTATACCGATGCGGTAATTATAGTATTAGAAATGCTTGTTGTACAATTGCCGTCTTTTGCTCTAGCGAAATTAACTAGATGGATATATAAAAAACATAAGTGATATGTGCTGAGCTAAAGCAAGTGCGGGTGCTGGGGTATAGATATTTTTGGTTTAGGCATAACTACAGATGTCATACCTGTATATATAGGCGGTGAATTTGGAATTGCGTCAAAATATAGTCCGCAGTTTTCTGCGTTCGTAGGGTATGGCTGTTATATTGAACCCGCCAATTTGCAGCTATCTTATTATTTGTTAGCATAGATTGACGGAAAGGAAAGTGTAAAAATATGAAAAAACACCCGTTGCTTTCTAATTTCATTTTTACGATGGCGATTCAGATAGGTGTGTATCTGATTGAAATATTTGAAGTGCAAATAATTGAACCTATGCTTCAAGCGATGGGAGTCAGAAGTGAAGGGATATTGCCGCCTACGGCAGTAGTAAGTCTCATTGTTTTCAGTGCAGTATTGATAGCGGCGGCAATTGCGGCAGGCATTATTCGCTCAAAGATTTATTTCTGGATACCATCATTCCTTTTGATATTTATTGGCTTTGCGATTTTTTATCCTGATAATCTTCCAAGATTTAAGGAAGACAACATAATCAATTTGCCATGGATTGCAGAATATTTAGGTTATGGTACTACAATATATTCTGCTATCTGTCAAGCTGTATTTACGTTCCTTTTTCAGCTTCTGCCTTATACTATTACCCGTATATTAATATTTCGGAAAGAGCGCAAACAAAGCGAACGCACACATTGAATATAATATCATATCTGCATTTTATGCCTTTGATCACATATCCCAAATGAGGTGTAATGTATGGCATTTAAGAATTGGAACTGGCGCAAGATCCGAAAAAATCTCATCAAAAAAGGGCGAACTGAACGCGCCGTGGATAAGGCGATAGAGGATATCCGGTTATCCAGCGACCTTGAATACTGTCAATATCAGATAAGAACTGCGGCAGAATACAGAGCATTGAATAATCCAAAGAGAAACGAAATCATATTGGAACGTTGGAACAGCGGAGAAATAAGATGGAGATACCTGGGTAATTCGTATGAACTGAATGTGGAATTTGACAGATTTCATGAGGCTCAGACTCGTGATATGTTCTGTCTGGAAGTCCAGGAAGAAAAAATATATATGTTTTATGACGGCATGGGGAATCAGTTATTTACTTACAAATACGGCGATGAGGCAGTGTTTCCTGATGAATTGGGCGATACTGGCGTAAAATATATGTTGGATCGTTCAGAAGATGGCGTCTATTGGTGGATATATCGTGGTAAAAAGTATTCCATGGATCTTTCAGAATCCAGATATGCCTCGATCTGCGGTGCAGATGGTCAATATGTTGTCACTGCCCCTGTCTATAGCCGTGATTATACATTTTTTAGCCCGACTGGAATTCTTGAATGTGAGATTCGAGATAAAAATCGGCTGTATCTACATTCGATGATCATTCCATTTGAGAATGAAATCAGAATCCTGAAATATATGCCGATCCACAAGCTGTTTATTGTTGGTTCTGGCAGTGACTTCATTAAAGACCTTGTATTATACGACACATCTGGGGAATATAACTCGACAATAAAAGTTCCGTCAAATGTGTTTGCTGTGTATAGTATTGAAAATGCAGTCGGTTCAGAAATAATCAGAATTGGATATTATACAGAAAATCCAAGGGCGATTCCTGATTACTCTAAGAACACTCTGGACTATGCCTGCGAAAATCAATCCACATTATCCCTGGAATGGTTTGAACTTAACATATATGATGGCAGACCTGTATTGAGCCTTAACCCATATGCAAATGACGAGTATTATTATGGGTATTATCGTAGTTGAGCAGACGGCTGTTAATCATCAAGCACTGCTGAATTAAACCGCCGCAGCAATTTCACTTCAATTCGCTTCGGCGGTTTTTCAATTGTTTACATCGTGGAGGAAACTAAAATGAAGAAATTACTGAATGCAGTAACAATAATCTTCTGTATTTTTCTGACTGCTTGCACACACTCAGATAATACTGCTGCGAATCCAGCAGTTACAGAAATGTCTGAAACGCATGGCAATAGTGCTGAAGTAATAAGCAGCCAAGCCGTTCAAACAACTGAATCGGATTTACAGCATTCCAAAGTCAATGCCGAATGTGGAGAGGTAAAGCGGCTTCTTTCGGATTTTGCTGTGGAGTCAAGACGAGTCGGCGAGGCTGGACGAGATAATGCAACAAAATTCATATCCGATAAGCTGAAATCTGACGGGTGGTACGTTACGCAGCAGGAATTCCCAGTGTTCAGGTATAAGGACGTGTTTTCTGAACCGTATAATATTGGCGAAAATGGTGAGCCTGTCGGAACAGGGATAAATATTATTGCAGAACTGCCCGATTTCGACAGCAGCAAGCCTACACTTATCCTTTCGGCGCACTATGATACCACAAAAGAAAATATCGGGATAATAGATAATGGAAGTGGAACGGCATTTCTGCTTTCGGCAGGGAAATGGATTTCAAAATTCAACGGCGAATATAATTTGCGTTTGATATTCTTTGATGTTGAAGAGTCCAGAATGTACGGCTCAAAATATTATCTGGAAAACTTATCTCTGGAAGAACACAGCGGAATAATTGCTGATATCAACTTTGATATGCTTGGTGGAAATCACCTGAGTATCGGAACGGTAAACGGATTTGAAAGCGCGCTGTCGATATATCTGGAACAGCTTACCGGATATGAGTATGAGCTGTCCGACAAAGGTTCAAGCTCTGACAGCGATCCTTTTATGTATTGGCAGATACCCGCTTTGACATTTATTGATTCAGACCTGCCAGCTGACCCCTGCGAGGACGTTTCATATCTTGATTATGTTTCAGATGAATCGTTTGATTCCCTTGCTTTACAGCTTGCTGATATTATCAACGGATTTGACATTGCTGAATTTGCTGCTGCAAAAAGCAGTCAGATTGTAACGGAATACAATGAAAAAGATCCGGGAGAAAGATATCGTAAAATGGCAAGTCTGTCGGTCAAAGCATTCAGACTTACAAAGTCGTATACTGTCGTTTATGAAAATGGGATTTCATCTTGTTACTGCTGTGATTATATATCAGAAGATGGACGTAGCTTTTCAATACAGTCGTTATCCGAAGTAGGAAACGAGGATTTTGCACCTCTGAATGGAATTCCATACTTTGAGGATTGCATTGATGAAGCTTCTGATGAGGAATTACTTGTTGATAAATATATTCAGTATAAAATCGTTGGCGAGCTTTCAGACAATGAACTAATGGATGTGTGGTCGCAGATGAGGCTATAGGTTACAGAATGCTGCATTTGTGGAATATGCGCAATTGGGTAAATAAAATATTAGAAGCAATGCCAATAGACAAACTTCCAAGAACATGTTATAATATTTCTAAACCGAATATGACAATCATTCGTACCTGACATCAATGACTAATTCACGCAGGCGTTCCGCAGACGCTTGTAAGAGATCCGATGATGCAGTCCGCACAGCCGTGACGGCAGCCATGTGCGGACTGCGCGCTGTATTCGGAAATCTTACGAAAGGATAAACTGCGGATGAAAAATCAGTTCGGGGATAAGTTTCCTGATGATGTAGTCAATGCGCTTGCTAGAATGCTGCTTCCGGAAATCCAGAAAGCCTACGAGAGCGCAGAGGGTCAGGCAGAGTTTGAGAAGTGGAAAGCGGAACAAGCTGATTCTCAAACCGACAAGCACAACCCAAAATAATTGAACAAAGTTTTACCCCGGCAGCTATTCTTTCGAATAGACTGTCGGGGTTAATAGTTTTCGGGAAAAATTCGATTTAATATAGACCCGTTTTACAAGAAAAACCGGGTTGATTTTTCTGGCTGTTCATGCTATACTTGTATTATTGGGATTGTTTTTCAGCAACATTATTTATCAATTAAGAAGTGTTTGTGGAAATAACAAAATACACACTGATGCATAAAAATATACCTACAATTGATATGTTTATAAATGATAAGTCAGGTTATATTGAAATTGTGGGAACTCTGGTTTCGGCTGAACATCTTCCAATTGGAATATCATGCAAAAACGATATTGTGAACGAAGAAGAATTGAACGAGTGGTGGTCTGAGCGCTGCATTCCTGCCAACCGCGAGGGTTTCAAGCAGCTTTTTTATTCTATGAACATGAATGTCAGAAGAAACATTCTTACACGCTGTATGGGGCTCAGCCTGTCCGACCAATATTGGATAAAGCCCGCTAATAGTGATATCAAATGGAGTGAAGTTAATTTCTTTGAAAACATATTTCCCGAGGATATGGGGAATCTATTGTTCGGGGAAATACACTCAGATCCTAGCCTGAATTTATTCTCTCCTGATAATACCACAGATGGCTGCCTGAAAAAGCGTTGGAAAATCATTGATGGCAAACGCTGTCTGATCAAAGCGGGGACTCGGCCGTTTCATCAGCAAGCATTCAACGAAATAATCGCCGCCAAAATTATGAGCAGGCTTGGTATACGGCACGTTCCATATTCACTGATCTGGCGGAAAAACGAGCCGTATAGTGTCTGCGAGGATTTTATAACACCTGAAACCGAGCTTGTAAGCGCAAATCAGGTTATAAAATCTGAGACTTAGCCTAATAATTTAAATCTATATATGCACTATGTCAATTTGTGTGAGGAACACGGCATTAAAAACATAAGGCATTCTCTTGATGAAATGCTTGTGATCGATTATATAGTTGCAAATGAAGACAGGCATTTCAATAATTTCGGTGTGATTCGAAATGCTGAAACGCTTGAATGGCTCAGCGCAGCGCCTATATTTGACAGTGGAACATCTCTTGGTTATAACAGACTTGAAAGAAGTATAGCTGATATCAAAGTATGCAAGCCTTTCAAAAAGACACATAACGAACAGCTTCAGCTTGTAACATCGTTTGACTGGATTGAGTTTTCAAAGATCAACGGAATCGTCGATGAAATTTCAGCATTACTATCAGAGAAGAAAACATTGTCATATATTGAAGAAGCAAGGCGGGATGCCATTTCTGAGCTTGTTTCAGACAGAATCAGGAGATTGGAACGTTTTGCTTTGGATCATACTAAGAGTAAGTAATGATATCACATAAGTCCGGCATTAAACAGAATAGCATAGTGAATCTTATTAAACAAAATATCCCGGCAGTCCAGAACGAGCTGTCGGGGTTAGTAATTATATTTGGTGATATCCGGCTGCGAGCGGCAAAATCACAGAAAAACGACCACTCCAAACGCACCGGGAACATAGAATAGTTCGTCTGCGCAGCGGGCAGCGTCACCACACCACGAAACTCCCGAATGGCTTTACAGAGCCGTTTGGGAGTGTTTCATTCTGTACGGATTTTGGTCTTGGTCTTTATTTGGTCTTTATTTGAGTCTGAATACCGAACCGTGTAAATGCCAATAATACCCACAGAAAGTGAGGTATTGCACATGAAAAAAACACACGGATTAGATGATCGAGAGATGGAACTGGTGAAGCTGCTGATGGCAGACTGTCAGACCAACTTGTTGGTCTGAGCCACCGGGGACATTCAGGCAAAACTGAAAAAGCTGTTTGCCGGGACGATAGAGCAGATGCTCGAGGCAGAAATGGACGAACATCTTGGCTACGAGAAGAACTCCGTAGCCGGGAACAACTCCGGAAACAGTCGGAATGGTTACGGGAAAAAGACGATAATCAGCGATTATGGCGAGTGTGAAATCGCTGTTCCACGCGACAGAAACGGCGATTTTGAGCCTAAAGTCATTGAAAAGCGACAGAC
>OWIP01000079.1_pt1 | contig 68401 bp, 57 predicted proteins | sample 1732581 | NCBI WGS metagenome assembly OWIP01 (sample SAMN05065731, study PRJEB22554) | human gut metagenome | biome: ENVO:2100002; feature: ENVO:00000062; material: ENVO:00002003 | host: Homo sapiens | place: USA
TGTGTATAAGAGACAGATGTTCTTGTGGGTTTTGTTTTTGCACAATTACATTATACCACAAAAAGGCTGCTTCCTTTCTTTTTCTGGATGCAGCCTTTTCTTTTGTTTTTTTACAGCGCCTTTGTTTTTACTGCTTTACAAGCACAGGAGCGTTTGGAATCTCGCGGGCGCTCTGATTCTTGAGCGAAATGGCTTCCTTATGCGGAACGTGATCTATTAACTTCATTGTTGTTTCTACTTTTCCGGCTGTTGTCTGCATTATCCGGAACTACTCCGTACAGGTCACGGAATGAAGCTCTCCCGCCGAAAATACAGTTGAAATCGGCGGCAGCTCACGCTATCCCTCAATGAAAGCGGTTCGCGGAATGGTGTATGTTCTCAAGCATTAGCAGCCCTCCGTAAGTCAATGTAATGCTCCGGCTTTTATTCTGCGTTCCTCAGCTCGATATACTTTATAAGCAGCTCTGCGGTGCTGTCAAGTCCGAGTTTGGAGGAATTCACCGTAATATCATAGCTGCGGGAATCGCCCCACTTGTTTTCGCTGTGGGTGTTGTGGAAGTACTTGCGGCGCTTGTCAGCCTGCTCCATGCGGATTTTCGCCTTCTCCTCCGAAATTCCCTCGCGCTCTGCGGTGCGCTTTATCTTTGCCTCGGTATCGCCGAGAACGAACACGCGTACCAACGCTGGATTCTCGCGGAGTATGTAATCCGCGCATCTTCCGATAACAACAAAGCTCTCGCCGGCGTCCGACTTCTGCTTGATGTAATCAAACTGCATCTGAGCGATGATCTCCTCGGGGGAGTTGCTGAAGCCGTTCACAGTGCGTGAAAAGAACAGGTTGCGGGCGCTCTCGTCGTACTTTTTAAGGTACTCTTCGCTTGCGTTGCTCTTCTTTGCTACTTCAGCAAGAATGTTGCTGTCAAGAAGCTGGATCCCGAAATGCTCGGCAAGCTTAACGGCTATGATGTGTCCGCCGCTTCCGAACTCGCGGCCAACGGTAATTATAAGTTGTTTTCCCAAAAATGTAGACCTCCTTCTTAATTACTCCGCCAGCCCGTGCTAAACCCTTCCGGACTGACGGAATGTCAATTCTGTCAGAGTCCGAGCTCTGCGCTGTATCTTACGAAGATCAAGACGGTGCATATCGCAAGTACGAGTACGGTTGCAGGTACGCACGCCTTGAGGTATCTGCCCCAGCTGATCGGGTGACCGTGCTTTGCGGAAACAGAGGTTCCGACAACGTTAGCGGAAGCTCCGATAGGAGTTGCGCTGCCGCCGATGTCAGTACCAAGGGACAGCGACCATGCGAGTACGGAAAGGTACGCAGGGTCGAGGGTGCCGCTTGCCGCTGCAAGTCCCTTGATGACAGGAACCATAGTTGCAGCGAACGGAATGTTGTCCACGATGGAGCTTGCAATTGCGGAAAGCCATACGATGATGATAATAACAAATATTACGTTGCCGCCGCTTATCATCTCGATGAAGTTTGCAACAAGCTCAAGTACGTTGGTCTGCTCAAGGCCGCCGACAACAACGAACAGTCCGATGAAGAACAGCAGGGTTTTATAGTCGACCTTCTTTATAAGTTCAAGCGCGTGCTTTCCGGAGGTGATCAGCGTCAGCACGGCGATAACAGAGCCGATGAACGCAACGGTAAGTCCGGTCTGGGCGTGTGTGACGAGCATAACTACAGCGCAGAGGAAAATCACTATGCTGATAATGAAGCTGCGCTTGTCAGTGATCGCTTCCTTTGGGTCGGGCATGGAAGATATGTCGATCTGGGACTTTCCGGCTTCCTTGAGATTCTTTCTGAAGATGAGCAGGAAATAGAATACCACAAACACAAGGCAAATTCCTGCGATAACGCCGGTATTCGTCAGGAAGTCCGCAAAGGAATAGCCGAGAGATGTACCTACAATGATGTTTGGCGGGTCGCCGCACATGGTCGCGGAGCCGCCGAGGTTCGCGCAGAACACCTCTGAAAGTATCATGGGTATCGGGTTGAACTTCAGGAGCTGCGCCAGCTCTACAGTTACAGCCGCGAGGAACAGGATAACAGTGATACTGTCGATGAACATTGAAAGTATCGCAGACATCAGCATGAATGTGATGAACAGCGGAACTACCTTGTACTTTACAGCCTTGGCGAGCGTCATGCACAGCCAGCGGAAGAATCCTGCCTTAGCCATGCCCTCGACCATTATCATCATTCCTGCGATAAAGATGATGGTCGCCCAGTTGATACCGCTGGAACTTTCCTCTGAAGCGCCTGCTGTGTACCAGAAGCCAGGCGTGAATATGTTCGCGATGTTCAGCGTCGACCATACCGCGTCAAAGCTCCTGAGACAGATACCGAACACCATTACAAGCGTTGCGAGTCCGCAGCAAAGGGTCACTATGTGGCGCTCGATTTTGTCCATAATAATAAGCACGAACATCACCACGAATATCAGCACCGCGGCGATCTGTGCGATCAGCATCTGGTCATCGCTCCTGCTGAGCCCAATGAACGCACCGAAAAGCAGAAGCACTGCTCCGACCGCGCTCATTCCCATTACCGCCGGGCGGGACAGCTTGTCCCTTGCCGCCATTATGAACATAACGGCAAATACCACAACGGCAAGAATTGACGAAATTATCATTTTTCTCCTCCGTTTCGGGGCGTTTTCCCTGCCCCCCTTTTTTTCGCACATAGAAAAACTCCCATAAGCTGCTTTATTTTGCACACCTTTGGGAGAGTTATTATATAACTTGTTTCTTAGCGCACCTCAATTTTAACACAAATACCTGCGGTTGTCAAGGTGTTTACATTTTATTTGTCAATTACTTCGTAGAAGTTACCCTGATTTAAATCTGCTTATTTGTCCATTATCACGAATACACGCTGGGACGGTCAGGGAATCTCTATGCCCTTTCGGAAAAAACGCTCCCCGCTATTTACGGCAGGGAGCGCGTATCAACTTAGTCTATCGCCTTCGCAAGTTCCAGCATGTCGTTGTCGATAATGCCCAGAATGTCGTAAACCGTACCCTGGAGCGCCTTCACAGTGTCGCCGTCGGCGCATGCCGGGAGCCTCATAACATACTTGTGATACAGCATCTGGTGCGTGGCGAGTATTCCGTAATTTCCCAGCACTGTGCTGAGATTTATCTCGTTCAGCGCGACCAGCATTTCAGGATACCTTTCCGTCTCCAGCTCCTTGAATATCGTGGTATAGAGCTGATAGTAGCCGCAGCCTTCATCATCGTCTATCGGTACTCTGCAGATCTCCATAACTACCACGCCGTCGTTGTCCGGACCCATTCTGTCCGGCGCTATGCGGAGCGTCTCAGTTCCATCGGAGCTGTCTATCTCTCCGGCGATGTCGTCGTTGGCAAGTAATTCATGCAGTTTTTCTAATATCGTCATGTGCTTTCCTCCTGTTAATATGCGAGTCTTCTGCGCCTGTTAAGCTCTTTAAGCGAATGGCTCTGACCTATCTTTTCATCTATCATGCTCAGCGGAGTCTGCTCGAAATTCTTCTCGCCGAACGCCGCCATCATCTTCTTCGCGCCGTTGTCGCCTTCCCTTGCAAGGTACTGGTGATTTACACGCGCCGCTTCATAGCGCGACCTGTCTGCAAGGTCGCTCATGGAACGCGAGCCGGTGTTGCGCCTCATGAGTATCTCCATCGTGTTCTTGTCGATACTGTGCTTGCTCTTGAACTTCTTCGCGGCATCTACGCTTCCAAAAATATCCTCGTAGCCGATGTCGCTGTCAGTCTTTTCACGCGCGCTTGAATTCATATGGGACACTCCCAGGTCTACCGCCTTGTTCAGACCCTTTGCAACCGTGCTGCTGACTCCTCCGGTCACGGCGGACAATCCGGAGCCGAGTGCGGAGATACCATACTTCGCGACATCTCCAACGCCGCTTCGTATCTCCTGGTCAAGCGTGTTTCCGTAACCGCTGTGGGCGATCCGCATGTATTTCTGGTCGGCTTCGTCTACACCTGCGGTCTGACCAGCTTCGTCCACTCCATTCAGCTTGTGCTTCTGGTAGGAGTGTATTCCGAGCTTTCCGATGGTCGTTCCCATCTCGGCAACGTCTCCCACCGCTGACAATCCGGGCAGGTCGAGGCTACTAAGTCCCTTGGTAACGTATCCCATTCCGCTGTTTATCGCGTCCATCGAGTCAAGCGCCGCCTGCTGGCTGTTCCCGCGCTTGCGTGCGTCATGCGCCGACATCACCGAACCAACCACGTCCACGTTGTCCCCGACTGCGTCGAGCACTTTCCCCGCCGACAACGGCTCCGCCTTTTTTGCCGCCTTCGCCGCCTTTGACTCCTCGTCGGTCATGAACTGCCGCTTTTCCTCGTCGTAATCCCTGAGAGCCTCCGCGCGGTGCTTTACATTTCCGCTGTATTCCCCGTGCTTCAGATCCTGGTCTGCCAGCGCGATGGCGTTCAGGGCGCTCGCTCCGCCCTTGCGCACCAGCCGCTTGAGGTACCGCTGATCGTCGTGGTCGGCGTACGCCTGCTTCTTTTCCTCTATCCAATCGGAGATATCGTCCTTTTTCTTCGACAGCCATTTTCCTGCCTTGACCGCCTTATTCTTCACCCAGGTTCCGCCTTTAACGGCTTTATCTTTGACCCAGCCTGCTCCGGATTTTATCTTTTCGCCGGCTGCCGCCGCTGTCTTTTTGAACCAACCTGGCTCCTTCTGGGCTTCCGCCGCCTTTTTCTTTGCACGCTCCTCTTTTTTGCGGCTCACCCACTGACCCAGCTTGCTTTCCTTTATCGCGGTGCCTGCCGATTTTGCCTTGTCGGACACCCAGTTTTTCGCGCCGGTCATGAACTTGCTGAACTTTCCTGGCTCCTTCGGCTTGAGGGCTTCCTCCGCCTTTTTCTTGGCGCGCTCCTCTTTCTTGCGGCTCACCCACTGACCGAGCTTGCTTCCTTTGATCGCGGTCCCGGCGTCCGTTGCCTTATCCTTGACCCAGTTTCCGGCGGACTTCGCCATACCCGCGATACCGCTTCCAACGCCTTTGAACCAGCCCTTCGTCTTGTTCACGCCGCTCTCAAATTTGCTTCCGTGGTACTTGTCGGCTATCTTCTCCTTGACTCCGCTCCTGAAATCGCGGAAATCATCCATCTTGTCGCGCACCCAGTCGTTTGCGGCTACCAGCCTGTCGAGGTGCTTGTTCCCAAGCGAAGTTCCCTCGGCAAACGCGGCTGTTCTCTTGGCGTCGCGCTCCTTTTTCTCAGCGAATTTCTTCTTCGCCTTGTCCCATGGAGCCCAGCCCTGCACCGGAGCATTCTCGGAATTCATGGGAACCGAGAAGCTCCCCTGCATGACTTCGCCCGCCGCTACACGGTCGGCCTGCTGCTCAAGCGCAGGGTCGTCGTTGACCGCTCCGGCGACGCTGCGGCTTCCCTGCTGCGCGATGTGCGCCGCTTCGTGAAGTATGACCCGCTGACCCTCCTCGCCGGAGGTGCTTACACCGCCGGAAAGGTGTATCTCCGCACCCTTTGCGTACGCCTTCTGCCCTAGTCCGCTTAATCCGTCGTCGCGGTAGACCTTCACGGAAGCCGGATTTATCCCGCAGCGCTCGCGTATCTTGTTCCCGAGTTCCTCTGAAAGAGCCGCCGGGCGGCTGTGCAGCGACGAAAGTCCGCTGCGGAGCATTTCATCGCTGCTTTTCTGCGGCGATTGCTTCTTCGTCAGCATGGGCGATTTCTTTTTTTCTACGTAGGTATTCATGATCTCCTCCTTACTGATTTAGTGAGCCGGATCTCTGTTTCTTTTCCGCGTCCATGCGCAGGGTCACTATAAAAAGCACCGCCGCTGCAATGAACGAGAATCCCATAATATTCGTTCCGGCGTTCCCGCCTGCAAGTATTGCGGAATAAAGCACCGGGCTGAACGTCTGCACTATGCTCCCGACTACGTTCAGCATTGCAAGTCCCTGGCTTACCCCTGCCTTTCTAACCGCCGGCATGTTGACGTAATAGTCGCTTGTCGCCGGAGTGCCAAAACCGTCGAAAAGTCCCAGCAGAGCCACGCTGACGAGCACGATCACAAGCGGCAGGTCTATGTTAAGTATCAGAACCGAAGCTCCCGCAAGCAGCAGCGAAATAACTACGCATGCGGTCCTTCCGAGCTTACCGGACAGGGACTTCAGCAGCGCCGGACCTACGTAAATTCCCACCAGACCGTTGATAAGATAACCGTAGGACGTGGTAACGTCGGGAAGCCCTAGCGAGCCAACGAAGTTCGGGAAAAACGCCACAACGAACATCAGCCCGACATTCATAGGTATCGCAACAAGCAGCGCGTATCGTATGAACGAGGGTTTCACCACCAGCGACAGAGCGCCGAATCTGCTGCCTGAGCTTTCCTTCTCGCTCTCGGCGCTGTTTTCCCTGAAAAGCTTCCAGGGCGAAAGCGCAAGCACCGCCACTGCGAACGCAAAAATGAACACGCCCGCAATAAGGTAGGAAGTATGCACGTTTATCGAGCTTGCAATGACCGCGCCGAGCGTTCCGCCGCAGGTTATTCCGCCGAGCAGACCCGCATTCAGCGCAGCGAGGTTGTCGGTGGTGTTCTCAGGAGTCAGGGAGCCGAGGGATACTATCGTATTGAGCGAGTATTTAATTCCGGCGAACCCTATACCTGAGCAGAATCTCAAAATGATGAGCTGCTCCGGCGAGGAAGCGAAGAAGCACAGAAAATTCGCCGCCGCTGAGATAAGCGTGGAGACAGCGAACACCAGTTTCAGGTTCATGCGGCGGTAAACCGGGAGCAGAAGCAGCGAGCACAGCATAGTCGCGAGAAGCTCTGCGGTCATCGGTATCGAGGCCAGGAACGTGACCGAAAGCCCGAATATCGACTTGTTCCACTGCGTTATAAGCACGCTTGAGAACGGTATGCCGACGTACATTCCGGTATAAGCTATGAACGAACCCAGCCTCAGCACCGGAGCCACCGCCCCAGCCTGTATCTCCCGCGAACCGCGGAAGTTCCGGGAAATGCGCGTAAACAGCGCGTCCGGGAGCTTCAGCAGCTCGAATATCATGATGAGCGCCACTGCGAACGTTACCGCGAACACCAGCAGCATGCTTATCATCTTGTCGTCGATGTATTCCTTCGAGATCTCAACGTTTATGTGGGTATTCAGCCCGTCCTCGGAGCTGCCTATCTTCAGCGAAACGTTGTACTCGCTGCTTCGGGTCAGCACGTCGGAGGTGTCGGCGTATACGTTGACAACGCTTACGTTCCACAGCAGCGGTGAATCCTCCACCTTGCCCGCCAGGTAGTCCGCGAGGCCGTTCATTCGGTCGTAAGACACGCCCTTTTCGTGCAGGTCGTCGATTATCTCGCCGATGTAGGACGATATTCCCTGCGCGCCTTCAAACATTACGTCCTTATACCGCTTCTGGTACTCGTTATAGGATATCATACACTGCACCAGAAGTCCCGCCATTATCGCAAGCACCGGTATCAGGAACATAAACTGATTCTCGCGCTGCTTATGCGCAATAGCCGCTGCCGGGTCGTCCGGCTTCTGCTCTTCCTCCCCGGTGACTGACCTCGGTATCAGAATAAAATATATCACCAGCAGTATGATCGTCGCGCCTATGCAGCACATGGTGACCATATCGCTGCTCTGGCGCTGCGGCTGGAGCTCCTCCTCAATATCGGCAATCCTGTAAAACAGCGATACCGCGCCTATCTGAGCGCCTTCGCGGTCATATATCGGCTGGAGCATTACTTCGTACTCTCCGGCGCTGACCGTCCGGAAATCTGATGACTCCACTCCGCTGAAATCAAGATTGTATATCACGCTCTCGTTCTGGAGCAGCGCGACGTACTCCGCTTCACTGCCGCTTCCGGAATAGGACGAGTACAGGATATTACCGCTGACGTCGGTTATCGCCGTATTTACCGGCACCTGGTCGGTGCTTATTATCGCGAGCATATCGCTCAGCACCTTGTCCATTCCGTAGAAGCGTTCTATCTGCTTGCCGTTTCTTATCGAGTTCTCTATATCCTCTACTATCTGCCTGGATACTACGCCGTAGTACTGCTGTTTTATCTCGCGGTAGCTCTGTGAAAACACCGCGTATATCAGCCAGGAAACGAACGACATCGCAATCGCTATGAACGCCGCAAACACCGTGAGTATCCAGTATTTTTTACCTGCTCTTTTTTCTTTCCTGATCATCTGATCTCCTCTCCCGTCATTCCGAACAGATTATCTTTTCGCATGCTATCAGCATTTCGAAGGACGGCTTATAGCCTATCTCATCGGCAACGTCAAGATTCAGCGTCAGGAACGGCGAGCTTACGTACTCCTGCTCAAGATCCTCCGGCACGGACCCGTTGAACACCGACCCGATTATATTCGAAACGAACGGCCCTGTACCCACGGCGTCGCGCGGATCTACGATCATCATTGCGGCTCCGCCCTTGACATACGCCGAACCTACCTGCGCCACCACCGGGATATTCGCGTCGTAGAATATCTTCATAAGCTCGGCGGCCTTCTCAACCGAGGGAATAACGTCCGTGTTGAGTATGTACGCGTCGACGCCGTCCTCCCGGACCATTCGGCGGTAAATGCTCTCAAGGCGATTGTAATACTCGTCCTCGTCGGCGAACGCTTCGCGCTCCAGCTTGTAGCCCACGATAGTGAAGCCGTTTTCCTCCGCGACGCTGGTGTAATCCGGGATCGCGCAGACTATCTCGTCGCCGTACACGGAACCTATCTTACTGAATCCGAACGTGTCGTAATAATACTGCATCTGTCTGGAATACGCCGAGGAATCAACGTGCGCCCAGTAATTCTTATTTCCTGAATCATCCGCCGACTCTATCAGCCCGGAGCCTATCGGGTCGGATACCGCATACATGAGCAGCGGGATGTCGAATCCGAACCGCTCGAGCATCAGCGACGGAGACGTACCCATTGAAAGTATCGCGTCTATCTCGTGATTTTCGATGTGCTTCTGAAGGCTCTCGCGTATCTCCTCCTCGGAGCTGACCGTGGTGTAATAATGCGCGGTCTTGTCGAACGCCATGTAGTCGCTTTCAGCGTTGTCTGCGAGCCAGTCCATCAGCGCCAGCGAGTCGGAATCTGTCTCCGGGTCGAACGGAAGCTCGCCATAGCTTATCCAGCCGTCGTCTTTCAGACTCTCAATAACGTAATACAGCATTCGGAACGTCTCGTTATACGGGTCGATATCCACATAGGCAAGAGTGAATTTCCCGCCGCCGGGCTTCTGTATCGGCTTGCTCGCGCGGTTTATCGCAGTAAGGGCGCCGCTGCCGTCTATCTGCGCTTCCACGATGTTCCCGCCGTTTGCTCCATCGGCTCCGCAGCCGCTGAACATCATAAGTCCCGCCACGGCAAGAATAACAGCCGCAAATCGCTTCAGTAACTTGATTGCTCTCATGTTTTTCAGTCCTTTCAATGGTAAGCCCAGAATATATTCTCGTTAAGCGCCGTGAAGCAGGAATTCACCATCATACGCTGCGAACACCGGTTATCCGGAAGCACGAATCCGCAGCCTATGCTTGCCTGCTCGGCGTACTTCGGAGTTATGTACTGCATGAGCGTTCTGCCTATCCCCTTGCCCCGCGCCTTCTCGGATATCACCATCGAGCCTATCTCGCCGTCGAGATGTATCGTAACGTACCCGACGCGCTCGCCGCCGCACAGCGCTCCGAATCCGGGGTTTTTTCTGATGCATTCGCTGATGTACGGCTCGTTGCCGAACTCCGGGCTTTTATACAGCGACAGTATGAACTCCACCCAGCTTTCGTCCAGCGGGACCACCGAAACCTCAGGGTTCACCGCGGCGGGATTCGGGCGGTAATCAGCCGAATCAAGCACGTACTGCACGTACTCGTGCGCCGTCAGCTCCGGGAAGATATCCTTTATCTCCTGGATATAGGCGCAGCTGTTTACGTAGAACGTGCCTATATCCCTGCCTATCTCGCTGTACAGCTTAGTGAAATCCCCCCGGTCTGCAATGCTGAACAGCCAGTAGCCGGTGTTTGCCTCAAGCACCGCCGCAGAATCTCCGCAGAAGTAACGCTCGGCGTTCGATTCATTTTCCAGCGTTCGTATAAGAAACGAGTTCTCCCTCCTCCGCATATTCAGTCTTTCCAGCGCCTGAGTTGTTTCCATTCTTTTTGTTCCTCCTGAATAAATATACCGAACGCTCTATCCATGTCACAGCCGCCGTCAGCAGCAGTCCCGCTCCGGCGCAGAGCAGCACCATCATAAGCAGCGCCGCCGCGTAGCTCCATGTGCGTTCGTTTATATAGCTGTCAGATATAACAGCGGTTATTCTGTAATTTCTGTCATAGATCAGATTATCTATGAACGGAATATCCTTGTAGTTTTCCATCAGCCAGCTATTGAGATCATATATCTTGCTGAGCGCTACGCCTTTTTCGTTTACCGTGTCTAGGTCGTTCTGAAGCGACATCGTTATCTTCGAAACCGACTGCTGTATGATACTCCCTATGGTCACGCTGAATTTGAAAACGCTTATCGCCGCGTCAAGCGCGGACTGCATGCACACCGCCGCTGATATCACCAGAGTTCCCTGCCGGAACAGCTTCTCTTTTGATTTGCAGAGATGTATCATCATCAGCGCGCCGGTCAGCCAGCACAGGATCCCCAGCGCGGCGGACTGCTTCCGGTATTCCTCCGAGATATCGGAGAGCGTGTTTTCCACTGCGTCGCGGCTGATATCCAGAACCATGTAACCGCAGACCTCGTTTCCGCGGCCGAAAATCGGCAGGGTCAGGACATAGCGCCCGCCCGCTGAATCGTCGTAAACAGAGTACACGCTGCCGCCGCTGAAATCTCCCACGCTGAACCGCGTTACGGGGCTTCCACCGTCGTTCAGGCTGTAAAGCTGGCGGCGGTCGCTGGAAAAGATGTACACTCCGTTGGTGTAGGAACAGCAGCGGCGCACTCCGCTCAGAACCGAGCTGATGTTGTAGAAGTTCTCAAGGCTCTTGCCGTTTTTCACGCCGTACTCTATCTGCCGGGTGTATTCCTGGGATTCCACCGCAAGCCGCGTGAATATAATGTCGCTGTAAATGCTGCTGAGCTCCCCGGTTTTGACGTAATACGCGCGCTGAGCCGAGAACGCTATGAGCGTCCCCATCAGTATGGTCAGCAGGACTTTCAGCTTATTCATGCTATCACCTCTACCCTCGCTACGGAATGTTTATCGTCATTGCCGGGGTCATCGTGACCGAAACGACCCCTCCCCAGTTACACATGCATTTGCTGGAGTTATTCAGCGCCGGCTTGCCGCCCACAATCACCGTAGGAGAACCCGGCGCCCAGGGAGCCGCGCACGCCGGAATACACGGCATGGGAGTCAGCACACCCATCGCCGCTGCGGTCGCGCTCGCAACCGTGGGATTTGCAGGACTGCTGCACATTCCGAAAGTCATAGGCGGCTTCGGGATATCCATTATCGTGGCGAACGGCATGCTTCCTCCCACCGCTGTGGACTGGGACGTCACCGTAAGCGGCGCGGGAGCAGCTCCGAACGTACACTGACACACCGCTGTATTTACTGCTGGATTCCCCATCACTTACCTCCTGCGAATTTCAGTTTCCCTATATCCGTGCAGCCCCTGGGAGCCGCCTCAGCCTGTGCTGTAACTACCTTCCCGGACTTTTCCGCAATGAAGCTCAGCCTGTAATTTCCGGTCTGCGCGTCCGGTCGGAACGTCCCCGCCAGCAGCAGGAAGAATTCCCCGTTTTCGCCGCAGCGCAGCCGTATAAGCGGCTGTGCCGTTTCGGAGCGCTGGTGCACGTATTTCAGCGGGCTATGAACGGAGCACAGCCCGTCCCGGCTTCCGGTGAACATTACCAGCTCGGAGGTCTTTCCGCTTCCCAGAAGGAACAGCGCAGGCAGCGCAGGCGCGCCGGTCTCCTGGAACATTCGCACCTCTAAAGCACCCGCTTCCGAGCGCTCCTCCGCGACCCGGAGATTCCCAGCCGCGCGGACTGCGTACACCGTTCCGAACCCCGGAGCGCTTCCGCACACAGACGGGTATCTGTCAGCGGCGGGGTGCCGCCTCGAGGGATTCAGCGCAACGTATGACACGCTGTCCAGGGCGCTGAACCTGGCATGGTCAACTGTTATCACCGCCTGCTCCTGCTGATAGCCCGGAGCCGTTACAGTTATCGTATGGTCGCCCTCCGGCAGGTCAGTCAGGACAAAGTACCCGCCGGGCTTGTACTCATGCTTTATTACGGCTCCGCCTTCACGGAACGAGACTTCGCTCCTGGTCAGCAGCCTGCCGGAACCCGCGTCGCTCAGGCGGAACACGCAGGACAGCCTTTTAATTACCATTCGGCTTCACCTTTCTGTCAACGGAAGGATTAGTATTGAACTGCGCAGACGTAATGCGCGGAGCAGCGCTCCTGACGCGGTTGGACTGCATGAAAACCTGCGATATGTCCACCGCAAAGGACGGGCGTATCGTCTTGCTGGAATTGTTCCACACCCGGGACAGCTCCTCCCCGTTGAGCTTGATTATTTCAAGCAGGACCGGCTCGGTCTGCTCCGCAAGCGAGCCTACAAGGTGCTCCGGAGGTATCGACGGCACGTCCCGCACCACCTGCATCGCCCTGCCTAGTATGCGGTATTCGTCCGCGCATTTCTGGATCGCAGGAGCTTTCGAGTGCGCGGATATCAGCGCGTGGAGCTTCATCTGCATTGGCGCGAAACGTTCCTGCGACGGGTCGTCAGGGTCGGGCTGGAATCCGGTGCGCGTGCCGCTGTCCTTCACCGTCTCGATGTTGTATATCCATATGGTGAGCTGGAAGTCCTCCGGCGACTGCGGTTCGCACAGACCGATGTGCTCCTTTTTCGCCACCGGCTCGGGAGTAAGTTCGCTGCGCAGGAGCGCCGCCAGAGATTCCCCGGCTTCGTATATTGCGGTGTATTCAGTCATTTTCAGCCCTCCAGGAACTCGCCGAACGGCGAATAGATGTCAATGTAGTATTTCCCGGCTGTCACGCCGTTTTTGTAGAAAATAATCTCCGCGCGGTTTACTCCGCCGGTCTGTTCCGGCGCTTTAAACTCCGCACCGCCCAGGCTCTTTCCTGCGCAACTCAGCTTAAATTCAACAGTATCTCCCTCGGAGATTTCGAAAGGGTACGCGGAAATTATCAGCCTTACTTTTGTTCCGCTCCTGCGGACGAACCACAGCCCTTCTCCGCGAAGGCTACCGGGAAGCGCACTGTGAAGGGCTTCTGTCAGACCTTCTCCGGCTCCGCTGGCTGAGGTCAGCGCTCCGCCGCTCGCCTGGTCGAGTTTCAACAGGGCGACGGCGTAGTCCGCCTTTTTTTGCAGCGCTTCCAGCCGCGCCTCGCCGTAGGTCTGCCGGAGCCGTTCAAGCTCCGACGCGCTCACCGTGCCGACCTTTGCTCCGGCGGCCGCGCTCTCGTAGTCCTCCGCAGCGCTGACGTAGCCACGCAGTGCTTCGCCAAGCGCGTAGTACCCCTGAACAGCCGCGTTGTACTGCGCTGTAAAATCGCTCTGTTCCGGGGAATATTCCGCGCCTTCCGGGACGTATATCGTTCCCGGGCTGCCCCAGTCTGAAAGTTCATCTGCCGACAGCTTCAGAGCGTCAGTTATGAGATACGCGCTGCTGAAATCAAAGTCGGAACTCAGCGTTTCTCCGGTCTGCGCCTCGATTTCAGATTTAAGCGCGCTTATATCGAAAAGCAGGCTTTGCAGCTCGTAATACTTGTCGTCCCGGAGCTTCTCCGCTTCGTCGCGCTCAGCCTTGGTGCATTCGCCGACGAGGTATTTCCCGGACATTTCCGCAGCGGTTTCTTTAAGCTCTGAATAAAGCTCCGAACCAGCTTTCAGCCGCTCAAGCAGCAGGTCGTAATTTATCAGCTTCTCCGCAAGGGAATACTCCATCGCGGAATGCTCGCTGCAAAAGCTGTTATAAAGCTCCATGCGTGCGGCGTATAGCTCAGCCGCGGTTTCTGAGCGGGATTCGGCGGTTTCGGCTTCCGATGTTCCCGGTTCGGTTTCGGGGGCGTTCAGGGCGTTCTCAAATTTTGCTGAGATCTCCGCCAGGTCTGCGAAAGATTCCTGCATTGCGGGAGCCGTGACGTCGCTGCAAAATAAGCCGTACGCCGCCGAATGCGCGGTCAGCAGCAGAGCCGCAGTTACCGCCGCAGCGGCTGATATTCTACGCTTCATCGTCTCCCCCTTTGAACCCCAGGCTCTCGAAATCCCTGATGTCAAGCCCTATCTCCTCAAACAGCCGTTCAATGTCGCCGCCGTGCTCATCGTCCGAGCCGCCCGCGCTGTCCGCAGGAGATTCCGGGGCGGTTCCCGCGACGGCTGAGTTCATCAGCAGCACGCCGTCCGGAGATGTCCACCAGTAACGCACCGCGCCGTTTTCTGCGGCGGCCCAGCACTTTACGTCCGACCCGGAAACCCCCAGCGCTTCCGCAATGCCCGGCAGCGCGGAGTCGACCTGATATGCGCCCTCCGCCGGGATATCCTCTGCGGATCTTATTTCCACGGAAATCCCGCCTACCGGAACAGCGTACACCGCGCGCACTTTTGCCGGAACATCTCCTTCTGCGAAGCTGCATTCCAGCACTATTCCGCAGTCCACCGTCAGTAAGAAACCGTCCTCCTGCACTGTCCGGACTGCCCCTGGGAAAAGCTCCGCAGCCTCGGAAGCATCCATTCCGGCTATTGCTCCGTACGCGATATCGCCTCCGCTGAACTGTCCGGAATACACCGTGTTCCCCGCCGCGTCGGTGAGCGTTCCTGTGCCCTCCGGAATGTTCCCGGCAAAGCAGCCGTCGTATTTCATTCCATTGGGGTAGGTACGCACCGCGGCTCCGGAAACGCTTCCATCCTTGAATGTTCCGGCGGTAACGGTTCCGTCGCTTCCGTAGAGGGTCCCGCTGCCGCTGCAGAGGCTCTTTTCGAACTCGCCGCTGTACACGCGCACGCCGTTTTCATACAGCGTTCCCGTGCCGGAATACTCGCCCATTTCAAAGCCGCCGCTGTAGATTTTCACACCGCGCTCGTCATAGAGAGTTCCCTCGCCGCTGTACTTCCCGGCGGTGAACCTTCCGTTATATTTCAGCGTTCCATCGGGGTAGTACTCAAGCGCTTCCCCGTGCGGGACTCCGCCGCTGAATCCTCCGCTGTAGTGCAGCGAGCCGTCGGCGTAGTTCTCCTTGCCCGCTCCCTCGGGAATTCCGTCCGTGAAGTTCCCGGTGAACAGCACCACGCCGTCCTGCGAGATCGTTCCGCTGCCCTGGAGCACTCCGTTTCTGAACTCCCCGGAAAACGTCCTGCCGTTCTCCGTCAGTTCGCCGGAGCCGTTGTATTTTCCGTCCGCGAATTCGCCGCGGTACAGCACCGTACCGTCCTCAAGGTACAGTATCCCGCTTCCGCTGTACTGCCCTTCGGAATAATTCCCGGAATATTTGTTCCTGCCGTTTTCCCAGTATTCCTCGCCGAATTCCTCATATTTACCGTCTTTCAGCCTGCCTTCGAACCGGAGCTCATCAAGCTCTTCTCCGTAGTATATCCTGACTCTGCCGGAATAACTGCTCAGCGCGGCGTCATTCCCGCGGAAGTCCCGGACCCACCACCAGCTGGTAAACAGCGGATGAAGCAGGAATACGTACACCAGCGGGATCGCCACGAGCAGCACCGCAACAAGAAGCACCAGCGACTTTGCAACGTATATGCTGCCCCAGTCGAAGTAATCCTCGCGCTTTTCGGGCTTGCGCTTCGCGATCTTCGGGAGCTTTTTCACAGCGCCCGGTATCGCCGTCGCGACCCTTCCGGCGCTGAACATGTAATTTATCTTGCTGTAAATCACCCGGAACGGGCGAAGTAATGCATTTTTCAGCACACGGATCGTCAGCGCGATCCCGCTCGAGATCTTCTTGATCATGCGTCATTTCCTTCCATGAGGGGTATTGCTTACGCCTCGCTGCCGTCGTATATCCGGTAGGTCAGCCGGCGCCGCCCGGAATTAATGTTGTGTTCCGCCAGGTAGAGGTAGTTACGCGCCGCGCCGTCGTCCGGAGCGTATTTCACGATATCCATGAAGCGCGTCCGGGCTGCGGTGAAATCGCCGCTCTCAAACAGCGATACCGCCTTCGCGAACTCCGCGCTGAACTGCTCCTTCAGCTTTATCAGCGCGTAGGGGTCGCTGTCGAATATGTCGTACAGGCACTCACCCGCGATACCCGGGGCGGAGAACTCCCCTATGCGGCGGCTGCGATACCTTCCCTGCGGCAGGGTGCGGAAAGCATCCCCGGTGCATACGATGTACAGACTGCTCCCGCTGCACAGCTTCTCTATTTCCTCGGCCTCGGTGATAACTCCGGACACCGCCGCCGGCTCCATTCGCTTTTCGTCGCCAATAAATCCAAGCAGCACGTCGCCTTCGCTTATCACTACCCTGACGTCGGCGGTGCGCCTTCCCTTTTTCCTGCCGACTTCGTTGTACGCCGCCATTGCTTCGCGTATCCGTATCGCTGCGCGTACCGCGTCGTCAGCGCTGTTAAATATCGCGCTCAGTCCGTTGTACAGGAAGTTATACGCCGTTCCGCTGAATTCTCCGATTATCGGTATCATCTGCTCAAACACGCCGTTTACGCTCTCGAAAATATCCTGCGACTCCATCATGCTGCCGGTATCCGACATCGTGAATCTCAGCAGAAGCACCGCCATTCTGCGTTTTGAGTGCAGAGACTTGTCAACGCGCTCTATCTGGGTCTCTCCGAGGTTTTTCAGAAAGCTCAGCGGAACGAATCTGTAATAGGAATTGTTCAGCCGCTCAAGGCTGGTGGTTTTGTCAACGATGTGGTCGGAAAGCGCCCTGACGGACTTCGACAGCTCCTCTATCTCGTCGCCTGTGCGAATGTCGATAGGCGCGTTATACTCGCCGCAGGCTATCCTGTCGACCGATTTTTTCAGCCTGCGGACCGCCCCGGCGGTGATATTTTCGATAATCATGAAAATCACGACAAGCACAACTCCGCCGCCGACAAGGAACATATTAATAAGCGCCTGTATCTTCTGGACTGCGCCCGACAGCGCGCTTATGCGTATCCCAACTACCATGAAAACATCGTCGGAAGTCACCGGCAGTGTGATTTTCCGGACAAGGAACAGCTTTCCGCCCTCCGTGTCGCTGGCGGTGACGAATTCCTCGCGGCCGGTCATGCCCTGAGCCAGCGCGGAGAGGTTCACGCCGTACATCAGGCGGTCTGCGGGGGTTCCGGAGGGATACAGCTCCGTGGAGGCTATCAGCTCGGCGCGGGAGCCATTCAGTCTGACAAGGTGCACCTGCGGCTTTTCATCGTCGCCGCTGAATCCGTCCAACGGGTCTGCGGCGGCCGCTGCCTCGCCTTCCGCGGCAAACAGGTGTTCGTACTCGCTGTACTGCGGCTTCCCGCCGATAACGCCGCTCATAAGATCCTGATAGCTGTTTGCGATGAGCTGCGCTTCATGGCTGTAGTTTGCAGTAACGATATTCTCCACCTGCGGAATTATTATCAGGTACGACAGTGAGTACAGCACCATGAATATCAGCATTATCATCAGCAGCGACTGCCGCAGCAGTATCGAAAGGTGCATTTTCAGTATGCTGACGTAAAAATCCCAGGTCAGGATAGTAAGCAGTATCACCGCCGCAGCCGTTCCTGCAAGCGCCAGTATCGAATTTATCTGCGCTCCCCGGTCGACCTCGTCGGTGTATATTCTGGACATCACTGAGAAACTTCCGTAATACAGCCTCTCGGTTTCACCGCGGATAGTTCCGAAAATGTTGCCTGTTATTCCCACGGAAATATCCGTGAAATCCGCGGTGGACAGCGCTTCCTCGGCGTTGATGATACGGCTGCCCGAAACCGCCGCCGACATCGAAAGATCCTTTGACAGCGTGTAGATATCACCGTCGGCGGAGTTCATCATGTATACAAGGTCGATCCCGTTCCAGAAGCGGTCGAACACCGGAGAGCCGGCAGGCATGTCAAACTCGCGCTTTCCGGAGCTGCTCAGCACGGTAAGTCCGCCGTTTCTGCCAAGCACAACGCTGCCGTCCGTGAACGCGTACGCGCCGTATATCTCCGCGTCCGGAAGCCTGTGATCCGCTATTTTCGCGGCTGGCTCGGAGTTGTTCTTCAATGCGGAGAACACCTCGGCGGTTCCGTTATCAAGCAGCGCGAAGTACACTGCGTTGTCGTCCTCGCTGAACGACGACACAAGCAGCGTCCGGGCGTTCATCAGGCAGGAGACCTTCTGCGAGAACACCTCCCCGGCATAGGTTCCGTCCTCGTAGAAATTCTGAATGGAGACCCTGCTGATGAACAGCGTTTCCGGGTCGTACTCGTATACCGTGAGGTATATTCCCTTATCGTGCTCGACGTAAATCCCGGAAACGGTGAAATCACCGCCGAAAACCGCCGGGTCAAGTTTCTTTTCAAACAGACGCTTTCCTGTGGAATCCACGCACACAAGCTCCATTCCGGTGCTTGTACGGTTCACGTAATAGATATCTCCCGCGCGGTCCAGCGCGTACGCCGAGCTGACCGGATTCTCCGTCATGCCGCCGAAGCCCAGCCCGAAATTGGAGGTACCGATCAGCACCGCAGCTCCGGCTGTGCAGAACACCAGCAATATCACGATAAAGCTGATCACTTTCTTTGCCATGTAACATTCCTCCGTTTTCTGAATGGGTCTACGCACCGCGCCTCCTGCGGCGCTTTTTTATACTTCCCCTCAGCCGCCTGCCGAGGTACTTCATAAGGCTCTCTTTCAGGTACGCTTCCCGGGTTTTCTGCGCTGACGGCTGTATCTCCCGCCATGCCGCGTACGCCGCGGTGCAGCTCCGGAAACCCCCGGAGCACATCTTTTCTATGTATTCCGCTATTTCGTCCGGGAAATATCTGTCGGTTCGGAACATCATGCGCAGCATGCCGCCCAGCCGCTTCGTCCGGAAATTCGCGCCCGCAGTGCGGTCAGGGTCTAGCAGCATGTTGAAATATACCTGCCCCTCCGCCGCGTTCACTACTGCATTTTCACAGGTAAGCCCGCACGCCGCCGTCCGGTCGTCGATAAGGTCGAACTCGAGCGCTCCACGCAGCAGGCTGTCAGCCAGCCCGAGGTTTGTATCGTAATCTCCGGAGCGCTCTGCGAAGTACTCCGCGAACGGAACTCCGCTGCGGTAAACGAACACCGCCGAAAAACTCCCGCTTGAAGTGATAAGTCCGCGGAAGCCCCTGAACCGCTGTTTTTCCATTGCGCAGAAAAGCTGCAGAAGCTCCCGTATATAAACCATACTGCTGTATTCGTTCACGATGTAAACCGTGCCGTCGTTCACCGTGACATCAGAGCAGAGCGCCGCTTCAAATCCGCTGTGGGAACTCAGCACTTCCGTGACTTTGTATTTTCCGCAGTCGATAAGTCCCTGCATGCCGAAGCCCTCCCTGATGTGGTTTTACTCCCCTACAAGCACAAATGCCGAGGTGCGGGTCTCGCCGTCAGCGTTGCTGCGCGCGATGACCTCGTATGTTCCCTCCTCCGAGGGCGCCTGATAAAGTCCGTTGTCGTCTATGCTGCCGCCCTCCGGGTCGCTTACCGACCACGTTACCGACTTATCCTCCGTGCCGTCTACCTCCGCAGTGAAGCGAACTCTCTCAAGCGGTCGCAGCTTCTGGATATCCGGCGTTATCTTTATCACCACGTTGTCCCTGCTGCGGAACTGCGCGGTGTCACGGGTCGGTTTGTACGCGAACCAGCGCACCCTTACGCTGTGACCCTCGACGTAATCAGATAGCCGTATGCCTATTCTGAAAGTACCCTTATCCGGGCTGAGGAGCGCAGCCGCCTGTATTTTCGGAACTCCCTTTTCGCCCTTCGCCGAGAATATCTCGCCGTCACCGAAAAGGAGTCTGCGCCCGCCGTCATCGTCGTACTCCACAGAAACGTTTATACTTACGTCGCCTATGCCGAGATTATGCGGGATATCCTCCGAAAAGAACTTTGCGTTGACGCGTATCGCCCCGGATATCGGGATATCTACAGCGCCGGATGAGGTCGCGTAGTCGTACGCCTCGGCGGACGGTATGCCGAAATGCAGGTCGAGTCGGTCGTCGCGCCGGCTGTAGCTTGCGCTGACCTGCGGCTTCTGCCAGTATTCGAGGGTCTCTACATTCGTGGACACGCCGCCTTTCAGAAGGCTCTCTGGTCTTCCGGGAACCGCCGCCGGCTGAGCCGTACGCGCCGCCTGTTCGCCGGAAAACGCAGTCACAACCCGCTGCCCGAACGGAAGCGGCGTGATGTGCCGGATAATAAACCCGGTGCCGATGTTCATGCAGTCCACCTTTGCAAGGTAGATGGGGGTATTTTCTCCGCCGAGGTGGCGCTCCAGCGTGCTTATTCTCGTATCGCGCATAAGGGCGCAGCTCTCCTCGTCGCGGCAGAGGTAGACCTCTGGGGCTTCCGTGCGCACCTTGTCGGTGAAATCGCCCATCTGAACCGAAAGGGTCGCGCTTTCCTTATGAAGCGGCACCGAAATATCGGAAGCCTCCGCGCAGTTCAGCGTGAAATCAACATGGAAAACGTCCTCGCCAAGGGAGGTGTCCTCCGTGAAGCTGAGCCGCGAAGCCTCGTCACCGCCGGAATGGAAATAATCCGCGCTGAACGAATACGCAAACGACACCTGGGGAGAATCCGCGCCCTTCGTCACGATGAAGCGCACCGTGATCTCATCGCCGGACGCCGCCAGCTTCGGAACCACCCGGACTATGCGCAGTCCGTGGGAGCTGTAAACCACCGAAACGCTGTTCACGCCGGCTCCGCCGTATATCTCGGTCAGGTCGGGCTCATCTGTGGAGAGATACAGCCGGTAGCCCTCGCCTATTTTGTTGAACTGCTCGCTGGTGCTGTCAGCCGCGCCGATGTTGTTGACCGGTTCGCGGTTCTCCTGTGCGTATTGCAGGCAGAGGTACGCGCGGTCAGATTTCTCAAGGCTCTCGCAGCCCTCGACCATGCGCAGCTTGCGTATCACCGGGGCGCTCACGCATATCTCGCGACCCATGTAGTCAAGCGCCATTCCGGTCTCCACCGAGAAGGAAACGTCGTCGTTCCGGTAAACGCCCAGCCCGCAGACCACGCCCGCGCCGTACAGCGTCCGGTTCAGCAGTCTCCGCTTGTTGTTGAAATACCGCTGCTCGGTCTCGAAATCCCTGGCGGTGAGCATTTTCCCGTAAAAATACCTGTTTCTCTCAAGCGGAAAGAAATTACTGTTGTTCATCGTTGTTTCCTCCTAAAATAATGTCCCCGGTGATACTGCCTGCGTCCGCTTCGGCGCACACATAACCGCTCAGCACTGAATTTACGCCAAGGTAGGTGTGCTGCTCAAGCACTACGTTGCGCTTCAGCACCACGACTTCGGCTTCCGTGTAGGCTGGGATCCTGTTTTTCAGCCGCTCTGTGAAAAGATTCGCTTCGCGGGTGTCGGCAAAAGTCTTTTCCGGCAGCAGAATGTAGAATTTATACGGGTCGCTGCCGAACAGCCGCTGGTATACCTCGCGGTCGCCGCCCTCCGCAGCCAGCTTCCGCACGCTGAAATACTCGATTATATTCGGGGTCACGCCGTACTCCCGGCTTATCCACTCGGAAAGCCCCCGCCGCGTGCCAGTCATGCGGTATTCCGATACTGCATGACGTATCTTCTCACGAAGCTGCTCATCGCTGAGATACGCCGACGTTTCGTCCGTGACCCAGCCCGCAAGGTACCGGAGCATTTCGCCCCGCGCCGTGCTGTAATCCAGCGAGCTTCTAGCCTTTGCAATGCGCTGATCCATGTCGAAGAAAATACTGTCGAATATCGACATGAACCGCGTCATGAAGCCGTTTTCTCCATCCTCTGCTCGGTAGGCCTCCGGAAGGTGATCCATCATGCTCTCGCTTTTCAGAAGCAGCTTGATTTTATCAATGCTGACCGGGTGCTCGTCGAGTATGACGATATCTATCCTTACCCAGATATACCGCCCGCGCAGGTCGGCGAGGCCGTCCGTGCAGTTTGTGAACAGCGGCGTAAACAGACCGTCCAGCAGATTCAGGCGTTCCCCAGCGGGAACCGTATCGTCGCGCAGGAAGCTGTCAAGCTCGAATGTCCTGCCGCCGGCGCTCACTATCGTGGAATCAGCTGCGTAGGCGCTCACGCGCGTCACCGTGTTCTCGCCGTAATCAGCGGATATCTCAAGGCTCCGCCAAAGGAACCCGTGCTCGGTGGAATCCTGCGAGCCTGTCACCATCGTGCAGCCGGAAATCCCGCTGTCAGACGTCACGCTGCCGCCGCTTATGGTCATGCCGCTCAGCAGGCACCGCTGCCACTCGGAGGGTCGGTTCAGCGTTATGTACAGTCTTGATCTGTTCAAGGTCGGTATCCCTCTCTTTCAGCCCGGTCAGTTCCCGGAGGAAATCAGCTCCACTTTGCCGCAGCACGCTATCGCATGGGGCGGTATGGATATCCCGGCAGATGTTTTTTTACAGTCGGGGCGGTCAATATTCATGCGCAGGCGCTTCACCGCAAGTACGCCGTCCACGCTGCACAGCCCCGCTATAACGGCGGATTCACGTATCGGCTCCCCGAATCGGCTTCGCCCGTCTGCGCCGTAAACGCTGAACATCTCATGCAGCTTCTTTTCCGCGTTTTCTATCACTCTTCCGACTTCGCCGGAGCCGCACGCCAGCTCGGCGCTTATGTTCACGCGGACATACGCCGGAGCTGCGGTTTTTAATTCCACTGTCAGCAGGCGGCAGCGCTCCATATGCGCCCTCACGGCGGCAAGGAACCTTTCGTCAGGCTCCGGAAATTCGCCGCGGCTATAGGGCAGCACCGCGAGCGTCACGGTATTGCACAGCCGCTCTGCGGGGGCGTAGGGGTCGCCGGGATCAAAGAACGGAATCGCCCTGACGTCCGCCACACGCAGCCCCGGCGTTCGCAGCGCCGCTTTTCGGAAGTCCTCCGCGGAAACCGCCCTCTGGCAGTCGGAAAGCTCCGCCCTGAAACGCCGCAGAGCCGCCGAGGTGGTCTCCCGGAAGCGCCCGCCGCAGCAGCTCAGAGGCTGCTCCACCGCGCAGGAAACTTCCGCACCGGTTATTTCATGGAGATTCCCGGCGGCGAGGTTTCCTGCGGCTCCCTTCGTGAGCGAACAGGATATCACAAGGATATTGTCCGTTCCGACCGGAGGGGCTTCGCCGTTCTCGTTGTCGCCGAAAACTATCCGGCGGCGCTTCTCGTCAAAGCTGAACGCCCTGTCGTACTCCCCGGCAAGCGCCAGATCCTCCGTGAACGTGTATTCATTCCAGCGCGGGAATTCGCTGTCGGCTCTGTCCCGCACCATTATGCGCAGCTCCCTGGTAAGCACGGTGCCGTCCGGGTCAAACGGGAACTCCTGGCACGGAAGCCCGTCGGATGAAAAGCACATTTTGCCGGAAAACTCCTTTGAATAGCAGATGATCCTGACGTTAACCGCGCCGTCGTCAACAGCGGCGTACTGCGAAAGCCCGAACCTCACACGGCTTCCCTCGACGGTGAATTCCGGCTCAGGGACATCGTACCAGCCGTGTTCGTCGCGGAGCATTACTACGTGCTCTCCCCGCGCCGCAAGGACGTCGTCCGCCTCGGCAAAGCCGCCGTCAAGCCTGGTTTCCGTACAGACGCACCCGCGGGTTTTCTGGGTCAGCGCAAGAGCATTCGTGTATATTCCCGACAGCAGCGGCATATCCTCGCAGCCTGCGTATTCAATGCAGGCGCGAAGCCACACGCCCTTTTCCGGAAGTCCTTCCGAATACTCTCCGATATCGCCGCAGCCGAGGGTCAGCCTGCCTGAAAACGACATTCCATGCGTAAGGTCGCGCCTGACCTCGCAGGGAGCGAACCCCGCCGAAGTGGAATACTCCCACCTTAGATCCCGGGGCGCGCCGGATTCGTCCGCGTATGGATTCCTTGCAACAGCGCAGCGGTCCGACGTTATGAAGTCAAGCGATATCTCTTCCTGCGCGGCGGTCAGCTTTATCAGGAGGTAACGTCCGGCGCAGTCAAGTTCCGCGCCGAAGGGATAGAATACCGCGCCCCGCTCCCCGGGAAGCCCGGTCACATCAACGTAACCGCCCGGAGATTTCATGTAGATTTTAGATATCTGCGCGTCCTGGCGGCGGAATGGCTCGGTCAGTGTGAACTCTGTGCCGTCTGCTGAATGTGCCGTGCTCCCCGCAGGCAGAAACTCCGGCGGCGCTGCTGGGATCAGCTCCACAGACGCGGGAGCCGCTTCAAGCGGCTGAACTCCCGCCAGCCGGAGCATCGCCTCGCGGGTGCTGTCCGGAATGCGGTCGAGAGTGTACTGCTGCATTTCCTTGAGCCACGCGAACAGCTCTATAACTGTAATGCCGGGGTCGTGCTCGTTGAAATCGGTCCATTCCGGAAATATCACCGGGATACGCCGCTTCGCGGCCTCGACTATTTCAGCGTAATTCTGGTCGTCCAGCTTCGGCAGGCTTATCATTGCAGACAGCTCCTCTCTCATTTGGTATTGCGGCTAAATCCCCGCCGCGCCGTCGATCCTGACGGTATGTACGCCCGTTTCAGGCAGGAAATACTTGTATTCCGGTGCGCGGTCGAGCGGTATCGCCCGCACCTCGCCGTCCTGCGAATACTCCCCGGTGAGCAGCACCTTCGACGTATACGCAATGTTGCCGATGTTCCTCAGCGCGGCGTAAACGTCGGATTCGCACGGCACGCTGCCGATGCGGGCGCTCCGGCTTTCAGTGAGCCTGGACAGCGCTTCCGCGGCTTCGCGCTCCGTCTGCGCGGCGAATGCGATATCTTTGATAACCACGGATACTTCCGCGCTGATTTTCAGCGGTTTCGCCGGAACAACCGCCAGACCGCCCCCGGCGGCGGGGATACCGCAGGCGCGCTCCCTCAGGAATGCTTCCACCCGACGGCAAAGCTCTGCCGCGTAGGCGGGAGTTCCCATCTCGGCGGGCTTTACCACAAGAGTCACGCAGCCGCCCTGCTGTTCTCCACGGCGGTTTCTTCCCGGGAAGCACTTCACCTCGCCGACCTCGGAGAATTCCTCCATTACAAGGCTCTCGTGATCCCGGACGGTCACTGCTCTTCCGCCGTGGCGTATCCGCTGCGCGCCGATCCTGCGTATCGTTTCGAGACTCTGAGCCGCGCTCCCGCCGCAGGTCGGGAGGATATTCGTCATGCTTTCGATGAACGGAATCCCGGTGATAAGTCCGTCAAGAGCGCCCGCCGGAAGATTACCCGCCGTGCCGCCGCCCCAGGAATAGTCGACGATCATCTCCGCGTCGCTGGTGTACGCCGGGATACGCCCGCATGCTCCGTCTCCGAAGGTCAGCTTTCCAGCGGAACTGTCAAGCTCGAAACACCGGACATCTCCGGCGCATTCCCCGAGGTTTTCCGTGAGACGCCACCTTACCCACCACTCGGCGGGAAGCCCGTCATCTCCGTTTACGACCCTCACGTCTGCGGGGGAATCCCTCAGCAGCTCCTGAAGCTCGCTCACCGGAGTTTCTCCAAGCTCGTTGACCCACACTGCGCACTCTATCACCGGAGAATGCGACAGCGTTATACTTTGGTATTTCGCGCCCGCGCGTGCAGTGCGGCGCTCGCCTGTAACGGTCGTTTTCTGCGTTATCCGCACCGTGTTCATTTCAGCCAGAGTCAGCGGAGGAACAGGTCTCGACCGCTCTGCGCCGAAAGGCTCCTCCGCCCTTATCCAGTAACCTTCAACTCCGAAAAACTCCGCCCTGGCGAAGTCGTCGGGAGCGTACAGCGATATTATCCCGCCTGCGCAGAATCCTCCGGTGCGGTCTACTGCGCGCAGCTCGCGCCAACCGCCGTTCTGACCGCCGGAATAATAGGAGAACTTCAGTGACTGAGGAACGTCCGTTTCGCCCTCGAAATCCATGTACAGATTCACCGGAAGACCCGCAGGAGCCTTGTCGAACCGCATGTATACTGTGTTTCCGCTGTCCGGCATTGTGGAGAAAAGCTCCATTCGGGTACGGGTGCCGCTCATCTCATAGGAGTTCCTGCGGCAGGAATTCAGCGTTGTTACCGTCTCCGCCGGAACGTACCCGGCACCGTAGTCAAATCGCAGCTCGATCGACTTCACCAGCGGAAGCAGCCAGCGTGCGTTCATGCTGAACCGGTTGTGTACCTCCCGGATCCTCGCGCGCAGCCACAGCCCGCTGTAGGCGTTCTGCACTGACGGCTGAAAATCCTCCGGGCAGGTGAAGCTCAGCCTCCGCCTGCCGTCGGAACCAGCGCAGGAAAACGGATTCACATCGCCGCTGACCTCAAGTCGCGCCCAGCCGGTGCCGTTCCAGTACTCCCACACTATGCCGGAAATATACACGTCGTCCGGGGTATTTACCCGAAGGTCTCCCTTGTCCACGACAAGTTTCTGATCAAACTGCGGCTCCGACTGAACGTCGCCGTTCTGAACCACCACGGTTCCGACCGAGATATCCACGGTTATCTGCGCCCCCGCCTTGCTGAATGCCTCGTCGCAGGCGATATAAAGCGAATCGTAGGCGCTCGGCTCCCTTCCGAAAACGTATCCGCATTCTATCTGCGGAAGCTCCGTATCGTTGGAATAAAGCCTGTCGGGAAGTCTGCCACGGAGGGTCTCCGGGTCGTCGTTCCCTCGGCAGCTAAGGTACGCTATATCCGCTGCCAGAAACTCCGCCTTTTCACTGCGTGTCATTTCGCACATAATGCGGAATCTGCCGTTTTCATCGTCACGCACGCCGTTTTCGTCAGCCGGGACTGCCTTTCCCTCCGGTTTCGAAAGTATCACGCAGTCCGCGCCGGGGCGCGCCTCAAGCGGAATTACACCGTTCTCGCCGGGAATGCTCCATTTTACATTTTCAGAGCTGAGTGCTTCCTGATAGGAAACATCGCGCAGCCCGGAGGTCCCGCCAAGCTTCACCATAATTTCCGCAGCGCCGTCCAGCCGCAGCACTGCGCCGTTCGACAATGTGAAGCAATGCCGCTCCAGGTTTCTCTCAGCCTGCGGACGGAACAGCTTAACAGGAAGCTCCCCGGGTATTTCGGTGCGCGTTATGACGTCCTCGGCGGGGGCGGTCATGAAAATATCGGTCAGCTTTGCCGGAACTGCAAAGAACCCTTCCGAGGTCTCGAACACTATGCGCTCCTCACCCCTGTCCGTGAAAAGCTGAGTTCCCTTTTTTATGTATACGCGCTCCTCCGCGCCCTCGGCTATGCGCGCTGCGGCAGTACCCACTGCGGGGGACACCGGCTTCGCGCTGACGCCGAGCATATTCAGGAATTCAAGACTGCATTTGTCCGGGAATCTGTCCAGGCGGTCAATAGTACCGCAGAACATCTCAGAGAACAGTATTGCAAGCGCCGTTCCGCCGTCCGGGGACTGCGGGTCAAAGCGCCACTCCGGAGTGTACGAGCCGCTTTTCCTGCCGATAAGGGCAAGAATATCCGCAGCGGTTCTGCCGTCAAGTTTTGGCATATTCATCTGCCCTCACCTTCCATCATGTAAAACGGATAGACCATGTTAAACTGGTTGTTTGTAGCGCGCAGCGTGTAACTGATGTTAATATTCAGCACTCCCCCGGAGCTTTCGCGCGCTGCCTGCACGTCGATATCCATGATACGCGGCTCCCATTGCTCAAGCGCTTCGCGGACGCTTTCTTCAAGCGCTGCGATACGCTCCGCACGGCTGTCGGAAAACAGGAACTCCCCGGCGGCTGTGCCGAATTCCGGAAGCATCACCCGCTCGCCGAGATTCGTGCGGAGTATTATGCGTATCGCCTCCTCGACGTCCTGCCCGGCGCTGCTCATGGCTATGCGGTTCGTCGACGGGTCTACCCTGAACGGAAAGCTGAACCCCCTGCCCATGAACCCCTTGTTGTCTGCCATGCCGTGTACCCTCCCGTCAGTTTATCTTGGTCATTGAACCCTTTATCGTCATCACGCCGCTGCTCTTCACAGTCACTGAGCCGCTGCCCTCCACGCTCGCCTCGCCGCTTGCCTTCACGCCGATTTTCGCGGAGTTCAGCTCTATTTTTGAGTTGGTCTTGATCTCCACCGCCCCGGAATTTCCATCGCAGGTAATCGTGACTCCGCTGCCCACCTTTATCGTGAGCTTCTTTTCGCAGGTCAGCTCCACGGAGCCGCTCTTTCCGCTGATATCCAGTTTGTTTTTGCCGTCGGTCACGGAAATAACGTCATTCTCGTCGTCGAGGTCTATTCTGTGACCCTTCGGAGTAGATACTGTGATGTGCTCCTTTTTCGGAGCGTCGCTGAACTCAACGTAACTCTTGTTCGGCGTTATCAGCTTGAAGATCTCGTTTTTGCCGTCGCTTACCGACGCCGGAGGAGTGTTTTTCTTTGCCCACAGGCTGCCTATAACGAACGGGCGGTGTACGTCGCCGTCCTCGTATGCGAGCGCCACTATATCGCCTATACCCGGGTGAAAAAAGCAGCCGTACTCCTTCCCGCCAAACGGCGTGAGGCAGTATATCCAGCCGGTCTCGCCGAGGTTCTTGTCAGCGGTGAGGTATCTGCACTTTACCCTGCCGTGGTTCTTAGGGTCCTTTATCGCAGTGACCTCCGCCAGTGCTATCCCGGTGCACTTCTGCTGGCTTCCGCCGGATGCGGACAGCATATCCGCCATGCTCTGCATACGCTCACCTCCATTAATCTGTAGGGGAACAGAAATCTATCCTCGTCAGGAATCCACCCGCGCTGAACGTGTGGGTTATTCCCGTGATGTAATACGTGTCGTTCAGCTTGGGGTCAAGCCCGCCGAACTTTATTTTCGTGCCGGGAAGCAGAGCTTCGTTTCCGGGGACTGTAGCGGTTCCGGTGCACAGCTTCAGGCAGGCTTCCCGCATGAGGGATTCAGCATATGTTCGGGCTTCGCTCTGGCTCTTCACCGTTTTGCTGACCTTCTCCAGCACCTTTGAGCGTATCGGCGGACACAGTCCCGCGACGCTTTTTCCCGAACCGCCCAGCGGAGAAGCTTCCGCGCAGAAATCCTCGAGGGTCTCTGGGACAGTGCCGTACACGCGCACCTTCCCGAGCTGTCCGGACAGCTCCACGGTGCGCTCAAAGCTCAGCATGTTCTTACCCCAGGAGTACCGCTGCTGAACCGTCGCGGTGGAGTAGATATCCTTCACGAATTTCAGCTTCGTGCCGGACATGTAGAAGGTACAGCCGCTCAGCTTCGCAAGCATGCACACGAACTGGTAATCGTCCATGTCGTGGCTCACTATGGGGTACTCCTTGTCGGCGGCTCCGGGGACAGAAACGGTGATGCCGTCAGTGTAGCCTCTGACCGGCTCCAGGAGTTCCTTTACTATCTGGCTCACGCTCTTATTTTCAAAGCTTTCACGGGAGGTGTTCCCCATCAGGAGACCCCGGGCGTCCAGGCAGGATAGCGTGAGAGTCACGCCGTCCTCTGAGAAGCTGACCCCGGCGGCGTTGATGTACCCCAGGAAAACCGGCTTCGTCAGCCTGTACCCCATCTCGACCCGTATCTTTTTCCCCGCGGAAGCCCTGCTGATGATATTTCCGATGGTGCTTCTTCCGTGGTCATGGTCGCAGAATATCAAAACCTCGCAGCTATTCGACATCTGGGAAGCGGAAAGCTGCACGCTCACGGATTCTATCATTTCCTCCGAAGCCTTTATCTGCCTGCCGTCAACAAAAACACGGCACTGAGGCAGAAGAAGTTCCTCGTTGTTCAGTTCCATGGCGCAGCCTCCTTTCTCATGCTCAGAGTATCGGCGGTATCACGATGTCCGTTCCTGGCTCGAGCCTGCGCGGGTCGTCGATATCGTTCGCTTCGGCTATTCTGCGCCACTCGGAACAGTCGCCGTATTCCGCATAGGCAAAGGCGCAGAGCCTGTCGCCTTCGGAGATAGTCCGCGCCTTCGTCCTGTCAGGAGAATTGCGGACGTTGTTGTCTTTCTTGTCTGATATCAGTTGAATGTCGACTACCGCGCGCACCGGCTTGCCGTCAAATGCGAACATCGTGAACCTCTGCGATATCGACATGATAAATCCCTTGAAACTGATAGAGCCCCACACGAATTCCACCAGGCTGGGTGCGTGGGTGTCGGAATTGACCGTTGTAAGCTTCATCAGCGGCGCAGTGTATACGCGGACGTCCTGCTTGAGGAGGTCTGGCGCGGCTGCCGAGAGCGCCGTCAGCGGCTGGTTGGATGCGTCCCCGGCGCTGTAGGTATCGAACAGCAGGCTGAAGCTCATTACTTCTGCCTCGCCGCTTACAAACTGGAGCACCGGTCTGTCTCTGCCCGGAATCTTGTGCTGCGCGTAGTTCACGCTGCGCTGTATCGTGAAATCAGTCGGATTGAAAATGCACGGAATACCCGCTCCGCCAACCACGGCGCTGACATTCAGCAGCTTGTTTGCTCCGTCGAGCACCTTGAATTTTGCCTTGACCGGACCTACCAACTACCTCGCCCCTTTCTATAATCCCATTCTGCGCCGCTCGCGCGCAAGTCTGTTCTCGATGCGCTCGTAGACCTTATCAGTCAGCCTGGAAATTTCATCGCGGGTCAGGCTGCTGATACCGCCGTCAACGCTCGTGTTCACCGTGATCTGACGGTTAGTTGTGACCGTCCTGCTGTTCTCGGCGGGAGCCTGAGCGGGCTGAGGCTCCTTCAATTCAATGGGCGGCAGTGAGTTCATGTAGGGCTGCTGCGCCCTGTATCTGTCCATTTCAGTCGGCGGAACCAGCATTACCATGTTCTCCGTATTCTCCGCCGTCCGGAATGTGAACGGCTTCTTTTCCGGCTGTTCTGGCAGCGAGTTTCTGTAAGCGCGTTCTATCAGGCGGCTCATGTGGCTTTCTGTGTGCCTTACAATGCTTTCGCGTACTATGTTCACGCTGCGGATAACATCGCTGGGTTCCACGCTCTTTTCAGAAGATATGTAATTTAATTCCGGCTCTGGTTCTGGAATTGCTTCTTTTATTTCCGGGACTGGAATCGGCTGTCTGGTTTCTGCAATCAACTGGTCGATTACCGATAGCGTTTTGTTATCCAACCTGTCGCGGTAGGAGCCTGCCGTGCGGCGCTCATTATTTTTAGTTTCGGATTGCGCCAGGGGCGTCAACAGCTCCGTTTGAGCCGCATTGCTCTGCGGTTCTGGTGGGAGCACTGCGCCTGTAAGATTATTTGCGGTTTCCGATGTGGAGCGCTCCGGAAGTGTCAGCTGCTTCCTTTGAGCCGCTTTGCTCTGCGGTTCTGGTGAGAGCAATGTGCCTGTAAGATGATTTGCGGTTTCCGATGTGGAGCGCTCCGGAAGTATCAGTTGCTCCGTTTTAGCCGCGTTGCTCTGCGGTTCTGGAGGGAGTACTGTGCCTGTGAGTTGATTTGCGGTTTCCGATGTGGAGCGCTCAGGAAGTATCAGCTGCTCTCTTTGAGCCGCGTTGCTCTGCGGTTCTGGCGGGAGTACTGTGCCTGTGAGTTGATTTGCGGTTTCCGATGTGGAGCGCTCCGGAAGTATCAGCTGCTCTCTTTGAACCGCGTTACTCTGCGGTTCTGGCGGGAGCACTGCGCCTGTAAGATTATTTGCGTTTTCCGATGTGGAGCGCTCCTGGATTGTCAGCTGCTCTCTTTGAGCCGCATTACTCTGCGGTTCTGGCGGGAGCACTGCGCCTGCAAGCTGATTTGCGGTTTCCGATATGGAGCGCTCCGGGAGTGTCAGCTGATCCGGTTCAGCCGCGTTGCTCTGCGGTTCCGGTGGGAGCACTGCGCCTGTAAGCTGATTTACGGTTTCCGATATGGAGCGCTCCGGGAGTGTCAGCTGCTCCCTTTGAGCCGCTTTGCTCTGCGGTTCTGGCGGGAGCACTGTGCCTGTGAGTTGATTTACGGTTTCCGATGTGGAGCGCTCCGGGAGTGTCAGCTGCTCCCTTTGAGCCGCGTTGCTCTGCGGTTCTGGTGGGAGCACTGCGCCTGTGGGATGATTCGTATTTTTCGATGTGGAGTGAGCCGGAGCCTCCTCATTTTCTTTCTGCACTGCATTGTTGAATGTCAATGCGGTAGAGCTATTATGGATTGTGTTTTTCTCTGAAAAACCGCTTGTTTCCCGAAATGAATAATCCTGATAAATATGCGTTTCCGGACTATTCTGGTGACGATTTTCTTCAAACGAGTACCTTCTGAGAAGCTCTGTTGTTTCATTTACCACAGAAGTCAGCGCCGTATCCGAATTACTATGCTGCGCCGTGGAGTAAATGTCAGTTTCAAAGCTGAATCTACTCAGAATACGCCGCAAAGCCGGAGCGGTAATACACACCTGATTCTGCACAGTTCGCATTGATTCTGGGTGCGTATCACTTTCTGACAGCACGATGGTTCTGCCGCCGAAATTTACGTTCCTGGAAATCTCGGAAAAAAGACTTGTCAATCGACCTTCAACAGATTTTTCAAAGCTGCTCCAGAGCGAAACAGAATTTGCTCCGGCCTCTTCAGCTTGGAAATTATTCAAAATCGGTTCCGGAAGTGCCATGGTCTGAGTTACGTCCTGCGGAGCGTCCATGTTGTTCATTGGAACAACATGAGCTTCTCCGGATTCTGATAACCCCTGTTTTTCTCCGAAATCAATTCCCGCGCCTGCATTCAGCCGAGCGCCCGCCAAAAGCTCCGATACCGGGATTTCAAATTGACGAGAATACTCGCTTATCCCGCGGCGGGACTCAGAATTTACCATACCGTCTGAAATTTGCTCAAGCAGCCTTCCCGCCGGGGAATCGGCATAGAACTTCATCGTTATCTCGCTGGCTGGATTCAAAGCGCCTGCATATTTGGCTTTTTCCGAATGCTCTGAAGTTCCAGGAATTCCGATTCCTCCCGGCTTGCCTGTTTCTGCGTTCGCGGAAACCGCTTTGCCGAGAACGTTCTCGCGGAAAATCCGGTCTGGAATTCTGCGCTCCACCTGATAGCGGGGATTGTTTAAACCATACTGCGCGCTATTGAGAATATCAGAAAAAACAGCCGATATCCCGGCGGTCATTTTCCCGGAGAGCCGCCGGAATTCAACGTTCTGCTGAGTCGTGGAACTATCTGTTTTCCCTGCCGAATCATCGCTTCCAGTGCCGGACAGCTCCTGATACAGCAGCGCCGCCGCTTCGTAAATACCTCCTGCGGGTCTGGCGGCTCCATTGCGCGCCGCGGCGCTCTCAGGATCAGCCGCGATGAACGCTGCCGACCTGCCGGCCGGAGCTATTCTGCCCGGAACTGCGCCGATCATCTCCCGAATGGATTCACGGTCGTAATGCCGCTCGGTAAAGCCGTAGCTTCTGACCTCGCTGCGGATAAGTTCTGCCGCTTCCACGGCGGATTTCCCGCGTTCAGCCAGTTGAACCACCATGTGCGCCGCGTCAGTCTGCGGACGGTTCCCGGTTTTGCCAACCGACGAGAGAATACGCGCACGCTGTTCCTCGGTGAAGCCGGAGGCAGCTCCAAGACGGCTTATCTCGACGGCGGCGGGGCTTTCCGGGTACTCGCTTCCAAGCACGGCGGCGATACGCTCGAATATTCTGCGCTGCTGAGCCGTGAAAACCGCGCCGCCTCCGCTCGAGCCAAGCAGCGCCGCGAGCGCCCGGCAGACCGTCTGAAGCGGAATGCCGCCGGTCTCCTTTTCGAAAATCAGCCGGAATACCCTGCCGACCTCCTCGGTGTACCTGCTGTTTTCTGTGAGCGCGCGGAATACCCTCCGCATTTCCGCTGAACGTATCATGCGGGCGTTCTCCTGAGACGCCCTGCGGATATTTTCCGGAAATACAGAGCCGGGCTGATATCTTTCAATCAGCCTGTCGGTATGTGAAAATGAACAGAGACGAAATATCATCTGCGCCGTGAAATTGTTAACCGTAACGCGCGTATTGCTCACCGGAGCAGTCTGCGGCTGTTCGAGCATATAGAACAGTCCTAGCCGCTCCCACAGCGAAACGATACGCGGGACCGCGCGATTTCCCACTTCGTCGGCGAAGTCCCCGGAAACGCTCATCGGAACGCAGAGCGGAGCAATTCCATGAAGCACGCTCATCGGCTCCAGACCGCTGATATTCCTTGCAGCAGTGATACTTTCCACTAAGCATGCTCCTTTCCTTACATTATCGTGACGATATCTCCGTGCACCAGCTCGACCGTGGTAAGTGCCACGCTGCCGCTCATAGCGTCCAGCGTGCCGTAGTCTATCTTCACCGGCATTGCGTCAAGCACCGTCCATATCTTGACTGGCTTTCCGGCGTTGTCCATCATCGTTATCACCATAGGGTACCTGACGTGCGACCCGGCTCTCACCGTATCAAACCACAGCGCCAGCGGTTCCAGCGTTGCAGTTCCCCGCTGAAGAACTATCCTGCCGTACCTCAGCCCTTTCGGTAGGTACACCGGCCGGAACGTTCCGCCCTCGATGTACTCCTCGCACTCAAGCTCGGCATTCAGCCCGGAAACCGCTGAGAAATTCCCGGTCAGCTCAATGGGAGCGATTATCACTTTGAAATTCCCGCCGGTGTGTCTGCTCTCCATTCGCCGCCCCCTTACTTCTCAAACAGGTTCTTCTTTTCCTTCTGCCCGCTGAGCTTCTTGTTTATCTGGGACACCTCCGTGCACCATCTGCGGCGCTCGCGGTGTTCCAGGGTCATCAGCTCGTCGTGGCTCCAGTGAAGGTAATACCCCAGAAACGTCATTTCCTCATAGAGCTTGTCTTGGGGATACAGCGACAGCTCTACTTTTCTAAAAAATCCAGCGGGAGGTCGAATTCCTTATTGCAGTGCGGGCAGACGACCTTGTACGCCGGTACCTCCTGCATGTTTATGCGCTGGTAGAGATCCTGCAGATACGCCATGTCGATGGTGAACAGGTTCTCGATTACGCGGTTGTTTATCGCCTGCAATGTTCCCAGCTTCGTTACCACGCGGGAAAGCAATATCACCGTCAGGTACCCCGGGTTCTGCTGAACGCGCGGATCCCTCAGCGGCATTATTTCATCAGCGGCAGTCGCCAGCCTCATGACGCCGCGCTTGTGCACCTCGCCGTTCTGGTCGACATACCCTCTGGGGAGTTCAAATTCAAATTCTGTCTGAAAGCTCATTTTTTCCTCCGGCCTGAAAAAACCAGATATCGCCATCGGCTCAACGGTCGCACCGAAGAACCGACGGCGGTTCTGTTTTCAGTTACTGTTTATCAGTTCTCAGACGGTGTTGCGGAGTCCATTGATCCGCCGTCTATTCTGTTTACGCCCTCGTGGCATATCTCCAGAGTCTCGATAGCTACCTCGCCGCCGAGACCGTTGAGGTCAGGCGCGGTGTAATGCGTGGGCCATGCATTGATTATCTCCCAGCTCGGGCCCTCTGCTCCGGTGTCGTCCAGGAGCTTTATTGTGATGGTCTTGCGCTCGATACCGGTCGGACCGGAGGTGTTGTCGGAAGCCACGGTGTGCAGCCACTCCATCATCTCCAGCGAACCTACTACGCCCCATTTCAGCGTAATGTTGCCGTATTTCGTCAGACCTGCGAGCTTTCTGGGGGTGGTGCGTACTTCGTTGCCCTCTCTGTACTCGATAACGTCAACAGAGATGTCTGCGCCAGATACTTCGCTGAAGCCGGCAGCCTCGGTGCCGTTGAACTCCACCTTGTATCTGAAATTCTTGAACGGATATCTAATTTCCGGCATTTACTCTCATTCCTTTCCTACAAAAATCAACCGTTGCTCTCGCTGGTGTACTGACCGATTCTGAATACGACGAACTCAGCGGGCTTTACGGGAGCTACGCCGATAACGCAGATCAGTCTGCCGTTGTCGATGTCGTCCTGGGTCATGGTGTTCCTGCCGATATCAACAAAGAACGCCTCGGAGGGGGAAGTGCCTGCCAGCGCTCCGCTTCTCCATGTGCTTGCGAGGAACATCTCCACCGTCCTCTTTACTCTGCCCCACAGAGCCTCGGTGTTCGGCTCGAACACTACCCAGTTGGTGTTTGCACGAATGGATTCCTCAAGGTAAATGAACAGGCGGCGTACGTTGACGTACTTCCATGTCGCGTTGGAGGAAGCGGTTCTCGCGCCCCAGATCCTGATACCCCTGCCCGGGAAAGAGCGGATAAGGTTCACGCCCTTCGGGTTGAGCAGATCCTGCTCGGCGGTGTTGTAGCTGCTTGCAAGTCCGGTGCAGGAACGTACGACCTCGTTTGCGGGAGCCTTGTGGACTCCGACGGTGTTGTCAGTGCGCGCGTAAACGCCAAGCACTGAGCCGGAAGGCGGCGCGAACACGTTCTTCTTTGAGAGCGGGTCGAAAATCTGAATCCACGGGTGATAGAACGCAGCGTAGCTTGAATCGAACATGTCGCGATATTCGAGCAGCTCGTCTGTTTTCTTTCTGTCCTTCGGCATGTCGAGAACTGCAAAGCGGCTCTTCATGTTCTCGCAGTGCGCGATAAGGGACATCTGAACCTCAGGTATCGTGATACCCGGAACGGACATTATGCTTACGTCGGAGTTCTCAATGAACGCCTGTATGCCTGTTCTTCTGCCGGGGCCGCCGTCCTTGCCGATGTAGTCGGAAGCCGCTACGGAATCCGCATTGCCGTCGGTTCCGCCTATGAGCTGGAGTATCATAGCGTCGCCCTTGCCGCCTACCGCGTCAAACGGAGCTACGATACCGGAAACCGCTACGGGAGCCGCGTCCTTCTTTTCCTTGTCCTTTACCTCGGGAACCATGGGCTTCGCCGGCTTAGCGGAGACCTCAACGGTCACGAGCTCGCTTCTGGACATTCTGGAACATATGTAGTCCACAGATTCGGTGTTGAGGGATACGAACAGGTAATCCTCCTTGACGTCGCCGTACTTTACGGAAACGTCTATCTCGCTGGATTTGATGAACTTTGTGGGTACAAGGTTCTTGTCGATGATGGAGGGGCTGACGGGATTCTCAAATGAGATCGTCTTTTCCTCAATGGCGGTGATGCGGTTATAAACGGAGGTCTTGCCGTCCGCAAACTCGACTACGTCGCCGATGTTGAAGCCGTCAACGCTTCTTACAGTCGCGCTGTTTCCCTCGACCTCGTAGACCTGCGTCTTTACGCGGGATACGGGGGATACGGTCACTTTGATACGATTGCCCCACTCGCCGGGATTCCTTGCGGTGAAGCTCAGTATGGAATCGCTCTTGGTGGAAGCGCACTTTGCGTCATCCGGGCAGACTCTCATAACAAAAGCCCTAGAGCCTCCGTTGATGAAAAAGTGCTCGACCGCATACGGCAGGAATCTCTTGTCGCCGTACTTCGTCTCGGAAAGATAACCGCCGAAAATGCGAACATAGTCGCTGAAGCTTGTTACAAGCTGCGGCTTTCCGATAACATCGCCCTTCTCTGCAAGACCTACAAAGCCTGCCGTGCTTGTTCCAACGCCTTCCATGGGAACTGCGCCGGACTCGTATTCCTCAACATACACACCTGGGGATAAATACTCTGGCATAACTTGTTTCTGATCTCCATTCCAGCTTTCCGGCTTTCGCGGGCTGCAAGAAGATCAGTGCCTCCTCTCAAATAAATTTTGTGAAGTCCGCCGGACAGCAGATCTTCGTTTATAGTAGATCCTGTCGGATAAACTAACCTGTGTCATTCGCCGAAAACAAGGTCGGCGTACTGTTTAAGATCCTCGCGCAGCACCACTGTGTTGTTCTTGCGCTGCTCGTTGACTATTCCGGTCAGCAGATGGCGCATTCCTATCGGAGAGCCCTCTGAAGCCGCAAGAAACGCCGCATGTATCACGCAGTTCTTGATATTTCCTCCAGCCATCTTGAAGTTCTCAGCGAGGAAATCGAAGTCGATGTTCTCCGTCGGAGCCTTCGCGTCCAGCATTTTGCGCCACAGCAGCTTCCGCGTGGGGGCGTCCGGAAACGGAAACGCGACCACAAAGCTTATCCTTCGCATGAACGCCTCGTCAATATTCTGAAGGAGATTCGTCGCCATCAGCACAACGCCGTCGTATTCCTCCATCTGCTGGAGCAGATACGCGGTCTCTATGTTCGCATGTCGGTCGTGGGAGTCCTTGACCTCGGAGCGCTTGCCGAAAAGTGCGTCGGTCTCGTCAAAGAACAGCACGCAGTTTGCGTTTTTTGCTTCTGTGAAAACCCGCCGGAGATTCTTCTCGGTCTCGCCGATGTACTTGCTGACTATCTGAGAAAGCTGCACCTTGAAAAGCTGCATATGAAGCTGATTCGTTATGACCTGCGCCGCCATCGTCTTTCCCGTGCCGGGAGGCCCGGAAAACAGCACCGACAGTCCCCTGCCGTAAGCCGCCTTTTTCGAGAATCCCCACTCCGTGTAGACCTTATGGCGGTACTTCACGTGGGTCAGCGCGCTTTTAAGCAGCTTTATCTCGGACTCCGGGAGCACAAGATCCTCCCAGGAATAAGCGGGCTTTATAGGCGTGGCGAGCGTATTCAGCCCTACCACCACCTGAGCGTAGCAGCATTCGTGCAGCAGCTCCGGCGTTACTCCTCCTCGGGAAAGCTCCCTGGCACGGTTCGCCGCTGCGGCTATCTGCCCCGGGGTAAACCGGAACTTCGCCGCCATCTCCGCCGGGTCGACGCTTTCGGAAAGCTCCAGACCGGACAGCGCGTGCCGCCACAGTGTGAGCCGCTGATCCTCGTCGGTATCAGGAATCTCCAGCGTTAGCAGAAGCGTGCCCGCGCCTGGAATTTCAGTCTGCCAGCGTCGCTGCGTGGTTATGAATATATGAGTACCGAAGAAGCGCCCGCTGTCTGAAAGCTCCGCTGAAAGTTCAGCCAGCTTCGCGCGGTTTTCTTCCTCAAGAAACTGCTCAAAATCGGTAATGCAGAGTACCGCTCCCCTCGGAGCAGCCTCGCAGACCGCCCGCCGGAACGCCTCCGCCGTATCATCCGCTGAGATAAGCTCCGCAGCCGAAATGAACGCAACGCTCTCGCCGCACCTCCGTGCGCAGTGCTTTATCAGGAACTTCCTGCCGCTGCCGCGCTTACCGCACAGGCATATCACTGCGGGGGCGCCGTTCAGCGAACGCTCCGCCGCTGACGCCGCCTGCTCCGCGATTTCCGCCATTATGTAAGCCTGCCCGGGATCCTCCTGAGGAAAATACACGGGATACGCGCACTCCCCGCCTGTAAGGTACCGGATAATTGGCTCAGAAAGCTGGAGCTGCCGGGTGCAGAGGGTACCCTCCACAGGGGCGCAGATGTACTTCATCAGCGCGTCCTGCTCTGAAAAATAGCGGTAGTAATCCGCTATGCGCCTGCCCGGCTCCGCCCACAGACGTATCATCGTGTCGGCTGTCGGGAGTTTTTTCGAGATATCGTCCTGTAGGAATGCAAACAACTTCTCGTAACGGCGCTCCACATCGCAGCAAAGCAGCGTAAGCACCGTCAGGAAGCGGAATCTGTCCGTTCTGAACGCGTTTTCAACTCCGAAAACCGGGAATCCGCAGTCGTCCGGAGTCGCAAGAACCCTTCCGAAAAAGTACTCCCTGGTCATTTCGATTTCGGAGGTCTCATCGTCGCTCAGGCTCTCCCATGCAGTTCCGCCGGAAGCCCGGAGCAGTCCCTTTTCGAACTCCTCCCGGGTAACGACAACCCCGAGCATGCCCTGCATGCTGTTTTCCGGGCTGACCCAGTAGTGATATTTGTAGATGTAATATATGTGAAGATCGAGGACGTCCGCAAAGCAGTCCAGAAGCTCGTTCTGGCTTGCAAAGCGTTTCCCCGCGCTGGAATAATCAAAGCTCATCAGTACCTCCGCAGAACCTTACGCGTTCCCAGTATCGGCAGACTGTATTTCCGCTCACCCGCAGAAGCGATATCGCGGTTTCTCCGGCGGTCAGCGGGTCAAAGACCTCTGCGCCGCAACGAAACACAACGTGTCCTTCCGTCAGCAGAAAGCACCCGAGCGCGGCCTCAGCGTTTAGCTGGTTCAGCGTTTTCAGGCAGCCTCCGGATATCCACGGGAACTGCGCACAGCAAATCAGCGCGTTATTTTCAGCGCTCAGCAGAGTGCGCCACCGGCGCTGTCCGCTGCTCATGGTAAACTGAAACGCGCCGTATTCCTCGATGAAATTCAGACCTCGCTGCAAAAGCTCGTTTCTTACAATTTCGGAATAATCCATTACTGGCTCCCTGCTGAGATATCATTTATGTTGGTCGGCGCGATAAGCTGACCCGAAAATACCGGCTGTTGAAACTCCAGACTCGCCGGAACCTGCTCGAATGAGTTTTCCGGAGATTGTTCAGAAAAACGCATTTCCTGGTTAGAGGTAACGTAGGACTCGCGGCCCGTAAGTCTGAGCAGGAACTGATTTCCAGCGCTCAGAAGCAGTTCGGGAGGCACTCCCAGCAGCGATTCGCTCAGCGAATGCTCTGCCGCGGAGGCCGCCGCAGACAGGATCTCCGGGCAAAACACAGCCTGGCGGCTATGATTTTGTGGTTTTTTCTGGTGCGCCGGTTTCCGGCTGGTTTGCTTCGTTTTGCCGAGCTGTTCCATTTTCGTCTCCTCTCAGACCTGAAAAGAAGTCCGCGACCGCCGAAGCGGCTTCGAATGAGGCTTTGCGGCGCTTATCGTCATCGGGCGGAGTTCCCTCCATGAGCTCCTCCGCCTCGCGGAGCGCCTGCTCAGCAAATCCGTCGGAGCTGAACAGTTTTTCGGCTTCACGCACGTTGCTGTTGATCTCGTTCAGCTTTGTAAGGAAGTTCCGCTGCTGCTCCTCTTTTCTGCGAAGCACGGCGGTATGCTTTATCACTGCCGACCTGAGAAGCCGTGCTGCGTTCTCAGATTTCGGATTTTTTGAGTTCTCAAGCTCCTTCAGACGGCTCTTGCAGGACAGTATAAGCCGCTTATCATCGTCGGTCTGCAAAAACGGAAACGCCATTTTCAGCGTGTCGATATTGCGCATTTCCAACGGTGCGTCTGACCTCTGACCACTGCCATTCGCAAGATTCCTAAACAGCTCAAGTATCCTTGTGCTTCCACGGAGCGCGTCCGTCACGAGACTTACAGCAGACTGTGCGTCGCGGTTGAACATGACCCTCGCGGAAGTGTTTCCAACGTGAAAATCGTTAGCGCTCCCGAGTAGTTTTTTCTGCCGTTCAGAACCGTGAAAACTCCTGCCAAGCGCCCTTGAAAGGCAGACAGTAAACACCTGACGACCCTGCCCCGCCATAACTGCGTTGGCAAGCTTCCCACCACGGAATGCATACGACGAAAACTTGTCTGCAAAATTGCATTCATCTGATTCACGGCGCGAATCAGCAGCCACGGTCGACTCCCGATCATTAACTTTTCTGGAACCTAAACCGCCGCCTGTACTGGAATTCTCTCCGTCAGTACGCTGGAATTGTTCGCTGTTTCCCGCCATTTGTCTGGAGTGTTCTGTTCCTACGGCGTCAAACCGCTTTGCGAAACCGTCTGTCAGCATGTAAACCGGGTCAACGTGTTTTAATCCATGGGCTGCGGCAGGCAACTCATATTCCGTTTCGATGTTTTTTCGCGCCTGTATGCTTTGTTTCTTTGCCGTTCTGACTTGTTTTTTCTTTTTAGAGTATGTATACCCTGCCATTTTCCACCCCGGTCTGCCATTTTAATCAAAGGCAAATTCACAACGCTCATGAAACTTGTGCATATTATACCAGAAAAAAACCGGGTTTTCAATATATTTCGCACGAATGACCTCCCATGCGTAACCAAAAATCGTCAGACTACTTGGCACTTTGAACCAATGTTTATATGTGCTAATCTATATGAAAATACCGAAAGTACTTGACAAAACTATAGACAATGTGATATAATCAGTGTAAGGGAAGCGGATTGGCTATCTGCTTCATATCATTTTTACTTTTCTTTCTTTTGATTTCTGTTATCCGTACCAGACAATATCAATTAAAGAAAGGCAGATCAAAATTTGACCAGCGAAAACACAGCTCTTGCTATCGACCTTACTCAAGCGATACTGGAGCAATTCTGGCAGCAGGATACGAGTCTGCTGCTGAAATACATAGACGAGGACTTCAGTCTGACTGACGCCCTTAATAATTTTATTATCCAGGGTCAGCAGCAAGTATGCAATTTCATACCAACTGCGATCAGCGGCATTATCAAAAGCACGCTGACTGATAAAATGTTCATTATTGCGCAGAACTGCGGCAGCGCGTGCACTGTCATCGGAAAGTACACGCTCTCTCCCATCTCCGATTCTGACGACATGGTGTACATGAAGCAGTATTGCGTGTTCATATGGGAGCTTTCCGGGCTGGGTGAACTTAAGCTCAAGCACATCGGCGTAACCAAGCCTGACAGCATGTCCGAGTCTGTCTACGGGAATGCGTTTAATTCAGCGATGATCCCGGCAGGTTCGGCGCTGAACCAGCAGAACTGTTCTTCCGACAGAATGATCATCACGGACACCGACGACTGCACCCGATTCATTCCAAGAAACGACATACTTTACGCTACGTCAGACGGTCGCAACTGCCAGATTTGCTGCTTCTCCGGAAGAATCAACGCCAGGATAAACATTTCATCATTCGTTGAAAAAGCCGGCGGGAGATTTGTCCTCATACACAGATGTTATGCGATAAATCTTGATCATATCACACTTTTGAAGCCGTACTGCGTCGTAATGTCAAACGGCAGCGAGCTCCCTGTTCCAGTAAAGCGATACAACGAGATAAAACAGCGGCTCACTGAATTATTTTCAAACAAATATAAAAGCGGTCACGACTTGTGACCGTTTTTTACATACTAAATAAAGATTTCCCCCCGCCGTGCGGCAGGGGGAAATCTTTATTTAGTATGATTCAGGTTGAAGTTGCAATTCTCATGGAACTGCTTGCTCTCTTTGACACCCTTTCCGTTCTTGCGGTCGGCAGGGTGAAGCTCGTTATGCAGATGGATATCCTTTTCGGTTTTTCCGCCGCGGACAAGATCTGCATCTTTCTTCAACATATGATTCTTGTTGTCACTCATGTTTCAGACCAACAGGATCAAACGCAGCCCTGAGCCTTCATAGCCTCTGCAACCTTCAGGAAGCCCGCGATGTTCGCGCCTGCCATGTAGTTGCCGGGCATGCCATACTCCTTAGCAGCCTCATCGCAGCTCTTGAAGATGGAAACCATGATATTGTGGAGCTTCTCGTCAACTTCCTCGAATGTCCAGCTATATCTGATGGAGTTCTGGCTCATCTCAAGACCGGAAGTAGCAACGCCGCCTGCGTTTGCAGCCTTTGCGGGACCGTAGAGCATCTTGTTATCGAAGTAAACTTCAATAGCATCAGGAGTAGAAGGCATGTTAGCACCCTCTGCTACTGCATATACGCCGTTTGCAGCGAGGTTCTTAGCGAAGTCGCCGTTGATCTCGTTCTGGGTTGCGCAGGGCAGAGCGATGTCAGCCTTGATCTTAGCGCCCCAAACGCTGCCTTCGTGGTACTCAGCGTTCTTGTGGGATGTTCTGTTTACATACTCCTTGATTCTGCCGCGCTCAACTTCCTTGATCTGCTTAACAACATCGAGATCAATGCCATCCGGATCGTAGATGTAACCGTTGGAGTCGGATACGGTAACTACCTTGCCGCCCAGCTCGGTAGCCTTCTTTGTTGCGTAGATAGCAACGTTACCGGAACCGGAGATGATAACGGTCTGACCCTTGAAGCTCTTGCCGTTAGCCTTGAGCATCTCGTCGGTGAAGTAGCACAGACCGAAGCCGGTAGCCTCAGTTCTTGCGAGAGAACCGCCGTAGGTAAGTCCCTTACCGGTGAGAACGCCGGAGAACTCGTCACGGATTCTCTTGTACTGACCGAACATGTAGCCGATCTCACGTCCGCCGGTACCGATATCGCCAGCGGGAACGTCGCAGTCAGGACCGATGTGTCTGCAAAGCTCAGTCATGAAGCTCTGGCAGAAACGCATAACCTCGCCGTCGGACTTGCCCTTCGGGTCGAAGTCGGAACCGCCCTTGCCACCGCCCATAGGAAGGGTTGTCAGGGAGTTCTTGAAGATCTGCTCGAAGCCGAGGAACTTGATGATACCAATATATACGGAGGGGTGCAGTCTGATACCGCCCTTGTACGGACCGATAGCGGAGTTGAACTGGATACGGAAACCTCTGTTTACCTGCACCTTGCCGTTGTCGTCAACCCACGGAACGCGGAAGATGATCTGTCTCTCAGGCTCAACGATTCTGTCGAAAACGCCTGCGTCGATGAGGTCCTGTCTCTTTTCAGCAACAGGCTGAAGGGTCTCGAAAACCTCAGTTACCGCCTGAATGAACTCAGGCTCGCCGGGATTTCTTTTCTTAACGGTCTCAAGAAGATCTGCAAGATATTTGTTAGTTAACGCCATTGTTAAGTAACCTCCTAAAAATAGTCCTCCGCGGGCGTTTCAATGCACCGTTCTACACAGTAACGTCTTATGCCTGACGGAAATATGTTCCGCTCTCCAGCGGCTGAATATATTATACAACAATAATTCCGTTTTTGCAAGATAGTTTTGAGATTTTTTCATCTCAAAAATGCTTTTTATTCATTTGCAACAATATAATTGTGCCCAAGCTGTATATATTGCACAGTTTATTTTACGAAAAACTCCAGTGCTTTCGGGACATTCCTGCAAAACCAGCCATTCAGAGCCGCTTTTTCTCCGTGAAGCTCAGATGTGCTTCAGCACACTCCAAACCCTACTGCCAAGCCATTTTTATGAGTTCATATCATTTAAGCGGTAACTATGTCTGCTTCCCCATGCAATGCAGCTTCTCACTTGATGAAATTTTTATTTTCCCAAAATTCATTTTAGCAGAGGCTTTGTTCACTATTAAATCAGAAAATGAAATTTTCTTTGTAAATTTGCAGAAAACCTCTTGACAAAAACAAGTATCTTGTGATATACTGTTCACAGATAAGCTAGTGCATGAATGCAAATTTATATGAAACCGGAGTGATGAAAATGGCAGATGTGATAGCGGTGCTGGAACGCGCCCGCTCCCTTGAACTGGAGATCAAAACGCAGATCGAACATATAGAGCAGCTCCACCGGATCTCGAAGCGCGCTGTGGAGTCCTCCGCATACGCGCGGGAGACCGTAGCAAAGCTCGCCAGGCTGGAACGGGAAGTAAATACCTCCATCGACCTGATGTGCGACGCAAAGGCGGAGGCACTTACGTACATAAGCTTCCTGACTGGGGAGGAACGCGCGGTCATCGAAGGGTATTTTATCCTAGCCAAGAGCTGGCAAAGGCTTGCCAACGACCTTTACATGAGCGAGCGAAGAATCTTTATGCTGAGGAAAAGCGGTCTGGACAAGCTGATACGTCGATACGGCGACAAGGAAGCAATATAAAGGAGATAACAATGGGAATAGGTAAACGTATCAAGGAGCTTCGTGAGCGTGCGGGGCTAACTCAGGAGGAACTCGCCCAGCGGCTGGGGGTAACTCCATCGGCGGTTGGCAACTACGAGCGGGAGGTCAGCCACCCGAAGGAAAACGTGCTGTACAGACTGTTCGAAGCACTCTCCTGCGAGCCTAACGAGCTTTTCGCGGACCAGTTTGACGCCTCGTCGGCACCCGGGCAAGTACATTTAAAAAAGTATCTGGAGCTAGACAGCCACGGCCGTGAACTGGTCGACGCCTGCACTGATATAGAACACCAGCGCTGCACCGAAGGACTTACAATGGTGGCTGCGCGCAGCTTTAATAAAGAGGCTCCCCCTCAGCCGATACGGCTCAGAAAGCGTCCCGGCGCGGGGAGTATCCTGAATCTTCCGGACTATAAGGGGGATTGAAAATGACTGGTACTCAGGCACTTCTGATCAGCGGACAGATATCGCTTCCGGTAAGCGTCAGCGCCGTCGCCGCCGCCGCAGGAATAAAAGTGATCGACTACGCGGCGTTCAGGGCGCAGTTTGAAAACAGCCTGGACGACATCTGCCGCATGGTCAGCTACGCGGGATTCAGCATGCTTGCCGATGGCAGAATGGTCGCAGTTCTGAACAGTCAGCTATGCTACGCTCCGCGCCGCAAGTGGACCGCCGCACATGAAGTCGGACACCTGCTGTCCGGACACATCACCGATCCGCCCACGCTGCTCACTCAGCGGCAGGAGCGCGAAGCCGATGATTTCGCCGCAGAACTCCTGGCGCCGCTGACCGTACTGCATTTCTGCGGGGTGTCCTCCGCAACGGAAATCGAAAAGCTGTGCGGGATATCCAGGCAGGCGGCGGAATTCCGCTTTCAGGAGCTTTCGCGGCTTCGGCGCGCGCAGGACGAAGTATACCGGCTCGGAGTCAGGAACGAGCAGTTCTCACCGGACTGCATTTTCCTGAAAACAGAAGAACAGCGCGAACTTTTCTCAAAATTCGCGCCGTTCATCGGGAGTTATATTCTATCAAGATCCCGCCACGACGATTATGAGAAGCATCTCATTCAGCGCTCGCGGCAGCCTATGGCAATAAATTACTGATCAAGGCGGAAGTGCACCGGTATTCCGTTGCGGAATTCAAGCTGCGGTTCGCCCTGGATCAGAGGCAGAAAATAATTCAGCGCGTCTACGGTCACGTTGTTTCCCTCGGGATTTATCCACTCCCGGGGGAATTTCTTTTCCTGGTTAGCTATCTTTGAGATGTCCGCGGTGACTATCTCCACGCGGTAGGGATTGTTGCTTATTCTGCGAAAAGCCATCATTACGCCGCTCTCGCCGTAGGTCAGCGCCGCTTTTACCGCTTCCCTGCCGATACGCTCCGCTTCATTGAGGTCGGTCAGCGACGCAATGTGGGAGCTGCAGCGCTGCATTACGTTCAGCTCAATGGAACGCACCTTGCAGCCGATGTGCTCCTTGGTGTAGCCCTCCAGCCACTTCCCAACGCCGGAAAGGTACTTGTGCCCGAACGCGTCCACCACCTCGGAAGTCACGCCGCCTGCGGTGATCCCCTCAGAAACCGCCACAATAACCGCCTTGTAGCGGAGCTGCGCCTTACGTACGTCCTCGAGGTACTTCTCCGGGGAGAACTCGCCCTCCGGGAGATAAATCAGGTGCGGAGCGGGTTCGCCGTTCGCGCGTAGTACGCAGGAGCTCGCCGCCAGCCAGCCGGCGTCTCTGCCCATAATCTCAACAATGGTGACGGATGGGATAGAATACACGCGGCTGTCGCGGATTATCTCCTGCAATGAACATGCCACGTACTTGGCCGCAGAGCCGAATCCCGGAGTGTGATCAGTTTCGGTCACGTCGTTGTCGATGGTTTTGGGAACTCCCACCACCTTGATACGGATATCCTTCGCAACAAAATAGCTGTTCAGCTTCATGACTGTATCCATCGAGTCGTTGCCGCCGATGTAGAAAAACGCCCTGATATTGTGGCGGTTAAACACCTCTGTTATGCGGAGGTAGTCGCTTTCGTCCTCGTGCCAGTCCTTCAGCTTAAAGCGGCAGGAGCCGAGTATCGTTGACGGCGTTGTCATAAGGAGCTGCTTGTCGTGGTCGTCCATGAGTATGCTGCGGAGATTCAGCAGCCTGTCACCCAGGATACCTTCGATACCGTTTTCCGCGCCGTAGATCTCGTCAACTTCCTTCTCCTGCTCTGCGCCGTTGAAAACTCCCGTAAGGCTTGCGTTTATCGCCGCAGTAGGTCCGCCGGACTGTGCGACTGCTATGTTGAACATCTTGTGTCCTCCTGAAACATTCGTTGGGTAAATCCTGATATAATTTTAGCATATTATACAATAATATTCAATAGCCGTAATAAACAAAAAAGGACAGAAAAACTCTGTCCTTTTAGTATATGTGCGAATCTTCGCGGTATAGATGCCAGATTATTCCTTAAAGGTCAATCGCCGAAGGAGATACCGATGTCCTTGGCGGTCTTAACCATCTTGCAGTCGACCGGAACGAACTTGGTTTTCATTGCAACGTCGCCGAGGGGGTTCTCGGTGATCTTTCCATCGACCATTGCGACAGTATAGCCGAACTTCTTATCCTTGAGGAGCTGTGCGGCGTGTGCCCCGAACTGGGTCGCAAGGATACGGTCGTATGCCGACGGGCTGCCGCCGCGGAGCATATGTCCCGGAACCACCGTGCGGGTCTCAAGCCCGGTCATTTCCTGTATCTGCTTTGCGATACGCGAGGTCGCGGTGGTGTAGCCCGCCTCGGTGCGGAGACGTGCGCGCTCCTTCTTCTTCATCTTAGCCTCGTTAACGTCGAAGCAGCCCTCTGCTACTGCGAGAATCGAGAAATTCCTGCCTGCGTCGGCGCGCTTCTGGCATGCCTGAGCCACCTTGTCGATGTCGTAGGGGATCTCCGGGAGCAGAATGATGTCAGCGCCGCCTGCAAGACCGCTGTAGAGAGTCAGCCAGCCAGCCTTGTTTCCCATTATCTCGATGACCATTACGCGGCTGTGGGAATTCGCGGTGGTGTGGATACGATCGATGACCTCGGTGCCGATATCCACGGCGGAGTGGAATCCGAAGGTAACGTCAGTTCCGTAGATATCGTTGTCGATGGTCTTGGGCAGACCGATAACGTTCAGGCCTTCCTCGGAAAGCATGTTGGCGGTTTTGTGAGTTCCGTTGCCGCCGAGTGTGAACAGGCAGTCTAGCTTGAGATCCTTGTAGGTATCCTTCATCTCCTTTACCTTGTCAACCTTGTCGTCCTCGATGATCTGCATCATCTTGAACGGCGTGCGCTTGGTGCCAAGGATAGTGCCGCCCTGTGTGAGTATGCCGGAGAAATCGGACGGCTGCATTACCTTGTACACGCCGTGGATAAGTCCGTGATAACCGTCGTGAATGCCAACGATCTCGACCTTATCTTCGCCGAACGCCTCATAGATCGCCTTTGCGGCGCCTCTGATGGTCGCGTTGAGTCCGGGGCAGTCGCCGCCGCTTGTAAGCATGCCAACTCTGAGTTTTCCCATATTGTTACCTCCAGTTTATTATCTCTGCATTGCAGTATTTCACAACTTAGGGTACATCGTGCAGTCAGCGTATGAACTCCTGCGCGAAATCGCCTTTTCAGAACTTTGCTTCTTTTTTCAGCACCCGGCGGATATCGTTTCCGAAGAACGCCATCAGCCGGAAGCTCAGCAGACGTGAGCATATCTTGTCCGGGTAATGCTTCTGTAAGTCAGTCGTGTTGTAATTCGTGCTGACTATCATCGGAAGCCTCCGGCAGACCCTCGCATTGATTATCTCGTACAGCAGCGACTCGTACAGCGGTTTGTCCATTTCCGCGCCGAGATCGTCGAAAATCAGGAGGTCGCAGCCGGTCAGCGCCGACATCGTATCCTTGTCCGACTTCCCGAAATACTCCCGCTCCAGCGTGTGGAGCAGCTCCGGCGAGGAGCCGTAGATGACCGTATAGCCCTTCTGGAGCACCTTTGAAGCTATCGCAAGCGAGAGGTGAGTTTTTCCCAGACCGGTGGCACCGCTCATCAGTATACCTTCGCTCTGTTCGGTGAAGTTCTCGGCGTAGGACTTGCAGAACTCGAGGTTCCGCTGCATTATCGCCCGCTCGGACACCCGCAGCGCGGGATTTATCACGTCCGGGTAGAGATCCAGCCGGAAGCTCTCGAACGAGCTGAGGCTCAGCGGCGAGTTCCGGTTAAGCTCCCGCGCGGTCTCCTCCATAAGCAGCTTCTGGAAACACTGGCACCACTTGTCGTTCACTATTCCCTTATCCTGGCAAATGGGACAGGTGTATATCGGCTTCAGGTAGCCCTCCGGGTAACCGTTTTCGTAAAGCAGCTCCGCAAGGCGCTTCTGTATTTCAAGGTTCCGGCGCTCGACTTCGGCGAGCTCCTTCGAGGTGTCGCCGCCGCGCATTACAAGCCTTACTATCTCGCTTCCGGTCTCGCCAAGCTTCAGCGAAAGCTCGCGGTACTCCGGGATCTTCGATTCCACCTCGGAGCGGCGCATGTCGCTCTCAAGGCGGTTCGCCCTGCGGCGCTCCTCAAGGCGCTCCATTGCGGCGCTGAAATACTGTTCGTTTATGCCCATGCGTCACCTTCTTACTGATACTGCCGGCGGAGTTCGTCCATTACGTCGTCCATGTCGATGGAAGAATTGCCGCTCTCCTCCGGCTTTCTGCGGCGCTTCCCCCGAAACTCCTCGCTGCTGCGCTTCGCGTCGTCGGTGGTGTAAACTCCCGCGTTCTTCCAGTTCTCCAGTATCTTATTCGTGTAGTTGAAGTTAAGCGAACCCTTATTATCAAGGGTTATCTGATATGCGAGGATTATCATGTCCTCGCCGAATCCCCATTCCTCCGTCCAGGTTTTGATAAAATTAAGCTGGTTCGGCGAGAACGTAGTTTTCATGTCCATAGCCTGGCGGAGGTGCTCCTCAACGCTGTAGCGCTTTTCGAGCTTCTGCAGGTGCTGGTCTGCCTCGTCCACAGTACGGATATTCTCGTTTACCCAGTCCTGCGCGGCAGTGAGTATGTAGTTCTGCGAGGTCTTTCCAATGCGGAAGCAGTACTTCATCAGCATTATCGCGACCTCTGCCGGCAGCCCGTAAAAATCCGTGAGCTGAAGCACGACGCGGCTTTCCGGGTTCTTCAGCGGTCTGCCGTAAAGCTGCTGGACCTCCTTGAAAAGGAATTCGATCGCTCCGTCGGTCTTTATGCGCTGCGCGATGTCTCCGGCGGTGTAGATCGCAGAACCGTTGTTTACCGCAACCTTTCTCAGGCTGGAGGTCTGCATTTTTTCCGGCTCCGGTTCGCCTGCCTCCGGGAGCCGCTCCTGCACGGAGTCGTCCGTAGGCGTAAGTTCACCGTCGTCCATGCGGATAATGCCGCGCTGGAACCAGAACATCGCCGCGTCCTCAAGCTCGCCGCCGCGCTTTATATTGAGCGCGTCCCGGAGCTGTTCCTCCGTGAACTGCTCACCGCCGTGCCGCAGAAGATACAGCAGCAGCTTCAGGCTTGCGCCGTCCGCCAGTTTTATATATTTGTCAACAACGCTGGAGGGTACGGCGAACACGCTGTTCCATGCTCCGGCGTCTAGTGAATAATTCATCTGCTCACCTTTTTCATTATTGCTGTGTTACTATTCAGGTTATGATATATTATAACACAAAAGCGGCATATTTTCAATAGGGAACCTCTAAAAACCGGTTTGAAAAGAGAAAAAGGGTAGAGTGCGCCGAATGCGATGAAAGCCGACGAAGTAAGGCTGTATGCCTTACGAGGAGGTTTGAAGAAGCAGGCGGTGTGCTATACACATTTTCACTCAAACGAGGTTTTTAGAGGTGACCAATACAATTTATCGAAATTTAACGTCGTCAGTTCCATACAAAGCACAGCGCCGCGAGTTCCCTTATAATATAATTCGGGAACACCAGCGCCCGGGTCGCCGAGGAGTAATGACCGGCTGAAAGTCCCTCCCGGGCGGCGTAGATATCCGCGCGGTACTGGTGGAAATCGTTGGTGACTACTGCAATGCCGTCGGTCACGCCCAGCTCACGGAGTATCGGCGCGGAATACTCGAAATTCGTGCGGGTTGAGTGCGACTGAGTTTCCGTGTAGATCCTTGATTCGCTCACGCCCTTTTCGACAAGCCAGGCTTTCATGGCGTCCGCTTCGGGAATGAACTCCCCCCTGCCCTGCCCGCCTGTGACTATCACTGGCGCGGACGGGTTCTGCTCAATGAGCGGGAGAGCGCTCTCCATGCGCAAGACAAGCTCGTTGCCGAGAGTGTTCCCGTGAACCTGGCAGCCCAGTATCATCACCGCGTTGACCTGTTCCAGCGGTCTTGAGGAATACCTCGCCATCTGAACTCCGCAAAAACCGAGATACCCCGCGAACACCGCCGCTGCCGCGCAGAGCGCACACAGCGCCGCCCTCCCGGGAATGCGCTTCCAGAGCCATTTTACGCCCCTTGCAATGTGCGGGAAAAGCAATGCCGCCGCAGCGATAAGCAGGCTCAGCAGAACTCCCAGGAAAGTCCCGGCATTGAAGAATCCCGGCAGGCAAAACCACACGAGAAATCCGGCAGCAAGCGCCGCAGTCACTATCTGAGCCGGGTGAAAACGATGTTTTCTCATGTTACCTCCGATAAAGAACGCGCCCGCTACAAACGGGCGCGCTGATTTTTAAAGAGCCATTCCGATGGCGAGAGCCTTCATATTCGCGTCAATGAGGTTCGCCTTTTTCGGGGGGATCATCTTCTCAAGCACGGGACGCACTGCCTCCAGAACCGCAAAGCCGGTCTCCTTCAGGAGCTTGCCGACGAGGATTATGTTCGCCATTCCGGGCAGACCATTCTCAGCCGCAAGAGCGGTCGAAGGAATGCGGAAGCTGCGGATATCGGTGCGGCTGCATTCCTCGGTGACGAGGGTGCTGTCGATTATCGCGATCCCGCCGGGCTTCACAGCCTCAATAAACTTATCGTAGCTCGGAGCATTCATCGCAACGAGGATATCCGGGTCGGTGACATACGGAGAGCCTATCGGCTGGTCGCTCACGCAGACGGTGCAGTTAGCGGTGCCGCCGCGCATTTCAGGGCCGTAGGAAGGCAGCCACGACACCTGCTTGTCCTGATATAAGCCGAGGTAAGCCAGCAGCTTCCCTGCGAACAGTATCCCCTGACCGCCGAAGCCTGCAAATATCGTTTCAGTCGTCATCTTATCGCGCCCTCCTTGAATACGCCCAGAGGATAATACGGCACCATGTTGTCCTTGAGCCACTTTATAGCCTCCACCGGAGAAAGTCCCCAGTTGGTCGGGCAGGTCGAGAGCACCTCGATGAGCGAGAAGCCCTGCTTGTTCTTCTGGAACTCGAATCCCTTGCGTATCGCCGCCTTAGCCTTGCGGATATTCGCCGGGTCGGTAACGGTTACTCTCTCGGCAAGCGCTACGCCGGAGAGCGTGGATACCATCTCGCACACCCTGACCGGGAAGCCCTCCACATCGGGATTTCTTCCGTAGGGGGTTGTCTGGGTCACCTGACCCGGAAGTGTCGTCGGAGCCATCTGGCCTCCGGTCATTCCGTAGGTCGTGTTGTTTATGAATATTACGGTGATATTCTCGCCGCGGGTCGCCGCGTGAACCGTTTCAGCAGTGCCTATCGCCGCAAGGTCGCCGTCGCCCTGGTAGGTGAACACGAACTTGTCGGGATTTCCGCGCTTTACGCCTGTAGCCACCGCCGGAGCGCGTCCGTGAGCGGCCTCTATCATATCGCAGCTGAAATAATCGTACGCCATTACGGAGCAGCCTACCGGGCAAACTCCGATGGTCTCGCCCTCGATACCCATTTCGTCGATGACCTCAGCCACCAGTCTGTGCACGATTCCGTGCGTGCAGCCGGGGCAGTAATGGAACGGAACGTCAGTCAGCGCGTGTGGTTTCTTGAATTCCGGCATATCACTCAGCCTCCTTTTCACTCAGGAGCTTTATCTGCTCGAATATTGCAGTCGGCTTCGGAACGACGCCGCCGGTGCGTCCGTAAAACTCCACGGGAATTCGGCAGTCCAGCGCGAGTTTTACGTCGTCGATCATCTGACCCATCGACATCTCCACGCACAGAACGCGTTTTGCATTCCGGCACGCTTCGCGGACTTCCTGAACAGGGAACGGCCAAAGAGTTACCGGGCGGACAAGTCCCGCCTTGATCCCTGCTTCGCGCGCGCGGTCAACCGCCGCCTTTGCAAGTCTTGCGACCGAACCGTACGCTGCAACCACGATATCCGCGTCCTCGGTCTTGTAAAGCTCGGCTTCGTGTAGCTCCTTCTTTACGGTCTCGTAACGCTCGAAACGCTCGATATTAAGGCGCTCAAGCTCCTCGGCCTGTAAGTAGAGCGAGTTGACTATGTTGTGCTTGCGCTTGTTGCCGTGCCCGTTTGTTGCCCATGGCTTTTCGGAAGCGTCGTGGTGCTGTATCTCGCCGACCTTGAATGTGACCGGCTCCATCATCTGACCGAGCAGTCCGTCCGCAAGTATCATAGCGGGCATGCGGTACTTATCGGCTTCGTCGAATGCTCTGCCCATGAGGTCTGCCATCTCCTGAACGGTGGAAGGCGCGAATACAAGTATCTGGAAGTCGCCGTGACCCAGCGCCCTGGTAGCCTGCCAGTAGTCGCTCTGGGATGGCTGAATGCCGCCGAGTCCGGGGCCGCCGCGCATTACGTTTACGATAACGCATGGCAGGTCGGAACCCGCCATGTAGGAAACGCCCTCGCTCTTAAGGGAGATTCCCGGCGATGAACTGGAGGTCATGCATCTTACGCCGGAGCTTGCGCAGCCGTATACCATGTTGATAGCCGCTATCTCGCTCTCCGCCTGTAGGAAAACGCCGCCGACCTTCGGCATGCGCTTCGCCATATAAGCGGAGATCTCCGTCTGAGGTGTGATGGGGTAGCCGAAAAAGCACTTGCAGCCGGCGCGTATCGCAGCCTCGGCGAGAGCTTCATTGCCCTTCATAAGGTTTCTTTCCATCACTTTTCACCTCCGTCCGGAATTATCGTGATCGCGCAGTCGGGACACATCATCGCGCACATTGCACACGCAATGCATGCGTCATCGTCGATACAGACAGCGGTGTAATATCCCTTTGCATTCAGCTTTTCATGCGAGATCTCAACGATCTTCTTAGGACATGCGGTGGTACACAGCGCACAGCCCTTGCAGGCTTCAAAGTCCACATTCATCTTAGCCATTTTTAAATCCCTTTCCAGATCCGGTAAGCCCGGACGACCCGCATTCCTGCGGATTTCTGCACTCCGGCAGTTTCTATTCTTCCCAGAATGGGCGCACGTAAACGTCCACCGGGTAGGCTCCTTCTACGCCCAGACTGCGCTCCGCGGCGGTCAGCGCAAGCGGTACGCCTGCCTCTGACGCGCATTTTAAAGCATAATCCGCCGTGACTTTTACATCATCGGCGGTAGTCTGTGAGCCTAGGTTTGAGCAGTTTACAATGCCCTTTGCCCTGATACGCGACACCTGCTCTATGTCGCGCAGAAGCTCCACTGCTTCACCGGGAGTTCTTGTAAGATAGCGGTAGCGGTTCACAACGTAATACAGCTCGCAGCCGAAGTTGCCAAGCACTGTTGCGTACTGCCCCAGCGCGACCGCGCCGGTGTCGTCTCCTCCGACGTCGATGATAAGGCGGTCGCAGCCGTTGATGACCGCCGCCATGTCAAAACCGAGCGAGGGGATATCGAGGTTGGTATTCGCAAACTGCGGCGCGACCAGCTTTATCCCGAGAGAGCCGAACAGCTCCGAGAAATCCGCAGTGCGGAAATAGGGATTCACGATATCAAGGTCGATTATCGTGACCCGCTCCCCTTCCTTAGCGAAATCAACCGCCAGGTTCACCGCGAGATTGGTCTTGCCGGAGCCGTAATGCCCCGTTACAGCAATGATATTTCCAAGATTATTGATATCAGCCATCAATAGTAGTAATATCCGGAGCCAACGGAGTCAGCGATGCTGCTGCCGATACCCACCATGCTTACCGCGAACACGATAGCAAAAATGATCCCCACTGCCAGACTTATAGCCTGAATGATGATCATAGCCTGGCAATAGCGCTTCTTATTAATGGGAGTATCCGAGCTTACGCCCCATACGATACAGAGGATAAGGCTGATGATACCGAACCATGTGGTAAGGATAATAGTGCCGACCCACTGACCGAGCGTCATGGGGGGATCGTTCACGGGCTGAACGTTATTGTTGAACTGCTGAGCGTTCGAACTGCCGTAATTATTGATCTGCGCCGGCTGAGGTGCGGTGTAGCTGTTCTGCTGGCTATAGCTGGGAATGCTGTTTGCTGAAGGCATTATGTCATTCTGCTGTGAAGAGCCCATAGGGGTGGTCTGCGGAGTCTTTTCAAGCTGAACAGCAGCGGGCAGTGGTTCGCCGCAGGAAGGGCAGAACGCTCCGTCGCCTGTCACTAATGTGTTGCATTTGGTGCATACTCTCTGCATGTCAATTACCTCTTTTCGTTAAGTTCGGAGCTAACCAGAAGCTCCCTATATAACATATACGAACAGGTTCGTTAATATGTACAATTGTATTTTATCATAATAATCTTCGGTTGTCAATAACAAACAACGATGTCACAGAAATTTCATTAAGCGAACACTTTTCGGCAACAAATACCGCGACATGTGAGCATTATTTACTTTTCCAGCCACTGGCTCATTCCGGCGCCAAGCATCTCGTTGGGACGGTCGCGGAAGCCGAACTGCCTGTAAAACGGCTCGCGCTCCTTTGCCGACATGAGATACACCACGATCTTCTCGCCGGGCTCCAGCGTGGAATAAAGGTAATCCATAGTGCGGTGCATCATCTGCTTGCCGATCCCCTGGTGCTGGTACTCGGGAATCACTATCACGTCCGTGATGAAATTCGCGTAGCCGCCCTCGGAAAGCACGCGTATCATTCCGACGCACTTTCCGTTGTCCCTGACCGTTGTAATATGGAACGCGTTATTGAGTACGTTCCGGCAAATTCGGTCGGAAAGCGGCATGAAATTCACGAGGCGGCGCATTTCCTTATATTCCTCCAGCGTTGGCGCTTTATCTATAAATTTAAGTGCCATGTTGACTCTTCCTTTCTTTATTTCAAGCTAAAAGCCGCCCGGTCTCCGGACGGCTCCTTAAAGCTCGTTATGCCTTATCTTCGCCAGGTTCTCCCGTACTGTCCGCTTCGTGGTTCTCAGCGGGAGCGATGCCCTCTGTCGGCGAGGTCTCCGTCTTGGTTTCCTCCGACGGGGCTGTCTCGGCGATATCCTCCGGCTTCTTCTTGGGATTGCCGTCGATGTCGATTTCGTCAGCCATCAGCTTGTAGAAGTCCGGACCGTCGATCTTCTCGTGCTTCATGAGGTACTGTGCGCAGCGTTCGAGCAGGTCGCCGTGTTCGGTGAGTATCTCCTTCGCCTTCTCGTAACCGGTCTCGATGAGCTCGCGTATCTCGCCGTCTATCTCAGCGGCAACATTCTCTGAATAGTTGCGCCCCTGAGAATAATCTCTGCCGAGGAAGACTTCCTGGTTCTCATGTCCGTAGAGTATCGGGCCGAGTTTTTCGGAGAAACCGTAGCGCGTTACCATGTTCCTTGCAACAGACGTCGCACGCTCAATATCGTTGGAAGCGCCTGTGGAAATATCGTCAAGTATCAGTTTTTCAGCAACACGGCCGCCGAGGAGAACTATGATCTCCTCCTCCATGTAGGTCTTGCTTACGAAGGATCTGTCCTTCTCAGGAACGTGCATTGTGAAGCCGCCCGCCATTCCGCGCGGAATGATGGACACCTGATGTACCTTATCCTGCGACTTGCAGAAGTAGGTCGTGATAGCGTGGCCGGATTCGTGATAAGCTGTGAGCTTCTTCTCCTCCGGAGTTACGACCTTGGACTTCTTCTCAGGACCTGCAACTACCTTGATAGTAGCTTCCTCGATGTCCGCCTTGGTTATCGCGCGGCGGTTAGCACGCGCAGCAAGCAGAGCCGCCTCGTTTACAAGGTTCTCGAGGTCTGCACCGGTAAAGCCTGCGGTTGTTGCCGCGATGGTCTTGAGGTCGACGTCGGGGCCGATGTTCTTGTTTCTTGTGTGGACCTTGAGTATCTCCTCGCGGCCCTTGATGTCAGGGTAGTTTACGACGATCTGTCTGTCGAAACGTCCGGGTCTGAGCAGCGCCGGGTCGAGGATATCACGGCGGTTGGTCGCCGCCATTACGATGATGGAGTCGTTCTCGGTGAAGCCGTCCATCTCAACGAGGAGCTGGTTCAGAGTCTGCTCGCGCTCGTCGTGGCCGCCGCCGAGACCTGCGCCTCTCTGGCGTCCGACTGCGTCTATCTCATCAATGAAGATGATGGAAGGTGTCTTTTTCTTAGCCTGCTCGAACAGGTCGCGGACTCTCGACGCACCAACGCCGACGAACATCTCAACGAAGTCCGAACCGCTTATTGAGAAAAACGGAGCGCCAACTTCGCCGGCAACCGCCTTTGCAAGCAGAGTCTTACCTGTTCCGGGAGGGCCAACGAGCAGAACGCCCTTAGGAACTCTCGCGCCTATCTCGCGGTACTTGCCGGGGTTCTTCAGGAAGTCGACGATCTCCTCAAGCTCCTGCTTTTCCTCGTCTGCGCCTGCAACGTCGTCAAATGTTACCTTCTTGCCGGTGTTCTGGCGCACGTTCGCCTTGGAGAAGCTGGACATCTTTCCGCCGCCGGTGCTCTGGCGCATTACGATGACCGTAAAAATGATCATCACGCCGACCAGCAGCAGGTAAGGGAGTACGTTTGTCAGGAACGTATTATCGGATATCGGGATATAATCCTCGACAAGCGGGCTGTCCGGGTTCGCCTCGTTGTATCTCAGGCGGTAGTTTGCCGCTTTTCCGTCGGAAGTGTATCCGGAATTGATATCGTTGATGAAAATGCTGACATTCGGCACGGTGTACTGATGAGCCGGAGCGCCTGCAGCCTCGCCCTTGAGCTTATAGGTCAGCGCGCCGCTTCCGAGATCGAGCTGATACTGTGCAACGTTCAGGTCGTCGAACTCAGAGATAACGCCGGAATATGTGACCGTAGTGCGCGAGGAATTGCTCGCAATGTTAAGTACAGACACCAGTCCGAAAATCAGAAGGAAGATAATTACCAGATAAATAATTACACCTTTTAATTTGTTAGAATTCATTAATACCGCCTTTCCGGAAGATATTTCCTTGATACGCAATATATAGTATACCCGATTTGAAGCATTTTATTTTCATAATTAATTTGTGCCACAAATGTGGGTAGTTGTCCCTTATTCTATTTGGACAATGAATATTATATCACACTTTTAATCAAATTGCAAACTATTTCGGTGAATATTAGCTGAAAATTTAGGTGAAAAACTGTGATTATTAATTACCTTTCGTGCTTGCGGTAGTGCTGCTCCGCATATTCAATGTAGGCAGCGCCGCGTCTTACCACGAAGAATTTTCCGCGGCAGGGATTGAATTTTCCCTTTCCGGAAGCGATGATTTCCCTTGCAGTGTTGATTCTCAGCGCGCTCGGCTCAATTCCTCCGCTCTGGAGTATCAGCTTTATTGCGCGGCTCTGCACCGGCTTCGGGAGCTTGGCAAGCTTCTCTGCACTCCAGGCTGGCTGTAATTCCCAGATATCCTCCTCGCCGGGAGTTCTCAGCCTGACCGTAGTTTCAGCCTCGGAAAGCGCCTGACGCGCCATGTCGTCCAGGAAGTCGCTGTCCTCCCGGAGCGACTGCTCCATGCGGTTCATCGTGGAAAACAGCGAGCCGTTAATTTTCAGCATTTCCGGGAGTATTATATGCCGTATCTTGTTACGGGTGTAGTCCGTGGAAAGGTTCGTTTTATCCGTGACCCACGACAACCCGCGGCTCCGGCAGTACTCCTCGACTTCCTCCCGGGTGCAGAATATCAGCGGACGGATTATATTCCCGCGCACCGGCGGAACTCCGCACAGACCCTTCAGACCTGTGCCGCGCATGAGGTTCAGGAGCACCGTTTCGGCGCAGTCGTTGGAATTGTGCGCCGTAGCCAGCTTCTTTCCATCAGAGACCTCCGCAAAAAAATCGTACCGCACCCGGCGCGCGCACTCCTCCAGGCTTTCGTGCTTCTGCTGCATAGAAGCAACGTCGGCCTCCAGAACCCGTAGCTCCACGCCGAGCCGCTTACAGAACTCCTCACAGAAATACATGTCAGCGTCGGATTCCGCGCCGCGCAGATGGTGATTAACATGACACGCTGAAACGGTTATCCCAAGCTCCCTGGAAAGCTCCGTCAGGGCATGGAGAAGCGAAACGCTGTCCGCCCCGCCCGAAAGCGCGGCAACAACAGTGTCCCCCTTTTCTATCATTTTGTACTCGGCAAGCGCCGACCTGATATTATCCAGAAAGTCCATTCCGACCTCTTACTGCCCCTCCTGGCGCACCAGCTCCGCATTTGTGAAGCGCGTGAACTCGCCGTCCCAGCCGAGCGGGACCGTACCCGGTTCGCCGTGACGGTTCTTTGCCACGATGCATTCGCAGGAGTGCACGTTGGGGTCTGTTTTGTCATAGTAGGAATTGCGGTAGAGGAACATAACGATGTCCGCGTCCTGCTCGATAGAACCGGATTCACGCAGGTCTGACAGCATGGGGCGCTTGTCAGGGCGCTGCTCCGGACCTCTTGCGAGCTGCGACAGCGTGATGACCGGAACGTTCAGCTCCTTCGCCATGATTTTCAGGTTACGCGTAATGTCGGAGATCTCGACTACTCGGTTGCCGTTGTAGTTCTTGGTCGACGACATGAGCTGCAAGTAGTCAATGACCACCAGTCCGAGATTCTTCATTCTGCGGAGCTTCGCCTTCATCGCCGCCACCGTGATTCCCGGCGTGTCGTCAATGTAAATGTTGAGCCTTGAAAGCACGTCCGAAGCCCTGCCGATATCCTTCCACTTTTCTGGAGGGATCGTGCCGGTTTTCATCGCGTCCGATGTCAGGGAGGCCTCGCTGCTTATCATACGGCTGACTATCTGTTCCTTTGACATCTCAAGGCTGAACACGGCAATGGAAGTATCCTGGTATTTCTTTCCGACATTCGTTACGATGTTCATTGCGAACGAGGTCTTACCCATACCGGGGCGAGCCGCAAGAATTATCAGGTCGGAGCGGTTCAGACCGTAGATCCTGCGGTCGAGATCCATGTACAGCGTGGACAGTCCCGTGATGGTCTGCCCCTTGCCCTCCTTAGCCGCCTTGTAGAGCTCGTCGAGAGCCTTGATGCGGTCAAGGACGATTCCGCCGATGTGGGTGAGTCCCTTTATCTCGGCGCCGCTTCTGATATCGAAGATTTTCTGCTCTGCGAGGTCGATGAGGGTGTTTGCGTCCTCGGTGCCCTCGTTTACAGCGTCGATGATGTCCTTGGAAGCAAATATCAGGCTTCGCGCCATGTACTTATCAACGACTATCGCCGCGTATTTTCCGACTGTGGAGATACTCGGAACTGCGGTCATTATCCGCGCGAGGTACTCCTTCGCCTGCTCCGGGGTCTCGAAGATGTTCTGGCGCATTACAGCGTCGAGCACCGTGACGATATCTATTTTGTCGCCGGCGAGATACATATTCAGCATTACGCCGTAAACCGAGCGGTTCAGCGCAACATAGAAATGATCCGGCTGGAGAACGGTCGCAAGTTCGGACATTGCGCTGCTGTCCATGAGGACGGCGCCAAGCACCGACTGCTCCGCGTCGATATTGCACGGGACGTTGATCCCCGAGAGATCATACTCTGCCATATCAGCCCTCTACTACGCTGACTGTGAACTTCGCGGTAACTCCAGCATAGAGGCGCGCCTCTGCGGAGAAATCGCCGAATCCCTCGATCTTGAGGTTAATGGAGATCTTCTTCTTGTCTACGTCGCAGCCAAGCTCCTGCTTGATCGCCGCGGAAATCTCCTTTGCGGTAACTGTTCCGAAAAGTCTGCCGTTCTGACCCGCCTTTGCAAGCACGGTGATTTTCTTATCCTGGAGCTTCGCGGCGATCTCCTTCGCGTTTGCGATGTCAACGTCGATCTTGTGCTGAGCGGAATCCTTCTGCCCCTGAAGCAGGTTGAGGTTCTTTGCGGAAGCCTCCTGCGCGAGTCCCTTTTTAATAAGGAAGTTCACGCCGTAGCCGTCCTTGACCTCGTGAACCTCGCCCTTCTTGCCTGTGCCCTTAACGTCCTGAAGTAAGATTACCTTCATCTTGAATACCTCCTGTATCAGTCCTGCGGAAGATTGTTGTAGTACTTGTCGATAGCGTCGTAGAGCTTTTGTACTGCCTCTTCCTTGTCAATATTGTAGAGCTGTGCGCCGGCCATTGTGAGATGTCCGCCGCCGTCGTCCTTTTTGTTTCCTATATTCTCCATGAGAACCTGCACGTTGACCTTGCCCAGCGAACGCGCGCTGAAACTCCAGCCGTTTTCTATCGGATAGACGGTCACGGAGGCGTCAACGCCGGTTATATTGAGCATTTCGTCCGCCGCCTGGGAGCATACCACACGGATATCCTCGAAGGACTCGCCTACCACGGATATCGCGAAGCCGCGGTACATCTCCGCAGAAGCGACCACCTTCGACCTGCGCATGCGGGACTTCATGGAAGTCGCGAACAGCTTCTTGACTAGTATCGTGTCCGCGCCGTACTTCCTGAGCCTTGCCGCCGCCTCAAATGTAGCCTCTCCGGTACGCATAACGAAATCCTTCGTGTCGAGGGTTATGCCCGCGAGCAGAGCCTCAGCCTCCAGCGGAGTGAGGTTCCCAGCGTCGCCGAAGTATTGCAGGAGGTCGGTCACCATCTCCGAAGCCGAGGACGCGTTCGGGTCGACCCAGCTTATTACTGCGGGGATCTCGTTATCCGCCTTGCGGTGGTGGTCGATGACTATAACGCGGGTCTGATCCGCCTTTTCGTACAGCTCCACGCTGTCGACCTTTTTCTCAATGTGCGTATCAACTATACACAACAGCGAATTTTCACTGAACCGTATCGCGGCGACCTTAGGCTCGATAACGAGCGGCGGGTCGTACTCCGAGAACCTGCCCAGGAGCTGCTCCGAAAGGTTCTTCACGTTGCCGCTGCGGTCAAGCTCGCGGCTCACGCAGGCATACGCCTGCTTTCCCATCCGGCGTATCGAAGCTGCAAGTCCGATCGCGGCGCCCACGCTGTCGTAGTCCCCGTAGGCGTGTCCCATTATGTAGACTGCGTCTGCGGAGTTTATCAGCACTTTAATGCGGTCGGCGGTTATTCTGGTTCTTACGCTGCCGCCGGTGCGCTCGGTGCGCTGGGTCTCTGCGCCGTAGTAGTCGTACCCGGCTTCCCTGCCCTTGCTTACCGCCGCCTGGTCGCCGCCTCTGCCGATGGCCTTTTCAAGCGCCTGCCATGCGAGACTCTCGCTCTCGGAATGGCTGTCGGAATTCCTGCCCATGCCTATTGACAGCGTAACACAGGAACGGTCGTTGACCTTTATCTGGTGCGCCAGTTCGAGCAGCTTTATACGCTCGTCCACCATCTTCTGCGCGAAACGCTCCTCGGTGACGATGATGAACTTATCGCCCGACATCTTGCGGAGCACGGCGTTTTTATCCTTGAAATACTCCTCAAGCAGCCTGTCTATCTGAACCGTTACGAAAGTCTTGTCGCTCTCGCGGTTGGAGCCTGCGATGTCGTCGTAGTTATCGACTGCAACGATGATAACCACCGGCTTAGACCTGCGGTGCTCCTCCTGGAGGGACTTGAAGCCCGTGATGTCGCGGAAAAACATGATGTGTACCGGGTCGGTCGCATTCGCTACGTTTTCCTTGATCAGGCGGCTGCTTGAGTCGCCGTCGTCGGAATTGTACTTTATCTCACGGGAGCAGACACGGTACCATCTGCCATTCTTATAGACCTCCATGCCCTCGCCGGAAAGCATTGAAAAATGCTCTGTGGTGATGCTGTCGATGCTGCTTTCATCGTCATTCGGACGGAAAAAGCAGGAGCCGAACGCGTCGTTGCACCAGAGTATACGCCTGTCGTTGTTGACAAGCGCAACAGGGAGCGGGAAGCTCATCAGCGCCTTATGGTTCGTGTTGTCGATTATCTTGTCAACGCGGTCATAGTATGCGTATTCGTTGACCCTGATCTGGAGCAGCTTGCCAACTGCGATACCGCCAGACAGCAGAAGAAGCGGCAGTGTTATCCAGAATAGCTTCGGCGAGTATCTGAGCATGAAAGAGTCAAGTGCCACAAGAAGCACCGTAAGCGCAATGACTGAGACGAGCAGCAGCTTGCTCCTGTAAAGATTCTTCACTAAAAGACCCTCCAAAAACGAGTTACTTAGTCAAAATGCAGTCCAAAGCGGACGCTGAACTCAATCAGCCTTTCCCTGGACTTCCATTATAATTGGAAGTATCATCGGGCTGCGCTTGGTCTTTGAATAGATGTAATCGCTGAGCGCGTCGCGCATAGCGGACTTGATGTTGCCCCACTCGCGGATATTTCTGTCGCGGCAGTTGTCCATTACCTGCTTCATGAGCTGCTTCGCTTCGTCTAACAGCGCTTCGCTCTCGCGTACGTAAACGAAACCGCGGGAAACGATGTCAGGCCCTGCAAGCACGTTTCCGGTCTCGCGGTCGATGGTCGCTACGATTATCATTACGCCGTCCTCGGCAAGGTGTTTTCTGTCGCGGAGTACTACGCTTCCGACGTCGCCGACGCCGTAGCCGTCCACCATTACCCTGCCCGAAGGAACCGTACCAGTAAACTTCATCTCAACGCCGTCGGTTTCAAGCACCTGACCGAGATCCGCAATGAAGATATGATCCTCAGGTATACCCATGCCTATCGCGAGCTTGCTGTGCTTCTTCAAGTGCTTGTATTCGCCGTGTATCGGGATAAAGAACTTCGGCTTCGTCAGCGAGATCATCATTTTCAGCTCGTCCTGGCAGGCGTGGCCGGATACGTGAACCTCGTACATCGACTCGTAAATTACCTCGGCGCCCTGCTTCATCAGCTCGTTCACAACCTTTGTCACCAGCTTTTCGTTGCCGGGTATCGGGGTCGCGGAGATGATTATAAAGTCCATCGGTGTTATGGTGACCTGCCTGTGGTCACCGCTGGACATTCTGGAGAGCGCTGAGAGCGGCTCGCCCTGGCTGCCGGTGGTGCAGATAACAAGCTTCTCCGGCGGGTACTTGTTCACGTCCTCAATGTCGATGAGCATTCCCTCCGGAATGCGGACGTAATTCAGCTCGACCGCCTTTGCGATGACATTCTGCATGCTTCTGCCGGAAATAGCGACCTTCCTGTCGTGGATTATCGCCTGGTCGATTATCTGCTGAATGCGGTGGATATTACTCGAGAAAGTCGCGATTATGATGCGCTTTCCCTCTGCCGAATTGAACAGGTTCTTAAAGCTCTCGCCCACCGAGCGCTCGGATTTGGTGTAGCCGGGACGCTCCGCGTTGGTGCTCTCGGACATCAGCGCCAGTACGCCGCGGTTGCCAAGCTCGCCGAAGCGCGCGAGATCAATTATGCCGCCCTCTATCGGGGTGTAGTCTACCTTGAAGTCGCCAGTGTGCACGATAACTCCCGCGGGGGTGTGGACAGCAAGCGCGCACGCGTCCGGAATGGAGTGGTTAACGCGAATGAACTCCACGGACATACAGCCCATGCGGACATTCTGGCGCGGCTCCACAACATTAAGCGAAGCCTGTGAGAGCAGGTTGTGCTCCTTGAGCTTGCCCTCTACCAGACCCAGCGTAAGGCGGGTCCCGTAGATAGGAACGTTGACCTTCTTTAAAAGGTACGGCAGGGCGCCTATGTGGTCCTCGTGGCCGTGGGTGATAACGATACCGCGGAAGCGGTCTTTGTTCTTCTCAAGATAGGTGAAGTCCGGTACTACCAGATCAACGCCCGGCATGTCCTCGTCCGGGAATGCAAGTCCGCAGTCAACGATGAACATATCGTTGCAGCACTCGTAAACGTAGAGGTTCTTGCCGATCTCGTTAAGTCCGCCAAGCGCCGTGAACTTCACGGGAGCATAGCGAACCTCCCTGGGCTGCTTCTTCTGCGAGGTGCGCTGGCCGTTGTCGCGCCTGGAGCGCTCCGGGCGCTCGGAACGTTCCTGGCGCTCAGCGCGCTCGGCTCTGTCGGAACGCTCCTGAACCGGCTTCAGGACTGCCTTCTGCGCGTTCTCCTTTTTCTTCACCGGTGTGAATCTCGCGCGGTAGCGCTTGTCGTTCCTGCTCTTCTCAGCTGCAGAACGCTCCTGCTTCGCGGGCTGTTCCGGCTTCTTCTTGGGGGCTATGTTCTCGGTTTCTGTGAGCAGCTTGTTGTTAGTCAATAATCCCATTAATTACGATCCTTTCTCCGTTGCAGGAACTATATCCGGGCTGCAAAAAGGCGCAGTACACCGCCTGTTGTATCAGATCAGGAGCCGAACACGGCATGAATAAGTAAGCGTCCGCACATTGATAAAGAAGAGCGTCCCGCTCCGGGCAAATGACTGCCGGGGGCGGAATGCATGCGGCGAAGCCTTCCGGCAGAACGGAGCCGGCAGACAGCGCCATGTGAGTAAAACGGCAATGCGGAACAAACCCCTGCGCCCCGGCGAATGGTGCCGTTTGGCAGAAGGTCAGCCATCTTTTCCGGAGCAAATCGCGCCGGAGATCATCGTTTCATGCTGTTCAGATGATATATGTTAACTGCAAAAAATTACCTATATCTATATTTGACCGGCAGGGCGCAAATATACACATACGCCGACCGGTTTAATACCTTGAAGGACATCAGATCCGGCAAAAAATCCACATTTATTTACCGGACATATGTATTTATTATACCGCTTTTCTGCCCGATTGTCAAGTAGTAGCTACGATTAAATTATCTACATAAGCAGTATTAGGAAACCGTAACGTATAAAGCTTCTTTCATTTATAGATATCTTGATGAGTGCTTTTGTTCTCCGCACTCAGCCACTATTAATTTCAGAGAACACTCCCATCTCAAGCAAAAATCCGGCGCTGGATACCCAACGCCGGAAATTTTATTTATCTTGCGGAACTGCTTTAAATCAAGCCTTGAGAGCCTCTTCAACGAGAACTGCGCAAGCAACGGTAGCGCCAACCATGGGGTTGTTGCCCAACGCATCAGCAAAAACCCCATCATCATTTATCATATTTTGTAATCTCCATATTTCCCTTAATAAAGCCATTTGTAAACAATAAACCCTGATGGTACGTCATCTATTTTCATTTGTTATCATTTCTAATCGTCCACAAAAACTCAAAAAAGGTGGACGTAATGTGGACGCATTCTGAAATATTAGGTAATTTTATTACCCTTAGTATCCTCACTCATACCATATATATTATTTAAAGTATTTCTACCTTCTTCAGACATTTTTTCAGAAACGTGCTGATAGATTTGTAGTGTTACTGTTACGTTCTTATGCCCAAGCCTTTGTTGAACATATTTAATAGGCGCGTTATTCTCAGCAAGCATTGTACAATGAGTATGTCTTAATGAATGAAAATTAAATTTAATACCTAATTTCTTTGTAATTATGGCAGTTGTATGTTGCATAATTCTAGGCTGAATAAATTCACCATTCTCTCTTACTGTGACAAAATCAATTAATTCGCCCGATTCAGTATTGATTCTTTTTATGTTATCATTCGTACAATAGTTATGGATATATAAATTACCATACTTTTGTTTGTCTATTATTTGTCGTTCCTTCTCTCGTTTCAAAACATTTATAGTTTCAATATCAACATCGATAATCCTTACAGACCCATATTTTGGAGCAGTAATATACCAATAGCTTTCTGACAAAGTGTTATTTTTGTCTTTTTCTTGCCATTGCACTTGTTTATTGATTATAATTGTCTTTTTTTCAAAATCAACACAATCCCATGTGACAGCAAAGGCTTCGCCCATTCTCATGCCACATCTATATCCAAAAAGCAACGGGATATATGCAGTACTTCCCTCTGGAAACCGTTCTAAAATTTTTGCCATATCCTCTTTTGAAATTATGTGCCTTTCTCCTATCCTAGTGGGGGTATCAGGTTGAGCGTTTTTTAGTGGGAGTTTTATTGCTAATGCAGGATTATTAGCAATAAAACCTAATGGTTCAACAGCATAATTGAAAGCTGAAGTTAATATTCCTTTAATAGAAAGCAACGTGTTTCTGCTATAGCCCAAATTAAATAGATTATTAATAAGTTTTTGAAGTGTTGCCGAATTAATTGCTTTCAAGGCATAATACCCAACGTTAGGTTTAATATGATTATTTATCTTTTTAGTGTATCCTATTACAGTATCAGGTTTTAAATTTACCTTACAGTACTCTTTAAGCCAAAAATCAAAATAATCAGACACACTCATTTCAGTCGGAATGAAATTCAATCCAGTTGTATTATAGTCTAAATAAGCTTTATTTCCCGCTAATTCAGCTTCTTTTTTAGTTTTAAATCCACTTTTAGAAAGATGCTGTCGTTTACCATTCAATCTCGCTATTTCAAAACGATACTCCCAACCACCATTTCTTTTACGATACATTATTTTAGGCATAACTATCTCCTCCTATTCACTCCCATTATTTATAAGATAGTAGAATATTATACACCAAAATAAAAGTTATGTCAAGATATATTATAGTACAAATAAAAAAACTTAAATAAAAACGTAAAAATAAGGGATACCAGATTTTGCTCTAGCATCCCTTATTTTTTATATTAATTTAAAATTTCAACTTAGTTAATTCACGTTCCTGTCTCTTATACACATCTC